>OCTA010000005.1_pt1 | contig 358564 bp, 284 predicted proteins | sample 1538991 | NCBI WGS metagenome assembly OCTA01 (sample SAMEA3539302, study PRJEB22396) | soil metagenome | biome: tundra; feature: field; material: soil | place: USA | collected 2010-05 | depth 0.15 m
CGGTTTGGCGTTGCTTGGGCTTGTCATGGTCGCCCTTCGCATTCGCAAACGACGCTGAGACGGAGCGTGGTCCAAACCAGCCCGATCTTCCTCTGGGTGAGGTCCCGTCTGGTACCAAAACAAGATCGGAGAAAAACCAAGGGGATCGGGGATCCGGGGAGCTTCCCAGGCCTACTGCAGGACACGGACGAGCGCCGCGCTCGCGGCCGGGACATAGACTGAAACGGTGTTTCCCGAGACCGTCTGAATGTAGGGTGCATTGCGAGGCCAATCGCCCGCCACCGAGACCTGGGCGCCAGCAAGGGTCACGTTCCCTGCCGCTGCCGTCAGGGTGCCTGCAGGCGTCCCCGCGAGATAGATCGCACTCGCGCTACTCACGGCAGAACTTAGATCCACGGTGGCGTTGACGCCACTCGCGTCGTTCCTGTTGTTGAGCACCACACTGATAAATCCGTCTGCCTTGATGGCCCACGCGGTGAAGTATTGGGCGCTGGTGGTCACGGTCGCGGAAACCATCGAGCCTGTGCCGGCTTGGGTGAAGAGGAGCATGCCGTAGTATTCCGGCTGTACCTGCGCCACGACGCCCATATTCTCCTCGATCGGCTCATAGTAGAAAGGAACCTTTCCATCCATTCCATTCTCGTCGCTCTCGAAATTGACGCCGCTGCCGCCACGCTTGGCAACCTCGAACATGTAGTCGATCGCCCAGAGACCCGAGATGAAGGTGTCGCTTACGCCCTGCTGACCGTGACCGGAGCAGGTGTTGTTTTCGTCCATGCGCCAGCCTGGGAGGTTGTTCTTTGTTGCTGCAGCCTGGATCGTATCAAAAATGTCGGTGAGTTTGGTCGTTGTTATCTGGAGGTTGGGCACTGAGCATCCCGGTGAATTGGTTACGGCAACGTAGGAGTGCTGCGCCAGAAGGGCCAACTTGCCCGGATATTTCTCCGTAATGGTGTCAGCAAATGGAGCACTGTACGATGCGGCATTAATACTAATGCAGCCCGGGCCAACTAACAGAGCACCTGGCGTGGCGACGATGGCATCCGCGAAGCGCTCGTAGTCGGCAGTTTGGAGCGCCCAGCTCCCAAATTTGTCGGGCTCGTTCCCGATCTCGATTCCGACGATGCTCGACGGACACGTGCTCATGACATAGGCCGCCTCTGCCGAGGAGGCGGTCACGTCGTCCAATTGGAAATTGACGCCATAGATAGCCTTGCTTCCTGTCGCGGCCAGAAAGGCGCAGAGTCGGTCGACCCCGCCGGTCGTGACCTTTGTGTTGAATGGCCGCCCATTGGGCTGCGAAGGTGCGGACCCTTCGCCAACCCAGGTGCAAAGTTCGACATCGTTGGCCCCAAGCCGTAGCATCGGAGAACCAAGGAGCTTGTAGAGCGCAATCAGATTGGTGTTGGAGCTGTTGAGCGAGCCATTCATGATGTGCGTCTTTTCGCAGCTGAACCCGGTGAAATCGGCACCGATCGTCCCCACTGTGCTGCCGGGGTCCACCGTCACTGTGGCAGCGATCCCTGTACCCGTAGGACCGCCGGTCACCGGTGTTCCCCACCCGGTCGTCGTGGGCGAGGACCCGTCCGCGCTTGTCGAAAACCCACCTGCGCTGGTGGAGGACCCGCCCGCGCCGATCATGGTACCGCCCGCACCGTCGGTAGTGGCGCCGCCGGCACTGGTCGAAATTCCACCCATGCCGCCACACCCGGACGTGAAGACTACGGTGAGCAGCACCGGGCCCGCGAAGCGATAGAGAACGACCGTCACCTCCCGATGATAGCAGTTCAGCAATCCCCCAAAAAGCGCGAGCGAAAGGCGAGGCATTGGCTGGAACTAGACGGCGCGCGGGTCTTGGTTCACCATCAAGGCGATGGCGCCCCGATACGTCCTTGCCATGCTGGCGTGCCTTGCGTTCGCTCGGCCGGCCCTGGCTGCCGATGAGAAGCCTGGTGCAGAGCCCGGCCAGGTGATGCCCGGGCCCTTCGACGGTCTCGCGCGGAACTTCGCCAACAGTTTCGTGGGCATCAATTTCGGCTTTCATGTGGCGGCCGTCGCGGCCACCGCCACCATGACCTCGCAAGACGTCGACCTGCACGTGCACAACTACTTTCACGATCACCCGCGCTGGGGACACGCGGCATATCCTGCTGCCATTCTCGGCGTCGCTGGACCCGTGGCACTGTTCGGCGGGCTACACGTCGCTGGCCGAATGAGCGGCAACCCGGAAACCGTGGGTGCGGCGTTTGCGGTGTTGCAGTCGAGTGCGCTGACCCTCGGCTACGTCACCTTGCTGAAGCTGGTCGTGGGCCGGCCAGCTCCGCGTGACGACTACATCCCTAAGGTGGCGCCCGACGAAGCCTCGCTGAGCCGAACCTTTCGCCCAGGTATCTATCGCGGCGGCGTGATCGCGGGCTGGCCGTCGGGCCACGTGGCGGTGACCACCGCCATGCTCTCGTCGCTGGCAGCCTACTATCCCGACAGCCTCTTGCTCAAAGTGACGCTGGTGCTCGGCTCGGCGGGCATGATGCTCGGCGTATCGTCGTTCGAAGCAGGTGGCATGCACTGGGCCTCCGACGCCGTGGCCGGCGCGCTCCTTGCCGTTCCCATCGGGCTATCCACCGGCGCGGGCATGCGCCGCCTGGTTCAAGGCGAGAAAGCGCGCAGCCCATCGGCATGGTTCATCGGCCCGTCGCTACGTGCCGACGTCACCGGCGCCGTGCTAGGCCGTAAGTTCTAGGTCGGCTCAGCTTCTGAGCTGGCTGATGTCCCTCACGGCACCGGTGTCGGCGCTGGTGGTCATCGCGGCGTAGGCGCGCAGGGCGACCGAAACCTGGCGCTTGCGGGCCTTCGGTTTCCAGGCCAGGGCCTTGCGATCCTCCATGGCGGCGCGGCGCTTGGCCAGGGCTTGCTCGCTGATGGCCAAGTGGATGCGCCGGTTGGGAATATCGATCTCGATGGTGTCGCCTTCTTCAATCAGGGCGATGGCGCCGCCGCAGGCTGCTTCGGGTGAGACGTGGCCGATGGAAAGTCCAGCCGTGCCGCCCGAGAAGCGCCCGTCGGTGAGCAGGGCGCACGCCTTGCCGAGCCCGCGGGATTTGAGGTAGCTCGTGGGATAGAGCATCTCTTGCATGCCGGGGCCGCCTTTCGGGCCTTCGTAGCGGATCACCACCACGTCGCCCGCCACGACCTTGCCGCCCAGGATGGCTTCCACTGATTCCTCTTGGCTCTCGAACACGCGCGCCTTGCCCGAGAACTTCCAGATGGATTCGTCGACACCGGCGGTCTTCACGATGCAGCCCTTCTCGGCCAGGTTGCCGTAAAGTACGGCGAGGCCCCCATCCTGCGAGTAGGCGTGCTGCTTGTCGCGGATGCAGCCGTCATTGCGATCCAGATCGAGGGTGTCGAAGCGACGATCCTGGCTGAACGCCTCTTGCGTCGGGATGCCGCCCGGCGATGCGGAATAGAAGGTGCGCACCGAGAGATCCTTGCTGGTCGCCGCGTCCCATTCGGTGATGGCCTCGCCCAGGGTCTTGCTGTGCACGGTGGGCACCTGGCCGTGGATGAGCCCGGCGCGGTTGAGTTCGGCCAAGATCCCGAACACGCCGCCGGCGCGGTGCACGTCCTCGACATGGTACTTCGTTGTCGAAGGCGCGACCTTGCACAGGCAGGGGACTTTGCGCGAAATCTTGTCGATGTCGGCCATGGTGAATTTCACCTCGGCCTCTTGCGCGCAGGCCAGCAGGTGCAAGACGGTATTGGTCGACCCGCCCATGGCCACGTCGAGCGTCATGGCGTTTTGGAACGCCTCGAACGTAGCAATCGAGCGCGGCAGGGCCGAGACATCGTCCTTTTCGTAGTAGCGCTTGCACAGCTCGACCGCGACGCGGCCGGCGCGCAGAAACACGGCCTTGCGATCGGCGTGCGTGGCCACCAGGGTGCCGTTGCCAGGCAAGGACAGGCCCAGGGCCTCGGTCAAGCAGTTCATGGAATTGGCCGTGAACATGCCCGAGCACGAGCCGCAGGTGGGGCAGGCCGAGCGCTCGTATTCGGCCACGTCGGCGTCGGACACCGCGGAATCGCCGGCCTTGACCATGGCGTCGATGAGATCCACGTGGATCTCTTTGCCGGCGTCCTTGCCAGCTTGGCTCGGCAGCTTGACCTTGCCTGCTTCCATCGGACCGCCCGACACGAACACCGCCGGGACGTTCAGGCGCAGGGCCGCCATCAGCATGCCGGGCGTGATCTTGTCGCAGTTGGAGATGCACACCATGGCGTCGGCGCAGTGGGCATTGACCATGTATTCGACGCTGTCCGCGATCAGCTCGCGCGAGGGCAGCGAATAAAGCATTCCGTCGTGGCCCATGGCGATGCCGTCGTCGATGGCGATGGTGTCGAATTCCTTGGCCACGCCGCCCGCGGCTTCGATCTCGCGTGCGACCATTTGGCCCAAGTCCTTGAGGTGTACGTGGCCGGGTACAAATTGGGTGAAGCTGTTGACCACGGCGATGATGGGCTTGCCGAAGTCGCCTTCCTTCATCCCGGTGGCACGCCAAAGGGCGCGCGCGCCAGCCATGTTGCGACCAAAAGTAGATGTGCGTGAGCGGTACTGAGGCATGTCGGTTTCCTACCACGGCGGTCCCTGCGATCAAGCGATGGGCGCATGCGCATGGGCCGGTCGCTGCGGATTCGGCAATATCTGCATGCGTGCCGCGACTGGCATTCGGCGCTACAATGCGCCGAACTGTGACCGAGACCGATCCCTCGCTGATGAACACCGTGCCGCACGCCGAAGCGGACACAACGCCTGCGCCCTCCCCCGCGCCTGCGCCGGCGCAAGCCGCGGCCAAGTTCGATGCGCTGGTGGGAACCACGCTGGCCGAGCGCTACGAGATCGTTCGCCGCATCGGCGAAGGCGGTATGGGCGCGGTCTACGAAGCCCGCCACAGCATCATCGGCAAGCGCGTGGCCATCAAGGTGCTGCTGGAGAAATTCCTTGAGAACGAAGAGCTCATCGCGCGCCTCTTGCAGGAGGCGCGGCTGGCCAGCTCCATCGGCCACCAGAACATCGTCGACGTCACCGACTTCGGCACCACGCGCGACGGGCGTGCCTTCGTGGTCATGGAGTTTCTCGAAGGCGAGCCGCTTTCCGAGCTCATCATGCGCGACGCGCCCCTGCCGGTCGAACGCAGCCTGGCCATCGTCAAGCAGGTGGCCAGCGCGCTTGGCGCCGCCCACGACAAGGGCATCGTCCATCGCGACGTGAAGCCGGAGAACGTGTATCTGGTCCGTCGTGGCGATTTGGACTTCGTCAAGGTGGTGGACTTCGGCGTGTCCAAGGCCGTGCGCAGCCAGGAAGAGGCGGGTAGCGAATGGCAGCGGCTCACGCGCACGGGGGCCGTGCTCGGCACGCCCCTGTTCATGTCGCCCGAGCAGGCGGGCGGTAGCGAGGACATCGACCATCGCGCCGACATCTGGGCCACGGCGCTCATTCTCTACGAGTGCCTGACCGGCGAGCTTCCTTTCCGCGGCAACAACTACCTGGGCGTCATCGCGCAGATCCAGAACAAAGACGTGCAGCCTCCCTCGGCGTTGCGTCCAGAGCTCGGAATTCCCGAGGCGGTCGACCGCATGGTCATGCACGGTCTGGAGAAGGATCGCACGCGACGCTACCAGCACATGACGGCCTTCGAGCAGGACGTGGATCGATTGCTGGCCGGGGATGTTGACGTGGCTCTGGATGGCGGCGCCGAGTCGGGCTCCGCGCCGCGCTCACGCAGTCGCTGGCCGTGGCACCTGGCGGTGGCGGCGGTGTTTGCCCTTGGCATCGGCAGCGCGGCCATGCTTGCCCGCGGCAGCAAGGAAATTCCGGCCGCCAAGGCCCTGACCGCGCCTGCGGTCGCCCCTGCGAAGCCCGGGCTCGGCGCGCCTGCCCCGGCAAACCTGGAGCCGGCAAGATCCGCTGCCGAATCGCCTTCTATCTCGCCGAGCGATCGCGTTCGCCGTCCGATCAAGGGTCACCCGGTTCGCCCGCAGGTCGTTGTGGAAGAGGCACCGCCTCCCGCCAAGAAGACCAAGGCTGACGACAAGATCGCGCCTTCGCCCTATACTGCGCCCAAGGTACCCTAGTGCGCGCTTTGGTCGGCTCGCTCGTTTTGTTGTTCTTGCTGCAAGGCCTTGCGCTGGGAGCGCAGGAGCCTGGCGCCCTCGAACGCGCGCACAAGCACTACGAATCTGGCGTGGCCCTCTTCGAGGCGGGCAACAAGGAACAGGCCCTGGTGGAATTCCAGCTGGCCAACGAGATCGCGCCCAAGAAAGAGAACGTCTTCATGATCGCCCAGTGCGAATACCACTTGGGCCAACTCGTGCCAGCGCGCACCCACTACCAGGCTTATCTGGCCGAAGAGAAGCAGGGCGAGCTGGCCGATCTGTCGCGCCTGCGTATCGAGGCCATCAATCGCAGGCCGGGCGTGTTTGCCATCAACACCGTGCCCGACAATGTCGAGGTACGCATCGAGGGCGAGGGCACCGCCATCGCGGGCCAGGCGCCCAACGAGTTTCGCGTGCCGCGCGGCCACTACCATGTGACGGCAAGCAAGACGAATTTCTCCAGCGAGACCCGCGAACTGTCCATCGAGGTCGCGGAGACCAAACCACTCTTCTTCAAACTCGAACCCATTCCCGCCCACCTTACCGTGCGCACGACCCCTCCGGGTGCAACCCTATTCGTCCGCGGCAACCGCACCCAGAATCCCTACGTGCAAGACGTTCCACCCGGTAGCTACGAGATCTACGCCGAAGCGGCCTACTACCAGCCCAAGCGCGAAACCATTACGCTCAGCCCTGGCGAAGATCGCGTGGTCGAGTTTCCGCTTACCTACGTGCAGCGCTCTGGCCGGCCCGAGTTGATCGGGTTTTGGACCGGCATCGGTGCCGTGGGCGGCGGGCTGGCAGTGCTCACCCAGGGCAGTCCCACGAAACTTCAGGCACCGCTGTCGGCGTCGCTCTTTGGCGCCGGAATGCTCGCGGGTGGGCTTGGGCTAGGCGTTCTTTCGTCCACCACGCCGCTCGTGCCGAGCTATATTCGCGACAACCTTGCGTTGTTTCGCATCGGCGCGTCGTGGGTAGGGGATTTGGAGGGCGCCACGTTCGCCATGGGGCTCACTCACAGTTGGACGGCCACCTGGTTGGGCGGCGCCGCCGGTCTGACCGCTGGAGCGTTCGCGGGCTGGTGGCTGGACGATTTGTCGCCCAACTACGGGCGCGTTTCGCTCATCCAAAGCTCAGCGCTTCTAGGCACTGTTGCTGGGGCGATAGCCATTTCGGCCATCGGGCGCTATCCCCCGAGCCCAAGCGATCCTACTTTGAAAAATCATGACTTGAAGCCCGACGATCCTCTAGTGATCGCCTACAACAAGGAATACGACAGCTATCGCAACAAACTAAAGCAGCGCATGGCCTGGGGCATGCTTGCCGGTCTCAATGTAGGCTTGGCCGCGGGGCTGGCCATGGCGTACTTGCCTGACCAGGGCGTGTATGGGCCGAGCTGGCAGCGCGTGATTATGGTCGACATAGCTGGGTTGGCTGGCGCTCTCTTCGCCACCACGATCGAAGTGTGCTCCCGAACCGACAATGTTCACTGCGCCGACTCGAACACCACACTCAACAGCCGAACGGCTCGCTTTTCCCTTGTTGGGGCCGGACTGGGCCTCGTCGCCGGCTGGATGCTCACCATGAACTACGATCGTCCACGCGACACGCGGCCCGAGCTGCCGCCGTTGTCCTTCATCCCACTGCCCGGCGCCGTGCCCGTGGAATCGATGACGGGAACGGCCGAGCTTTTGCCCGGGCTACTGTCGCAGGGCCGATTCTGAGACCGGTTCAGCTGTCCGGCGCAAGACGACGATTTCGTCTTTGCTGAAGACTTCGGTGAAACCCGCGCGTTCGGCTTCGCGCTTCCATTCGGACTTGCGCTGCACCAGCACGTGGCTGAAGAGCGGATTGCCAAGCAAGGTCGATCGGACCTTCAATTGCGGGAAGCTGCGGCTAAACCACATATAGCCGCCGGTATAGAGCGGCGAATCGTAGAGCAAGCCCGTCACATCGGCCTGCCGACCGACCCAAACTTGCGCCTCGAAGCGCGCTGGGAAGAGCTCGGGGAAGTCATTGTCTCGACCATGGCGCGCGCCATCGACAAGGATCACCGCGAGACCGGCCAAGATCACGCAGCGGACGAGCCACGTCCGGAGACGACGGTGCCCAAGCTGCGCGCCTTCTATGCCCACGGCAGTCACGCGGAGCCCAAGCCACGCACCCGCAACCGCCGCGGCGGCGATCAGGACGAGTGGCCAGAAGAGCATCACGAAGCGCTCTTCCTTGTGTGCCTGCGTACTTAGCAGGATCGTGAGTCCGAGGGCCGAAGCAACGAATGGCCAGGTGGCACGAATGCCAACGAGGCATAGGAAGCCAAGAATGGGCAGCCCGGTTGGCAGGCGGTGGAGGAATTGTCGCCAATACCAGGTCCACGGCATGGTGCCGAAGATCGATGCGCCGCCCTCGACGAGGTTGAATTTCACGTAGTGGATGAAAGAAGCGAAAAATCCCCCCCAGGTCAGCCGATCCACCAGCCCGAACGCAAGCATGGGCAAAAGCGAGGCGGCGCAAGCCACCGCGGCCAGCGCGAATCGCCGGGAGAGGAGCAGCCAAAGCACCGCCACCAGCGGCACAGGGACATGTTGAATGCGCAAACAGATCCCCAGCCCCAGGAGCACGCCCATGAAAACCGCTTTTCCACGGCCCACGCGTCCCGCCGTGCTGGCAAGGTCGGCTGTGAGCACCAAAGCACAGACCATGCACAGAATCGACGCCTGCTCGCTCAGCGTGTGGATTGAGAATCTGACCAGCAACGGAAAGGCCGCGCACAGAAGCGCGCCGACAAGCCCACCTTGCCAACCAGCCGGGGCTGGTTCATCGCCGGATTCATCGCCCGAGTTCACCGCCGCATCTCGATTGGGCCCGAGCTGTCGCGCGAGCAGGAGTCCACCGCGCCACCCGGCCCATACCAGGCTCATGCTGAGCAGAGCCCAATGCGCCTGCAACAACTTGGCAATCGTGCTGCCGTCGTGCACGCCCAGCCGCATGAGGATCGCCATCCAGGCGCCGTGATAGCCAGGCAGCACCCAAGAGCGGATCCCGTTGCGCCATTCCCAGGTCTCGATACCCGCGCCGGTCAGACGGCCCCAGGCGGGTTCGAGGTACTGGAAGAATTCGTCGGGATGGTGGGGGGGCTCGTAGCGCCAGGCAAGAACGCGCAGGACCACGCCTAGAGCAACAATGGCCCCTAGCGCGATGTTGACCCGGCGCCGACTCATCGCCCCCAGGTCTCCACTTCAAAGATGCGAATGATGTCCTTGCGGTTCTTCGGCTCGAATTCGATGCGCAGGCCGCGTGCCTGCGCACAGGCAAGGTCGTGGGACGCAATCGCTTTCTTGTTCGACGTAACCTCCAGCGATGGTCCATGCCCGCTCGCGGTCAGGCAGCGCAGAGTGTAGCGATCGGCCGTCAGGCCCTCGGACTCGACCGAGCCGGCATGCCGAATCACCACCCGTTCGAGATCGTGGCTTTCACGCCAAATGATTTCGATCCAGGGCTCTCGATCGCGCTCGGCCGATGCCCATTTTTCCACATTGTCGGGCGAGGTCCTGCCGTCGACCAGAAAGGCCGGATGGTGGAGACCCTCCCAGTCGGCGAAAAAAGAGCTGGCACGAATGGTGGGCCCCAAATCCCACAACGAAAAGTTGTGAACTTCGGCGGGCGGGATGCGCTGCCGTGGCAGCGTGACCTCGAAGTGGCCGTCAGCCGAGATGAACAACACCAGCCCGTACAGCCACACGCCACCCGCGATGGCCAAGCCCAGCATCCAGGGCTTGATCCGTCGCGGACGGTGCTCATGCGGCGGCGTAGTTTCCAGCACTTGAGCTGAATAGCACATCCTCTGGGCAGAGGCTGCGTGTGCTCCATGCGAGACGCAACAACTTGGCTCGGCGCTGTGATCGGCGGCACCCTTCGCGCCCGACGGAACCACCCGTGCGCCGGGCGGCTCCCGTGCTGACGGCACCACGGTGGTGTCGTTGGTCCGCACCGCCCGGTAGGCAGCTACTTCTTCGCGTTCCCGTTCATCTCGACGCGCACGGGTTTGATCTTCCAGATGTCCTCGCAATATTCGCGGATGGCCCGATCCGACGAGAACTTGCCCATGCGCGCGGTGTTCAGGATCGACATGCGCGTCCACTGATTGGAATCCTTGTACGCGGCGGACACCCGGCTTTGGCAGTCGATGTAGGATTGGAAATCGGCCAGCAGCATGAAGTCGTCGCGTTCGAGGAGACTTTTCACCAGTCCTTCGAACAGCGTGCGATCCCCGCGTGAGAAGAAACCCGAGCGCAGAAGCTCGATGGCCTCGTGCAGCTCGGTGTTCTGGTCGTAGATGTCGACCGGTCGGTAGCCCTCGGCGCGCAGCTTGCGCACCTCCTCGGTGGCGAGACCGAAGAGGAAGAAGTTCTCCTCGCCGACCTCTTCGCGGATCTCGATGTTGGCGCCGTCGAGGGTGCCGATGGTGAGTGCGCCGTTGAGCGCGAACTTCATGTTGCCCGTGCCCGAGGCTTCCATGCCCGCGGTCGAAATTTGTTCGGACAGGTCGGCGGCGGGATAGATGCGCTGGGCGTTCTTCACATTGAGGTCGGGCAAAAACACGATACGCAGGCGGTCGCGCATGTCGCGGTCGTTGTTGATGACCTCGCCCACGCTGTGAATGAGCTTGATGATGAGTTTGGCGGTGTGGTAGCCGGGCGCGGCCTTGCCGCCGAAGATGATGGTGCGTGGGCTTTCGTCGCGCTTGGGGTCGAGCTTGAGCCTGCGGTAGAGCGCGATGGCGTGCAGTACGTTGAGGTGTTGACGCTTGTACTCGTGGATGCGTTTGACCTGCACGTCGAACATGGACTCGGGATTACATTGCAGTTGGTACTTGTTCCACGCGCTTTCGGCCAGGGCGCGCTTGTTGTCGAGCTTGACCTTGTGCCACTTTTCGACGAAGCCGGCATCGTCGACGAATTTCTCCAATTCGCGCAGCTTGGTGAGGTTGGTGATCCATTTCTCCCCGATGGCTTCGGTGATGAGCGCGCTCAGGCCGGGATTGGCCAGCATGAGAAAGCGGCGCGGGGTGATGCCGTTGGTCTTGTTGCTGAACTTCTCGGGTGAGACCTCGGCGAAGTCGCGCAGTACCGTCTCGCGCAGAAGATCCGAGTGCAGCTTGGCCACGCCGTTGACGGCATGGCAGCCCACGGTGGCCAGGTGGGCCATGCGCACGCGCCGTTCGCCGCGCTCGTCGATGATGGACATGCGCGCAAGGCGATCCTGATCGCCTGGGTAGCGCAGCCGGATCTCGTTGAGAAAACGCCGATTGATCTCGAAGATGATCTCCAAGTGCCGGGGCAGAAGCTTCTGCATCAGGCGCAAGGGCCAGGTCTCCAGCGCCTCGGGCATGAGGGTGTGGTTGGTGTAGCTCAGCGTGCGCGTGGTGATTTCCCACGCCGTCTCCCAGGGCATTTCCTTGTCGTCGACCAGGATGCGCATCAGCTCGGCCACGGCGAGCGACGGATGGGTGTCGTTGAGCTGGATCGCGTACTTCTCGTGAAAGCGATCCATGGTGGTTTCGTGCTGCTCGTAGATGCGGATCATGTCCTGCAGCGAGCAGGAGATGAAAAAGTACTGCTGTTGCAGGCGCAAGAGCTTGCCCGCCTCGGAATCGTCGTTGGGATAGAGCACCTTGGTGATGTTTTCCGAGAGCGCCTCTTCCTCGACGGCACGGCGGTAGTCGCCCACGTTGAAGGCCTGCAAATCGAGCGAGATGTTGGCTTGCGCCTGCCACAGGCGCAACATGTTCGCGGTATTGGTGCGGTGGCCAAGAATCGGCGTGTCGTTGGGAAAGCCCTTGACGACTTGGTCGGGCACCCAGCGCACACGGTAATGGCCCTTGCTGTCCGCGTAGTGTTCGGTGTGGCCGCCAAACCCAACCTTGAAGAAGATCTCGGGATGGGCGATTTCCCACGGGTATCCGAGGTGCAGCCAGTGATCCAGGACCTCGACCTGCCAGCCATCCTTGATGGCCTGATCGAAAATGCCGAATTCGTAGCGGATGCCATAGCCAGTGGCTGGGATCTCCAGCGTGGCGAGCGAATCGAGGTAGCACGCGGCGAGGCGCCCGAGGCCGCCGTTGCCGAGGCCGGGCTCTTCCTCTTGCTCCAAAAGCTCGTCCAGCGACAAGCCTAGCGCGTCCATGGCTTGCTGGGTCGGCTCCCAGATGCCAAGGCTGACCAGGTTGTTGCCGAGTTGCGGCCCGATGAGGAATTCCGCCGAGAGATAGGCCACGGTGCGACTGGCCTGCGAAAAATACGTGTGCGAGGTGTGAATCCAGCGGTGCAGCATGCGATCCCGCACCGTGTACGACAAGGCCAGGTAGTTGTCGTTGGGCGTGGCGACCTCGGGAAACTTGGCCTGATGGGTGAACAGGTTCTCGAGGAAGTCGCGCTTGATGGACTCGACATCGAGACCGAAGTGGACGTCCTTGCTCGACGCGATGCCTGGCTTGGTCGTAGGGTTTTTCATGATGGGACAGGCATTGTAGCGGACAATGTGGCACCTGTCGCATTGACCTTGGCCGGATGTGCACGGCCCCGTTCGGCGACTGCTCGGGATGAAGTGCGGTTCGGCGCCCCCGAAGTCGGCGGCGCGCCGAACCCGAATTCCTCACACGGACCGACGCCGAGCCTCGGGTGGCACAGGGGCTAGTTTGCCGGTACCACCATCGGGTTGGGGTAGTTGCCGGTCAGGAACAGGATGGAGTAGACGCCCAGCGATTCCTGGAAGTAGCGGTCGTTCTCCACCGTCGTCGAGATCGATTCCTCGATGGCCTCGCGGCGGATGTCGCTGGTGGTTGCGCCACCGTTATTGAACCGACTCGCGTACGAGCACATGGCGAGGTTTACGGTGTAGGAATTGTGTCCATAGGCTGGGTCGCAATTCGTGACCGTGCCCGACGGACCGAGGTTGTCGCAGATGCTTGAGAACCGGTTGGCGTTGGGCTCGACCGGGTTGTTCTTGTAGAAGTTGGTGTAGAAGTTCTGCGCATTGTCGACCTTGGCCTGCATTTGCGACTTGGGCCCGTAGTGTGTGGACGAGTTGGGCGTGTTCTCGGGCAACTTGGCGTTGTCGCCGAACCAGGCTGCGTCGATGCCGATGCGCCACAAGGATCGCCCCCACTCGTAGGGCTGGCCTCCGCCGACGGCGCTGCACGGAGCGGTGATGTTTCCGCTGTCGCCGACCAAGCCGGGGTTGAGGCCGGCCTGGTCGTAGCATTTCTCAAGTAGGTTGTAGACCGTCTCGGCGGTCTTGTACCAGAAGTCGTGATGGGTCTGACCATTCGCGGCCTGCGCACCGCTGGCCGGCTGATGGGCGGCCAGGAAGTCGCCGAACACACGGAAATAGCCGGGTGGGTAGTAGTCCATGAAGACTTCGCTGTTGGTACCGGGGTCGTAGTCGCAATGGGTGCCGCTCTGGCAGTTCTTGTTCCAGCTGTCGCCCTTGGTTGGATAGTTGTACTTGTTGTCGTACTTGGTGTTGATCTCGCCCTCCATCCTGACCAGCCAGTCGGTCGCGGCGTTGGTGTATTCGGGCCATTGCAGGGCCGCATAGACCAGGCCGATGGCGATGTCCACGTCGCCGTCGAAGGCGCTGTCGCGGTTGCCACCGTTGGTGGCGAGCTGGTCCAGCGGCTGGCAATCGCCCGTGCCCTGCCACATCCAGCCCATGAGCCCGCAGTAAAGCTGCTCCGACCGGAAGTGGCGGACGAAGTTCCACAACTCGTCGAACAGCGCCTTGTCCCCGATGGCGGCCGAGATGGCAATGCCATAGCCCTGACCTTCGCTGACCGTCTCGGGCGGATCGGTGTGGACGCGCGCGGTGCCGGCGCCACAGGCGTTGGCGCCCTCGATGATGTAGTTCTGCTTCCAGATCTGGTAGCGCTCCCACACGAAGGCGTCGAACAGATCCTGAACCGTGGCAGAGTCGGGGTAGATATAGGCCAGCGATCCGCCGTAGGGATACAGGTAGTTGGTCTTCTTGTACGGAAACCAGGCCCCGTTGCCAAAGCCCACCGTGACCGGCGTGGCCGGTGGCTTGGGTGCGCACATGCTGTCGTTCCACACCCCGGTGGCCGACCAGTCGCCGTTGGCGCCGTCGGGGTAGTAGTCAAAGACCTTGAAGTTGGGCGGATCCACCGAGCGCGGGATGTCCGGTTTGCCGTAATACCAGCGGATCCAGTACTCCTTGGGAGTCGCCGGCAAGGGCCAGGGCTGGACCGTGTTCCATTCTGGACTGTGTAGCTTGTCGACCGCGCGCCAGGTGGTGGTCGCGCTGAAAGCCGTGTCGGGAACTGGGCATTCGTACCACGGCCGATCCTGTTCGCGCTGACAGATGACCTTGAGCGCATTGCCTGGACCGTTCACCTCCAGTTCCATCCATTTGGGCATTAGCGCCGGCTTGGGGAAGAACGTGAAGGTCTTCTGGCCGGCCCAGATGTAGCGGAAGTGGACGGTGTGGTAGCCGCTCGGCTGCAGCGGACTGCACGGGTCGGGCGGGGTCACGCTGCCCCCGCAGTTGGCGTAGCCGGGCCCAGGGTTCGACGTGTAGATGAAGTAGGAATTGGTCTGCAGCGACCAGTCCAGGCACTTGGTGGCGGACGCGATGGTGTTGTCGGGGGCGCCGGCGTAGGCGATCCAGTACTCGCTGGCGGTGCGTGACGGAAGTTGAATGCTGTTCGTGTAGAGGTTCTTGGAATCGTCCGGATAGCGGAAGACAATCTTCGGAATGGTGCCAGTGGCCGGCCAGGCGCTATTGGGGACGAGCACGTAGTACCAGGGACAGGAACTGTCCTGGAACTCGAGCACCGCCTGCATCTCGCAGGTCAGGCCGACGACCTTGAGGCTCGACGGATAGGGCGGAACCGTGAAGCCCATCGTGGTGGCGAAATTGAGCGGGCAGGCCGAGCCGGGGTACGGCGTCGCTGGATCCGTGGGATCGTTCCATGGCCAGCGGAAATGGACCTTGGTGTAGCCGGCGGGCGTGGTTTCGTCCGGCGGCGTGCCCACCTTGCAGGCCGGGTAGGTCAGCGTGCCGCTGTCCGAGGTGACGCGGAACTTGCCGGCGCTGACATTGGCCGTGGGATAGTTGCTGTAGTCGGTCTGGATGGTGGCGTCGCTGTTGCCCGAGTACTCGATCCAGATATCGCTGTTCTTCGTGTATTGCGAAATGTCGAAGTTGCCCGACTGGCCGCCGTTTGCGCACCCATCGCCGCCGACGGGCTTGACCTGGATCTTGGTGATCGTGTTCGACAGGCAGACCGAATAGTAGGTGCAGTTGGCGCCGTCGACACGCGCGCCGTAGGTCTGGTAGTTGTGGTCCGGGTCAATCATCTGGATGCCCGAGGGCGGGGAGGCCATGGTCTTCATGCTCGGCGGATCGACGGTGTTCGACCACACGTCGCGGAAGTGGACGCGCACCTGTCCGGCCGGGCACTTGAGGTTTTCCGTGGGCGGCAGGTCTGGCGCCGCGTCTGGCGCTGCATCCGGGGTCTTGGCTGCGTCGGGTCCAGGAGGCGTGACGCCTGCATCCGGCCCAGGCTGCTGGACCGGCGGTGGGTCGTCCGACGGCGCCGCGTCGGGGAACGGTGTAAGGTCGATAGGATCCCAAGGCTTGATGACCGTCAGACCCGCATCCGCAGGTGGTGGCGGCGGCGGGGGAACGTAGGGTGGTGGGTCGATGACCACGACCTCGGGCTTCCCCGACTCGAGCAAGAGATGCGAGTTGCAGCTCACCAGCGCGCCGACCAGGCCCACGGCAACCAATACGGCGCGCGCATATTTCCAGGCATAGCGCTTCATGGGATCGGCCCAAGCATATCTCTCCGGTGCCTCTTCGGCCTAGAAAAGCTCGCGCGAGGCACGGAAAGACCTCATGTCGGCCATGTCCGTCACATGCCCACACGCGGGAGTGGATCCGTTAGCGCCATTGGGTTTCCCTGGAAGCGGCGGGTTAGCACCCAGTGGAACTGCTAGCGTTTGCACCAGGCCCGCCAGTCCGCTTGCACGGCGTTGGCCATGTTGCGAACCGCGCCTGCAAGCCAGCCGGCTTTGCGCTTTGCCAGGTCGCGAAGGATGCGCTTGCGTGCCTTCCCTGTTCCCAGGTGGATGTTCGCCGTTTCAAAGCCCATGGCGTGCAGTAGGCGTTTTTCGTCGCGCACTTTGGGCAAGGCGTCGAGTTCGATGCGCGTGCAATGAGGCGCCAAACGTCGCACGATCCAGCGGTCGCAGACGCGCAAGAACGGGTCGGGAACGCGAACCGCTTGCGCGATGATGTCGGCGTAGTGGATGGCAGAGCCGCGGCCGCCATTGGCGAACGTGCACGCCGATGGGGCGAGCGTCTTGGCTTCGCGAGCCACCTTGCCGCCGCACCAGTTGGCCACGGCCACGAAGCGTTGTCGGCCAAGGCTGCCCATGCCGGCGCTGCGGTGGAAGATGTCGAAGGCGAGGTCGCGCTCAGGCATCATGCTGGCAAGCGCCTTGCGCGCGGCCTTGGGAACGCCCTTGGGGACGGGCGGAAGTCCGCCAAGTTTGTCCCAAAACGCCACCGAGTCGCGTAGGTCGCCCGTGGCCGTTTCGCGCAGCCACGCGTGTTTCTCCTCGAGAACGAAGGGCTCTCCACCACCGTCGAGCGCTGCCGCGTAGCCGGCGAGAATGGCCGCGCACCCATCCTTCAGGGAAATCGCCGGGTGGGTGAACGCAAGGTGCGCGCTGGTGGCGAGGCGAAGGAGATCGTTCGTGTAGGGCAGGGGATAGGCCTCGTCGAAGTCGTTCACGCCCCACACGAGGCGGCCCTCGGGGTCGCGCCAGGTGCCGAAGTTCTCGACGTGCAGATCACCGACGGCAAGTACGGCGGGTGCCGACGCCAGATCCGGGCAGATCTCGGACCAGATCTGCGCCCAGCGATAGAAGGTGGCGCGGAAGAAGGGGAAGATCCCCTCGGCCATGCGGGTGTGTTTCAGGTCCAGATCCTCGTTGACCAGCGCGATGTGCCGCCGCAGCCATCGTTCGTACGCGCGCGTGGACTTTTCGAAGCGCATGCAACCTCCAGCAAGATCCCGGTGTCCACAGCATAGCGCAGTCGCGGCACGAGACGAGGGGCGCCCCAGAAGCCGCCTTGAGCATGGCTGGAAACGAAGTAGGCTTGCGCACTCAAGGCGGGCCTTCGCCCCTTTACAATCCTACAAGGAGGACTCTCCATGCGTGCAGCGGTCATTACTCAGTTCAACCAGCCGTGGGAGCTCAAGACGCTTCCCGATCCGCGTCCCCAACCCGGCCAAGTCCTCATCAAGATCCACGCCAGCGGCATGTGCGGCACCGACTTGCATGTTCACCATGGCTTCATGGGCATGACCCCGCCGATTGTCGCCGGGCACGAACCCGTGGGCGAGATCGTCGAGCTGGGCGCGGGCGTCACCGATCTGCGCGTCGGCGATCGCGTGGGCGTGCACTGGAACCAAAAAGGTTGCGGTCGCTGCCGCACCTGTCAGTCGGGCAATCAATACGCCTGCGCCCAGGCGCAAAGCTGGATGCACATCGGCGGCGGCAATGCCGATCTCATGTTGGCCTGGGCGTCGGGTTGCGCGCTTTTGCCCGAGGGGCTGGCCTACGAAAAGGCGGCGCCCATCTTCTGCGCCGGCTACACCGTGATGAGCGGCCTGCGCAACGCGGATCCCAAACCCGGCGAGCGCGTGGCCATCTTGGGGCTGGGCGGCCTGGGACATCTCGCCTTGCAGTTCTCGCACGCGCTCGGACTTGAAACCTGGGCCATCACCGGCCAGGCCAACAAGACGGCCGAGCTGAAGTCGATGGGGGCACACGAGGTGATGGTGACGGGGACGGATCTGGGCAAGGCCATGCGCGACGCCGGCGGGTTCGACATCATCCTGTCGACGACGAACCACGCGCAGCAGATCGCCTCCGCGTTCGGCGGGCTTCACGAAGGTGGACGCATGGTCAGTATGGGCGTGGCCAATGCGCCCATCGCCATCGATCCGATCACGTTGATGATCGGACAGCGGCAGCTTCGCGGCTCCAGCCAGGACGAACGGCGCGATCTGGTCGAGGCGCTGGAATTGGTTGCCGCGGGCAAGGTCAAGCCAATGATCGAGGTGTATCCGCTGGACAAGGTCAACGAGGTGCGCACGCGCCTGGAGGCTGGGCAGGTTCGCTACCGGGCTGTCTTCGCGCAAACCTGAGTCAGCGACTACTTGTGGAAATGGGCGCCCTCGGCCCATGATTGCCGCATGCTGGTTGCCGAGTGGATGATCCGAGAGGTTCTTACCGTCGGGCCTGAAGACAAGGTTCAGGTGGCCGCCCACCTTTTGGGCAAGCGACGGATTCGCCAGGTGCCGGTGGTCGAAGGCGACTGCCTGGTGGGGCTGGTGACCAAGAGCGATCTTCTGCGTGCGTGCCCGCCCGATCTGAATCCGTTCTCGCTGATCGGCTCGGTGGCCACCGAACTCGCGCACCCGATCCGCGACATCATGACCACCGACATCATCACCGCCCGGCCAGAGTCGCCCCTAGAAGAAGCGGCCCACCAGCTGATCGACCGCCGGATCAACGCCTTGCCTGTGGTCGCCAACCTGCAACTGGTCGGCATCCTGACCGGCTCGGATATCTCGCGCGCCTTGCTGGCGGCGCTTGGCGCCGGGACGCCAGGCGTGCGCATCACCTTCGACGTCGCCGACCACGAAGATGTCTTCGCGCTGGTGAGCGCGCTGGCTGCCAAGCACGAGGCGCGCGTGCACAACGTGACCACCTTTGAACAGGGCGGACACCACGTGGCCATCGTTCGCCTGGACGAGGAGCGAGCCGCCATGGTCGAGGAGCTTTGGCAAAGCGGCCACCGCGTCTCCAGCGTGGCCCGCTTCCGCTAATCATGGGAACCCTGGGAGGGTTTGCCGTGCACTCGGCACCCGCCCCACACCCTGCCACCCCCTCGCTGCGCTCGGCCTCGCCAAACCCTCCCGCGCTGTGGCTGCGTCGGGCAAAGCCCGACTTCGCCTACGCGAGATTCAGGAGCGGGCGGGGATGTGCACTTCCTTGATGGCTTCGCGGAAGCGCAGCTCGACCTCCTTGACCTGCAGATCGACCTCGATCAGGCGCTTGACCACCACATCGAGGCGCGCCGAGGCCTTAGCCAGACGGGCAGTCAGGATCTTGCGTAGATCGTCCGCGGCCTTGTTCTTCTCGATGGCCTTGACGTTGTCGCGGGTTTCCTCGGTCGATCGTTCCAGCTCCTGCTGTTCGCCGCGCAGGCGGCTCATCTCGTCGGTGAGTTTCTTCCAATCATTGCGCAAGCCAAACGCGGTCTTGAGGGCCGCGGCGCTTGCCTTGTCGGCATCGGGCGCATTCAGGTAACCCTTGACCGCCTCCTCGGCCAGGGGCGAAAGCCAATCCACCGACTGCTGTTGCCCTTGCCGCTCGTCGAGGACGAGCGTGGCGGTTGCCTGCGGCGCAAGCTGGAAGGGCACGAGCGCACTGGCGGTGCCGAGGTTGTCCTCGGTGTCCTTGGGCGGACCAATCAATTTGCTGCCAGCCTGGCGCGGGTGCTTGAGCCATAGCTTGGCGGCGCGGGAATTGCCGCTCTTGATGGTGTAGCGGGTGCGCGGCCCGACCTGGCGCTTGACGATGAGCTGGCTCAACTCGATCTGATACAGGGTCGAGCCTTCCTGGATGTACTCGGTGTTGCGTTCGACCGCGAGGCTCTGTTCGAGCGCGAAGGGCACGGTGGCGCTGGCGCCGGAGGGAAGCCCGTCGATCACGCCCTGGCCAAGAAAGCCGCCCTCGCCGAAAAACGCCAGGGGGCCGCGTTCGAGCAGGCCGCCGGTTTGGTTGGTGAAGCGGGCCACGCGGAAAGGATGCGCGGCCGACTCCGGCACGCCCGGATCGGGCGCGAAGAGAAAAGAGGACTCGCCCGGTACTTCTTTGTCGAGAAGCAAGAGCATGGTGGCGCTGCCGTTGGGCACGGTCACCGGTTCAGGCAATTCGTAGCGGGTGGCGCCGCCAGTGACCGCCACGGCCGCGAGGGCGGCTAGGTTGCGCGGCCGCGAAGGAGCAGCGGCCGGGCGCGGTCCCCCCATGTCCCCGCCGAAAAGGTCAAGCGCGGAATCTCCTCTCGCTCCCATGATCTTCAGGCCTGCTTTCGCACTTTCCTTCTTCTGCGGACGCGCGGCCGCAGCCTTGTTGTGCATGGCCCGCCCTCCTCCGGGTGTAGAGGAAGCAATCTCTTCCATCAGCCTCCCTTCTACCTCTGGCGCCGCGGCCTGCGCGGGCGGCGGCGGCGGCGCCTCGGCCAGGCTGGTTTCGGACTGTGGCACCACGGCCATCACCTCGTTGCCTTCGACCAGAATCGGCCGGCTTGGGATCACCGGAGTTTCCAGCTGCGTCTGCAAGGCCAGCGGCGCGTCCGCGACGACGGTCAGCCGCGTGTTTCGCCAATCCTCGCCCGAAAGGTTCTGCACGATGCCCCAGACTTGCAGATGAACCTTGTCCTTTTCCAGCACCAGGCGGTACGACGGCCGCCACACGGGCGCCTCGGCGATGTAGCCGACCGCCAGCTCGTGCTCCTTGCCGTCGAGCTCCATGACGACGGTTTCGAGACGCTTCTTGGGATCCTTGGGCGCAGCGGTCTTCTTGGGGTCGGTGTCGCCGGGGGGTGGCTCGACATCGTCTTCCCGGTGCAGCGGGAAGGACGCGGCTCGCACCGAGCTGCCGCCCTTTTCCATCACCGCGAAGCTGGCCAGGAAATCGCCCACTTCGTCGCCGCGCACGCGGAAGCTGACTTTGTCGCCGGAAACCCGGCCTTCGCGCTCGAAATAGGCTACGCCGTTGCGGTAGATGACCACGCGCTTGAGCGCCAGCCCGTCGACCTCGACCGGCGGCGACGTGGCGCAAGAAGCGGGCAGAAGCGAAGCAAGACCCAGGACAAGCAGCGCGCGATTTGACATGGCCGCGGATCATCGGCCAGTTTCCTATCCCGCGCAAGCGCACCTGAAAATGCCGGCGCATGCGCTAGGATAGCCGACAACCCATGAACGTAGGTTACCTTATCAATCAGTATCCGCGCGTGAGCCATAGCTTCATTCGCCGAGAGATCGCCGCCCTGGAACAGCGTGGGGTGGTGGTGCATCGCTTTTCGATCCGGCCTTGCCAGGACGAGCTTGCCGATGCCCGCGATCGCGCGGAGATCCCGAAGACCACCGTCATTCTCGCCAGCAAGGTGCGAGTGGTGGTGGCTGCCTTCGCCGCGAGCCTGCGCAGCCCGCTTAGATTCGCGCGCGCTTTGCGCGAGGCCTTGCGCCTGCACGCACGATCCGACCGCGGCTTGGTCGCGCACATGGCCTACTTGGCCGAGGCTTGCGTTCTGCTGGGGGAGCTTCGCCGGCGCGAGATTCGGCACCTGCACGCGCATTTCGGCACGAATCCCGCCGCCGTGGCGCTGCTCTGCCGATTGCTGGGCGGGCCGGACTACAGCTTCACCGTGCACGGGCCCGAGGAATTCGACAAGGCGCCCCTGCTGGCACTCGACCGAAAAATCGCCAAGGCCAAATTCGTCGTGGCGATTAGCGAATTTGGCCGAAGCCAGTTGCTGCGACTGCTGCAAGCAGAGCAATTTTCCAAAATACAAGTGGTGCGCTGCGGGCTCGACGTGGATCTCTTGAATGCCGCGCAAGAACCGATTCCAGATGTTGCGCGCTTGGTGTGTATTGGGCGGCTCAGCGAGCAGAAGGGCCATTCGATTCTGCTCGAGGCCGCTGCACGGATGGCCAAGGACGGAAAGAACTTCGAGCTGGTGCTCGTGGGCGGCGGCGAGCTGCGCGACGTCTTGGAGCGAAGGATGCAAGCGCTCGGTCTCGATAGTCATGTGCGCATCACTGGCTTCGTCAGCCAAGAGCGCGTGGTCGAAGAGCTGCGCGCGGCTCGTGCGCTGGTGCTTCCCAGTTTGGGCGAGGGGTTGCCCGTGGTGATCATGGAAGCCTTCGCCCTTGGCCGTCCGGTTCTAAGCACGTTCATCGCGGGAATTCCCGAGCTGGTGACACCTGGTCAAAGTGGTTGGCTGGTGCCCGCGGGCTCGGTCGAGGCGCTTGCGGCAGCGCTTGCGGACGTGCTCTCGTGTCCCATCGAAACGCTGGAGAAGATGGCGGCGCAAGGCAAGCAAGCGGTTCGCCAGCGGCACGACGTGCATGCCAGTGCACATCGTCTGGTCCAACTCTTCGAGGGCACATGATCGCAATCCTTGGTGTGCTGCTGCTGCTCGCGGCCGTCGTCCTCGCCGTACCCACGGCGGTGCTTTGCACGGAGTGCCTGCTGGGGCTGTTGCCCCGGCGCCCGAACCATGAAGGCGTCGACGAAAAACCTTCGGCGATTGCCGTGGTGATTCCCGCGCACGACGAAAGCAGCGTGATTGGCCCAACCGTCGAGCATCTGCGCCAGCAAATAGGCGCTGGCGACACCCTTCTTGTCGTGGCCGACAACTGCGGCGACGACACGGTCAAAATCGCGCAAGGGGCCGGTGCAAGGGTCATCGAACGAGTAGATCCCGAGCATCGCGGGAAGGGCTACGCGCTGTCATTTGCGATGGCCTATTTGAAGGAACACGAGGTTCCCAGCGCCGTGGTCATCATCGATGCCGACTGCCGCATCTCGGACGGTGGGGTCAGCCGACTCGCGTCGTTGGCTCTCAAAACGCGAAGGCCTGTGCAGGCTGACTACACCCTTGACCCGTCGCCGTCAGCCAGCCCCGGCGCCCGCATGTCGGCCTTCGCGTTCCAGGTGCGCAACCGAATTCGGCCGCGCGGGCTTGAGCGCCTGGGCGGGACCGTGCATCTTGCTGGCACCGGCATGGCTCTCCCGTGGGAGGTCTTTGCCAGCGCGCCAGCCATGCAAGGTCACATCACCGAGGACTTGGCCCTCGGGGTCGAACTCACGCTGAGAGGACATCCGCCCATGCTTTGCGCGGACGTTCACGTGACCAGCGATCTTGCTCCCAATCAAGCGGGACAGGCCACGCAACGGAGGCGCTGGGAATCAGGGCATCTGCAGACCTTGGCGAGGTACGTGCCCAGGCTCCTTACCCAAGCCTTCGCGCGACGCAAGCCCAGGCTGCTGCTTTCGGGGATCGATTTGGCCATTCCACCCTTGGCTATGCAGGTGACCTTGTTGCTTGGCGGGTGCGGACTAGGCCTTCTCGGATTGCTTCTTGGAACATCGTCGCTGCCAGCGACCCTGTTTGCAGCCGAGATTGTGGGGACGGCAGCCAGCATCGGGCTGGTGTGGCTTGTCGCGGGCCGCGATGTCCTACGATTCGAGGATTGGCTGAGCCTTCCCGGCTACGTCCTGTCGAAGATTCCAGGTTACTTGCGACTCCTCGGCCGCAAGCGCGACCTCGATTGGAAAAAAACGGAACGAAAAACTTAGCAGACATCAAGCGCATGGGTTCGCGAGATGCAGTCATTGCACGACATAGATGTGTAGCGCATAGGGGGCGAAGTCGTCCGTGAGTTTCCCTCCCGATAGGGTCACCGAACGCGACGACTCGTTGAACACTGTTGCGCCTTTTGCAGCCCCCACCCCCATGAGCGCCACGGATGCGCCGTTGACTTGCGTGTTCGAGAGGTTGAGAACGAAAAAATACGACACACCGTCTGTCCTGCGCCAGCCTGCTTCGAGCGGGGATGGGACCGTTGCCGAGATCGTGGATGGATTGATCTCCCCCTGTAGCGTGCCGGCAAGTTGCGTGATGAGGGCATTCTGCCGGGTCATTTCGGCCACGACATCGGGGGGTGTGGCGTCGTAGGACCACGAGTTCGCTCCGACATCGAACGGGAAATAGATGACACCGCGAGCGCGATGGATGATCGCGTCCCAGACCTCGCCGCGAAACTCGTCGGGCGTTACACCGCGTTGTCCCGCCGTGCTCCCAGAGGCTGGCAAGTGCTGATTGCTCGTCTCGAGGATCGCGTAGATCGGCTTGTCGGTCCATCCCGTAAGCTTGTCAAGGACTTTGCCGACGGCAGAGAGACTGCCGTTGAGTTCGGGGACCATCCATCCTGTGACAGGGTAGATGTCCTCGCTAATCCAATCTCCGGTTGCAAGCAGCCTCGGATAGCATTGCGCAGCCTCCGGATACGTGCCGTTGCAACCCTTTGGATCCACCATGTCGCCGGCGCCGTTGCAGTAGTTACACGAGGAGTCGCCAAAAACGTCGCTTCCAGAGAAGTTGATGAAGATCGGTCTTGTCGGATCCGCGGCACGCCATGCTTGGAAGTTCGCCTGGCACTCAAGGGTGCACGGATATTGCCCGGAATAGGGAGAGCAGCCCTTATTGATGTTGTTGCCCTCGACGTCTGGCTCATCGGGCTGCATCCAGGCGAGCAGGGTCGTGTTGCCGATGTCTTGGGTGGGCTCCTTCGATGGTTGCCGAATCACCTTAAGGCCGTTTGCGTTGGCGATAGAGTCGAATTCGGCAATAGAGACATACTGTTCGCCATCCCCATCACCCACATACGTATTGATCCCACGGCTCTTCCACACCACGGGCCCGGGCGGGTTTTTTGCTGATTGACCGAACACCCCGATGAGGAAGAATCCTTCTGGCAAGGGTTTCAGGACAGCGGTGGTGGGTTTGGAACTGTTGGTAGCGCGGCATCCGCCCGCGATGCTGCCGAGTAGGGCAATAACAAGAACTGTTTCGCACCAGCGTGACCGGGCTCTGTTGAGCTTCATTGTCGTAGAAGTGCAGTTCATAGCGGATCCTCCTTCAGGCGTGGCCAATCGCCGGGCTGCAGCTGCTAGAATACCTGGAAATATCGCGATGGCCAGTCGGCCGAACAGGATGGCCCCTCAAGGCCGTCGCTTTGCGGATCCCCTCGGGCCGGTGCGAGCGCGATGGCCTTCGTCCCCGGCTCTGGGCGAACTCGCCAACATAGACGTCTGCGGCGGCATTCTTCTTTCACTTCAACTCTGGCTCCCGAGTAGTCGGAATCCGACGCAAGAGCCTTACGACCGTGCCGACAATGAACTGTTGCTCCTGGACCACCTCGTACCGTGACCCGAAGAAATCAAGTACGTGGTGTAGGTTGAGGGATACCCCGTCCATGGTGACAAGGTGCTTGCAGACAAGCCACACAAGTTCATTTTCCTGGCCGACGAGAGCCTCTTCGACCGCACCCTCGGATGGAACCACCAGGTTGCGATAGTCAAAGCGGTCGAGCGGTAGGGGACGCGGCAGAGGAACCAGACGATTGACACCGTGGTAGTAATTGGCCAACACCAGGGCCTGGTCGCTAGGGAAGACCACGATGGGCTGTCCCGGGCCCTCATGTCGCTGGATATACTGAGCAATCTGCCTGGCCTCGCCGCCTTTGTTGAAAAGCCCGAAGCCAAGGACTTTCAGATCCTCATTGGCCACAATGCGGTACCTTTCCCAGGTCAGCGCTCCGTTGCTAACGACCAGGAGAAGCACGCAGGCCAGCGTCATCCGTCTACTGAAGACAGCCAAAAGTGCGAGCAGCGCAACCGTCCCCGGAACGGTGAAGAGGGTCGCGTAGCGAAAAGGCACGACCAGGTGCTGGCCGAACACGATGCCGATGGCTCCCAGCATTAGCCCTAGGCAGGCCAATGCGCCCCACCAGAGAGTCAGCGCTCGATTGCGCGCCAAGTTGAAACCGGCCCGACGGACGGCAACTGCAACGGCTACCCAGGGTAGCAAGCGGAAGGCCCAGAAGAGGGCGCGCTGCTTGACTCCGGGCTGCACCCACATGGCCCAGTCGTTGAATGCTGGCAGGACGATATAGTCGTAGCGCTCGAGCAAGAACTGGAGGAGATCACGCGGGGAGAATCGCGTAGGGACACTTTCGGAAATCCGCATTTGCCCTGGGATGGTTAGCAGCAGCGGAACTGCAAGCAAGCCGGCCAACGCCATCGGCCGAAGGTAGCGAACCGCCGCGCGCCAGCGTCGGGTGGCGAGCAGCGCCGCCCAGAGAGAGACAAGGAGGAAGCCCAGGTAATACTGTGTGTAGAGCGCCACGGCGGCAAGCAGGCCGAAGGCGATCTCGCTCCGCCGGCCCGCGCCTTCCACACAGAAGGCCCGGAGAAAGAAGAGCAGCAGGCATGCTGCGAGGAGAATCGCCAGTGCGTAGACGCGGATCTCAAGAGCCGCGTATAGAAAAAGAGGGTGGAAGGCAAGAAGTGCGGGAAGGCAGACCTCAGGCAGATCGGGAAAGGCATGCCGCGAGAGGCGCGCTCCAACGACAAGCGTGGCCGCTCCGCAAAGAACCGAGAAGAGCCTGGCAAACTCCGGGCTAGGGTGGATGGCACGCCAGAGGTGGAGCAAGCCAAAGTAAAGCGGCGCCTGCCGCTCAAGGAAGAAGCCGGCGCGGAGCGACTTGAGCAGCGGAAGAGAGGATGTGTGCAGCGAAAAGGCCTCATCCACCCACATGGGGACGGCGAGCGCGAGAGGGATCACGACCCCCAGGTAGACCCCCAACAGCGCGAGCAGGAGCGTGTGACGCCTGAGCCAGCTCGGCGTCGGGAGGTCAGATTGTGCAGAAAATGATCGATCCAATCCAGTTCCTCTTGTCAGGACGCATGCGGCTCTTCGAGTGGTCGGAGCCTCTTCGACGTCGCCCGCCTCCTTGGAGCGCAAGCTATCACGATCCCGCAACGCAACGCCATGACTCTCAATCGACCTTGACTTGGGTAGTGGCCATGGTTAGGACTGCCCACTATTGAGAAGTTGACGGCGCCCACCTCATCATATCTGGTCAACCAAGAATTTGGGTCACTTGCAGCAACCGACAGATTCCCCTAGCGCTCTCGGCACTCCTGCCCCGACAGCGCTCGACTCGGCTGCGGAAGGTGTGCCGGGATCTTCACTCAGCTCGGCTGTGGCCCGTGGTTCGACCTGGACCTTGGTGGGCTATGGAAGCAGCCAGGCCCTGCGACTCCTCGGCAATCTGATTCTCTGGCGACTCCTCTACTCCGAGGCATTCGGCCTCATGGCACTCGTCAACGTGTTCATGCAAGGCCTGGTCATGTTTTCGGATATCGGCATTGGCCCAGGTATCATCCAGAGTGACCGAGGAGAAGATCCGCGTTATCTCAATACCGCTTGGACTATCCAGATTCTGCGAGGCTGGGCACTGTGCCTCGCCGCTTGCTTGCTCGCCTGGCCTATCGCCCTCTTCTACAAAGAGCCTCAGCTCGTTCACCTTATTCCCGTTGCGGCTCTTAGTTCAGTGATTTCGGGTTTCAATTCAACCAGCCTCTTCACGCAAACCCGCAAAATTCACCTTGGCAAGCTGACGGCAGTCGACCTTCTGTCTCAAATCGTGTCGCTGGTCGTTACCGTTGCTTGGGCCTGGTTCCACCGGACGGTTTGGGCGCTGGTCATCGGAGGCCTTGCCTCGAACATTGTCCGGCTGATTCTTAGTCACAGGTATCTCCCAGGCATTCGGAATCGCCTACTGTGGGATCGCGAGTGCGTGGGTGCCCTTTTGCGTTTTGGCAGGTGGATATTCCTAAGTACGCTTCTTACTTTCACGGCGATGCAGTCGGACCGTCTCATCTTTGGCAAATTGATTCCCATCGGACTCCTTGGCGTGTACAGCATCGCGCTCACCTGGGCCATCTTGCCGATCTCGGTCGTGGGTGGGGTTCTGGGCGCTGTGGTCTTTCCGGTCCTCAGTAGGCTTCATCAATCGGGCAAGGACTTCTCCGAAGCCTATCTCAAGGCCCGGCTGCCTTGGGCCATTCTGGCTGGATGGGCGTCAGCAGGGCTGATCGCGGGCGGTCCGACACTGATCCGTTTGTTGTACGACTCGCGTGCAACCAGCGCGGGGTGGGTGATCCAAATTCTCGCTGCAGGAACCTGGCTTCTCGTACTCGAGACGTCCAACGGCGTTGCGCTCCTGGCCTTGGGCCAACCCAAGTGGGTTGCGGCTGGGAATGCGGCCAAACTGATTGGAATGCTCTTCCTTATCCCATTGGGCTTTGCTAGCTATTCCTTTCCCGGGGCTGTCGCGGGTTTTGCGGCTTCGGAGCTGCTTCGCTATACCACTTCCGTCATAGGATCGCGCAGGTACAAGGTAGCGTGTCTCGGGCAAGATCTCAGACTTACGACCCTGACCATTGTCACCTCTGCGACCGGCCTACTCACGGCGCATCTGGTTGCACACCCGCTGCGTTCCATTCACCTTCGTCCGGCCAAACTCGGCATCTTCCTGGAGGGACTGTGCATCGCCCTAGCCGTAAGTGTCGGCTGGGCCTGGATGTATCTGCGAAGCCGCCGGCCGCGGCCCGCATAGGATGGTACCTGCTGCCAGACGGTGGGTGCCTATGCCCAGGAATGGATTCGTTGTACCATGCGGAATAATGAGCCTCCCGAACCAGCCTTCTGCTCGTTTCCACGATCACGGACTCGCGTCCCGGATCGCACAACGCGCCCTCTCATCCCCGGCGGTGCTCTTTCTCGGAGCCTTGGGCCTTCTCCTGGCACATCTGACCGGCCGATTGCCTCTGAGCGAGTTCGGGGGGTACGATGCGCAATTCTACTATCGGATGGCCAGTACAGTTGGCCTGGACCAAGTCCCAGCACCCTTCGCGTATCGATGGCTCCCGCATGAGCTGATCCCCTACCTGAGACTGGAACCCAAGAGGGTCTATGAGATCGTCACGATCTTGGCGTTCGTGGTCGCATCGCTGGGACTGCGCCGCTTCCTCATTGTCCGCGGCTCGACCCCGACGGTTGCGACGGCACTTGTGGTTCTTGGCTTTCTCTGGGCTCGCTGGGGCGCGCGATTCTATTGCTGGTACCGGGTCGGAACGGATCCAATGGCCTATGCTCTGATTGTTTGGGGACTGGTGTACGCAGAGAGGAAGAACATTCTTGGCTTGTGTACCATTGGCATGGTCGGTGCAATGTGCAGGGAATACACCATTTTGCTGTTTCCCTATTACATGGTCAGGCACGGCCTTCGTTCGAAGACCGACCTGCTGACTGGTGTGCTCGTTGCCCTGCCCTGTATTGCCGTGTTCGCCCTCGTCAGAATGCTGAGTCCAGGAACCGGGGACTACTCGCTTCTTATTGCTGCATCTCAATCTCTAGCAACCAAGTTCGGCTCCTTGGGCGAGCTGGCTCGCCTGCTGGCATGCATCCTGACTCATCTTGGTTTGACCACGGTGCTGCTGATGATGTTTCCACGAACAACCTTCCGGCTGCTGCTTCACAATCCCGAGATCGCCCTGTGGGTGGGTGCCACACTGGCCATTGGCCTTATTGGGGGCACGGATACAGACAGGCTCATGTTCTACGCATTCCCTGGTGAACTGGTGTTGCTGTCGCGGTTGCTCAGCGAAAAGCGGCTGCTGACCTCGCAATACTATCCGTTCTTGGCCATCGCCGCGGTTGGCCAGATTGCGATTTCCGAGACCTTCTCCGAGCGGTTGACGCCCGCGAACATTGCCGGACTGTGGAATCTCGCTTGGGTGGCCGTCTGGTCCATGGCTCTAGCAACCACCTTCCTAGCCTGCAAGTCCCGAGTATCGAACTCATGACACCCGGATCCTCTGGCGTTACCGCACATACAAATAGTGGTAAGAAGAAGCGATTCTGGTAGCCGCTGTGACCAATACCTTCGCCGAAATAGTCCTGGGCCTCTCGATTCCGCTGATGCTGGGTGTCTTCTTCGTGCTGCGTCCCGTGCCTGCCGCCCTGGTGGTTGCGTTCGGCTCCGAGATGTTCTTGCCTGTAGGCCCAGTGTTCAAGCTCCCATTCATGCCTCCATTCGACAAGCACACGCTCCCTTATGTGTGCATTCTGATTGCCTGCCTCCTGCGTTGCCCGGGCCGAGTCACGAAGCTTCCGAAGGAAAAGTGGATCCTCCTGTTTGCCCTTCTGTTGCTGGTCGGAGGTGTGCTCACCAGCATCACGAACACGGATTCCCTGGTCTTTGGCAGCGAGGACCAGGTGTTCATCCCTGGCCTGGATATCAAAGACGGATTCTACATGGGGCTCTTCAGCTTCGTTTGGAGTTTCCTGCCCTTCTACCTGGGTTACGCGCTCTTTCGCAAAAGCGAAGATTTCGAGCGACTAGCGGTAGGACTGGCCATCGCGGGATTGGCCTACATCCCCTTTGCTCTCGTCGAGCTTCGCCTGAGCCCACAGTGGCATCGCTGGATCTACGGCTACGCTCAACATGGTTTCGATCAGACGATTCGCTGGGGTGGTTACCGCCCCATGATTTTCATGTCGCACGGCTTGGCCGTCGCTCAGTTCTTCTTGGCAGCAACATTTTGTTTGGTCATTCTAGCTAAGTCCCGGCGTACCCTTGTCGGGTTGCCAATTCGGCTCCTGGCCTGGATCCAATTCGTCGTGCTCGTGGCCTGCAAGAGCACGGGAGCCATCGTCTTTGCCATTCCGGGTGTGCCGCTGGTTGCGCTCGCAAAGCCCAAGCGCCAATTATTCGTTGCGGTCATCATTGCTTGGATTACTCTTCTCTATCCAGTATTGCGCCTGTCGGGTGTCTTCCCGGTGGCGGGCATCCTCGATGCTGCTCGGAGCGTGCAAACCGAGCGGGGGGACTCGCTTGCTTTTCGTTTCAAAAACGAAGACGAGCTGCTCGCTAGGACGCGCGAGCGCATTTTCCTCGGTTGGGGAGAATATGGTCGCAATATGGTGCGCGACGAGAACGGAAAGTCTGTTTCTATCTTTGACGGATTCTGGATCATCCGACTCAGCGTCAATGGCCTTGTCGGGTTCATCGCCAGCTTCGGGCCGCTGTTGATTCCAGTATTCCTAGCGCGACGGCACATCGATGCGGTGGCGGAGGAAAAGAGCAAAGTGTTGGTGGCAGGAGTTGCGTTCGCTCTCACGATTCTGGCTGTGGACCTGCTCCCCAACGGGTTGTGGGCCGGTTATCCTTACCTCATAGCGGGGGCACTGACGCGCCGGCTCCGTGAGGCAAGGGCGGAACCGCGAGCGGACGACTCAGTGTAGATCCTTCATCGATCACCTCGTGCACATCGTGGGGTTCCAGGGTCGGTATTGTGTGGTTGTCCGAGTACCCTGCGATGGGCTACCCTTGGTCGCTGCCGAATGAGGATCACCATCGTACTGCCAGAAGCCAATGTGAGTGGCGGAATCCGAGTGGCCGCCATCTATGCGGACCGTCTGCACAGGCGTGGACATAAGGTGGTCGTGATCTATCCCGAGCCGCGCCAACCGCGGCTTTCCCGCAAGGTTCGTTCGTGGCTCAAGGGAAACGGCTGGCCCAGGGCCGTCTCCGAGGGGCCCTCCTATCTCGACTTCGGTGGGTACGAGCGCCGAGTGCTTCGTCCTTGGCGGCCGGTTACCGACGTGGATGCGCCGGATGCCGACATCGTTATCGCGACGTGGTGGGAAACCGCCGAGTGGGTGGCCGGTCTGTCGCCATGCAAGGGCACCAAGGTCTACTTCATTCAGGGCTACGAGATCTTCACCGGCTATGAGGTCGAACGCTTGAAGGCCACGTGGGGCTTGCCCATGCACAAGATCGTTGTCTCGCCCTGGCTGCAGGAGGTGGCAAGGTCGAAATTTGGCGATCGCCACGTTTCCGTGGTGCCCAATTCCGTCGACCTAGAGCAGTTCAATGCCCCCTTCCGATCGAAGCGCTCGATTCCAAGGGTTGGGATGGTCTACTCCGGGGGCGGCCTCAAGGGCTGCGATATCTCTCTTAGGGCCTACGTGCTCGCAGCCCAAGTGAGAACAGATCTGCAACTTCTCGCCTTTGGCCAAATGCCACCAACCCCCGAACTACCCTTGCCCGAGAGTGCGCAATTCACGCTTCGCCCAGCGCCGCAGCAACTGCGTTTGCTCTACGCGTCCTGCGACGCGTGGCTATTCGGGAGTCGAGAGGAAGGTTTCGGCCTGCCCATTCTCGAGGCCATGGCCTGTCGTACCCCAGTGATCGCAACCCCCGCGGGGGCCGCGCCCGAGCTGCTCAAGTCGGGCGGAGGTTGGCTGGTTCGTCCCGAAGATCCTCAGGATATGAGTCGCGCAATTCTGAACATGTGCGACGCCTCGAATGCGGAATGGGAGGCGATGTCCGAGCGGGCGCACGTGACCGCTAGCTCGTACAGTTGGGATGATGCCACGGATGGTTTGCTTCACGCGCTCGACTTGGCCATTGAGCGCGACAAGCGTGGCGAGCTGTAGTGGCCGATGGGTACGAATACTCGTCGCGGAATTCGTAGGTGCTACTTGCTGTGTCCTTGGCGCTTGAGGCGCAAGAGCTCGGCCTTGAGCTTCCTGATTTCCTCGCCCTGCGCCTGGACTGCGGCGACCAGCATGCTGGCGTAGCCATAGAGATCCACCATGTTGCCGTCGCCGTCGACCGCGGGACTGCCGGGCACGTCCTCGATGATGAAGCCAAGGTGACGAATGCCTGCCAGCGCGGGATCGCGATACTCGTAGGTGGCCAGCTTGAAGCGCGCGAGATCGTCCGCGACGCGCTGGCGATCGGCTGAGCCCAGGTAAAGGATGTCCTTCTTCGCCCGTCGCGTGGACACAGGGCACGGACCGCCATTGGCGGCGTACCAGGCGCCTTGCCTGCACGTGCGTCCGCCCCCAGCACCGCATGTGTACGTGCAGGCCTGCCCATTTGTGGAGCAGGCCGATCCGAGCAGGGGAATGCCAGGCGGACACGCGGGATCGGCGTTGGGCGCGGCACAATGCCAGGTGAAACTTCCACCGCAGACATTGACTGGCCCGGTCGAACAATTCGTGCAAACACACGACAAGTCGCCGTACACGCAATAGGCCTGATCTGTCGGACACACCTGGCCAGCGGCGGCGTCGCGCGTAGCGGGGCAGGTCACTGGGGGAAGCTGAGTGCATTTCGCTTGTAGGACCGTCCAGATGCCGTTGGTGCAGGTCGCGCTGGGGCGGCAATTCGGCCGCGGGTCGGTTCCGTATTCGCAGGTCAATCCCTCGGTGCACGGCCAAGTGCCAATTTGCGAGATATCGGTTGGACAGGCGGTCGCTGCCGGGCACGCGCCCTGCGAGGCCATGGAAACTCCGGCAGCCTGGCGCTGGCAATCGTTGCCGTAGGTCTTGCCGTCGCATCCGCACACTGGCAGGTAGATGGCCGCACATGGAAGAGGCCCCGTCGCAGCGCAGGTTCCCGCCGCGTCGGGGGACTTGCCGCAATCGCCGACCGGCAGCATGTCGCAGAACTGGCTGGCCGGACAAGTGAGACCGGCAATGCCCCCGCACATCTTGCTGGTGGCTCCGCCGGTTCCCGAAAAGCCACCCGCTCCACCACTCGCGCTTGTACCACCGGTTCCGATTCTTCCGCCGGTGCCACTGCCCCCGACAAGGCCGCCCCCTGCGCCGCTCTTGCCGCCGGTCCTGGGTGCGCCGCCGAGGCCTGGAGCGCCGCCCACCCCCACTGCGGCGCCGGCGCCTGTAAAGCCGCCCGTCCCGCGAGCGCCGCCGCTCGAAATCGTGCCGCCCGCGACGGAGGCGCCACCTGAGCCGAGCGCACCTCCCGTGCCCACCAAACCTCCCGTGCCGAATCCGCCTCCTTGACCGACGAGACCGCCGGTGCCGACGAGGCCGCCAGTGCCGACGAGGCCGCCAGTGCCAGCGATGCCGCCCGTGTCTGGCGATCCTCCTGTCGGCAATACGACACCGCCGGCCCCACCTTGAGAAAGCCCGCCCCCAGTACCAGCGCCGCTGGTCAGCCCCTCTTTCTGGCATGCCATCGAACCGAAAAGAATCGAAACCCCGATGCTGCACATGATCAGTGGCTTGTTCATGGTTTCACCTGCGGATCGTATTATGCGCCATCCGAGGAGCGCTATGCATCGATCTCGGGTGAGCGCGAGCACGCCGCGATCTCCATGCTTGTCCCGCAGGGCGCCATCCGACGTTGACGACGTTGACGGTTCGAGGCGCCATGGGGGGCAAAGAGGCGGTGGAGGCGCTGATCGCGCTCGATCCCACGGTTCGCGCCTGAGGACCTCGTGATGCAGTCCTATGCGGACTACGGCTTCAAGGGTGCTCTCACCAAACCCTTCGACCGCAAATCCCTGCTCGCCGAGCTCGCCCGCGTGCTCGGGGAATAGTTGCCTTTCTTGGCCGGGAGGGCGATTTTTTCGTCCAAGGGGCGTGGCCCATTCGTTACCGTTGCGTGGTCCATGTCGATTTCCTAACCACCATGGCTTGCAAGGCGCCTTTCAGCATAGACGACGACTCGGCGCGGGCTCGATTTCACGCGGGAGAGCGTGATTTCATCGGGCTGCTTTATCGCGAAACCTACGAAACCGTGGACGCGACAGTGGGGCGTGTGTTGCGTGGGGCCGATCGCGACACCGTGGTGCACGACCTGTACTTTCGACTGCTTTCGAAACCCGAGCTGCGCCGGAATTTTTCGGGCGGCTCCATGCGCTCGTGGCTTGCCACGCTGGCGCACAACCTGGCCGTGGATTTCTGGCGGCGTTACCGGCGGGAAACCAATCTCGAAGATCGGGACGCACCGCCGCTGGTCGATCCGGTGTCACGCCTGATGGAGGAGCGGGCCGAGCTGAACCTCTTCGTGGAGCGATTCAGGCGTGACGGTCTGCCCGAGGAGCTTTGGCCCTTGTTCCAGGCTCGCTTCGTGGAGCGGCTCGATCAGCGTGAGGCTGCGCGGCGCCTCGGCATGCCGCGCACCACGCTGGCCTATCGCGAGTTGCGAGTGAGACGGTTTCTCCGCGCGTACCTGCGCAAGAGGGCGATGCCATGAACACGAATCATGATGACCTGCGAAGGTTGGTCGATGGGCATTTCAGAAAGGGACTTTCCCCGGCCGGCGAGGCGCGCCTACGCGACCATTTGCCGGCATGTGCGGACTGCCGCGCGGCCTACGAGTCGTATCAGGCAGCCGAGAGTCTGGAGCCCAAGGCTCGCCCGCCGCGCGAGCGTCTGTCGATTGCGCTTGGTCTCCCCTCGGAGGTGACGCGGCCACGGCGGCGGGGCATGGTCATTGGAACGCTGTCCACGATAGGTGCGATTGCTTTGTTGCTCATGGTGATCACCATCACCCACCCGAACCATGGGATCGCCTCTCGTGGAAAAGGCATCGAGAACGCAGAATCCCTGGAAGTGGCGATTTTCCGTGTGAAGGGCGAACGGGAATCGATGCGCGTGCATGATGCCATTTCCCCTGGGGATGAATTGGCCTTTGCCTATCGCAACGAAGTGGGGAAGTCTTTCCTCATGATCTTCGCCATCGATGGGGCCGGTCGTTTGGTGTGGTACCACCCGGCCTGGACGGATCCCGCGGACAACCCCAAGGCCGTACCCATCGGAAGGCAAGTTGGATTCAAGGAATTGCCCGAGGCGGTGAGGCACTCCTTGCAAGGCTCGTCGCTGACCGTGCACGCCTTGTTCATGGACAAGCCGCTTGACGTGCGCACCGTCGAGGCCAGGGCGGGAAGCGGCGAATTTTTGGCGGATGCCGACGCTGGCGAGGTCTTGCGCACGATGGTGTTCGAGGTGCGCCCATGAGAGGGTTTGCGCTGTTTCTGGGTGCTCTGTGCCTGCTGTGGGTGGGGCCGGTCCATGGCAAAGAGGCGCGTCCGCGCAATGCCGTCTTCGCGCTGATCATGGGCGTGAACCGCAGCGTGGATGCCGAACTCAAGACCTTGCTCTACGCGGATGACGACGCCGTTCGATACCAGGAGCTGTTTCGCGCGCTCGGCGCGCGAACGCAGTTGCTCGCGCGATTGGATCGCGAGACCACGGCGCTGTCGCCACAGGCCGCTGCCGAGGCCTTGCCACCCACGCGGTCTATTCTTGGCAAGGTCGTGTCGCTCTTCGCCTCGGAGATCGCGATGGCCCGCGAACGAGGGGTGAAGACCACGCTCTACGTGCTCTACGCCGGGCATGGCAACGTGGACGGGGATGTCTCCTACCTGACCTTGGAAGACGCGCGCCTCACGGGCGATCAATTGGCACGTGAAATCCTCGATCCCATCGGCGCGGACGAGAACCACCTTATCGTCGACGCTTGCTTCTCGTATCTCCTGGTGGGCGAGCGCGGGCCCGGCGGCGAGCGGCGCAAGGTGCAGGGGTTCTCCGCCACCTCGGAGCTCGGACGGCGGAAAAATCTCGGGCTCTTGCTCTCCACCTCGTCGGGCGACGAAAGCCACGAATGGGGAGCCTTCCAGGCCGGCATCTTCAGTCACGAAGTGCGCTCGGGTCTGTACGGCGCGGCGGATCTGGACGGCGACGGCAGCATCACCTACGCCGAGATCGCGTCTTTCCTCGATCGCGCGAACCAGGCCATCGTGAACGAGAAATTCCGTCCGCACGTGTTCGCCCGCGCCTCCGCGGCGTCGACGCAGCTTTTGGATCTGCGGACTGGGCTTGGGCGCTCGCTTGCGGTCGACGGGGATTTTCCGTCGGCGCACTACTTGATCGAGGACCAACGGGGCGTGCGCTTCTTGGATTTTCACAACGCCAAGGGGCGGGAGTTGCGCCTTGTGCGCCCCGGTGGCGCCAGCCTGCTTTACGTGCGCAGCATGGACGACGGCAAAGAGCTGACCGTGCCGGCGTCCGACCAGAGCATCGCGCTCGCGGCCTCGGGATTCGTCGATCCGCGGGTTGCAGAGCGCGGAGCGCCCCACCAAGCCTTCAGCCTGATCTTTTCGCTGCCGTTCGATCAAGCCTCGGAAGAACTGGTGGTCGTGCAGCGCTCTGAGCTTCCTCCAAAACCGTCATCCACTCGCGCGCGCAAGATCGTGCTGTGGTCCAGTGGAGTGGCCGCCGCGGCGGGTGTGGTGGCGGGTGGACTCTTGCTTTGGGATGCCTCGCGCCTCGCGGACGAGGCAGGGCATTCTTTCCAACGGCGCGTGGTCCAGCTCAACGACAGCATCCATTCGCGCAACCTTGGAGCCATGGCGGCCTTTGCCCTTGCCGGGGCCGCGATTGCAACCGGCACCGTGACTTGGCTTTTCACGAGGCGCGAGCCGAAGATGGAGGCGGATCCTCCGTCCCCGCAGCTTGCAGTTGGTTTGGGCCAGATTTGGCTGTCAGGTCATTTCTGATTGGTCCAAAAGCGAAGGCTGATTCGTTTCCTAGACTGGAGGGCTCTTCAACATGAAATGTGCGAACTTTCTCGTCTTGACCACAATTTCACTTTCGTTTGCGGCTTGCGTGGGCGACGTTCCCCTTGAAGGCAAGTCCTGCCCCTGCAGGACGGACTTCGTCTGTTGTGAGGCCACCAATCAGTGCCTGGCTCCTGGGGAATTCTGCGGCAAGAACGATGCTGGCGGCCCGACAACAGTCAATGCCGACGCTTCTGCTGACGCCCCCAATCCCGGAGTTCAGAACGCCATTGGACGTCCATGCGATCTTACGGTGACCGCGGGGGCGCCCCAGGGTGTGTACAACGCCAGTGCCAGCGAGTGTCCGAGCCACCTTTGTCTCAAGCCGGTGGTTGAAATGGGCGCGTCGATGCCCATGCCGCCCACGCAAGCCACTTGTTCCGCCGAGTGCACCTATGACAGCGACTGCGACGGTGAGCTGCGCGATCCGGGCAACCCACTCGACCAGGGATGCTCGAAGGGCTTCGCCTGCGGCATTCCTTTCGTCAAAGGTCCGCTTTGTTGCAAGAAGCTTTGTATGTGCAAGGACTTCTTGGGGACAGCCGGTACGGCTACGCCCATTGCTTGTACGGGGGGCGCTGCTGACAGTTGCGGCGGCGAGCCGATAAGCAGCATATCGGGCGCTGGCCAGCAGACCGACATGTACATCACCGTCTCGCCCAACCGGTTGCTCGACCTGGTGTTCATGGTCGACAACTCGCCGTCCATGGCGCCGAAGCAGATGAAGATGAACGCCCAGTTCCCGAAGCTGATCGCGGCGCTCAAGGATCCCAACGACGGCACCCTGCCCGACCTGCGCGTCGCCATCATCGACAGCGATCTCGGAACCGGCGGCGCGTATTCGAGCGGCTCTTGTGGTCCCAAGAACGGGAACGGCACCGACTTCGGCGATCTCGGCAAGTTCCAGATGATTGGTGCCACGGCCTGTGGCGTGACCAGCCCCGATGCCACGTACCTCGAATACATCAAGGGGCAGCCGCTGAACTACACCGGCGACATCAACACCGTGTTCGCCTGTCTGGCAGGTAATCTCGGCACGTTGGGCTGCGGCGAAGAACACCAGTTGCAGGCCTTCGAGTTCGCGCTGGTCGCCGGCGGCGTGGGCAACGAAGCCCAGCATGCGATGTTGCGCCCCGCCGCCTACCTGGGCTTGGTCTTCTTGACCGACGAAGATGACTGTTCGGCCGCCATGAACGATGGGATGTTCGGCGACAAGCCCGAACTGCGCGGCGAGTCCGCAAGCTTGCGCTGCTACACACGGTCGCACCAGTGCAACGGCATGAACCTGAGCGTTCCTCCTCCCGGATACCCAACCAGCGCTGCCTATTCCACCACGGTATCTAACTGCGCGGCGCGCACGGATGCTTGCCCGAACGTGACGGACGGCTACCTATCAGGAACCGATACCTCGGTACCCACCACCTGCAGCCCGCTTAAGGACTACGTACAACTTGCCAACGAAGTGAAGAGCCTCAAGAGCGACCCGGACCAGATCCTCGTGGCAGGCATCTTTGGTTGGCCGATCGACGGCGATTTGACGAGCGCGCCGTACAAGATCGACCTGATCCCCAACGCGAACACCGCCGACACCGCCCACACCACGGTGTTCGACTCGTGGCCGGTTTGCTACGATCCCGGCCATATGCCTGCCAACGCGAACACCTACGATCCCGCGGCGGCTGGCTGGGGTGCCACCGCGGGCCTGCGCAATGCCGCGTTCGTCGACGAGTTCGGCGGCAATGGTCTGAAATTCAGCATCTGCCAGACCGACTTCTCGGCCTCGATGAAGAATATCGGCGACACCATTGCCAAGAAACTGCAGAACCTGTGCGTCGACTACAAGTTAGTCGATACCGACCTCGTCACCCCGGGACTTCAGCCCGACTGCCGTGTGGTCTATAGAACGCCGGATCCTATCGATCCCAAGAATCCGACGGTTCAGACCTACACGGAGAACCCAACTTCGCTGCCGATGTGCAGTCCGCAGGACACCGCGGGCAATGTCGCCACGGACTGCTGGCAGCTCACCATCGACAGGGACAAGTGCCCGGTCAACGGACAATTGGTTCAAGTCTTGCGGACCGCAGCCGAAATTGCGCAAGGTCCACTCACCCCCGGCACCAAGATCGGCATGCAGTGCCGAACCTGTCCCGCGCTAAGCTCCCCTGCCATCCCCGGGTGCTAGGACTAAGTACCGGAAGCCTTGCTTCCGCCCGAGCTCGACGAACCGCCGGCGCCTCCCGCGTTGTCTGAAACCGCGGTACCGCCGGCGGTCGTGCCACGGGTGGACAACAGCGCCATACGCTCGCGCCGCCAGCCCGCCAGATCGGGCACCAGCACGTTGCCCGCAAGGTGCAACTCAGGCTCGTCGACGATAATCCAACCACCAGGTCCGCCGCGTCCTCGTTTAAAGGGTGGTCCCAGCTCCTCGCCCAGCGTGCTGGCGGCAGCCCCGTGGGCCGACGCCGGTCTCGGTGAAAGGATCAGCTCGCCGTCCACGATCTCCGCCACCATGTGTGGAGGCGCAGCCAGCGCGTCGTCGTAGGTGGCAACCTTCCTCGCTGCGTCGGCCATGGACGAAGTATACGCACTTGCCGGCCTTGGACAGGGACAACGCTGCTTCACGTTGGCGCAGAAATTCTTGCCCAATCCTTCAGTTCTTCAGCTGCGCCGAGCGCTCGTCGGGCTTGGCGTTGTTGCCGTACTTGCCGCTTAGGTAGGCTTTGGCCATCTCGTCCAGCGAGATGATGGGAACGTTTAGCGCTTGGCCGGCCTGGCCGAACTGCTTCATGCGCTCTTCGCACACCTTCTGCATGGCGGCGCGGGCAGGGGTCATGTAGTAGCGCGGATCGAATTCGGCCGGCTTCTCGACAAAAGCCTTGCGGATTGCGCCGGTGATGGCCAAGCGGTTGTCGGTGTCGACGTTGATCTTGCGCACGCCGGCGCGGATGCCACGCTGGATTTCTTCGACCGGCACGCCGTAGGTTTCCTTCATGGCGCCGCCGTACTTATTGATGATAGCGCACAGCTCTGCGGGCACCGAGCTAGAGCCGTGCATGACCAAGTGACAGCCCGGCAGCTTGGTGTGGATCTCCTCGATGCGCTTCATGGCCAGCACGTCGCCGGTCGGTTTGTGCGAGAACTTGTAGGCGCCGTGGCTGGTGCCAACCGCGACGGCCAAGGCATCGAGGCCGGTGCGCTGGACGAAGTCGACGGCTTGATCCGGATCGGTCAAAAGCTGGTCGAGTGACAGCTTGCCCTCGGCGCCGTGTCCGTCTTCTTTCTCTCCGGTGCCGTGTTCCAGCGATCCAAGGCAGCCGAGCTCGCCTTCCACCGACACGCCGAAGCGGTGCGCGACGTTGACCACCTCGCGGGTCACGGCCACGTTGTATTCGTAGCTCGATGGGGTCTTGCCGTCTTCTTCCAGCGAGCCGTCCATCATGACGCTGGTGAAACCGTAGCGGATGGCGCTGACGCAGGTATCGACGGAATTGCCGTGATCTTGGTGCATGACGATGGGCAGCTCGGGGTACAGCTCGGAAGCGGCGAGCATCAGGTGGCGCAGAAAGTTGTCGTTGGTGTACTTGCGGGCACCGCGCGAGGCCTGCACGATGACCGGGCTTTTGGTGACGCGCGCGGCCTCCATGATGGCCTGGATCTGCTCCATGTTGTTGACGTTGAGGGCGGCGACGCCGTAGCCGTTCTGCGCGGCATGGTCAAGAAGGGGACGAAGGGGAATCAGAGGCATTGGGAAACTCCAATCGGTGCATTGGGTTGAATGGGTCAAGAACTGTCGGTCGCTTGGTCCTACAACATGGATCAGGGAGCCGGTAGGCCGATTTGCCCACGCAACTTGGATGCCAGAGCGAGGGACTTGGATGCCGGAGCAGGAGTAGACTAGACGGCATGAACAGAAGCAGTACCACCCGTCTCGCACGTGTTTCTTGGGCGGGGACGATACCGCTGGCATTCGGCGGGCTGATGGCTGCGGGCTGCTTGACAAGTTCGCAGACTTCCTCGGCATCGGGCGGCGCGAAGGCCAGCGGCGGCGCGACGGCGATCGGAGGTCGGCAGGCATCGGGCGATGGTTCGTCGACGGCCGGCGCTCAAGGAACGGGTGGCGTGAATGCCGCCGTAGGCGGCGCGCAGGTCATAGGCGGCGCGCAGGTCATAGGCGGCGCGCAGATCGCGGGCGGGTCAAAGACGATGGGCGGCGCGCCAGCCAGCGGCGGCTCGGGAGGCTCGTCCACCGGCAAGGCCGATGCCGCGACGGATGGTCCTGGCATCGACGTTCCGCTTGCCGTGGGTGGCGACGCCGCCGATGTCACACCGGCGCTCGCGGACGCGCGCACGCAGGGCCCGCGTCCGGACGCCAGCGCGGATTCGTGTGGGGCTTGGGCCATGACCAATGGCGTGTGCTGCGCGCAGTACTGTAGCAACGACGACAAGTCGGAAAGCTGCGCCAATTGCGGCGGGCCTGGCTCCGCGCAGTGCCAGGTCGTCAATGCCAAGGCCTGCACGTCCGGGCAGTGGCCCGAGGTGCACTCGGTCACCGACAACGAGGATTGGCACTACTCGCGCTCGACCCACTTTGGGACTGCCCCCATGGGCGCTTGTGCGTTTGGCCTGTATGGCGTCTGCTCCTCGGCCATGAAGCTGGCCAACACCAACCTGCAATTGCAGTGCGATGCCTTCTGCAAGGCCACTCCCGACTTGTGCAAGGATCCAAGCAACGTGACCTTGCGCGGGAACTTCGCGGCCCCGCAGGGCAACTACTACACGCAATTCTGGTCCAGCCTGCCCGGCGACCTCGACAACTATCTTTCTTGCGGCGAGTGTTTCGAACTAGAACGCACCCAGAACGACGGCACCGAGTACCAGTCAGGCGCGGGCGGCTACACACCGCCCATCGTGCTGCAGGTGGCGGACTCATGTCCGTGCTCGGCCAATTCCAAGTGGTGTTGTGGCTCCGGGCGCGACCACTGCGGCGAGGTCAAGGGGGTTTTCAAATACGGCTGCCAGCTACCGCCGGCGTCGCTCGTCGGCCCGGAGGTCGATCCGCCCCTCGATCACGATCCGCTGCCCAACGAAAGCATGCACCTCGATCTCTCGGACATTGCCATGTCGCGCCTGCAGACCGGCGATCCCAACGGCACCATCACAGACGGCGTGATCCCGACGAAGTACAAGCGCGTTCCCTGCCCGGTGGTGGGCAACATGCACATCTGGCTGCGGCCAAACGGAAATGGGTACTACTTCGCGCTTACCGTGGTGAACGTGGCCGGCCTCGGTTCGGCGGCCAAGGTCGAGGCGCAGTTGCCGTCCGGGGAATGGGCCCAGCTCAAGCGTGACTCCAACTACAGCCTGTCCCGACCCCAAGAACGCTTCGGGACGTGGGCGACGCAGGGACAGGTTTCCTTTACCACACCCATCACTCTTCGCGTGACCGACGGATCCGGCCGCGCGGTGGTCGCCAAGGATGTCATCAAGACCTTTGCGCCCGCCGACAGCTCCCTTAGCGAAAACTGGTTCATCGACACCGGCGTCCAGTTCTAGCGGCGAGTCCTCGACGCGCGTCCCTTGGCGCGGCTCTTGGGAGCGACTGGAACATCGCCAGCGAGGGCGTGGATTCGACCGAGTGGAATAGCGGTGATGTTCTTGTCCACCGGAAATTGGTGCGTGCCTGGATGAACGACCCACAGGTGTGCAAGCTTCAGATCTGATCTGGCGTGCTTCATGGAAGTCGTGACCGTGGGTGCTTCGTTGAACTTGAACTCGAAGCCGAGGCGGCTCCCTTTGTGCATGAACAGGAGATCTAGTTCGGCCCCGCCGTGTGTAGACCAGAAGTAGGGCTGCGCGGGGGCGAAGGCGCGCAGCACCTGCTCCAGGGCAAAGCCCTCCCACGATGCTCCCACCTTGGGATGGCCAAACAGAGCGTGCCGATCCCCAATGTCGAGCAAATGATGGAGCAGACCGGAATCCTGGAAGTAGAGCTTGGGCGCCTTGACCTGCCGCTTGCCAAGGTTCTCAAACCATGGCTGAAGTTGGCGCACCATGAAGGTTCCCGAAAGGATGTCGAGATAGCCGCGCACGGTCTTGTCCGACAGACCCATGGCGCGGCCGATTTCGGACGCGTTCCAGGTTTGCCCGTGATAGTGAGCGAGCATCGTCCAAAACCGCCGCATGGCAATCACTGGAATGGTGAAACCTAGCTGCGGGATGTCCCGTTCCAGGTAGGTACGCACGAAGCCCTCTCGCCAGGCCAGACTGTCCGCGTCGGACTTGGCCAAGAAGGAACGTGGAAGGCCACCGCGAAGCCACAGGACATCCTGATGCTTGTGGCCCGCTTCCGAAAGATCGAAGCCGGAGATCTCCACGAACTCTACGCGTCCCGCGAGCGTCTCGGAGGCGTGGCGAACGATATGGGGCGAGGCACTGCCCAGGATGAGGAATCGCGTCCTGCTCCCAGGGCGATCGGCAAGGCCGCGCAGCACCGGAAAGAGGTCCGTCCGGGCCTGAATTTCGTCCAGGACCACCAGGCCGGAAAGCTCCGACAGTGCCAATTCTGGGTTCTGCAGGCGGCGCTGGTCCGCATGGCTTTCCATGTCGAAGCTCGTGGTTTCTCGTCCCGCCGCGAAGATCCGGGCAAGGGTCGTCTTGCCGCACTGGCGTGGCCCGAGCAAGGCCGTGATGGGCGACCGCGCCACGGCGACTTCGAGGCGATTGAGAAAGGCTGGACGTCGGATGCTGTCGGTCATAATCGTGCAAATTCGGAGTTGCACTCCGAGTTTTCCAAATACTCTACATGGGATCCGTGGCTGTCGCCAGCTCAATGGAAGTACTCGCACCGTGTTGGCCCGAGTCGTTGCTGCTGGTGCCCTGGGAAATGCTGCGCTTAGGGCATTCATTGGCTCCCATAGCCCTTTCACCCTGAATCGCATGTGGGGTAGATTGCGCTGCGTGACCTGTCGGAAGTCTGACAAAAGGCGATCAGGCAAATGCAGTCTGTTCTTCGGGCTAGCGCTCTGTCTTGGGATGGGGCGAATCGCGAATGCCGAACCGGCCAAGCCCGAGGCCGCAGGTCAAGATGGGGGCGATTTCATCGCCGAGGCGCGCTTGCTCTCCCGTCTGGTTGCCTGCGCGGGTGATGCCGAGATGCCGGCGGGCTGGCCGAGCGCGGTGCTCAAACGCCACTGTGCACTGCTGCGCGAACAGAGGGCCAAGTACCAGGCGCGCTGGATCGAGCGCACGCGCCCGTTTCTGGCGCGGGTGGTTCCGGCCGATCTGCCGAAGTCCGTGGTCTATCCCTTTGGCGGCGGCGACCTGGTGACGGCGCTGGCGACCTTTCCCAACGCCGACGAATTTACCACCATTTCCCTCGAACTTGCGGGCGACGTGCGCGGGGTGCCCTCGCTCACCCCCAAACAGCTCAGGTCCAGCCTCGATTCCACCCTGGAAAACCTGCGCTGTCTGTTCGCCGTCAGCCATTCCAAGACGACCAACCTGAAGGCCGGCTCGCACTCGTCGCTGCCCGGCGAGATCGCCTTTGCCCTGGTCGCTTTTTCCGTCTTCGACTACGAGCCGGTGTCGCTGCGCTACTTTCGCCTAGATGCGCAGGGCAAGCTGATCTATTGGAAAGCGAGCGAGCTCGGCGCGGTAGGGGTGCCCGTGGCGAAGGATGCCGGCCCGAACCCCTTTGCCAACGTGGAAATCACCTTCCGGGCGCGCCAGGATGTCAAGGATGGCGCCAAGGCACCACTGCGCATTTACCGGCACATCGCCGCGAATCTCGACGACGCACATTTCTTGGGCAATCGCCCGCTGGCTCTGCACCTGGCCGGCAAAGGACAGGTGGCGGCGCTGATCAAGGCCGCGAGCTACCTTCTGTGGTTCGATACCTTTTCGCACATTCGTTCCTACTTGCTCGACCACGCGGCGTGGATGCTCTCGGATTCGACCGGCATCCAGCCGTCGCTGGCGCGCGCGGCCGGCTTCGAGCAGGAATGCTACGGGCTTTTTCATGGACCGTTCTTGGCCAAGAATTCCCACATCAAGAGCGAATTCCTGACCCTGTGGCAGGCCAGCCCCAGGCGCATGCTGCCTTTCTATTTTGGCTACCCTGACATCGATGGGCACGGACACATGATGGTGACCAGGCGAACTGGAAAAACCGCTGCGACCGAGACCTCGGAGCCGCCGGTGGATCAAGTTTCGGGCGGCGCGCACTGGCGCCTGCAGACCGAAAAGGGACCCGTTCACGTCTGGCGGCCGCGCGGCTACGACGCGGCCACCGCGGGCACGGTGATCTACGTGCACGGCTACTACACCAACGTGGATGGGGCCTGGGTTCAGCACGCCCTGGCCGAACAGTTCGCGGCTAGCAAGGCGAACGCGCTCTTCATAGTTCCCGAGGCGCCGAGCGGCAGCAACGAAGAGGTCTTCTGGCCGGTGCTCGCCGACTTGCTCAAGGAGGTCGAGCGGCAACTGACCGGCATCAAGACGCACGGCCCGGTCATCGCAGCCGGGCACAGTGGCGCCTGGCGCACGCTGGGGAGCTGGACACAAGACAACCAAGAGAAGAAGGTCGACGTGTTCCTGCTCCTCGACGCGCTTTACGGCATGGACGACAAGTTCCAGGCTTGGCTTGCGCGCTACCCTGACAGCGACGAGCCGCGCCTGACCCTGGTTTCCAAGGACACCGCGAACCGGGTGGCGCCATTTCTGGAAAAAATCCCGGCGGCCAAACGGCGTGCAAGCCTGCCCGAAACCTATCGCGACCTGACCCCGGCCGAGCGGAATGCGCCGGTGCTCGAAATCGCGTCCGAATTGGGGCACATGGAGATCGTCACCACCGGAAAGGTGCTGCCCGTACTGCTTCACCGTTCGCCACTTCGGACGGTCAAGGCGCCGCCCAGATTCGTCAAGCCCAAGAAGAGCGAGGCCGAATGAGCACCGGGGCTTGGCTGAAGTCGCCGGTCGTGATCGTGGTGGGCACGCAGTTGCTTTTCTCCGTCGGCGATCTGATGGCGCGCGCGAACATGCGCAAGCACGGCTTCACCGCGGCGGCGTTTCTCAACGTCTCGTTTCTCGTCTACATCCTGAGCCGCCAAATCGCCACCGTCGGGCAAATGTATGTTCTGGCCACCGTGCCCATCGGCAAGACCATGGCGCTGTTCGGCGCGGGATCCATCGTGCTGGCCAATGTCCTCGGCGTGCTGTTGCTCGGCGATGTGGTGTCCATGCGCTCGTACGTCGGGATCGCGCTGGCCGTGATGGCATTTCTGGTGATGAGTCTCGGCAAGTAAGCGGCTTGGACCTTCGGTCATTCCCTGCTAGCTGTAAGGTAGATGTCTTCCCCCAAACTTCCCGCGGTGGTGTTTCGAGCCGCCGTCTTGGCTGGCGCCCTGGTCGGCATCGCCGACGGTATTCGTGCCGCTGTGCTGGGGCACGTGCCGTTTGTCGGATCGCTCGCGTGCGTGGTTCTCATTGCCGGCTTCGATGTGCTGGTGGCCGCGGCAGGCGGCGCCGTCTTGGCGCTCCTGATCTGGATTGCCGGGTGGGGGCGCAGGCGAAAGTCTGGCTGGCTTGCCGCTGTGATGGGTTGGTTCGTGGCGGGCGGCGTGGTTGCGGGTGCGGCCATCGCGGCTGTGACGGGCACCGCAAACCGGAACAACCGGTTTCTCGCTGCTGGCGTGGTGGCATTGGCGACATTGGCGGCGGCGTTTGCGGCTTCCTTCGTCGCGCCGGCGTTGAGACGAATGCTTGGCATGTTGCCCGGATTTCGCGCCAAGTCCGCCGCGCAAGATGCCGCGCCAGCGGTCAGCACGGCCGGTGTTCTCGTGCTTGCTCCGCTGATTGCCGTGATTCTCGAAGCGGCAGTGTTTGTGTTCGTGTGGCGCACGCGCGCGCCTCTGCGCAAGGACGTGCTCGCCGCGCGCGCGACTTGGGCGGCGTGTTTGTCTGCGTTGCTTCCTTTCCTTCTAGCATGGGCGAGCGGCCGGCTTTCTCGCGTGCGCTGGTGGCAAGCATTGGTTGTCGCCGCAATCCTTTTCGGCGCTCCGGTCGCCTATTTGATTCGGTTGCGCTGGGCGCAGGATTTTCAATTCCTGCCGTGGACCATGGTGGCTGTCATCGCCGGCATGATCGGCGCGGCCGTGGGTCTGTCGCTGATCTTGCGCGGGCGGCACATCGCTCGGGCGTGGAATCTCGCAGTCGCGGCTGGGCTGCCGCTCTTCGCCCTGGTCGCGGTCTTCACCGCATCCGAATACGAACCCGCGCGCAAGGCGGCCTCGGCGCGCGCCGGGCTGGCCGGCGACTTGCTGGCGCTCGGCCAGCGCCTGACCGATTTCGACCATGACGGCTACGCGCGCTTCTTTGGCGGCGGCGACTGCGACGACGGCGATCCAGAGCGCAATCCCGGCGCGCGCGATTGGCCCGACGACGGCATCGATCAGGACTGCGATGGCAAGGACGCCACGGCCGCGGCCCTACGCTCGCCGCCGTTCCAGCCAGTTCCCGACGCCGTGCCCGCCGATCTGAAGATCCTGCTCGTCACTATCGACACCTTGCGCGCGGATCACCTTGGTTGCTACGGGTACCAGCGACCGACTTCGCCGAACCTCGATCGCCTGGCCAGCGAAAGCACGTTGTTCGAAAACGGCTGGGCCCACGCGCCCTCCACCCGCTATTCGATGCCCGCCATCGCCACCGGACGCTGGCCCTCGGCCATCGACTGGGACGAATCGATCTGGTGGCCGCGCATCGCCCCCACCCAACCCACGATCGCCCAGGTCATGAAACGTTTGGGCTACACCACGGCGGCATTCTACGCGTACCTCTACTTCAATCGCGCCGATCAGCGCGGATATGAACGCGGCGTCGACTACTACGACGACACCTGTGCGGCCTTGCACGTGAACACGAACGGCCCGGCCGAGTCCGTCGGAAGCTCGGCGCGCCAGATGGCGGACAAGGGCATCGCCTTTTTGCAGGCACACGGCGCGGAGAAGTTCTTTCTGTGGATGCACTTTTACGATCCGCACCTCAACTACGAACGGCATGTGGAAGCGCCGAATTTTGGCAGCTCGCAGGCCGATCTCTACGACGGCGAGATCTGGTTCACGGATCAACAATTCGGCCGCGTGCTCGACGAGCTGCGCACGCTGGGATTGTGGGACAAGACCGCGATCATCGTGGTCGGCGATCACGGCGAGTCTCTCGGCGAGCACGGCATCGTGGCCCATGGCTACCACCTGTACACGCCGCACACCAAGGTGCCGTTCATCGTGCGCGTGCCCGGATTGCCGGCGCAACGATTGTCCACGCCCGTCGGTCATGTGGATCTGGCGCCCACCATGGTCAACCTGGCGCGCGGGCCGCACGAACCGTCGTTCCTCGGCCGCTCGCTGGTTGACCTTCTGGCGGGCAAGCCCGGCGAGCCCGCGCCTGGTCCAGTCTTTCAAGAGGTCAGCTACGAGGGCAACGTCAAGCGCCGCGCGCTGGTCACCGCCAGCCACCATTTGATTTGGAACTGGACGCCCGACAACACCACCGAGTGCTACGACATCGCCCACGATCCCGGCGAGCTGAAGGATGTGTGGGGATCGCCGGCCGGCGAGCCTGCGTGTTCTAGCCTGAAAGAAGACCTGCGCAATCGCGTGGCCTTGCTTTCGCTGCCGCCGGGATACGGCGAGAAGATCGCCTTCGGCATCGTGAGCCCTGGCGCGCCCGTGCCCGCGCCCACCCAGCCGCTCGATGCAACCATCGGCGCCAGCTTGCACGTCGCGGGCTACGATCTTTCGGCCCAGCCCATTCGCCGCGGCGACAGCGCGGAGCTCACCACCCACTTCGAGCTGCGCAGCCGCATGGAACCTGGCTGGCGGCTCTTCTTCCACATGGAAGGCCCCGGCGGTTTCCGCAATCTCGACCACATCCCCGTGGAGGGCGCCTATCCCATGGAGCGCTGGCATCCCGGTCAGCGCATCCGCGATCGCCTGCGCATAACATTCACCCCCGCGATGCCGCCCGGTTCGTACACGGTTTGCGTCGGCCTGTTCAAAGGCAACGCGCGCGCCCCCATCACTCCAGCCAGCGCCAGCGACGGCCACGACCGCCTGAAATTGGCGACGATCACGGTGCAGTAGGCGCGCCCTATGGCTCGGTCGCGCCAAGTCTGCGTGTGAGATCTTCGAGCAACTGAAGGCGCGTGTCCCCTGCTGGGACCATACGCGGCAGCCACTTTTGCAAGTACGCAAGATCGATGCGCCCGGCTTGGACGGCAAATAGACGCTCGAGATCTTGCACGTCCTTGGGTAGTCACCTTGTTCCACCTGACTGCTTCAGCTGCTCGAGAATCGCCATCGTGCTTGCTGGCAGCGGCTCGGGCGCATCGGCACGTGCGCGCACATCTTCGGGCCAGAGCGATCGAAACCACGGCACGAGAGCACACAGTCGCCAGGTTTCGGCCACGCGCTCTTCTGGCGTCGCAACCCGCCAGGGTGCGGATTCGCGGCGAATGTGTTCGTCCCCGGACAGCGCCCGCACCTGCTCCGCTAGGCGCAGATTCTCTCTCCGCAAACTCGCCTCGGTTGTCCCGGTGCCAGCCATGCCGACATTCTACTCCTGTCGTGCGCATCCGGCAGGCAGCGAGTCGTTGATCCCATCAGCTAGCCGGGCGTCGACGAGAAGTCCACTGGAAGACTGCCTTCGTCGGGCGGATCCAAGTCGGGCGTGGCATCCAACGTTCGCCCGAAACAGTCGAAGTCATGCACGACCTGCTCGACGTGGCCCTTCTTGAAGGCGAGCAGTTGGCGCACGGCGATTCGGTAGGCCCAGGTGCGGAACTTAGCCTCGCCCCGGTACGAGGCCAAGTTGGTGACGACACTGATGAGGATTTCCTGGGTAGCATCGGCCGCGTCTTCGCGTGCGTAGAGCATCCGCTGCGCCAGGCTGTAGATGAATCCTTGGTGTCGCCGAACCAGACATTCCAGTGCGCGCCGGTCGCCTTGGACTGCGGCGCGTACCAGCGCCGATTCGGAAGCATCGTCCGGCCTCTCGTCGGCCAGAGGGTTTGTACTTGGTTTGTCTTGGTCTGTTGTCGTGCTCATGACTACTTGGAGGGGGCTCCCAGGGTGAGTGTGACAGAACATGCGACCGAATTCAGACACGGCTGGATGCGGCCGCTCCCTTAGAGGGCGACCACGATCCTGCGCGAGCTGGGGTTCCCCGAGCCCGGATCTCTGCGCTCAGATCACTGGACGTTCAGGTACAGTCCGTTGCTCGTGGTCGCCGATGCGAAAGCATTGGAGACACCGCCGGCCAGAGGGGTGACATCCTGGCGGTAAATCATGTACACACCGCCAGGGACGATCGCGGGAGCGAAGCCTGAGCCCGTATCCGCAAGGTCGACGACGCTTTGTCCACAGCACGGGCTGACCCAGGTCGACTGCGCCTTCTCTCCCCAGCCGTCGGTCCACTGGATTTCGACCTGCCCGGCGGGCACGGTGGCGTTCTGTGCGGGCGCCGTGATCGTGGTCCTGCCCATAGCTGCGACCGTCGCTTCCAGGTGGTCCGATCCGGAGCTGATCTCGAGGTGCCAGCTGGGCTCCCAGGTGAAGCCCGATGCCTGGTAGGAGCCGGGCACGGTTGCGCTTTCGGCGGCGGTCACTGTCACGCCATCGCTCGCGGTGAGCTTGACGGCAGCGCCACTGACGGAAGTGCCGCCCCGAGCTGCCTGCTCGATCACGACGCTCAGCGAGGGCACGGGCGTAGTGCCTGAGCCGATGGAGCTCAAGGTCAGCTCGGCGCCGACGTAGAGGGTCTTGCTTCCGCTTCCCGAATCCGAGGCCGAAGGCAGAGAGGAGGTGGTGGTGGATCCACATGCGATCAACGCGAGCGTGGCCGCCGTCGGCATCCCATGCCTCGAGAATACCAAGGCTGCAAACCTGCGAATCTCTGACGGGCGCATCAAGTCCGCCTCCCTGCAAGCCAGTGTCGATGCACACAAGGCGTTCGTTGGCGTCGCTGCATCGCCCATTAGGGTCACTGTTCGGGACCTCTTCGTCAACTGGGTTGCGCTAACCCCGCGACATTCATGGGTCGATAGCGCCCTAGTGGAGAGCATCGGCCGTCGTGGCCGTCACCTGACGTTCCAAGGCCTTCCTGCCCGTCGGGCAGGATCTCGGTCGCAAGTAGGATTGGTAACCCTTCCGGATGCGAAGGCCAACCACCGCCGCGACAAGTCCGACGAGAAGCAGTGTCCCAGATGAACCGGCAGCGTTGCCGATGCGGCACGAACAGCCTGACGACGTACTGCCGCCGGTAGTCGAAGATCCACCTGAACCAGAATTACCGCCATTGGCGCTGACGCCCGAGCCGCCGGTTCCCGAGCCGCCGCCACTCGATTTGTCGCTACTCGATCCGCCAACGCCACCTGACCCTCCGGTCCCGCCTAAGGAACCCAAACCTCCTCCACCTGCCACCGGATTGCCACCAGTTGCTCCACCGCCTCCACTGGATACTGCGCCCCCAAGTGCAGGTATCCCTCCCGCCGAAGTCGCTCCTCCAGAACTGGTGTTCCCGCCCTGAGCACGACCGCCGGTCGCGGCACTCGCGCCTCCGCTGCCGACCGTGCCACCACCGGCACCTGTACCGCCACTGACCGAGCCACCGCTAGTCCCACCGCTGCCGTTCGTGCCACCGCTGCCACCTGTACCACCGCCAATACCCCCACCGCCGCCCGTGCGCCCTCCACTACCCCCCGCGCCTCCGTCGAGCCCGCCGGTCCCGCCCGTGCCCCCGCCGGCCGCGACCTCGTCGCAGGAAGTCTGGTCGCCGTTGTCACAATCGAATTGCACGCCATTGAACGGGACAACCAGGATCTTGCTTCCTCCCTGACTGATACCGGTGACGTTCTTGTTCACGTCCGTGACGGCAAAGGTGAAGTGCGTAGGGTGGCCGTTCTCCACAATGACGCCCACCCGCTCCATGTTGTGCCATACGTTGACGGTGCCGTCCGTGTACCGGAGCCAATTCGAGTTCGCATTTGCCGGCGTTTGAGCGGCCTGATAGGCGAGGCCCGTACTTGTCCAGCTGTTTATCCCATCCTTGGACATAATATGATAGGCTCTTTGGACAGGCCAGTAATTGAAGACGATGTGGTAATAGCCACCACTGTACCAAATACACTCATCTTCAGCGTCGTGGTTGTCGTTGTTTTCGAGGTTTGGAAGGACGCTATCGGTCTCGATTTTGTAGGGCCCTAGGACTTGGTCGCTGTCCATGACACAGCCGGCGCGCGACGTTGCCCAGAATCGATTATCATGACCTACGGTGAAGGTAAAATTGGAAGACGTACTGCCGCATCCGCTGTGCCCATTGGTAGTGGTCTGGGAAAGACCCAGGGAAGTCCACGGCCCATTGGGAGAGCTGGAGCTGAACATCTGGCCCGGCACGATCTCACCCACGGAGAGCGTGTAGGGGCTCGTGCCGGTGGGCGCAATAAGCGCAGTCAAGTTGTGCCCCATGTCGTTGCCTTCCAGGTTCTTCGTATAGCAATTGCCTTGGGACACGTACGGCCCCATGACGTTGTCGCTGATGGCTTCCATGGGGATCGAGTTCTTCCAGCCGGTCGACCCTCCTCCTGGAGGGCCGAATCCATTGCTGTGGGACCAGTGGGTAGCGTACAGATGGTACTTGCCGTCGTTCCCAAATAGGATCTTTCCGTCCCAATAGAAATTGGTTTCCTGCTGAGGACCTACCCCCCCAGTGGCCCCGTTGTCTTCCAGTCCATTGGCCGGATCGCGCGGGCCGACGGTCGACGCCCCCCACACGGTCGTGGACAACTTTCCCACGATGGGCATGGGCTGAAAGTAATTGATCATCGGCTTCGGCGCTGCGGCCGCAGGGGAAGTGACGAGCACGAAAGCGGCCGTCACGAGCGTTCTTCTTGCGAATCGCTTCATCGGTGGGACTCCTCGTGGAGGTGTTTGGGCTGCTGGCGCGGATGTCATAGTGCGCGTCTCTAACAGGGGGCGAGAATCCCCAAAATTGGGTCTAAGAATCGGAACCCATCGACCGCGCCATCTACAGAACGCGAACCAAGACCGCGGTGGCAGGCGGAACTGGCACTATGACCGAGCTGCCAGACGTGCTCATCGCATATGGCGCGGCATACTTCCAAGATCCATCCTTGCCGATGCCAGCACCGGCGAGCGTGATTCCCGTCTGCGCGGTCAGGGACGCGGGCGTGGACATCAGATAGATCGCGCTTGCGCTGGTGACGGAGGCACCGACATTGACCGTGGCATTCACGGCATTCGTTTCGTCCTTGTTGTCGAGCACGACCATCACGGATCCGTCGGCACGCTGCAGGGCATAGGCGGTGAAACTGGAGTCGCCGCTGGCGGTCGCGGTCGTCGTGAGTAGGTGGCCGGTTCCCACGAGATTGAAGAGGACCATGCCGTAAAAGAGCGGGTTGACGTTGGTCACGACACCGTTCAATTCCTCAATCGGCGAGTAGTAGAATGGGTTGTTTCCGTCCTGGCCTTTCTCGCCACCGTGAAAGTTGACGCCGCTGGCGCCGTGGAGAGCCGAATAGAACATGAAATCGATTCCCCAGAGGGCCGAAATGAGCGCGTTGCTCAATCCATCCACGCCGTGACCCCCGAACGTGTTGCACTCTCCAACGCGGTAGCCGTCCGGGATGCCGTTGTTGACGGCTGCGGCGTTGGTGTTGGTCAGAAAGCCGAGGAGCCCGCTGGTTCCCGTGCTGGTGTTGAGTGTCAGAAGCGTCGCCAATACCCCGTCCGGCCGGCCGCGCGTACCGGCGTAGTAGTGTCCCGTGAGCAGGACCAGATTCTTGCCTTTCTCGTCTGCGGCAAACGGCGTGGTAAGCGACAAGGAGTACGGACCGCTTGCCGCCGGACCTACCATCTTGGCGCTCGGCACAGATGCGAGGATGGCGTTCGCGATCGACTCCCATTGCGGCTTGAGCGTGCCGGGCCAAGTTCCCACTTGGTTCATCTCGTTGCCAATCTCGAAACCGTACAGGCTCGATCCCAACTTTCCAAACGCATAGGTGGCCTCTGCGGCGGAGTTCGTCGGATCGTTGGCGACGAAGTTGATGCCGTAGATCACGCGGTTTCCCGTTGCGGACATCAGGTCGGCGAGGCCGTCGACGTCGACCGTACCGATGCTCTTCGAGAACGACCCCTGCGTGACCTGGGGCTGCGCCGCTGGAACCCACGTGCAGTTGTTGACGTCGGTCGCACCGATTCTGACCACGGTTGGCGCCACCAGTTTGTGGAGCGCGATCAAGGCAGAGTTCCTGCCGGTGAACGAGTTGTTGGTCATGTGGGTCTTCTCGTAGCTGAAACCGGCAAAGCCTGACGCGACCGTTCCGGCGCTGCTGGCACGAGTCACCGTCACGGTGCCCGTTATCGGCGATTGAAGCGCGGGACCTCCTTGAACGGGATTGTTCCAGCTATAGATGGAAGCCGTGGAACCGCCGGAACTGGAGCCGCCCGAGCTGGCCCCGCCGGAGCTTGCGCCGCCGGTGCGCGAGCCACCCGAGGGGGAGCCGCCCGACCCGGAGCCACCGGAGCCAGACCCGCCGGAGTTGGAGCCGCCCGAGCTGGACCCACCGGAGCTTGCGCCCCCGAAGCTGGACCCGCCGAAACCGGACCCGCCCGAGCCGCCGGGAACGGCTCCGCCTGCGCTGGCCCCTCCCGACCTGGCGCCACCAGAGCTAGACCCGCCGGTGCTGGACCCGCCGGAGCCGGCGCCGCCCAAACTTGCGCCGCCCGAGCTGGACCCACCGGAGTTCATTCCCGTCGTGCCGGCGCTGGAACTCGATCCGCCAGAACTGGACCGAGAACCGCCCAAGCCAGACGCTCCACCCGAGCTCCCCGAAGACCCAGCGTTGGCATCGGGGCTCAAGCTTGTTGCGCCGTTGGTGCTGCCGCACGCCGCAAGAGCCAGCAGCAAGGAGGGAACGATCAGGATAGAACCGAAAGGGGCGACGGACGAGGCTACATTCATGGTTCTCCTTGGGGGCCGAACAGGCGAAGACAAGAGCCGCATTCACGAGGTTTGGGGTCTGCATCCGCGTCGAATGGGTCGGATTTTGTTTTGCCGATTACAATGCCTGTCGCGTGGCTTGCCCCGCGCTGGCTACCTTCCTCATCCCGAGGTATTCCGCGGGGATTGATGAGTCTTGGTGGCCCCGGACCGGCTACCGGGATCGTGGCAAGCCGATCTCGCTCGCCGTGTCCGTGGACGCGAGGATGGGACAGTCGTCGATGTCCACCGAAAGACCATTCCACAAGGGGGCGAGATTCGTGCGCAACGGATCGGGATTTCACGAGCCCGGATCGGGGGAGGCCCCAGGGCCGACGGCGGGGCTGGCAAATCCCCCGTTGCACCCAGTCGAGACGAGCAGGCTCGCACCGAGCGCCGTAACCAGCACCCTGCACCCAAACCTCGAAAGCGTCCCCGTGTCGCGGGAGAGCATCTTCGAACCGGCCACGAGGCATTCGCCCCACCTACGGCCCGGCGGCCGCTGTACTTGAGCCCTTGACGTAAACCCGCAGGTCGGCCAATGCCAGTTGCGTGCCCGCCGTCTTGTAGACCCGTATGTACCGGTAGGCGTTCTTATCATGCTCGATATACCAAAACTTATCATTGTACCCTAGGTCGCCCCGATGTCTGAACTGCGTCGCATTCTGGGCTGCAAGCACGACGAACGCAGCGAAGGCCGGGTCATTCGATGCCTGTATTTCAAAATTGGTCAAGTCAACGTCGGTCAAGAGCGCCGGCTCCAGCTCCAGTTTCTGGATGACATAAGCGCTCCCCAGATCAAGCATGAACCACGGACTATTCGAGGCGCTTCCAGACTGCCAATACGTTTTGTCCCCGACGTCGTTGCCAAGATTGGGCGCATGGCCGGAGACCGACGACGAGGCCGAGGCCACCGCCTTTAAGGCGACATTGTCGCCGCCGTAGGTACCGCCCACCAAGCTTTGATAGGACGCCTCCACGCCAGAATTGTCAATGACCGCTTGCGCATCGGACGGCCATGCCCCGACGACATAGTGGTAGTTGGTCGTAGTGCAATTCGTGCTTTGATAGCTGGCATTATTGGACCAGAGGTTGTCCGTTGCCACATTGACGTTTCCCGAGCTCCAGGACAGGAAGGAGTTCCGCGACAACTTAGAATCCAGCACGGAAAAATCCATAAGCACGTTAAGGGAATTGTCATCGATCTGCGCCGAATTGCTCAAGCCAATTGGAACCTGACCGTAGGCATAATTCCCACTGAAGTGAATCGGCTCCGGTCCGAAGGTATAGTAGTCCGGTTCGGCGTCTCCCGAAGTATACCGGCGATACGTCCCCACGTGTGACGAGCGGTTGTAGAATATCTCCGACTTTCCGGCGATAGCCGGGGCAGGGAAATGGGCGCTAAACTGCCCGGTCCGGTTATGGTACCCAGCGAACGGGATGTCGGAAATATCGTTGTTGTAAACCTTCGTATTCTCGGCATGGATACAATCGATTCCCGTCGCTTGCGTAAAATCCGACCCTGTATTGCGCACGACATTGTTACTTACCAAGGTATTGGTATTTCGCTGGGTTTCCGAAGTGAGATCGCTCGTGACAAGGTGGGCGCTTCTTCCGACGATTACGCCCGCCGCCGTACAATCGAAGAAGTAATTCCCTTGAATGGTGGCGCTGTCGCAGCCGTCGTATAACTGAACGCCGCAGGTCCCCAGGTGCTCGAACACGCAGTTTCTGACCACGCTAGAATTCGCATGGGTCAGCACCAGGGCCCCCGGCACTTCATCGGTGTATTCCGCGTTGTCCAGTCCCCACAACATTTCCGCTTGTGAGCCACCGATCCAGCGGCCATTTGTGCGCGACCAGTTGTTGTGCTCGAAGGTCAATCCATCAAGCACGATCCGACTGGCCTTGGCGGTCCTGGTCCCGGCTATCTTCCACGGGCAGTCCACTACCGGCGCATAGACGCTCGCGCTAGCCATGTCTTCCCAGGGCTGAGGATAGTAGTACACTTTGCCGTTTGCGGCGTCCAAGTACCATTCTCCATATTCATCCAGATACTCAAGCGCATTGGACAGTTCGACCCATTCGGTGGAAGTGGCCCTGCCCATTGAACTCCATTTGTTGAAATCGGGGTTTTCGATTGTCAGTACCCAGTCGTTTGCATCGAGTGACGACATTCCGGTGATGGGGATCTCGGCCGTTTTGAAGACGCTGAAAAAGGTGACGACCGCCGCCGCGGGATTCGCAAGGGTTAGCAGATCGGTCTTCTTGAACTTGATTCCGTCCTGCGCATACGATGCTGTGGCGGGATCATCCCACCAGCCGTCCTGCGGCAGGAATGTCCCCGCGCGCTCGGCCCGCACATTGTTGACATACAGTTGGCGAAAGTAGCCTGCGTATCCCGCGGAAACAGAAACGTCGGCCACGAAGTACGGCTTGCCGGCAACCTGCGTCCAGCCTGTTATGGTTTTGCCGGCATCAATGACGGGAATTTCTCCTGGATAGGCTCGGTAGACCATATAGTTCCCATTGGGGCCAGAATCAGCGCTCGTAAGCGTAAACGTCGTGGTCCGGGGATATGTGCCGCCGCGTAAGTAGACGACAATATCTCCAGTGGCGGTATTGTTCAGATTACTGCTTCTGATGTAGTCCCTGGCTTTTTCCAGCGTGTTCCATGGTGTGGCGGCGGTCGCGCCGTCATTACTGTCGCTGCCTGTCGGGGACACGTAGAATGAGAAGGCGGCCAAAGAGACAGGGGTGCCACCGGTGGCCGTGGTCCCGCCTGCTGGAATCGATCCACCCGTGGCCGTGGTGCCACCCGTTCGTCCCCCCGTGGCCGAGCCGCCCGCCGCTCCGCCGCTGGCCGCGCTGCCGCCTGTTGCCGTGGTTCCCCCAGGCGCGCCCCCGGTTGCTTTCGAGCCGCCGCTGGCGGTGGTGCCGCCACTCGTCGTTGCGCCCCCTGCGCTGGTCGTGCCACCGGAAGGTTGGATGCTGCCGCCGGTCGGCACCGTGCCCCCTGCGCTCATGGTACCGCCGCTTGCAACCGCTCCCCCGCTTCCCGGGCTGCCGCCAGATCCGGTTGCGGAAGCAAGGGTTCCAGAGCATGCGCCCGGAGCCAGTGACAAAACAGCCACTGCCGCGAGGCGAATCGAATGCCGAGAGAGAGAAGTCATCTTGAAACCTCTTGTCTTGAGACGGTCATGTCCGAAAGGGCTTGCTGACGGCAAGCTCTTGTTCTCCTTGATCGGCGTGAGTGAGCCTGCCCCGCGTCATGAAGAACCTGCCTCTTTGGTTTAGCAGTGCCGCCTGAAGCCGTTTTGGGCTCAAACGGCCAATTTGCACACCTACAGACCAACTGCTCGCTCCTCGATGTCCCAGGTCGATGGCTGGATCGATAACTGCACTCAACCTCCTAAAGTTCAACCCGAATTGCCAGGCAGCCCCCCCTTCACGGGCGGGAGCTTCCTCATGCAAAGCACAGGTACCGTCCTCCGCATTCTACCGGCAGCGATGCTCTTCGCATTCGCTTGCTCGAGCAACAACAGCTCAGACGGCGGGAGTTCCGGCGCTGGTGCAACATCTATCGGTGGTATGCCGGGCAGTGGAGGCACGCCATTGGGCACCGGTGGAATCGCTTCCGGCGGCGTGACGGGAGCTGCCACAGGTGGAACTCTCGCTGGCTCGGGCGGAGTCGGCGCAGGTGGAAGTGGGTCGGGTGGTTCCGGCACAGGATTGACCCTGCAACAGGCCTGCACGGCAATGTGTGCGTCTCAGCCAAGTGCTTGCCTTGTTGCTAACTGCCAAACAAGCTGCGTGAGTGAAGCCGATGCGACGGTGAGTGCCATCACGAAGTGCAACGTGCAATACACTGCCATGGCCCAATGTGAAGCCAAGCTGGGCAGCGACAACTGGACTTGTTCCTCGGATGAGAACGTCCCGATCCCTGTCGCCGGCCAATGCGCAGACACGATCTGTGCGTGGGCATGCTGTGCGACCGATCTGCTCGTACCGTCTGACATCTGGGCTCGATGCATGGATACTTGCAACCCAATTGGGACCGGCGGAACGTCAGGCACGGGAGGAACCTCCGCAGTTGGTGGGAGCATGTCGAGCGGTGGGGCGAGCGGAAAAGGTGGCTCGGGTGGTACGACCGGGACCGCACATAGCGGCGGCGCAACGAGTACTGGGGGCGCCACGAGTGGCGGCGGCACAACGGCTGCCGGCGGGACCACGAGCGGCGGCGGCACTACAAGTGCTGGCGGGGCTGCAGGCGCGAACACAGGGATCCCATCGGGATATCCCGCGCCCACCGCGGACAATGCCGCCAAGTGCACAACGGTGGCAATATCCGGCGGCTTCTGTCCTGGCGGCGGCGCGGGTCCCGTCTGCTTGCAGTGCCTGTTCGGGAGCACCACCTACAACACATCCGAAACACCGCCCGCGCCAGTCGATGCAACTTCACTGGCTGGGGACTACGTTGTGACGGTTCAGCTTGGCAGCGTGGGTCCAGTCTTCGTCGGTGCGGAGTCGAGTCGCGGCCTCTTGTCGCAAGGAATGGCCTCGCAAGAATACGCGTTCGTGGTCGATGTCCGGCCGATGGAGGGGCAACCCAACCACGCTGGCGGTCCGGTGGGATACGCAGGCCTCGATCTGTTCCTCTCCGGCCCAACCGGCCTCAAAGTCACAGGGATTGGGTATGCCCTGGCTTCGGCGAGTACCAAGCCTGTCATGGTCTACATCGCCGGCGACTCTACAGTGTGCGATCAGACCGGGAATGTCTATGGTGGATGGGGTCAAATGATCCCTCAGTATTTCGGACCTCCAGTGGGATTTGCTAATTACGCAAACAGCGGAGCCGCTTCCGGGTCATTCGGTAGCTATTGGAATATGATCAAGGCGAAATGGAGCGCAGGCGATTGGGTGATGATCCAATTTGGCCACAACGATGGGAACAATACCGATGCCGTGGTCCAGGCGAATCTTGAGAAGATGGTGGCCGACGCACAGGCCGCAAATGTAAACCCGATCCTGGTGTCTCCTCCCGCACGCGTGCAGAGCTACCCAATCGGTGACCAATCCAGCCTCCACGCAGCGGCAGCCAAGGCCGCTGCTGCTGCAAAGAATTGCCCCTACGTTGATCTCACGGCCCTCTCGACGGCCTGGTACGATACGCTGGGATCCAAGGACGCGTGTTTAGCGTTCCACGCGAACGCCGGCGCCACCCACACCAACCTCGCAGGCGCCGACAAGCTTGCGGGCCTGTTGGCCAAGGCTATCAAAGATCAGGACATCGGTCTGGCGAAGTACTTGAGACCGTAGATCGCACAATCGCAATCTTTCCACGACCAGTCATAGCTGGCAGTTGCCCACTTGCGATGAACCGACCACGCACGGACCTGCTCCCGCCTCGGCCGATCCACCTAGGCTGCCAGAACCCCCTACTCCTCCAGCGCCGATCGCGCCTCCGGAACCCAGGCTTCCGTCTGCGGCCGTCGCGCCCGTGCCTCCGTCCGGCGTCCTGGTCTTTAGCGCCGAGCTGCATGCGCCGACGAAGAGCGCCGCGCTCAAGGCGAGGGTACCGAGGAGGAAAACACGCGACGATTCTCCCTGAGTGCCCATCTAGTACACTTCCTCCGCCTCGATGGCCCAGTAGGCCACGTTCCAGCCCGTCCATGGTATGCCTGCGCTGCCGACGAAGGTGGCCGTCGGCGAGAGCGGGACCGGCGCTTTGACGTAGACCTGGATGGTGTGCGCGCCCTTGGAGATCCCGAAGCAGGTGCCGATATGTGTTTCAGGACGGTGGATGTCGACCGACCCACTACCAACCGTTGCCGCGCCGGCGTCGTTGTATACGTCGTAAACCAGCGGGCCCGGTGTCGTGCAAGAGGCGCCGTCGATCTTGATCTCCCATTCGCACGAGACGGAAACGCCAAGGCAGCGCAGATTGTCGACCCACGTAAGTCTCAATCCCGTGGCGTCCTGGGTTTTGTTGTACTGAAGTACCCGGCTAACGATCGCGCCGTTCGCGGTCGAGTCGTTGGGGCCGTTGCCGTGCGCCCGCGCAATCTTCCGGATGAGTTGCCCGTTGACGTCGAGTGCCGCGCTCGGAGTTGCGGTCCCGATGCCGACCAGGCCGCTAGGGTTGTTGTTGTGGAGGTGATCGCCCGCGAGCACGAAGCTCGAATCAATCTGCCCCTGAAGGTTCGCAAAGTTGTCGTTCAGATCGGACGCCTGCAGCAAATCGCCGGTGGTCCACATGTGCAAGGGTCCAGCGGCCAGCGCGGCCGCGGCTGCGCCCAGGGTGAGGGACAGTATGCCGATGCGAATCACCCATTTTCGCACCCGGACCGGTATGTCGAAGTCGATGGTATAGACCTTGAGCTTCACGGCATCCTCCTGTTGTTGACTGGGTGCCAGCTTACTCCATCCCCATTCAATTTCTCCGTTGCAAGCTTCACAGCGGGGACATTGACGGCCGATTGTCCAATGGCGCCGGGAGTGGTGCCGCTAGTAGCGGTTGCAGACGAAAATGAGGGGCAAGACGGCCGTTTGGACGTGAAACCGGGCGGTTTCGGACTGGCCGGAGCCAAAGGCGAGACGGCGGAACGGCGAGTTTCTCGCCGGCGGCACACGGGGACGGGACTCACAAGCCGCAATTTTGGGTCTAGAAAAAACAGCTAGAGTTGTTCGCGCGCGATGTGCGTAACCAGCGACTGCACACTGTCATGCCGTCAGTTGCTCCCATCCTGCCGACGCAAAGTAGGTCTCCCCAGACGTTCCGAAGTCCCATCAATCTTCTTCTTGCATCCTGTGCATCCGAAAAGCGGTACCATGGTCGTGGGTGATGAGGGAACGCGATGTTCGGCAGTGCATGGAGAGCTTCATGAAGATGCCTACGATTGTGGCAGCCATTCTTCTAGCCGGCCTGGTGGGCATGGCGTGCAGCAGTTCCGGTCTCAAGAGGAGCGCAGGTGATGCAGGAGCTGCAAGCGGAGGCCAGCCTGGCAGCACCATCAGTAGCGGAACCACCAGTGGCACCGGTGGCCCAATTGGTTCTGGTGGGGCAGGAGGTGCCAGTATTGGTGGTACTGGTGGAACCATCGGTGCCGGCGGATCAAACGGAAGTGGAGGAACTGCTGGCAGCTCTGGAACTGGCGGCACAGGCGGCCAAGGTCCCATGTGTCTGGCGTACTTTATGTGCAACCCAGGCGACCAGCAGGTGGGCACGGACTGCCCAGCGGAGCGCGAGTGCTATACCTTGAGCCTGGGCTGTGGCTCAGGCCGGTACAACACGACTACATGTGTGTTGCCCGTGGGTGTGCATTGTGATGATCCTCTCTTGTGCAACCCTGGCGACACACAGGCAACATTTGGGGACCGAGGCTGGATAGGCTGTGCGGACCCACATGCTTGTTACCAACTCAATCTGTGTGCGTATTTCATTGTGTGCAGATACGGGGCAGACGCCGGTGTGGACGCTGGCGTCTCAGAGGCACATGTGGGTGCTGGCGCTAGGGATACGGGTGCAGATGAGGGAGCCATACCCCATTGTGGTGACGGCATTCTCCAGACGAGTCTTGGCGAGCAATGTGACATGGGGCTACTGAATGGCTTTCGGCCAGATGGGGGCGGTTGCCCTTCTTGCACCGCGGATTGCACGGTTCCTCTTTGTGTTCTCTGAAGCAGCCCGAGCCACGTCACTGCTTCCACCGTGAAGATCGGCGTTGAAGGGAGCGCAGGATGCGCTTGCTGGCACGACCAACGATGGCCTCAATCTCCTGCTGCGTGGGCGCTGGCGCTAGGTGGAACATTTGCAGCGCAGGTCGCTGTTGGCGCGCTGGATGACGGTCACGGCACCAGACTCGTTGGCGTCGTGTGCACACAAAACCGGTGGTTTGGCGGCTTCTTCCGCGCTAAAGCTGCACCTCGTTTCGAGACACGCCGTGAGCATGATCTACGCCGACTACAACGCGACCACACCCCTCGACCCCGAGGTCCGCGTCGCGATGAACGAGGCGCTGGACGTAACCTTCGGCAATCCGTCCAGCATCCACAGCGCGGGGCAGGCGGCGCGGCGGCTGGTGGATCGGGCGCGGGCGCAGGTCGCGGGGTTGATTGGCGCGGCTCCCGACGAGATCATCTTCACCAGTGGCGGGACCGAGGCTGACAATCTGGCCGTGTTGGGCGTGGCCGATGCGGCGACAGCCAGGGGCATCGTCACCAGCGCGGTCGAGCACAAGGCCGTGCTCGATCCTTGCACCTACCTACAAACAAAAGGGCACTCGGTCACCTTTCTGCCAGTGGACCGCGATGGACGTGTCGACCTTGCGGCGCTAGAGGCCGCGGTCAAGACGGACGTCGCACTGGTCTCGCTGATGCTGGCCAACAACGACACCGGCACGATCCAGCCGGTCTCCGAGGCCGCGCAGGCCGCGCAGGCGAGCGCGGCCCTGGTGCACACCGACGCCGTGCAAGCCGCGGGCAAGCTGCCCATCGACGTGAACAAGCTGGGCGTGTCCTTGCTTTCATTCTCGTCGCACAAGATTCACGGTCCCAAGGGTGCGGGCGCTCTTTTCGTCCGGCGCGGCGTGCGCCTGACGCCGCTCGTGTACGGTGGCCGACAAGAACGCACGCTGCGGCCAGGGACGGAAAACGTTCCGGCGATTGTCGGTTTCGGCAAGGCGTGCGAACTTGCGCGCGCGCGTCTCGATGCCGACGCCCGCCGCGTGGCCGAACTTCGCGACCATTTCGAGAAGCAGATCCTGGCCCGTGTTTCCGGCACGCGTGCGAACGGCGGCAACCGGCGTCTGCCCAACACGACCAACATCGCCTTCCCCCGGCTCGACGGCGAGGCCATCACCGTCAACCTCGACATGCTCGGCATGGCGGTGTCGACAGGCGCCGCGTGTAGCTCGGCCGACAAGACGCCGTCGCACGTGCTCGTCGCCATGGGGCAGACGCCGGCCGAGGCGCGTTCGTCGGTACGATTCTCCTTCGGCCGCCATACTACCGACGAGGACATCGACCGCGCGACCAACCTGGTCGTCCAGGCAGTGAAGATCTTGCGCGAGGCACGGCCATGAGCGATCGCATCGCCATTGCCATGAGTGGTGGCGTGGACAGCAGCGTGGCCGCGGCCATGCTCAAACAAGCGGGGCATTCGCTCATCGGGGTCACCTTGAAACTGCAGGAATGCCATGACGCCCACGGCAGCAAATCCTGCTGCGGCGTCGACGGTATCACCCGCGCGCGCGAGGTGGCGGGCAGCCTTGGATTCCCACACTACGTGCTCGACTGTGTGAAGGATTTCGAACAGCTCGTGCTCTTGCCCGCGTGGCAAGAATACGCCAGCGGTCGCACGCCCAGCCCGTGCCTGCACTGCAACGAACGCGTGAAGTTTGGCTTGCTCCTCGACTGGGCGTCGCGCCTCGGCATTCCGTGCGTGGCTACCGGGCACTACGCGCGTTTGGAAAAGGATGAAGCCGGCAGACCGATGCTCCTGCGCGGCTGCGACACCGGCAAGGACCAGTCGTACTTTCTCGCTGGGCTGTCGCTCGACCAGCTCGATCGTGCTGTGTTTCCCGTGGGGCATTTGCGTAAGCCCGAGGTGCGCGAATTGGCCAAGGCGCAGGGCTTGCCCACCGCCGAAACGCCGGAAAGCCAAGACGCGTGTTTGGTTGCGCCGGGCGAGTCCTATGCCGAAATGTTGCGCAAGTACTTCGATGCCCCAGCGCGGCCGGGCAAGATCGTCGACGAAACCGGCCAGGTGGTTGGCCAGCACGACGGCTTCCACACGTTCACCATCGGCCAGCGCAAGGGCCTACCCGCAGGCGCGACCGCGCGTCGCTGGGTCAAGGCCATCTCGCCTGAGACCGGCCAGGTCACGGTCACCAGCGATGCTGGCGAACTCGTGGACACGGAGTTCCTGGCCAAGCAGGTGAACTGGCTCGCAGGTGATTTGCCCGCGCAGCCACTCGCGTGTTCAGTGCAAGTTCGCTACCGCCACGCGAGCGAACCAGCCACCATCGTTGCGCAATCCGATGGCACTCTGCACGTCACGCTGCAGACGCCCGTAAAGGCCATCACCCCGGGCCAGGCGGCAGTTTTCTACAACGGAGATCGCACACTTGGCCGCGGGTGGATCGGCTGAAGAGCTCCTACCATCCACCGCAACCCGAGACGATGATGTCTTGGGTAACGCTGCCGTAGAGATTGTTCAGGTTCGCCACGTCGGGCGCGAAGGCGCAACCCCCGCCTGTCGGTCGCACGGCGTAGGAACCTTGCGGCAGGCCGCTGAATGAATAGTAGCCGCTACCGTCGGTCACGATCTGGCCTTCCTGGGTGCCCGCAAGCGTAACCACGATGCCCGGCACGGGTGTGCCTTGCATGCTCATCACTCGGCCGCTGATGGTGACGCCGCCGCCGTAGGCGGGATCCGATACCACGGGCGGGGCGTAGACGGGACCTCCGTGGTGGCGCCAGTAACCGGGGCTGTACGCCCAGCGATGGCCGTGCCGTCTCCAGCGTGGCGCTTCCCAGGCGTAGCCGGGCTGCGGCGGTTCGGCCCACTCGCCGCCGATCCACACGTGCGCGTCGTTTTCCCAGCCCCAGTAGCCGCCGATCCAGATGTGCATCGGCGAGGGGCGCGGCGGGCGCGCCTCGTAGCGTGCGCGCGGCGGCGCCATCTCGACGTAGATCGGCTGCGCAGGAGCCAAGGGGCGTCCCACGTGCATGGGCGGCATGGGGCGAGGGTGATCAAAGCGCGGCGGCGGTGCCGACGGCATGGGCCGGCCATGCTCGACATGCATGGGCGGCGCTGACATGGGGCGCTCGTGCTCGAAGCGTGGCGGCGGGGCAGGCTGCATCGGGCGTCCTGAGTGCTGCATCTCTGGCGCCGCTCGCCCGTGTTGCATGGGCGCGGGCTCCGGCCTCCCCGGCATTCCTTGGTGCTCGTGCTCGTCGTGGCGCTCGCCCGGGCGCGGACCGCCCCCGCGCGGTTCTTGCTGCGGCTGGTGTTGCTGCTGTGGTGGCTGATGCTGTGGCTGCTGATGCTGTTGCGGCTGTCCCTGCGGTGGTTGATGTTGTTGCGGCTGTCCTTGCTGATGTTGCTCCTGCTGACGTTGTGGCTGCTGCTGATGTTGTCCCTGTGGCTGCTGTCCTTGATTCTGCTGCCCCTGCTTGCGCTGGTCGCGCCGCAAGCGATCCTGGTCATCGTCAGCGAACGCCTTCCCGGTTCCGAGCCCAAGTAGCAGGACCAGGCAAGCAAGCGAGCTCGAAACAAGTTCTTTCCGTGGAGCCTCGAAGTATGTGTTCATGAATGTTCCCCAGACTACCAGCATTGGTGGACGAGCGGACGCAGCGACCGATCGTAGATCTGCTTCACCGCTGCCATGGTTTCGGCGGGCAGCGCGGGCAGGGCCGCGGCGCTCACGTTTTCCTCGACTTGCGCGGGACGCTTGGCGCCGGGGATGGCGCAGGTCACGGCGTCGTTCATCAGGATCCAGCGCAGGGCGAACGAGGCCATGCTCGCGCCTGCCGGCACCAGCGGTCGCAACTCCTCGACCAGCGCCAGCCCAGTCGCAAAGTCGACGCCGGAAAAAGTCTCACCTCGGTCAAAGGCCTCGCCTTGGCGATTGAAAGTCCTGTGATCGTCCCTCGTGAACGTCGTGCGCGCAGTCATCTTGCCCGCCAGCAGCCCCGACGAAAGCGGCAGGCGGGCGAGGATGCCGACCTGCCGTCGCTTGGCCTCGGCGAAGAACAGCTCGGCCGGGCGCTGGCGAAACATGTTGTAGATGATCTGCACGCTCTGCACGCCTGGGAACTCGATGGCCTTGAGCGCCTCTTCCACACGTTCGACGCTGACGCCGTAAAAACGGATCTTGCCGGTGCGCACGAGGCCGTCCATCACCTCGAAAACCTCGGGGCGATAGTAGACGTCCGTGGGCGGGCAGTGAAGCTGGACCAGATCGAGCGCGTCCGTCTTGAGGTTCACCAGGCTGCGCTCGACGAAGCGGGTGAGATTCTCCCGATTGTACCCGTCCGCCGAGTGCGGATTCAGCCTGCGTCCGGCCTTGGTCGCGATGATGATGGGTTCGCTGCGTTCGCGCCGCAGCCTCGCCAGCAACCGTTCGCTGTGACCATCGCCGTAGACATCGGCGGTGTCGAAGAAGTTCACGCCCAGGTCGACCGCGCGATGGAGGGCCTTGAGCGAGTCGTTGTCCTCGACTGGGCCCCAGGTGCCGCCGATGGCCCAGGCGCCGAAGCTGATGGTCGAAATGTTGTAGCCGGTTCTTCCGAGGGGTCGATGGTCCATGGCCGGCAAGCATGCCGAAGAGGGCGGGGCGATTCAATGTGAACCCCGTGGTGGCCCCAATATCACCTAGGTGACATTCTGTCTGGGTACGACTCTTGCTATCTGGTGAACCATGGCAGCTATCGATTCACTCCTGACCCTCATCGACGCGCAGCAGGCGACGGGGATCGTCCTGCGAGCGCGTGAGATCCCTGTGCTGGTCAGTGGCAAGGGCCGCGGCCTGACCATGCCTCCGCTCGACTTTGCCACCATCGAGACCTTCGCCGTCGAGGTGCTGACCGCGGACGAGTTGGAGACGCTGCGCCTGTCGGGCGCATGCGACACCGTCTACCGATGCGCGAAGGGCACGTTCACGGTGGAGGCGCGACTAAGCGGTGACAACATGTCACTCAAGCTGCGCCGCGGAGGAGCCCAAGTGGCAAAGCCAGTGGCGCCAGCGCCAGTGGCGCCAGCGCCGGTGGCGCCAGCGCCGGTGGCGCCAGCCGCGCCGGGCACGCCCCCGACGCAAGTTGCGGCTCCCGCCCAAGTGGAGGCTTCGCCGACGGCAGTTGCGACGACTGTCGAGCCCGCCGAGCCAGCAGTCGAAGATCCCGCGCGTGCGGCGGTGGCGGCTCGCTTGGCTGGCGTCATAGCCCGCGCCGCTGGTCACGAGGTTTCGGATATCGTCATCTCCGCCGGTCAGCCGCTTTGGATCAAGTCAACCGCTGGCTTTGCAGCGGCCTCGGCCGCAGCTATCAGCGAAACGGAGATCCGTGCCTTCGCCGACTCGATCCTCGATCCACCGCGCCGCCGCGTTCTAGAAAACGCAGGCAGCGTGGATCTGCCCTGGGTGGCGCCGGACATCGACGACGGGCCGCAGCGCTTTCGCGTGAACGTCTTCACCCAGGCGCACGGCTTGGCCATTGCCTTGCGCCCCATCAACCGGCAGGCCCCTTCATTCGCGGAATTGAATCTGCCGGATAGCATCGGCGGCTTGGCTGGCGTGACTTCCGGCATGGTGCTGGTGGTCGGGCAGGCCGGCGCGGGTAAGTCCAGCACCCTGGCCGCCATGGTTGAAACCGTCAACCGCACCTGCGCTCGCCATGTCATCACGCTCGAGGATCCCATCGAATTCGTGTACCGCCCGCGGCGCTGCCTTATCCACCAGCGCGAGGTCGGCACGCACGTCGAGAGTTTTTCCGCCGGCCTGCGCGCGGCCCTGCGCGAGTGTCCGGACATGATTCTCGTGGGCGAGATGCGCGACCGCGAGACCGTGGCCCTGGCGCTGACCGCGGCGGAGACCGGTCATCTCGTACTGTCGACCCTTCACAGCGGCAGCGCGCCCATGGCCATCGACCGCATCGTCGACATCTTTCCCGAGCACCAGCAAGGCCAGATCCGCCAGCAGGTCGCGGGTTCGCTGCGCGCGGTGCTGACCCAGCAGCTTCTTCCCGGCGCGCGGCCCGGCACCCGCTATCCGGCCATCGAGCTGCTGACGGTCAACTACGCCGTCGGGGCGCTCATTCGCGAGGGCAAGACGCACCAGCTGGCAAGCCAGATCCAGACCGGCCGCGAGGACGGCATGGTCGCCTTCGAAGCCTCGCTGTTCGAGCTGATTCGCACGGGCAAGATCACGCGCGACGTGGCCGTGGCCGCGGCACGCGATCCGGCGGAGTTGCAACGGCGCCTGCGCGAGGCACGGCTGTAGATGGGGTAGAGTTCATGACTTCGAGTCCACTTACCATCTGGTCGAATCTTCAGCTCACTGGGCGAGCGCTTGCTGCTCTCCAATCCGGCCTCGGTCCGCACCGTCTGGTGCGCGCGGCCGAATCGACCACGTGCTTTCAGCCCATCGGACGTCACGATCCCGCGTTGGCCGAGGCGGATGTCGCCTTTGGCCAACCCGAAGCGGATCAATGCGCATCTTGCGCGCGACTGCTTTGGGTCCATCTGGCCAGCGCCGGGTACACGACCTTTGTCGGCGACGACATCCGCGCCCAGCTCATCGCTCGCGGCATTCCCCTGACGAACAGCTCCTTGGTCTACGACGAGCCCTGCGCGCAGCATGCGCTTGCCTTCATGTTGGCCGAGGCCCGGCAACTGCCCGGTTCGATCCGCGACCAGGCGACGACCCACGCCTGGAACACCCCGCCCACTCGGGCAGCTTCGTTCTTGCTCAAGGGACAGACCGTCTTGCTGGTTGGGTACGGTGCCATTGCCAAGCGGCTAGCCGAGTTGCTGGCACCTTTCGGCCTGCACCTGGTCGGGTTCCGCCGCCGCCCGCGCGGCGACGAGCCCATCGAGGTGCGCCCGATGGCCGAACTCGCCGATTGGCTCCCTCGCGCCGACTGGGTCATCGATATTTTGCCCGCGGCGAACGACACGGCCGGCTTTTTCGATCAGCCGAAATTTGTCGCCATGAAGCCCGGCGCGAGCTTCATGAACATCGGTCGTGGTGCCACCGTGGATCAGGCCGCCCTGCTCGCGGCCTTGCGTGGCCACCTGCGCGCCGCCTACTTGGATGTCACATCACCCGAGCCCCTGCCGCGCGAGCACCCGCTGTGGTCGGCACCGGGCTGCTTCATCACACCCCATGTGGCCGGCGGGCACGAAGACGAATGCGACCGCCTGGTGGCGCTGTTCCTGGCCAACCTCGATCGCTACCAGCGCGGCTTGCCACTTGCGGGGCGGGTTTACTAATCGTGGCCCATTCCAAGCTCCTACGCCTGGCCTCGTCTGCGGTACACTCGGGCGCGGATGACTTCCCCCGACCTTTCCCGACGCTACCTTGAATTCCTCGACTGGCCCGAGGTGTGCGCCGAGCTGGCGCAGCGGGCGCACTCGTCGCGCGGCGTGACTAGATGCCAGACGTTGCCCTTGTGCGATTCGGCCGCCGAGGCGCGCGAGCGCATGGCCGAAGTGACGGAGGCGGTGGCGATCTTGCGCACGGGCGAGTCCTTGCCGGCGCTGAATTTTCCAGAAATCGAGATCCACCTGCGCTCGGTCAGTCAGGGCATTCCGCTCGGTCCCGAAGAACTGCGACTGGTCGCCGACTTCTGCGAGGTGGTGGCCAATGCCCGGCGATTTTTCGGCCGCATCCAGCCCGACGGCGTGTTGCAGACGCCGCGCTTGTCGCGCCTGGCGGCGACGCTCGGCTACCACGAGGATCTGGTGCGGCTGGCGCGCGAGACCTTCGATGCCATGGGCGAGTTGCGCAGCAGCGCCTCGCCCGAGCTGGCGCGTTTGCGCGGCGAGCGCGATCAGGTAGCAGCCCGGGCGCGCGAGCAGGCCGAGCAGATTCTCGGCTCGGAGGAGTACACGCCCTACTTGCAGGATCAATTCGTAACCTTGCGCGAAGACCGCTTCGTGTTGCCGCTGCGGGCGTCGTTCAAATCCATGGGCCTTGGCATCGTGCACGACACCTCGCGCACCGGCGAGACCGTGTTCGTCGAACCGACCGCGATGGTCGAGCTCAACAATCGCTTGAAGGTCGCCGAGATCGAGATCCGGCGCGAGAGCCGGCGCATTTTGGAAGAGCTGGCCGCTGCCGTGTCGACCGCCGCGCCCCACCTGCGCACCGATCGCGACACGCTGTCGCGGCTGGATGTCATCGGTGCTTGCGCTCGCCTCGCCGAGGCCTACGAAGGTATGCCGGTCGAAATCGTCGACGAGCCCATTGTCGAACTGACGTCGCTGCGCCACCCGCTACTCGCCTTGCGCGCGGCCAGCGAGAAGCGGACGGTGACCGCCAACAACCTCGTGCTCGGCGACGTGCCGGGCTGGAGCAAGGCCAAGGCTCTTGTGGTCAGCGGCCCCAATGCCGGTGGAAAGACCGTGTTGCTCAAATCGGTCGGCCTGGCGGCGTTGCTCGCGCGCGCGGGGCTGCACGTGCCGGTGGCTGCCGGGAGCCGGGTCGGCTTCTTCGATCGCGTGCTGGCCGACATCGGGGATCAGCAGTCAGTGCGCGGCGACCTATCGACCTTCTCGGCGCACTTGGCGAATCTCGCCGGAATTCTCGAAACCGCGACCACCGCGCACGACGAGAACCTGCTTATTCTGTGCGACGAATTGATGGTGGGGACGCACCCGGATCAGGGCGCTGCCCTGGCGCGGGCCATGCTGGAGGCGCTGGGCGAGGCGCCTGGGCTCATCGTGGTCACCACCCACTTCGACAGCCTCAAGGCCCTGGCGGAAAGCGACGAACGCTTCCGCAACGCGGGCATGGAATACGACCTGGTGAAATTGCGCCCGACCTTCCGGCTCAAGGACGGCGTGCCCGGCCGCTCCTATGCCCTCGATATCGCGGCCCGCATCGGCCTGCCCGACGAGATTCTGGCGCGTGCCCGTTCGCTCATGAACGAGAGCAGCCTCGGTTTGGAAGAGACCCTGCGCAATTTGCAAACGCGTGAACAAGCCCTCGAACGCGCAAGCCAGGATCTGGAACAAACCCGCATCGAACTCGAAGAGGCGAAACAAGAACTGGAAGTGCGCACCGACGCGGAAAAGACCGCAACCGAGGCGCTGACCCGGCGCGAGCGCGAGTTGGCCATGCGTTCGCGCGAGGCCATCGACGCAGCCGTGCGCGACGCGCGCGAGGCCATCTCGGAGATCGTGCGCGAGGTTCGGCGCGAACGCAGCCCACAGGCCGCCGAGGCCGCGCGCGTGGCGCTGGACAAGAAGGCGAAGGAGGTCACGGCCAAGCTGCCCGAGCCGCCAGCGCTCGATCTCAATCGCTTGCGCGAGGCGCTGGCCAATCGCGGGCTTGGTTCAGGCGACAAGAACAAGAAGCGCCAACCCCCGCAACGGGCGCAAAGTGCCGAGTCCCCCGCCGCCGAGGCGCCGCTTGTCCTGCAATCGCGGGCCAACACCCTCGATTTGCGTGGCCAGCGAGCCGACGAAGCGCTGGCTGAACTCGAAGGTTTTCTCGATCGCACGGCCCTCGAAGGCGCGGACACCGTGTTCGTGATCCATGGCCACGGCACGGGCGCGCTTCGCAAGGTCGTGCGCGAGTACCTGGCCACGTCCCCCTACGTTGGGCGCTTTCGCGCTGGAGGTGCCGGCGAGGGTGGCGATGGCGTGAGCGTGGTTTCCCTGAAGGGCTAGGCGTGAAGCTGCGCAAGGAAAGCATTCTCCCCGGCGTCGTTGTCGCCGCGATTCTCATTGCGGCGCTGCCCGGGCTGGTGCAGCTCTTTTGGCATGCGCGGCTCTTCGCCGGCCGGGCCACGTTCCCGCTCGATCTCGAATGGATGGAAGGGGGCACACTGCTGCACGCGCAGCGGATCGCCCAGGGCAAGGGGATCTACGTCGAGCCGTCGCTCGACTTCATTCCGTTTCTCTACACGCCGCTTTATCCCGCACTGCTGGCCCTGCTGTCGTTTGTCTTGCCGCTCGGCTACTTGCTCGGCCGCCTGGTTTCGATCGCTGCATTCACCGGGGCGCTCGCATTGGTCGTGGTGACCAGTATGGGCGAGTCGCAGGATCGCCGGCGCAAGATCTTTGCCGCTCTCGCGGGCATCTGCGGCGCCGGCGCTATTGCCGCCAGTTTTGCTTTCACCGGCTACTTCTACGACCTGGTTCGTGCGGACTCGCTGTTGCTTGCGCTAGAAGCCCTGGCCCTGTGGCTCGCTCTGCGCGGGCAAGGTTGGAAGAGCGCCGCGCTCGCCGGGCTTTTCATCGCGCTCGGCTTCTTCGCGAAGCAGACAGCCACCATTCTCGGCGTCGGTCTTGGGCTGGGCTTGCTGGTGGCGAATTTCCGTCGCGGCCTCGTCTACGGTTTGACGGCGGCGGTGACCCTCGTTGCGGGAATTGGCCTCCTGGTGAAGACCTCCGGGGGATGGTTCTGGACCTATATTTTCAAGCTGCACCAGAGCCACGCCTTTCGCAAAGAGGCTGTCACCGACGTCGCGCTGCCGTTCACACAGCAATTCGCCTGGCCGCTTTTCCTGGCGCTGGTGTTGGCGACGGCCGGCTTGGTCCTGTCGCGCAAGCTGCGGCGGAGCGACGCCATCTTGCTCGCGGCCGCCGCGGCTGGCGAGGTCGCGGCTTTGGTCGGGTTCGGCACCCAGTGGGCGGACAGCAATGCCTTCATTCCGGCGATCTTCTTTCCCGCCTTTGCGACCGCGGTTCTGGCGGCGCGCCTTTTCGATGTGGCGCTGGCCGGGCGGAAATGGGGCGCGATGATGGTGGCCACAGCCGTGGCGCTCTTGCTCGGCTCGCAAAGCCTGCACACGGCGCCGCCGACGCCCGTGCGGGGTCGGGTTCGGCCACCCATTTTCTCGGCCTGGCCACGGCCAAGCCATGCCTTGCCCACCCTCGCCAGCGCGGTTCCGAGCGCCCAGGATCGCGTGGCCGCCGGCCGCTTGCTCGACGAGTTGCGCGCCTTGCCCGAGCCACTGTTTATTCCCTTCCACACCTACTACGCCGTGCTCGCCGGCAAGCAACCGTTTGTTCACCGCATGGGCGTGCGCGATGTCGAGGCTGCGCTCGGCCGTCCCAAGGGACTCGACCAGGCGATCCTCGACCAACATTTCGCGGCCGTCGTGCTCGATTGGAAGTCGTATCCAGGCGAATGGCCCAATCTCGATCGCCGCTACCATGCGATTCACGAGTTCGCGGAAGGGGTGGACTCCGTGCGCACGTTCGCGGGCGCACAGACCTCGCCGCACACCTTGCTCGTGCCCACGCGCGACCCGCCGCCCATTCCGCCCGGCGGCTGGCGCCTGGCCGACTTCGAGCGCGGGGATTTTGCAGGTTTCACAGTAGAGGGCGCCGCTTTCGGCGCGGCTCCGGCGCCGGCTCCGGTTGGCATGTACGGGCTCTATGCCGCGGATTCGGGACGCGCGGGCGCGCAAGCTCGTGGCGTGTTGCGCGCGCAACCCTTCGTGGTCGACACCGCTCACCTGCGCTTTGCACTGGCCGGCCCGCCTGTCGCTGGCTTGCGCGCGATCTTGCGCGAAGGTGAGACGGTTCTTGTCAGCGCCAGCCCGACTGGGGCCGCGCGGCTCGTGGAATGGAACACCAGCGAGTGGGTGGGCAAGACCGTCGAACTGGTTTTCGAGGACGACTCAAGCGAAGGCGCCCTGGTCGCCGACGAGATCGTCGTGTATTGAACTTCACGTCTACCACTTGCGGGGCTTGCCAAAGTCGCCCATCCTGGAAATAGTCGTTGGGGCAGGATCCCCTTCAGCCAATCATGGAACTCGCCAGTCTATTTCTGCTCGTCCTGCTTCCGCCCGCGGATGCGACTGGCGACACCGCTGCCGCGGTCACGGAATCGCTGCGCAGCCAACTTGGCGACATTGCCATGGCCATCGCGCCTGACACGTTGGTGACGCCGGCCATGTGGCGGGGCGAGAGGGCCCCGATGCGTGCGCGTTTTGTGGTTCATCTCGTCTGGAAGGAAAAGGACACCGCCAGCATTGAGATCTTCTCCCAGACATCAGCAGCGGGCGCGGACGGACTACCCAAGCCCAGGGAGTTGGTCTTTGATGCCAAAGACAGCAAGTCCGAGCGAGGGCGCGCCATCGGCTTGGTCGTTGCCGAGCTCTTGCGCGAGTCGCCGGCGTCCGCGTTGGACACGGCCATTCTCGCTGCTCACAAGGCCGCCACCGAGCCCGGTTCACCATCGCGCATGGTGCTGGGCGGAATGTTCGCGATCGAGCGCGTGCGAGCGGGCAATTGGGCCATGGGGCCCGAGCTAACCTATGACTTTGGCCTCACCGATGCCCTGCGCCTGCAGGCCTCGGGCACGGTGCTCTTCGGTTCGGCCGATCAGTACACGGGCATCGGAGGCGACGTCGGCGTCTTCTGGGATTTCCTGCGCTCTGAACGCGGTCGCCACGCGCTCGGTATCGGGCTTGAGGCGGGTGCGCGGCGCGAATCTGCGACTTGGGCGGCATCGGACAACTCGCGAAGCGTTTCCAAGTGGAACTTTGCAGCAGGTCCAAGCATGCGCGGTCGCTTGACGGTTTGGCGCACGCTGCGCATCGTTGGCGAGGCAGATCTGCGCGCCACATCGGAGACCATGAGTCTAATCATCGGCGAAGATCAGGGCAGGACGACGCACTCGTTTTCGCGCTGGCGGCCGGTTTTCGCACTTGGCCTTGAGTTTGCGTTGTAGGGGCTGGCCTGCCTTCGCGCAGGTGGCGGTACAAGTTCGATGTGACGGAGAATGTTCTGAAGCTGCGGCTGGTCAAAAGCGGGAAATCCCAGGGGAGTTCACCCGAGCTCCTTGATGACGCACGCCTGGTCGCGGCGGTGCGAAGTGGCAACTCGGCCATGGCTGGCCCGTTCTACGACCGCACGCGCCCCATAGTGGCGCGCACCGTGCACCGGCTGCTTGGCGCATCGGACAGCGACTTCGATGACCTTGTCCAAGTCGCCTCGATCGAGCTTCTACATTCGCTTGATCGTTTTCGTGGCGAGTGCTCGCTCGACACCTGGACGTCAACCATCGCCGCCAACGTGGTCTACAAACACATTCGCCGCCGCGGTCTGGAACGGACCATCTTTGCCCCCGAACTCGCGGCGGACGACGTGCCCCAGACCGCACACCAGCGCCCGGTGTTGCGCGGCATGGTCGAGCGGGTGATGCAGCACCTGGGGCAGATGGTGTACGAGCGCGCGTGGACTTTTCTGCTCCACGATGTGCATGGCTATTCACTCGACGAGGTGGCGAACATCACCGGCGCGACCGTCGCCGCGGCGCAATCGCGCCTGGTGCGTGGGCGGCACGAATTGCACGAACGTATTGCAAGCGATCCCGACCTTGCCGGCGGGCTCGATGTACTGGAGGACCAGTCATGATTGAGGGTGGGCAAAAATACGCGCGGCTGGCCGCGCGGGTGCTGCTGGAACAGCCGTGGGAAAGTCCGCCGGCCGATGTCCGTCGCGACGAAGTGGTTGCGGCCATGGCCCTGGCCATCGCGGCCAAGGCCCGGCGCCGGCGGATCGTCACGGTGTCGGTCGCGACTCTCGCCGCCGCCGCTTCCGTGCTCGTGGTTCTGAGGCTGGCAGGCGGTACTGGGTTGCCAGGAGGTACGCCGGGTGCGGGATCGGCCCTCGTCGTCCAGCACACGACTGGGACCGGAAATCAGCTTGTGCGCGCGGGCTCCACCCAACCTTTGCAAGACCTGGGGATGCTGGCCGTGGGCGACGGCGTGCGCTCGGGCGAAGACGGCAGCGCTGTCCTCGGCTTCGGCAACGGCACCCGCATCACTCTGTCCTCGTCAGCACACCTGCATGTCGACGATCTCGGTTCCACGCGGCGCTTTTCCCTTTTCGGCGGGCACTTGCAAGCGCACGTGGCGAAACTGGGGCAGGGCGAGCGTTTCGTCGTGAGCACGCCGGACAGCGAAGTCGAGGTGCGAGGAACCGTGTTCACGGTGGCGGTGGAAAGTCCGCCTGCGTGGTGCCGCGACTTGACCAGCGGCTCCATCGTGCGTGTCAGCGAAGGCGCGGTCTGGGTACGCTCGGGCGACAAGCAGGTCGTGCTTCAGCCAGGCGAAATCTGGGCCACGCCCTGTCCCGATCCACAGGTCATGCACAATGCCGAAAATGTCGAGCGCTCGTCGCCGCCCAGTTCGCCGGTCTCATCTGTCCGAGCTGGCAGGCGCAAAGCATTCACACCCAGGGCGCTGGGCGTGGCTGTGCCGGTTCTTGGCCAGAACCCGTCGCCGGTCGCGCCCGCCCCTGCCCACGCTGACACGCAGACATCGCCCGTTTCGGTCTCGCGCCTGGCCGAGCAAAATGACCTCTTCTCCGCGGCCATGGCCGCCGAGCGCCAGGGGCAGCACGACCTCGCGCTCCGCAAACTGGACGAGCTGATTGCGCACTACCCGAGCGGGCCGCTGAATGAAAGCGCCCGCGTCGAACGGCAGCGCATTCTCGCCGCCCAGGGTTTGCATTAATGTTGAGGCGTGGTCGGTGCCGTTCACGGCGGAAGGTTGGCGTTGATCAGAGTGCTCACGCAGTTCGAAAAGCTAGGGCAATCTGAAAGGGTCAGGCATTGTTCTATGGCCTGTTCCGCGGCGGCTGTGGCTTGTTCCGCGGCGGAGATATCACCGTTGCTCGGCTGGCTCAGCACGCTCAATTGCTGACGACTGTTGGCCATGCATTGGGAGACGGTCGAGACATTCCTCAGGGAAAGTTCACCGCAGCTTTGCAGCTTGTTGCAGAGGTCTGCGAGCATGTTCTTGCCGTTACTGCAATCGGTCGTGCAAGCAGCGAGTAGCCCGACAACTGCCGCGGTCCACAAAGTTCTCGTCATCGTGGATCGCTAGCCTTTAGTAAACGATGCCGGGTGGGATGGTGCAGTCCGTGGTGCAGTAGACTTGAGCATCCGAGGCAGTCGATGGATTGAGCTGACCGTCCAGGGTTTGACCGTTCTTGCTGCCAAGGTCGCATTCTTCGCCCCGATCGGTATCGACATTGCCATCACCGCAATAGTGCTGCTTCGTGCAACCAAGCGTGCAACCACCTTGTCCGTTTTGCGTGCCGTTGGCTGGGCCGTTGTCGCATTCCTCGGTGCCGTTCACCATGCCATCGCCGCAGTAGCCACCCCACTTGCATTGCGTGGTGCAGCCGCCGTAGGCGGTGTCGCTGTTGGGACTCGGGCAATTGGCAGGCATGTTGTCCTTGCTGTTGCCGCAGTCGCACTCCTCGTCAGCCACGGTTACGCCGTCGCCGCAGGTGGGAACACAAGTGCTGGGAGCCGAATTGAAACCGCTCAGGGTCAACTTGTATGTTGACCCCGTCCAGGCTCTTTCCGCCTGGAACACGGCAATCTCATAAACCCCGTTGTTCACCAATCCCAGATCAATCTTGCTCGCAGAGATGGAGGGCGTGCAAGTTGTGGGATCGCCTTGTGTCGTACAGGCACTGCCCTCCGTAGGGGTCACGGTGACAGTGCCACCACCAGTCGCGTTGAGCACGAGGTGTCCCTCGACTGGGGTATGAATGCCCCCCAAGTCCACCGCCAGTTTGCGATTGACGAAAACCCAGACGTCGTCATCACCGGTGAAATCGAGCGTATATTGCTTGCTCGTCAAGTAGCTGAACCAGTAGCGCACTTCGCTGGTGAAACTGAAGTTGTGCTGAACAGCGGGGGTTTCATAGGTCCAGTTGCCGCTGTATAGGGGTGGGGTCTCGCCAGGCGCATAGGCGGAAACCGGCGTGATCATGCCCGCCACGTTGTCGAGAGGGAAGAAGAGTGGATTTCCGTCGACCTTCTGGGTGGTAACCGCGCAGGCATTGGTGCTGGTGGCGCCCCACGGCGTGCACGAGGCAAGGCATGCCATGGTCGGGCCCGCGACGTAGCCAGGCGGGTTGCAGGTAGTGCAGGTTGCATCGGAACACCAAAGAGGGTTGGTGTACTTCACCCACTGTTGGGTGTCCTTCCACCAGTTAACAAAAGTGCCAGTGCCATTGTTGTGCAGGAGGATGGTCGAAATGTAGGTCGTGTTAGTCCCGGGCACATCCCGGTACCATTGCTTGAAGGTGTCCGCACTCGTGATATGCGCGTTGACGTTCGGGGCCGCCACAAGCACGGGTTTGCCGTCGCTGTCGAGCGTGGGCTGAACGAGGCCAGCGATACCCCCGTTACTTCCCAAGATGTCGGCCTGGTGGAAATCGCCGCCAAGGAGGAAGTCGCGGTAGGTAACCGGCACGGTCACGGTATCAGCATTGGAATCGGGCTGACTGCACTGGAAACCAGCTTCCACCGTGCAGGTCGACGAGCACCCATCGCCGTTCTTGGCGTTGCCGTCATCGCACCCCTCGTTGATAACCAAGCCATCCCCGCATTTCGAGGTACATTGGCCCGTGGCTGCGCTGCAATTGGGTTCGAGGTGGCAGCTTGGCGAGCAGCCGCTGCCGGGTACGTTCTTGCCCGCGCCAAGGTCGCATCCCTCGGAGCCCTCGACCTTGCCGTCGCCGCAAACGGTTGCCTTGCACACGCTTGGGCTACCGTTACACGCAAACCCAAGCTCGACTTTGCAGGTAGATGAGCAGCCGTCGCCGTTCACCGTGTTGCCGTCGTCGCAGGTCTCGAGCCCTTTGATCGCGCCGTCGCCGCACAGGAACGTGCACGGCTTTCCCGGCACTCGGCATTGATAGCCCGTCTCCACGGTCTTGCAATCGGCCGAGCAGCCATCGCCGCTGACCGTGTTGCCGTCGTCGCAGGTTTCGTCGGAGGTCAGGATGCCGTTGCCACATTGGGCGAGGTTTTGACAGGGTTGGCCTTCCTTGGGGCAGTACCAGTTGCTCTCAACTTGGCAAATGCGGCTGCAACCGTCGCCGCTGATGGTGTTGCCGTCGTCGCAACCCTCGTTGCGTTCCATCACGCCGTCGCCGCAGTTGCCGCCGCTGGGCCGATCCACATTGCTGGCGTCGGGCAGCGCGGTGTTGATGACGAAGCCTCCCGCGCCGCTCGAGGTGCCTGATGTGCCGCCGCCATTTCCACCGCCACCGCTTTTCCCAGCTGAGCCGCCCTGGCCATTGTCCAGGACCGTGGCGCTGCTGCATGCGCCGCCAGCCATCGCCGCCATCGCCAAAGCAATCGCCAGATAGCCGTACGCCGGTTGCTTGCTTGGCGAGCTTCCATCCAAGAGGTTGGACGTTCTAATTCTTGTCATGTCGACATACCTCACGGTGCGGGAAACGGGAACTCGGACGATGTCTCGAGGGGACGAAACATCGAAACTATAGCAAGGTTTGCCCGAGATCTACCGTGGAACTCGCGAGGTCAAGTGATCGACGCGGCGGAAGCGTAGGGGAAAAGCATTCCCGACCTCTCCGACCGAGAGAACGTCGCCAGCGACGCCGCGGTCAGCCTCCGGTGTGCGCCAGGGCACAGCGTCAGTCGGGAAAGTACCCGACAGCGAGGCGCGCGCACAGGATCCTCGCGGACTGCTATGGTTCAACTCGTGGCGACTCTCGGCGTAATTTCCGACACCCACGGCCTTCTGCGGCCAGAGGCGCGTGCCGCATTGGCCTCCGTGGACCGCATCATTCACGCTGGCGACGTCGACGATCGGCGGACCCTGCAGTGGCTCGCCACGATGGGCGAGGTCACCGTCGTGAGGGGCAATTGCGATCGCGGCTCTTGGGCCGGCGCGCTGCCTGACCACGACCTCATCACCGTCGAGGGATTCGGTATCTATGTAGTTCACGACCTCCAGCACATGACAATCGATCCCAAGGCCGCAGGGATCGCGGTCGTGGTTTGTGGGCACACCCACCAGCCGCGAAGCGAGATGCTGGACGGGGTTCTCTACTTCAATCCTGGCAGCGCGGGTCCCCGCCGCTACGGCCGGCCAGTCTCGCTGGGCAAGTTGCATGTAGGGCCGGGAGGAGTTTCGGGCGAGATCATCGTGCTCGAAGGCGGAGGCCGCTAGCTTTCGTCCGCCAGTGTGAAATCGATGGTAGATTGAGGTGTCCATGTCGTCGACAGGTTCGTCGTCTCAGATGCGGCCCGCGCGGCTGCTCACGCAGCAGGAGAAGCAGGCCCGAGTCTTCGAGGAAGATGTCTATCCGCTGTTCGGCCAGAAACTCGCCGATTTGCTCATGGCGAACCTGGTTCTCCGGCGCAACGGCCACGTGCTGCAGATCGGTTGTGGACTCGGCACCACCAACACCGAGATCCTGCAACAAACCGATGCAGACAGCCGTCTCATCGCGGTCGAAACCACGCCCGTGTTCGTCGAACGGGCGCGCGCCAATGTGCCGGCCGAGTACCTTGGCCGGAGGATCTTCTTTCGCGCGCACAACCTCGAGGGCAAGATGCCCTTCGCGGAAAATGGCTTCGATCACGTGATCGCCAACCTAACCCTTGCAGACCTGGCCTCTCCAGGCACGCTGGTATCCGAACTCGTGCGCGTCACCAAACCAGGTGGCGAGCTGCGCCTGGCGACCCCGCTGGCGGGAACGTGGCGCGAGTTTCTCGACGTGTACTCGGACGTGCTGGTTCGCTTGCGCAGGCAAGAGTCGGCCGAGGCGCTCGCGGCTTATGCCAAGTCGTATGCAGAGCCCGAAGCCCTGGCCAAGCAACTCGAGGCTGCCGGCATGGAAAAGGTCGCGGTCGAGACCACCCACTGGGAGCTGGTCTTCCGCACTGGCCGGGAATTCTTCTACGCGCCGGTGATTGAACAGGGACCGCTGGCGCGCTGGAAGTCAATCGCTGGAAAAGGGGCCGAGATGCAGGACATCTTTCTCGCCGTCAAAGAGGCCATCGACACCTATTTCGGTGGGTCTGCCTTCAGCGTCAGCGTGGTGGCGGGCATCTTTTCGGGCACCAAGGTTCTTTAACTATTCGGCGCCAGGCGAATGCGCAGCAGTTTGCCCGCGTCTTGCGGACGGCGATGGCGCCAAATCGCCACCGAGATTACGGCCGCGCCGTCGAGATTCCTTCCCACAAGTCCCAGGGTCTGACCCGCGACCACGGTTTCGCCGGGCTGGACCGCGACATCGCGCAAACCAGTGAGGATGCTGGTCAGGCCGTCGGGATGCGCGGTCATCACCGCGAATCCGCCCTGGGCCAGGGGCTCGACCCGTTTGACCACCCCGGCCGCGACGGCATGGACGGGCTCGTTGAGGCGGGCAAGGATTTCGACGCTGTCGTGGCGAATTTCGATCTTGGTCGGCCCGTCCCGGCGCGCGCCGGGCACGGCCACGGGCGTTCCGCGCACCGGGCGGAGCAGGCGCGTGCTGCCCAGGCCGGGACTGGCGGTCGGCGCGGAATCGTCCGTATTCTCGCGCAGAGCGCGAGTGATGAGGGCGGTCTCGAGGGCGCTGCGCTCGACGCGCACGCGATCGAGCTCGCGGGCCAGGGTTCGCGACTCGTCGAGGCCACGGCACAAAGCCACCAGGGCCAGGTCGAAGGATCGCGCATCGTCGAGGCGGCTTTCGGGGTTCGCGGCAAAGCCGAGCTCGCGTCGACGGGACAGCCGGTAGGCAAGCAAAGCGCGCTGGCGGGTCGTGGTCTCGGCGGCCGCTGTCTGGGTGTCGAGAATCTGCTCGCGTGCGCCTAGCCGATCAAACAGCGCGGTTTCCTCGGCGCTGGGTTCTGCCGCCAGAGCGCTGATTGGGATCAGCAAGAGCGCGGCCTGCAAGCAAGTCCTAAGCACGGTCTTGGGTCCGAGGCAGAGGCGTCGCGAAATAGCCCATGGCAAGTCCGACGAGCAAGACCAGAGCGAATCCCGTGGCGATTTCGGCGCGATCAAGGGATGGGAAGGGCGGGGCGCTCACGATGCCGAGATTCCGTTCGAGTCGGCTGACGAAAGGTTGCCAGCCGAGCGAAAGCGCGAGCGCGCCGACGCCTCCGCCAACCGCCGCGGCCGCGGCCATCCACAAGCTCGCGGGCAGCCGGATCCCCGAGGCTGTCTCGCCAAGCTGCACGAGCACGGCCGCCCGACGAGCCACGGCGGTTCGGCTGCGCAAGAACACCGCCACGAGGATCCCGAGGCTGACCAAGGCCAAGGCGGCTAGCACGACGGCGCCAAGTTTGCGGCCAAGCTTGACCCACACCGATAGGCGGTCGAGCCCGCTGCCCATGGCGTCGACTTGCACGACGCCCGGCACGGGGCGCAAGCGTTTCGCCAGGTCGTTTGCGCGCGCGCTGAGATCTGCCGCTGGCGCCAGGCTGACCTCGAGCGAGCGGGGGAAATAGGCGGGTTCGAGGCCGTCGAATGCCTTGCCGTCGACACCGAACGCTGTGGCCGAAGCAGTGAGCCGGGCCAGGGCGGATGCGGGCTCGATGGCGGTCACCTGGGCGACGGTGGGCACGCGGCGAAGAAGTTCGGCCAGATCCTGCGTTCGATCCCGGTCCACGTCGTCGGCCAGGTACACGATGACGTGGATGTTCTGGCCCACGAAAGCGCCCCAGCGGGACACCGTGCGCGCACCCAGCCTGGCCCCGCCCACAACCAGGGCGAGCAAACAAAAGGCAGCGCTGGCGGCAAGGACGATCCATCGGTGGGCTTCCACCTGGCGTCGGATATGACGGCCGAGCCAGACCGCCTTCACGCCGGACCTCGCGTGGCGGGCGGCAGAACGCTCTCGTTGTCATCGTCCACGTCGAGTGTGATGACCCTGGGCCGATCCGTCTCGGCGAGCACGGGTGAGGGCGTGAATGCGGGCACCAGTCCAATGGCGGGCGCGCCTGCGATGCGACCCTGATCGAGGTGTATGCGTCGCCCGCCTCTTTGCACCAGCAGGTCAGCTAGCGCCGTGTCCGCCGTGGCGGCCAAGACCGCGGCGCCCGAATCGCGGGCCGCGATGAGGGCGCGGGCCACGATCTCGCGGGCCTCGTCGCCAACGCCAGCGGCGGGTTCGTCGGCGACTACCAGGGGTGGTGGTCCGGCCACCGCGCGCGCCAGAGCGACCAGGCGTTTCTGGCCAGAGGACATGGAAGCCACTTTTCGGTTCTCGAGGTCGCTCGCCCTTACCAGCGCCAGTGCATCGCGCGCCAACTGTTCCGCACGTTCGGGGGATTCGCCGCGCACGGCCAGCGCGAGCATGACATTCACGAGCGCGGTTTCTTCCAAGAGCAGAAGCGGATCCGCGGTGCAGTACCCGATGTTACGGCGGACGAAGGGCAGCGACGCCCGCTGCAAACTCGCAGTGTTCCGGCCCGCGAACCACACCGCGCCCCGGTCGGGCATGCGCGCGGCCGCGGCCAGTTCGAGCAAGGTGGACTTGCCCGAGGCCGATGCGCCCTCGATGACGATGAGTTCGCTCCGGGCAACCCCCAGGGTCACGGTGTCGAGCACCAAGGCGCCATCGCGCTGACAACAGACTCCTTCCAGCCAAATCACCCAATGATCATAGGCGAGAAGGTGCTAGGCCGATACTTTCTGACCTGCGCTTCTTGTGTGCAATGAGCCATATTGGTATTGCAACGTATGGTCACGCTCGCCTTCTATCCACAAGCGGCCTGTGGGCCGAAATAGCCGACCGGGAAGGCGATTTCGGAGACTATCCACAGACTACTAACACACAATATATAGTGTAGTCACATGTGTCATAACACTACCTATAGTGTTTTTTGTTGACACGAACCCATTTTGGGGCGAGTTATTCTGGCCAGCCGTCGCATCGGATTGAGCGTGCTTTGGCTACGTGGCAGGTTTAACCGGTACGGCATGAAAACTTTGGATTGTTGGAGGAGGAGTAGAGATGCTTGACAAACATGACAATCGGCGTCAACGCGGCAATAGGCCAAATGGGGTCGAGTTTCAGATAAGTGAACAGGGTATGAATCAGGGTACGGGCAAGGAAGTAAAAGAAGGCAAGACGGCAAGTGATGCGCGTGCTCAGCGCGGGAGAGGTCGCAAGGTGTCCCCTGGGATGAAGGTCGAACGCTTTTTCACCAGGCCAGGCGACGACGGATTCCGCGGGGTCGAGTGGGACGTGCGGACCGCCAGCATCGTGGGCGAGGGCGGCAAGATCGTCTTCGAGCAGCGCGATGTGGAGGTGCCGAAAACGTGGAGCCAGACCGCGACGAACGTGGTGGTGCAGAAATACTTCCGTGGCCAGCTCGGCACGCCCGATCGGGAGCGCTCGGTGCGCCAGCTCATCAGCAGGGTCGCCGACACCATCACCAACTGGGGCATGAAGGACGGCTACTTCGCGGATCAGGAATCCGCGGACAACTACCGCGCCGAACTTCGCCACTTGCTGGTGTCGCAGAAGATGTCGTTCAATTCGCCGGTGTGGTTCAACGTCGGCATCGAGGCCGATCCGCAGTGCTCGGCGTGCTTCATCAACCGGGTCGAAGACACCATGGAGTCGATCCTTGGCCTGGCCAAGACCGAGGGCATGCTCTTCAAGTACGGCTCGGGCACCGGCACCAACCTGTCGCCGCTGCGCTCGTCGAAAGAGCTGCTTGTCGGCGGCGGCACGGCCTCGGGTCCGGTCAGCTTCATGAAGGGCTTCGACGCCTTTGCCGGCGTTATCAAGTCGGGCGGCAAGACCCGCCGCGCGGCCAAGATGGTGATCCTGAACATCGATCACCCCGACATCGAGGACTTCATCTGGTGTAAGGCCAAGGAAGAGAAGAAGGCCTGGGCGCTTATCGACGCCGGCTACGACGGCTCGTTCGACGGCGAGGCGTACAAATCGGTCTTCTTCCAGAACTCGAACAATTCGATTCGTGTCACCGACGAATTCATGGAGGCCGTGCAGAAGGATCGCGAGTGGACCACGCGCGCCGTGCGCGACGGCCAGACGGTCGGTACCTACAAGGCGCGTGATCTGTGGCGGGCCATCTCGCAGGCGGCTTGGGAGTGCGGCGATCCGGGCATGCAGTACGACACCACGGTCAACAGCTGGCACACCTGCTCGGGCACGGATCGCATCAACGCCTCGAACCCGTGCTCCGAGTACATGTTCCTCGACAACTCGGCGTGCAACCTGGCCTCGCTGAACCTGCGCAGGTTCATGCAGGCCGACGGATCTTTCGAGACCGAGTCGTTCAAGAAAGCCGTCGAGGTGACGGTCCTGGCGCAAGAGATCATCGTCGGCAATGCCAAGTACCCAACCAAGGGTATCGAGGAGAACTCGCTGCGCTTCCGGCCGCTCGGCCTCGGCTACGCGAACCTGGGTTCGCTGCTCATGTCGCTGGGCTTGCCCTACGACTCGGCGCCAGCGCGGGCTTGGTGCGGCGCCATCACCGCGCTCATGACCGGGTGGGCGTACCGCACCTCCGCGGTCATCGCGCGCGACGTGACCGGACCCTTCGCCGGGTATGCGGAAAACGAACAGCCCTTCCTCGGCGTGATGAAGAAACACCGCTACCACACCGAGCGCATCGAGGCGAGCTACGTCCCCGAGGATCTGCTGTCCTCGGGGCGTTCGGCTTGGGACGAGGCCATCAACGTGGGCAGCGAGCACGGCTTCCGCAACGCCCAGGCCAGCGTTCTCGCGCCCACCGGCACCATCGGCTTCATGATGGATTGCGATACCACGGGCATCGAGCCGGACATCGCGCTCATCAAGTACAAGCGCCTGGTCGGCGGCGGCATGATCAAGATCGTCAACAACACGACCGAGGAAGCCTTGGCGCGTTTGGGCTACGACGAAGATCAGCGCAAGGCCATCGTCGAGTACATCGACCGCGAGGAAACCATCGAGGGCGCGCCCGGTCTCTCCGACGAGCACTTGCCCGTGTTCGATTGCGCCTTCCGCGCGGCGAACGGCACACGTTCCATCCACTACATGGGCCACATCCGCATGATGTCCGCGGCCCAGCCTTTCATTTCAGGCGCGATTTCCAAGACGGTCAACCAGCCGGCCGACGCCTCGGTCGAGGACGTGGAAAACGCGTACATGGAAGCGTGGAAGGCCGGGCTCAAGGCCATCGCCGTCTACCGCGAGGGGTGCAAGCGCACCCAACCGGTGTCGACCAGCAAGACCGATCCCGGTCTGCAGCGCGCACAAGCAACCGCGGCGGCGCAGACGCTGGTGCGGCGCAAGCTGCCCGACGAGCGGCACTCGCTGACCCACAAGTTCTCGGTGGGCGGCCACGAGGGCTACATCCACGTCGGTCTCTACGACAGCGGCGAGCCGGGCGAGATCTTCATTCGCATGGCCAAGGAAGGCTCGACCATCTCGGGTCTCATGGACAGCTTCGCCACCGCGGTGTCGCTGGCCTTGCAGCATGGAGTGCCGCTGCGCCTGCTCGTGGACAAGTTCTCGCGCATGCGCTTCGAGCCCTCCGGGTTTACCGGCAATCCTGAGCTCCCGCGCGCCACCTCGGTCATGGACTACCTGTTCCGCTGGCTGGGGGCGAAATTCCTACGCTCCGAGTCCGAATCCGAAGGGACCGAAGAAGCCAAGCCCGCGGAGAGCGCAGCTCCGGTCGCGCTGCCGTCGTCGAGTCCTGTCGTGGTCGTCGATCAAACCCTGCAAATCGCGCAAACCGTGCCAGCCGTGCAGATACCGGCCAAGCCCAGCACGCCGTCGATGTACGGCTTCCTGGTTCGCACCGACGCGCCGACCTGTCCCGAGTGCGGATCGATCATGGTGCCCAACGGCAGTTGTCACAAGTGCACGAACTGCGGTACGACGTCGGGTTGTTCGTAGGGAAGAAAAGAGTAGAGGGCACAGAGGGGAAAGAGGGCGCAGAGAAGGGGTTCGGACAAAGATCCGGATCCCTCTTCTTTTCGGGCTCTGTGACCTCCGGCTTCTCTGTGCTCTCTCGCAGCAAGCGCTATACTTTGCCCGAAGATGGCACCCATGAAGATACGCACGCTCGTGGTCGGGCCGGTGGCCTGCAACTGCGCCATCGTGGCTTGCGCGGAAACCGGCCAAGCCGCGATCATCGATCCCGGGGGCAACACCGAAAGCATCCTCGAGGTCGTCAAGGACATGAGGGTGACGGTCACGCACATACTTCACACCCACGCTCATTTCGATCATATTCTCGCGACCGGCGAGGTCGCCGCGGCCACAGGCGCGGCCGTTCTGGTTCACAAGGATGATCGGCCTCTCTACGAAAACTTGCCCGGCCAGGGCGTCATGTTTGGGTTTCGCGCTGCGCGCCCGCCGGCCCCCACCGAGTGGCTGGTGGGCGGGGAAACCATTGCGATTGGCAAGCTGGCCATTCAGGTTCTGCACACCCCTGGGCACACAAGGGGCTCGGTCGGCTACTACCTTGGCGGTCACGCCCCGGTCCTGTTCGCGGGCGATACCCTCTTCGCCGAATCCGTTGGCCGCACCGATCTGCCGGGCGGATCGTTCGCCGACCTTTCGACCTCCATTCGCACCAAACTGTACGTCCTTCCCGGCGAGACGCGCGTGATCCCTGGCCACGGGCCAGAGACGACCATCGATCACGAACGCGAACACAACCCCTTCATCAGCTCGTACGCCTCCAGCCGGGGATAGCCGGATAGCCCGCAATATTCATCAGCTGCGCCTGTGGGCGGGCTAGATATACGCGTGCGGAGCCGACCGGTCCTCGGGCCTTCGGGAGGGTTTGGGAAGAGTTTGGGAACCCCTTCCGGGATCGCATCAGAGGCGCAATCGCGTAGGCGTAGCCGAGCTTTGCTCGGCGGAGCCAGAGCGCGGGAGGGTTTGGCGAGGCCGCGCGAAGCGCGGGGGTGGCAGGGTGGGAGGCGGGTGCCGAGGGCGAAGCGAACCCTTCGAGGGTTCCCATCACAATCGATGCTATCGTCACGCCATGGCTCGCATCCTCATCATCGATGACAACGAGACCATGCGCGAAGGCATGGCCGTCACGGTTCGGCGCATGGGCCACGAGGCGCAGGTGGCGGGTGGCGGCGCCGAGGGACTGGCGCTTATGCGCAAGCAGCCGCCCGACTTCCTTATCACCGACCTGAAGATGGAGGGCGTGGACGGCCTGGAGGTCGTCGAAGCCGCCAAGCGCATCGACCCCGCGTGCCCCGCCTTGATCGTCACCGCCTACGGCACGGTCGAGACCGCGGTCGAGGCCATGCGCCTCGGGGCCATGGATTTCTTGCAAAAGCCCTTCGCGCCCGAGGTGCTGCGCCTCAAGGTCGAGCGCGCGCTGGAGCTGCGCCAGGAAAAGCTGTCGCGCCAGCGCGCCGAGGCCGAGGTCGAGGTCTTGCGCGCCGACGCCGCGGCCGACTACGTGCCGAACGAGATGGTCGGGCAGTCGCCCCTCATGCTGGCGCTCTTCGAGTCCATTGCCAAGGTCGCGGCTTCGGACGTGGTGGTGCACATCGCGGGCGAATCGGGCACGGGCAAAGAGCTGGTGGCGCGCGCGATTCACCAGCGTTCGCGGCGCGCGTCTGGCCCGTTCGTCAAGGTCAACTGCGGGGCGCTCACCGACACCTTGCTCGAATCCGAATTGTTCGGTCACGAAAAGGGTTCGTTCACGGGCGCCATCAAGCGCAAGCTCGGGCGTTTCGAGCTGGCCGACAAGGGCACCCTGTTCCTCGATGAAGTGGGCGACATGACGCCCAACCTTCAGCTCAAGCTTCTGCGCGTGTTGCAAGAACAGCAATTCGAACGCGTGGGCGGCGAGGAAACCGTGCAGGTCGACGTGCGGGTGGTGTCCGCCACCCACCGGGATCTCAGGAAGGCTGTCGACGAAGGCGCCTTTCGCGAAGACCTGTTCTATCGATTGCACGTGATCCCATTTCGCGTGCCGTCCTTGCGCGAACGGCGCGAAGACATTCCACTTCTCGTGGATCACTTCATCAAGAAGCTAGGGCCGCGGGCCAATCCACAAGTCCGGCGCATCGACGAATCCGCGCTCGCGCGACTTTCCACCTATGCTTGGCCCGGCAACGTGCGCGAATTGGAGAACGCCATCGAGCAGTCGCTGGTCTTCGCCAGCGGCGACAGCATCGACATCGCCGCCCTGCCGGCGTTTCTGCGCGAGGGCGCGAGCGAGAGCACCCTGGCGTTGCCCGGCGAGAACATGAGCCTGCCCGAGATCCTCGACGATCTCGAACGCCAGCTCATCCAGCGCGCCTACGATCGTACCGGCGGCGTGAAGACCGAAACCGCGCGCCTGCTCGGCATCAAGACCAGCGCTCTTTACTACAAGCTCGAAAAATACGGCATCGGGGTCACCGCCGGCCGCCCCAGCGGCGCGCCCAAAACCTGAGGTTCACCACAGAGATACAGAGAGCACAGAGCCGGAAGGGAAGCAGAAGGGGCACGGATCCAAGATCCGGAAAACCCCATCTATCCGACCTCTGCGCTCTCTGCGCTCTCTGTGGTGAAGAATCCCTACGGCTTGGCTGGCGGCTTCACGTGGACGTCGCTGGTGATCTCGGGACCCAGGGTTCCATCTTCCTTGGGTCGGAAGCGGATCTCGGCTTTCACCTCAACCACCATGGTCGCAAGTACCTTGGCCAGTTCGCCCTGTACGTCCAGGCGGTCGAGCCACGAACCGATTTCCGAGGTGGCCGCGCGCAAGAGGTCGTCCTTCGAACGCGATGCCACTCCCAGTCCGACAGCCATAGCCCGCCGCACGCGATCGGACAGCCCGTGATCGGAGCGCGCCTCGCTCTCGGCCGACTCGCCGGTCCACCGTTCGTCCCGCTTCGCATCGTCTGCCATGGGGGCAGCCTAGCACTCCCGCGCTTTCTTTTCTCCTCGCGGCGATTCGGGGGTGCCATCGGCGGTGCGTGCAAGCGCCTGGCCCCCGGGATATGCTGCGTGCCCCATGACAGCCACCCCTCGCACGGCGCGGACCGCGGCTCTTCGCAGGCCGATCAGGCGTCTGCTGCGCGTCTACTTTGTCACCATGCAGGTGGTGTTGTCGTACGCCCTCTATTCGCTGCGCCGCCGCCTGCGCAACGACGAGAAGGCGGCGCAATTGGCCGACCAGGTTCATCGCAAAAACGCCCGGCGGGTGCTCGCCGCCATCGTCGACTTGCAGGGCTTGTTCATCAAGGTGGGCCAGCTCATCAGCGTCATGGCCAACCTGCTCCCCGATGCCTTTCGCAAGGAGCTGGAAACCTTGCAAGACAGCGTGCCCCCGCGTCCCTTTGCCGAGATCGCGATTCGCCTGCGCGAGGAATTCGGCGGCAAGTCGCCGCAAGAGATCTTCGCCGAGTTCGACGAAAATCCCGTCGCCTCGGCGTCCATCGGGCAGGTCCACGTGGCTCGCCTACGTTCGGGCGAGAAGGTCGCGGTCAAGGTTCAGTATCCCGACATCGAGACCATCGTCGCCACCGATTTGCGTGCGCTCAAGCGCATCTCGCGACTCGCGGGGCGGCTCTTGCCCGACTGGGGATGGGACGTCATCTACAGCGAGATCCAGAAGATGGTCATGTCCGAGCTGGACTACCGTCAGGAGGCCGAAGCCATGGCCACCATCGCGGGAAATTTCAGCGGCCGGACCGACGTGCTCATTCCAAAGGTACTTGGCGACTATTCCACGGGACGGGTGCTCATCACGCAGTGGGTGGATGGCGTGAAGGTGGGCGATTTGGCCGGCATCGCCAGCGCGGGCATCGACCGCGCGAAGGCTGCGCGCCTGTGCATCGAGGCCTATTGCAAGCAGATCTTCGTCGATGGCGTGTACCACGCGGATCCGCACCCGGGGAATCTGCTACTGGCTGCTGGCTCGGGCGGCGGCGGCGATCCCGTCCTCGTGTTCCTCGATTTCGGTGCTACTGCGCGCATCTCGCCGGGCATGCGCAAGGGCATCGTGTCCTTCCTGCAAGGCGCGGTCACGCGCGATGTGGGGCGCATCGTCGCGGCCATGAAGGAGATGGGCTTCATCTCGCGCCACGCGGATCACGAGGTCTTCGACCGGGTCATTCAGCACTTCTACGAACGCTTTCGCGCGCAGATGCGCTTCGAAAAGTTCTCCACCGGTTCTCTCAGCTCGGGGCTCGACCTGCGTGGACAGATCGCCACCCTCTTCGATCTGCGCCAGCTTGACGTCTCCCTGTCCGACCTGCGCGACGCCTTTCACGTGCCGAGGGAATGGGTGCTGCTCGAACGGACGCTGCTGCTTCTGCTTGGCGTGTGCACGACCTTGGCGCCCGAACTCAACCCCGCCGAAGTCATCCAGCCCTACGTCGATCGCTTCATCCTGGGCGAACGCAAGGAGTGGTCGGAGACGATCCTCGAGACCGCACGGGAAGCCGCGCTCTCGGCCTTTGCTCTGCCAAGTGAACTGGGTCGCTTTCTCAACCTGGCAACGCGCGGAGACATCCAGGTCCGGGTGCGCCGTTTCGAGGAATCCGCGGACGCGTTCTATGCCCTGGGTCACCAGTTTCTGTGGGGCTTCTTAGGCGCGGTCAGCTTCTGCGTCTCCATGGTCTACGAAGGTCGCGGCCAGCATTTCGAGCAAACCGTGGCGCTGTCCACGGCTACGTTCATGGCTGTGCTATTGCTCAGTTCTATGGTTCGAGGCAGGCGTGCCCGCAAACGCAAGCGATGACAACCGGCCTCGCTCAACCAGACGGAATGATTGATAACTTGCAAAGTACTACATGTAGGATATAGTGATATCTATGTCTACCATTCCCGTCATTGGAAGCGCGATCACATCGCTCGGTGCGTTGACCATCTTCCTGGCGACATTGCGAATCGGGAAGCCTGTACGCAAAGGGTCGACCTAGCCAGATCGCCTGGTGCCTGCGCCTCTTCTCGCAGGTCGGCCCTGGCTGCGCGAATTCGCCTTGCCGGTCGATGCTCCTGCGCCTACACTCCCAGCCACTTTGAGCCGATAGCTAGGGCCATATGACGCTGGTGAATTCCGAATCCCCTCTGCAATCTGGCCGCCTTGGCGCAGCAGGGGGCGAGACCGGCCTCGGGCGCGCGGCCACCTTCGCCAGCGCCGACTTGACTGCGATCCGAAACCTTCTGCGCGGTGGATCGGTCATCGATTGGCACCGTCTGTACTTCACTGATCGCCAGCAGGTCGATCGCTTCTTGCGCATCAACGAGATCGACCCGTCCAACCCGGATGACATCGCGCGTCTCGAAGACCTGCGCGAACAAGCCGTCGAGTACCTCGAGCGCTACCTTGGATTTCGCGTGGCCGAGGATGTGGCGGTGCGGGTGCCGGCGCGTGACCTTCTGCTGGTGGCATCCCAGAAAGGCAAGCGCCGCACCCAGGCTTGCGTCGTGCTCAAGGTGATGCACGTGCTTCATCACCTTGCCGGCGGCGAGCTGGCGACCCGGCTAGCCGTCAGCGCGGATCAGATCTTTCAGTTCGTCGAGGACAAGGTTTTGCGCACCGTCGAGGAGATGAAGGGCGCGGGCTGCCAGATCGTCGAGTTCGAGTGGAGCCGCAAAGAGCAGGACAGCCTGATCACCAAGCTCCTCGCCAAGCGCGACAACCTCGCGGCCCACGTCTACGACAAGCTGCGCTTCCGCATGATCACGCGCACGGAAGAGGAGATCGTGTTCGTGTTGCGCGAGCTCTTGCAGCGCCTGGTACCGTTCAACTACGTCATTCCCGCCGAGTCGCAGAATGACATCGTCGACTTGCAGGCCTTCGTCGAGCATGACCCCTACCTGAGCAGCCACCTCGGAGACTTGCTCGACCTGTCTAGCGAGGCACCGGACAAGCGCTCGCCGCAGGGGAACGAGTTTTCCGGACCGAGCTATCGCGTGGTCAATTTCGTCACGGATCTGCCGGTGCGCGTGGACAAGCACCTCGGACTTTCGCCGGATGATCCAGTCTTCGCCGACACGGGAAACGTCGTCTTCGTGCTCACGGAATTCCAGATCGTCGACACGCGCACCTCGCAAGCCAACGAACTCGGCGAGAACAGCCACGAACGCTACAAAGAGCGTCAGGTGACGCGCGTCCGGGCGCGCCTCATGCACGGGATGCAGGACGAGGACACAGGCGGTCCCGTGCTTGATTTGAGCGGCCGGCAAGACGGCGACCTGGGTCACGACTAGGAAGTTAGTCAATCCCTTTTCTGCGCACCAAGATCCCACGTCTGGGATTGCCGATCGCAACGGTGGGAGATGGTCTATAGTCTCCTTCGAGATGAGGGGAACACGGCACAGTGAGGTGACACGTTGGAATGCTGCCCCGAGAGAGAGCCGGCGGCACATCTCTGCTCGCGGTGCGAATGAGCGGCGCGTCCATGTTGGCGGCGCATGGATGCCTGGAGGGCTAGGAGGATGACCCGCATTCTTCTCGTCGACGATCATGCGGTGGTCCGGCGTGGCGTGCGCGACATTCTCACCGAGTCCTTGGGCAAGGTGTCCTTCGGCGAGGCAGCCAAGCCGTCCGAGGCCATCGAGAAGTTGCAAAGCGAAGACTGGGATGTGGTGGTGCTGGACATTTCGCTTCCTGGACGCGGCGGGCTCGATGCGCTTCGTGAGATCAAGAGGCTGCGTCCGGCGGTGCCCGTGCTAGTTCTCAGCATGCACGCCGAGGATCACTATGCCCTGCGTGCCTTGCGCGCGGGCGCCGCTGGCTACGTGAACAAGGACAGCGCGGCCGAGGATCTGTCAGGCGCAGTTCGCAAGGTGCTGGCCGGTGGCACCCATGTCAGCGTTCGCCTGGCCGAAACCCTGGCCAAGAGTCTGCGCGCTGACAGCTCGCGGCCAGCGCACGAGCGGCTCTCCGATCGGGAGCTGGAGGTTTTGCGCGCGCTCGCCGCAGGCAAGACTGTCAAGGAGATCGGCGTGGATCTGGCCCTCTCGGAAAAGACTGTCAGCACCTACCGCACGCGCCTGCTGGAAAAGATGCAGATGCGCACCAACGCCGAGCTGATTCAGTACGCGATTCGCGAGGGATTGGTAGATTGATGGAGGGGTGATCCCCTTGCGCTGCCCTCGGCGCCTGACGCAGGCATGTAGGACCGAGCCTGACAGCGAATTCGGCCTTCCTCCGGCAGACGCAGCACGCTGGTTCTGGTGAACTAGGCAACATGGGAGTAGCACCGGAACCCATGAAGCAAATCCTTCTCGTCGACGATCACCCCGCGGTCAGCCAGCGCATCGGTGAACTGCTGGCAACCGCCGTCCCCCACGCAGAGATGACTGCGGCGTCATCCGGCGAGCAAGGTCTGGCGCTCGTGGCGGAGCGCACCTTCGATCTGGTGCTGCTCGATTTGCGCCTGCCCGGCTGTGGCGGCATCGACGTCCTCAAGGAGCTTCGCGCTTCGAGACCCTCGCTGCCCGTGATCATCATCAGCTCGCTGCCTGAATCGCCCTACGCCACGCTTGCGCGCAGGGCCGGGGCGCACGGCTTCGTGACCAAGAGCGCGCTGGTTCAGGAACTGGGCCAGGCCGTGCGCACGGTGCTCGGCGACTGCACGCTGGCGTAGCAGCGATCACTCGGGCTCGGTCGTCGGCGGAGGTTCGGCGGGGGTGTGTGGAAGGCGCGCGGCGCGCGCGGCAGCGGCGTAAGACTTGGCCCACGCCTCGGAGCTGGCGGGCGGGCGCAGGACCAAGGCGAATGCGACCGCGAGCGCGGCCACGGCCAGCGCCCCGACGGCAACATCAGATCCACGCAGAAGCCCGCGCCGCAGCCAGCGCGGCGGCGTGAAAAAACCCAAGATCCCGCCGGACACAAATCCTGCGGCATGGGCGATGTTGTTGGCGTGGACCAGGACACCGAAGATCATGGTGTAGGCCGCCCACTTGAGCATTTGATTGCGCACGCCCTTGCCCACGCTGGTGCCGTCGCGCTGGCCCCAGCCCGCCGCGGCGCCGGTGAGCCCCATGATGGCGCCGGACGCTCCGGCCGACACCGCAGGCATATCGACGGCCTGGCAGGCGGCGAAACCCACGATGCCCGTGAGCATGAAAAGGAAGAGCATGCGGCCGCGGCCGAAGACATCCTCGATCGCCGGCCCAATCTGGGCCAGCGCCACCATGTTGAAAGCGAGGTGGATGAGGCCGATGTGCAGGAACACGGCGGTGGCGTGCCGCCACAGCTGTCCGGCGCGCAGGGCAGGCAGATAGTAGGCACCGAGGTAGATGAGGTCATCGCTGGTCACGCTGAAGTAGCCCGAACCGGGCCGTGCCATCATCAGGCGGAGGTAAGCAACCGCGATGATCATGCCAAGCAAGGTGCTGACCGAGATCGCCGAGGGCACCACGAGACCGAGGCGATTCACGATTTGCCACGTACGCGCGCCGAGCGCGGTGCCGCAGTTTACGCAGCGCCGTTCCTGCCGATCTTGCACTTGTCCGCACTGCGGACAAACCGCGTGCTGGTAGCCCACGTGGTGAATCTCGCGGCGCTTGCGCTGGCTCCAGTTTTGCCATGTCTTTTGCCAATGCAAAAGCTTCCAGCGCACGCGCGTTCCACTGAGCCCCAGCGCCCTAGCCAGGCTGACGATGGTTTCGATGAGGTCGCTCTCGCGAGGGTCGTTCGGGGTCATGGGGCTGGAAGCCAAGCAGTCTAGCACCGGACCGGGAGTGAATATTTCGGCGACGAACAACGTCTCATGACTTTGGGGGGAACCATGCGCATCGTCCTCGCGCTGTTGCTTGTCACCTTGGCCGGGCCCGCGCTGGCTGATGACGGCTTTCGTTGCCGGACCGGCCGATTGGTGTCGGTGGGCGACCGCATGTCCGACGTTCTCGATCGGTGTGGCGAGCCCGACGCAGCGGTCGAGCGCATCGAGAAGCGTCGGGTGAAGCACAAGTTCACCCGGCGGATTGGCAACGTCGAGGAGTCGGTGATCGAAGAGCAGGAGATCGAGATCCCCATCAGCGAATGGACCTACGACATGGGCCCGCGCGCCTTCACCCGCTACGTGATTTTCGAAGGCGGAGCCGTGGTCAACGTCGTCACGGGGGAGTACGGCAGAAGATAGGACAGCAAGAAGTCACTTGCGCTACCATGGCGGCGCCGCTTGTCTGCCATGCACGCCGAAGAAAAATTCAATTCCATCAGTCATCTGGTTGGCGCCGCCCTTGCGCTGGTCGGCACGCTGATCCTGGTCACTTTCGCCGTGCGGCTGGGAGATCCATGGCGGATCGCCAGCTTCACCGTCTATGGGGCGGTACTGGTCGGCCAATTCGTAACGTCGTTTCTCTACCATTCCGCGCACGGGCCATCGAAGCCCTTCCTGCGCAACCTCGACCACTGCGCCATCTATTTGCTGATTGCTGGAACCTACTCGCCATTCACCCTGGTCACCCTCCGCGGCCACTGGGGCTGGCTACTTTTCGGCGCCATCTGGGGACTGGCGATTCTCGGTATCTTGCAAGAGATTCGGCGGCCAAAGCGCAGCCGGTTTCTGTCGCTGGCGATTTACCTGCTGATGGGATGGCTGGCCGTGCTTGCCATCGTGCCTTTGGTGTCGCTTCTCACCTACAAGGGCTTCGCCTGGGTGGCCGCCGGTGGCCTGTTCTACACGGCGGGTGTCTATTTCTACGTCGCGGGCAAGAAGGGAATGCGCCACGGGCACGGCGTGTGGCACCTCTTCGTGCTTGGCGGCAGCACGTGCCACTACCTGGCGGTGTTGTTCTTCGTTGCGTGATCACACGTTGAAACGGAAGTTGATCACGTCGCCATCCGAGACGACGTACTCCTTGCCTTCCAGGCGCAGCTTGCCGGCTTCGCGGCACTTGGCTTCGCTGCCGAGCTTGACCAAGTCTTCCCAGCGCATGACCTCGGCGCGGATGAAGCCGCGCTCGATGTCCGAGTGGATCTTGCCCGCGGCTTTGTGGGCGTTGCTGCCCTTGCGCAGGGGCCAGGCGCGACATTCGTCTTCGCCCGCGGTGAGAAATGAGATCAACTCGCACAGGGCATAGGCGGCGCGGATGAAGCGGCCGGCGGCCGGCTCGGTCAGGCCCAGCGAGGCGACGAAATCCTTCTGATCCTCGGGCGCCATCTGCGCGATGTCCATTTCCACCATGCCGGCCAGTACCACCAAGCCTAGGCCGCTTTGCTGCGCGTACGCAGTCAGCTCTTCGGGTGCCGGCCGCGCGACGTCCGCCTCGGGCACGTTGAGGATCAGCATGAGCGGCTTTTGCGTGAGAAACCGAAATCCGGAGATGGCGGTAAGGTCACCCGCCGACAAGCCCTCCAGGCTGCGCAAGGGTTTGCCCGCGTCGAGATGAGCTTTGAGTTTCTCCAGCAAGGTCTTCTCTTCAGCCTTGGCCTTTTCTTTCTTCACGCGTTCGAGGCGCGTCTCGATGAGGATGAGATCCGAAAGATTCATTTCGATCTCGAAGTCCTTGGCCTCGGCGAGCGCCTGCGCCGCCTCGCCCGTCGCACCGGCGAAGCCGCGCACCACGTGGCAGAGAGCATCCACCTCGCGCATGGCGCGCAGCACCTGTTCGTCGAGGCCCTTGCCTTGGCCGGGTGTCGGCGCGACCGCCACGTCGCAGAAGGTGATCTCGGCGTACGTGGTCTTCTTGGGATTGAAAAGTCCCGCAAGGGCGTCCACGCGCGCGTCGGGAACCTTGACCGCGCCCAGGTTGGTCTTGCCCCGGGCGGCGCCGTAGCCGGTCTCGGCCGAAAGGCCCGTGAGCGCGTTGAACACGGTGGACTTTCCACAACCAGGAAACCCGACGAGACCGATCTTCATGCCAGGGTCCTAGCGCGGGACCACTTGCACGGTCAACTTAGAATCCAAGCCCTTCCGTCTCCGTGCTCTCTGCCTTCTCTGTGCCCTCAGCGCCGCCGATGGCGGCGCCCCGGCGCCAGCGCAGAGCCAGGATCGATTCCGCAAGCAAAAGCAGAATGAGCGCGGCCGATAACACATGCCAAAGCTCGACCCGATGTTTGGGGGACTTCGCGCCGCTGGCTTTGACCGCGATGCGATCGGGCCGTTTCTCCGGCGCGAGACGCGCGGGATCGGACTCGCGCGGATCCAGGTTGACCGCGAAATCCTGCGCCGCCTGCCTGGCGAAGGTTCCGTCGGCGCCCGCGCCACGCACGCGGTACAGGCCGATTTGATCGGTGCCGACGAAGGGCAGGGCGCTGTCGGTACCCGCTTGCTTGCGCTTGCCTACCCACACCGATCCATCGGGCCGCGTGACCTCGAGGGTCTGCGCATCGCCCGCGAACGCGAGCATGCGCGGCTCGCCGACTACCAGCGTGGCCGCGCTGTCCTCGTCATTGGCCCCGACCAAATAGCGGGCCGACTCGCGCACCAGCGGCAGGAAACCGGCCCGGATGGGCAGATCGGTCCATTCGCGATCTACCGTGGTGGTGAGCAACATGACCCGCCCCTTGCCGACCTCGCGCTCGACCAGGGCGGGCGCGCCGCTTTCATAGCGAAGGATCACGTTGCGCACGGCCGTGTCGCGCACCGGATCGAGCAGCACGTACTTGAAGAAACGTGCCGACACCAGGCCGTCGCCTTGCTCGGGAAAGGCGGCAAGCAAGGGGTGGCGGCGGTCGAGGGGCAGCAGGCGTTCGGCCGGACGCTCGTCGACGGTTTCGCTAGAGTGCTGGCCGGGCAGCGCGGAGGCCGTGCGCACAAGACCGAGAGGCTGGGGCAGAAGCTTGGCCATGCGCTCGTTCCACAGCGACGCATCCACGCGGTCGCCCATCGCCAGGAACAGCCCGCCACCGGATTCGACGAATCGTTCGAGGGCGCTGGCCAGACCCTGCGTGGGCCGTGCCACATTCAGCAGGGCGACGACGGTGTAGGCGCCAAGTCCGTCGGCGGCGACGTCGTCGGCGAGCTTGGTGGTCACCAGGGCCCCCGGCAAGCCGTTGCGCAGGGCTGCTTCGAAGAAAAACGCTTCGTCCTCGTTGCGGATGGTGCGCGGGTCGCCGTCGACGCAGAGGACGCGCAGGGTGCGCGCCATTTCCAGGTGCATCTGCCGACGATCGTCGAGGGGAAAGGCGTCGTCGTCGATTTCGACCACGAGATCGTGCGAGGAGCCGCCATCGCCGGGCAGGCTGTGGAGAAAGCGCTTGCGCGCGTGTCCGCCAGCGGAAAGCTCGACCGAACCTTGCGCCACCGCGACGCCGTCCACTCGCAGGGTCACACCGAGCGCGGGCACCCCCCCCGCGGAAAAGTCCGCGATCTCGGCGGTCACGGCGATGCTGCCGGGGCCGCCTTCGGCCGAGGGCTCGACTCGCGCCTCGACGATGGCCCGGTTTTCGAGGGCCACGCCCGCCGCAACGTCGTCGATGATGACCTCGGGTGCCCCGTCGGCCGGCAGCCCGGCGCCGTCTTCCCAGCCCGTGGCTTGCAAGTCGGTGAAGAGATACACGCGCTTGTGCGCGCGCAGCGAGGGCACAAGGATGAGCGCGGCTTGGCGCATGGCCGAGGTGAAATCCGCGGGCCGGGCCGAGCACCGGGTCGCCTCGATGGCCTCGATGACTCGCGCGCGGTCGGGTTCGAGTTCGCCGATGCGCGGCGGCGAACCTGCGGACGTCACCAGAAAAGCCAATTCCGAATCCGACGGAAACTGGCGTGCCAGTGCCTGGGCGCGGGCTCTGGCACGCCCGAAGAGCGTACCGCTGCCGCTCGTCCGCTGCATGCTGGCTGAATCGTCAACGATGATTACGGCGGCTTGGGCGTCGAGGGTGACCACGGGCAGGTCGGTGGCGCGTTCGGAAAAGGGCCGTGCGAAGATGAAGGGCAAACTCGCTGCCGCGGCGGTGCGCGCGAGCATGAGCAGGATCTCGCGCAGTCTGCGCCGCGCCTGCACGCGGCGCTCGGAACGCAAAAGCAATTGCATGGCCGCGAAGCGGACGGGCAGCGCGCGCCGCTTGCCCACGCGGTGGATAAGGTAGGGCAAGACCGCAGCGACGATGCCGAGCAGCAGGGCGGGCGCAAGGAATCGCACTAGGGCCTCCCCGCGCGATCGGCGAGAAATGCGTGCAGAAGCTCCGCGGGCGGGATGTCCGTGCGCGCGAAGCGGTACTCGACGCGGGCTTCGAGGCAGGCGGTGCGCCAGCGTTCTCGGAAATTGGCCGACTCCTCGCGGAAGGCCTGGGCCAGGTCGCTGGCCTCGGCGAGCAGGGTGCGCGAGTCGCCGGGCTCCATGCCTTCGAAGAACATCAAATCGTCGAATGGCAGCTCGACCTCGTCGGGATCGAGAATGTGAAACAGGACCACGTCGTGGCCACGCGCGCGCAGCTGCCGCACCCGCTCGGCCAACGTGCCCGTGGCCATGGCGCCTGCCGGCGCATCTTCGGTGTCGAGCAGGTCGGAGAAGACAATCACTAGGCTGCGCTTGTCGCAGATCTCGCCCACGGTATCGATGGCCTTGTCGGGGTTGGCCACGCCGGCCGGCCGCAGATTTTCCAAGGCGGCCAGTACCTCGCGGATCTGGCCCGGCCGCGTGGAGGGAGGCAGCATGGCGTGCGTGCTGTCGTCGAAAGCCAAGAGCCCGGCGGCGTCGCGCTGCTGGCCGACCAAGTAGGCCAGCGCCGCGCAGAGGTAGGTTGCGTATTCCAGCTTCGACACCGACGTGCGGCGGTAGCCCATCGAAGCCGAGGTGTCGAGCACCAGGAGCATGCGCATCTCGGTCTCGTTCTCGAAGCGTTTGATGGTGTAGCGGTCGGTGCGTGCGACGGCTTTCCAGTCGATGCGCCGGACGTCGTCGCCCGGCGCGTATTCTTTGTGCTCCGTGAATTCGAGCGATGTACCCGGGTGCAAGTTGCGGTGCACGCCGCCGAGCGCGCCCTCGACGATGGTGCGCGCACGCAGCGCCAGCGTCGATAGCCGGGCCAGATCCACCGGGGCGAGCAAGCCCAGGTGTTGATCCTGCGTCGAGGAAGGCGCCGAGTCCGCCACGGGGACACTAGGTCGTGACTTGGTCGACGATGGCCGCGATGAGGTCGCGCGCGCGCATGCCATCGGCCTCGGCGTGGAAATTGCGAACCACGCGGTGAACCAGCACGGGTGCGGCCAGCTTGCGAATATCGTCGATGGAAACCGCGTAGCGGCCGTCGAGGATGGCGCGCGCCTTGGCCGCCAGCACTAGGTGCTGGGACGCGCGCGGACCCGCGCCCCAGGACACATACTTGCGCACGGCCTCGGGCGCCTCCGGGCCCGGCCGCGTGGCCCGGCAGATGGCCACGGCATGCGCGAGCACGTGCTCGGCGATGGGCACGCGCAAGACCAGATCTTGCAACTCGATGATGCGCGCCGGACTCAAGATCTTGCGCAGCGGCTGGCCGCGCGTGCCCGCGGTCAGGGCCGCGATGCGGACTTCCTCGGCGGCGGTCGGGTAGCCGAGGTCGATCTGGAACATGAAACGATCGAGCTGGGCCTCGGGCAGAGGGTAGGTTCCTTCCTGCTCGATGGGGTTTTGCGTGGCGAAGACCAGAAAGGGCAGCGGCAGGTCGTAGGTGTTGCCGCCGGCCGAGACGCGATACTCCTGCATGGACTGGAGCAGCGCCGCCTGGGTCTTGGGCGGGGTGCGGTTGATCTCGTCGGCGAGCACCACGTTGGCGAACACCGGGCCGCGCACGAACCGGAACACGCGGCGACCGCTGGTGCGATCTTCCTCAAGCACGTCCGAACCCGTGATATCCGACGGCATCATGTCGGGCGTGAACTGGATGCGGCCAAAGCTGAGGTCGAGCGTCTCGGCCAAGGTCTGAATGAGCAGGGTCTTGGCCAGACCCGGCACGCCCACGAACAGGCCATGTCCGCGTGCGAACAGTGCAATCAGCAAGTGCTCGATGGCATCGTGCTGTCCGACGATGCGCCGGCCGATCTCGGCGGTGAGAGCCGCGTGCGCCTCGGCCAGCTCGCGCGCCATCGCGACATCGCGCGCGGGCACGTCGCTGCCAACGCTGAGCGCGGCGGAAACGGTCGGTCTTGCAAGCGGCATGGGTTCGGACATCGCGCACAGGATGCCACGTCGAGGAGAAGTGGGCAAAGACGCTCAAACGGCGTGGCCCGCCCCCTGGCTTGCGAGGTCAACGAAGCGGGCGTGACGGGCTTGCTCGTCCTAAATCGGGCAAATCCACGAAGCCTGCATCCCGACGATACTAGTGCAAGTGCATGACTGTGCGCCTCCGGGGTAGTACGGGTTTTGGGTGGGCAGGTAGACAGAGCACCCCACGGGGTAACGAAGGGACATGTCGACACCACCGCCTTTCCAATCGAACATGCTGAGATCCGGGGCGGCGCAACCCCCATTGTCGCCAGGCGCGAGCGGGTAGCAAGCGATGCAAGGGGAACATGGCAGGGGCAGCGTGCCCGAGCAGTCGCTGACGTTTCCCTTGAAGACTTGCACCGTGCAGCTTGGCGTCGCGTCGGTGGCGTCCGCCCCGCCGTCGTTGGTAGGGGGCGTGGTTCCGCTGAGAGTCGTCGAGAGCACGAGCCCGTGCATGTGGAGCTCCCCGCGAAACTGATCGGTGGCGATGTTCGTGATATCGATGTTTCCGCGATAGGCGCTGCCGATGGGGGACGCGAAGAAGGTTCCGTAGTAGTACAGCCAGTCGCCGTATCCAGTCTGCCCGTTGTAGGTTCGGATTTCGTCCGACCACCAGCTGGTCGAGTTGGCGTAGAAGTAGATGAACATCCGCATCTCGCGGCCATTTTCCGTCCAGACGAGCTCTAGTGTCGTGTATGTCGCCCATCCCGGATCGCTGTGCACGCTGACGAAGGCCGAGGCACTGGTGTAGCGCTGGCCGTCGGCCATGATCCAGAAGTCGTCCGCGGTCAGCGACACCGTGGGTGTATGCCAAGCCACAGGATTCGGGCTTAGGCCGACATCCGAACCCGGCTGGCAAGCGCCGACGTAGAGGAACGGTGACGGGCTGGTACCACACGCGCCATAGATGGTGGTTTGGCCGTCGCAGCCGCAGTAGGAGATTACCGCCGTGCATGCGTCCACGTTGAACGCCCCGCAGATGGGTAGTGCGTGGCTGCCACATCCGGCCGCGGAGTAGTGGACTGGGACCCCCGCGCCACAGGCATTGCCTTCGGATCCCGCATCCGCGCCGCCGTCGCTGTCCGCCGCCAAGCCGAGTGAGTCGGTCTTGAAGCAGCCGAAGGCGGTCATTGCTAAGCAAGCCGCTGCCAGAACCAGAAGACTGGAATTCCGAAAACTAGTTTTGTCTTTCATGGCATTGGATCCTTTGCATATCTGGTGACGGCAGCGAGAAAAGCGTTTCAGGGGCAATATGAAATCGCCTGCGCAGCTCGCTTGGCCAGGGCATCGGCAACGCCCTTTTCCAGAACATCGCCCAAGTCCCGCTTGCCCTCGGCGCAGCGGCCGGCCTTGATACGCAGCTCTCCGCGCACGGTCTGCAGTTCGCGGCCACGCGGGATCCCTGTCAGGGCCACGGAGTCGAGGACACCAAGCGCCTCGCTCTCGCGTCCTTGCGAAAGGCAGATCTCGGCGCGCAGCACGCGCGATTCCAGGCGCATGTGCCCGTTTGGATAGCGTCGCTCGTGCGCGTCGAGCAGGGCCAGGGTGGCGCCGGCATTGCGCGTGCGATGCCAGGGCTCGATGACCGTGGCGAACGATCGGCTCTCGGCCACGATGGGGTTCTCTTCTTTGTCGGCGGCAGGAACCTGGGCAGGCGAATTGGGCGTCTGGTCTGCTCGTGCTCCCTGGCGGGCGTCTCCTGGATCGCGCAGAGCTAAAGTCCGGCGCGGCCCCTCAGCCCGACCCTGCGCCGCGGGGAGGGGGAGACGGACGGTGGGCACAACACCGGGTGTGACCGGCGTCGGTTGTGGGACTGGAGGAATCTTGACTGTGGGTTTCGGCAAGACTCGGCGGTGCTTGTCGGATTTCGATTTTTCAGTTGAAGAAGCTGGCGCGAAGAGCGGACCCACGATCGGCAATGAACGAAGGTCCCCCGTGGCCACGGCGAAGGCTGCGCCAGCAGCCAGGACGAGGACAAGCGCGGCTACGGCAGGCAGCAGAAGCGTACGCCGCGGGCGATGGCTTCGCCCCTTGAGGCGACGCTCGATGTGATCGATCTGCGCTGGCTCAAGGTCGGGCACCTCGCGCGCCTGGTGCAAAAAGGCCAGGCCTTGCCGCAGTTGCTCCGATTCTGGCTGGGATACTTCTCTATTGGCTGACATGTTCGCACCTCTCGGAAGTCGCCTTTGTGTCCTTTGCCTTGTCCGATGGAAATTCACGTTCATAGACGCGCAGAAAGCGCGCGCGGGCTCTGTGCAAGCGCAGGCGCGCATTGCCGGCCTTGATGCCCAGGAGGTCGCCGACCTCGTCGGCCGACATCTCCTCGAGCTCGAACAGGATCAAGATGCGCCGATCCTTCTCGGCAAGTTGGTCGAGAACGCGATAGACGTTTTGGGTGGTCTGGTTCTGTTCGGCCGCCCGCAACGGATCGGGCCCAGGCGCCTGGACGCTCCCGGCTGTTTCGTTGGCCGAGCCCGTCAGCCAGCGCCACCAGCGCTCTTTGCGACGGCGGTGGCGTACGACCTTGTCCGTGATGCCGAAAAGCCACGTGGCAACTGTCGAGTCACCGCGAAAACCCGACAGGCGCGCGCAGGCGATGGCGAAGACCTCGTGAACGGTGTCTTCCAGGTCGAGCGCGGGCCCACCCAGACGCGCGGCCCAGCGACCTACCTGATGCACATGCATCCGGTACAGGCTGTCCGCGTCGAGAGTGGCTTCAGGAAGTATCACGTCGCCCTATCTAGTGAGGGTCCGCGCAAAAGCATTTCAGCTATTCGTTCTTGCCGAGCACAATCGCCAATCCGGCACCAGCGCTGAGATTCCAGCGCGAAAGCGTGGTGGTTTGGGGGCGATTGTCGAGGGTCAGCCGCTCTGCGCGCAGTGCCCCATTGCCGCCCGCGAAGAGAAAAGGAACGAAACGACCGACGGCGAGGCCAAGGCGGCCGCGCAGATCCACCGCCGCGCCCCAGGTGGTGATGCTGCGGTTGACGGCGAGCTGCCGGCCGGTGGCCGTGAGCATTGTCAGCTCGGGGAAGATCCCAACCTCCCCGCGCAGGCGTCCCCACCGCCGCGGCACGCTGGCGCCCAAGCCAAAGCGAGAGGTTCGATATCCGGCGACTCCTGGTTGCAGCGCAGCTTCTCGCTCGCCCGTGGTTTCGAGTAGTGCCGCGACGGACAGTGCTTCCGCTAGTCGATACGTGGCGAACACACCGGCGCCGAATGTCCCCGCATCTCCGTCGTGAGTTGCGAAGGCCAATCCCGCGACCTCGACCGCGGGCGCGGGTTTGGGTCGGGCGGGCGAAATGGCCTCGGGCGGTGAGGTTGATGATGGTGGTGACGATGGCGCGGGCGGGAGTGCAGGGGCAGTCGCGGGCGTCGAAGCAGGAGCAGGTGGCGGCGTCGTGGTGGCCCGCGGCGACGCTGGCGAAGCCGCGCTCGGCTGTGCGGGCGTCTGCCCGCTCGACGACCCAACGACCACCGACGGAGGCTTCGCGCGAGCTGCAACGTCGGCGCTTCCAGGCGCGTGCACGCGAATGCGTGAGTCTTCCGGTCTCGCAGTCTTTGCAACGTTCGCGCTCGGCGCTGCGGTGCTGGTTGACGGAGGATTGGGCAATGGCTTCGTGGACCAGGCACCCACCCAGGCGGCAATGAAGACCGCGGCCACCGAAGCGCGCTCCCGGCAAGCCTCGGGCGCCACGACTTCGCGAGCACCCATGACGGATCCGTCCAGGCCGCGCAGAACGACACGCATCTTGGTTCCCTCGACCGTGACTTCCGGCGACCCCAACGCCGCGAGTGCGGCGGAGGCGCCCAGGCGATCCAATTCGGCCGCCACAGCACCTTCGCTCGGGCAGGCCGCGACCGACGGCGGCGCCGTGGCCGTCCCAGCCCACAGCACTGTTGCGAGCACTCCCAGCATGCCAAGTTACTATCCTGCCCCTGAAAACGTGTCGAGCTTCGGGCGGCAGACCGTGTGAGCACGGCTAACCCATCGTGCTATTGGATTCGCCGCAAAGGTGCCATTTCCAGCGTCGAGAAAGCCCCGTCGGGCCTGACTGTGTCTGGAGATCGTCATATATTCATAATACTTACGCCCAGGCATTGCGGGGCTCTGGCCACTCTGCCATTGGATCAATTGCAATGTCGTTCTTTGCCCCAATGGCGCTTCGCAACATCCTGTTCACGTCGGTCGTCGGCCCCCACGGTGTGGATGGCCCGCACAGTCGGTACAAGAACCCGATGAGCCTGCTCAACAATCAGGTGACGCGAGGGCAGCAGCACTACGGCGTCCAGATGTTCTCGCGGACCTTCGCCTATGATCTGTTCGGCGCGAACCTGAACGCCAACGTGGCCGTGCTGGATTTTCCATCGGAGGAGCAGCTCAAGGCCAAGCTTCTTGAGCGGCAGTGGGATCGCGTTGGCCTGTCCGGGATCATGGCCAACTTCGAGAAGGTGGTGGTCACTTGGCGCCTCGTTCGCGAGACGTTGCCAGAGGTGCCCATCGATATCGGCGGCCACATCGTCAACGACGACGAGGTGACCCAGGAATTCATCGAACGGACGCTGCTGGCTTGCCCGACCGAGACCTTCAATGTTTGGGAGCCGTCGTTTGAGCGCTCTGGGCGCCCCGAGCGTCTAGCGTCGGGTGGGCTTTCGGACTGGCTGCGCGGGCGCGGGTGCGAGGGGCAAGGCGTGACCTTCGTGAAGCGCGATGGTCTCGAGTACTACGCCAAGATGCCTGGCGTTGGGCTCAAGGACGACGACGTCGTGCATGCGCCGCTGGTGGACGCCACCTTCGACAAGCGCGCGCTTGGCTTCAAAGTACCTGAATTATCCGCCGGGCTCATCATTCCCGACGTGGGCTGCCCCATGCGCTGCAACTTCTGTACGACCTCGGCCAAGTTCGATGGCAAGTTCGTCAAGTTCCTCCACTCCGCCGAGGACATCTTGTCCGTGGCCGACGCGCAGACGGAGCGCGGCGTGAGCGAGCTGTTCGTGATGTCCGAGAATTTCTCGCTCGATACCAAGCGCGCACTCGCGCTGCTTGAGCTGATGGAGGAGCAGCGCAAGCCGTACCGCTACGCCGTGTTCTCGTCGGCCGACGCCCTGTTGCGGCTCGGGGTCGAAAACATCGTCAAGCTCGGCTACAGCTTCATCTGGATTGGCCTCGAAGAATCCTCGGGGACGACGTACAAGAAGATGGACGGCATCGGGCTTCGGGGCTTGATTGGCCAGCTGCAAGCCTACGGCGTCGAGGTCCTGGGCTCGACGATTTTGGGATTTCCACACCATCAAGCCGAGGACGTCGACCGCGAGATCGAACACGCTCTGTCCTATGGCTGCACCTACAACCAGTTCATGCTCTACATCGCCATGCCCGGTACGCCGCTGTGGAAGCAGATGAAGGCCGAGCAGCGGCTGAAGGACAATTTCCCCTGGGCCGACATCCACGGCCAGCACGTTCAGAACTGGCACCACCCGCATCTTACCGATGCCGTGATCTCGGAGAAGATCGACCATGCCTTCAAACGGGACTTCGAGGTTTTGGGGCCGTCCGTCCTGCGCATGATCCAGACCCAGTTCGACGGCTATCGCAACACCGCGGATTGGGACCACGAACTGGTGCAAATGCGACGGGAGATGATGCGCAAGAAGCTCCCTTTCTACACCATGCTGGTCGAGGCCATGCGCCGGGATCTCAAACGCATCGGCAACGCCACCCACGAACAAGCGCGCGAACTGCGCGATGGTCTGATCAAGGAATGCGGCTGGAAGGGCAAATTTGCGGCCATGGTCGGCGGCCCCTACGTCGCGCATCGGTTGAAGGCAGAACAGCGCAGTTACCAGCGCTCGGTCGAGCTGCGCCAGGCCCCCGAGCCGTCGTGCCTTCTGACCCACTACGGAACCTTCGAACTGTGCGACTCGACCATCCTGCCGGCTCCGGGGCCCAGGCCGAATACGGTGCCGATCACGCGGCCTCGGCCGGCCAGTCGCGAGGAGCGCATCGTCTCTTTGCCCGGAGTCCGGCCCATGCCAGCCCACGCCCCGCAGCCCCAGTGCTGTGAGATTGAACTCTAGTCGGGTTTGCCAGTAGCTCGCCGAACAAACAGCTATGGCTTGTGCAATCGCGATGGGACGAGCGCGCTATTGAAGAACTCCACGTCGCGGATGCACCCGGGGAAGAAGTTCTGGCTGTTCTGACGGGTCGCGAGCGAGATCGCGCCTGCCCCCATGGGGCCGTAGGTTGTGTCGGCGGAATTCTCAAGCACGCCATTGACGTACACGCGCGCGGTCTGGCCATCGTAGGTCACGGCCAGCCAGTACCACTGGCCCGAGGGATGGCTGTAGCCGGTGTCATCGATGTTCGCACTATTGGTATCCCAAGCGAAACCGGCGTTGGCATGCCAGTCGCCCGGGGGATCGAGGCGCATCTGAATGGTCATGCGGCGATTGGGACTGTTTGGATCCCCGATGTGGATAAGGCGGGGCTGGGGCTCCGAGGTCGCGGTGAACTCGGGATAGACGAGGATCTGGATGGTGAACTGCTGCATGCCCTCGATAGGGTTAGTGCCAAACAACAGGCCGTCTTGGGTACCATCGAAACACAGGAACATGCCCGCATCTGAAGTGGTGACGGTGGGCGACCCCATGACCGTGGGCTTGTTGCCGCCAATGCTCGTGGTGTTGTCAACGACCCAGTCCACGGTGGGCAAAGGCGCGAGATCGGGCGGGGGCAGGTCGGGTGCTCCAAGATCCGGAGACGCGAGATCCCGAGCGGGCAAATCCGTGAATAGCGGAAGATCGCGCGCCAGATCCGCAAGCGGAAGATCTTGCGCCAGATCCGCGCGCGGAAGATCCCGCGGCGTGGAATCCGTGGGCACGGCATCGAGCAGTGGCGCGTCCCCAGGAACGGTCACGGGTCCATCCACCCGCGACGGAAACGGTTCGTTGCTCCCGTCAAACACCAACAGCGCATCGGGAGCGACCTCGAACCCAGAAGGAGCATCGTCGGCCCGTCCAGAATCCTTCACGACAAGATCCGGACCTGGTCTCGCGTCGTCAGGGAACAATGCCTGATCCGGGCTGACGGCGGGCGCATCACCAGCCAGGGCGTCGGAGGGCCCCGTCTCGGACAGCGATGGACTAGCGTCGGAGTTGGAATCCAGCCTGGCATCGGATGTCGGCTTGGGACCGTCCGAGGCATCGCGCCGGTTGGTCAGCCCATTTTCGCTTACACTGCACCCCACGGCGGACAACAGCACAAGGAACGCGATCCAGCTGGCCGATAGAGAGTGCTTCATAGACATCCTCTGTGAAGAGGATCGCACAGTCGACGAGAAGCGACAAGCCGCCCGTGGGCCCCGTGCGTGCCGCGGAAGCCCACGAGTTGGCACAGACCCACATTGCCTTCCGCGCCCCGCGCCTCGACGCGCTCGCTTGTTGCCGTGGCGAGCGCGTCGAGGCCGGCGGCCAGGACTAGGGGCGTGCTTCGAGCACCAAGTTGAAGGGCGTTTCCGCCGCGCGACGGAAGCGCGTGAAGCCACCTTCCAGAGCGACCCTACGCAAACGCCCTTCGCCGGCCTGGGCGCCGAGAGCCATGCCTTCGGCGGCCATGGAGTTCGGCACGCACAAAAGGGTCGAGGCCGCGTAGAAGACGCGCCCCAGGGGATGGAGGTTGTCTTCCAGTTTGTCGCCGGCAAAGGGCTCGACCACCATCCACGTGCCATCGGCCGCCAGGGTCTGGCGAACGTAGCGCGCGGCCGCGGTGGGATCGCCCATGTCGTGCAGGCAATCGAAGTGGGCGACGAGGTCGTAGCCGCTTCCCGTGTAGTTGGTTGATGTTGCCACCTCGAAGGCAACTCGATCCGCCACGCCTGCCTCGGCGGCCCGAGCCCGCGCTAGATCGATCGAGCCGGCGTGGATGTCGAAGCCGTAGAAGCGGGTAGTTGGGAACGCCTTGGCCATCAGGATGGTGGATGCACCAAGCCCGCAGCCGACGTCGGCGACCTTGGCGCCACGCTTGAGCTTGCCCTCGACACCTTCCAGCGCCGGCAGCCAACTGCTGGTCAGGTTCGCCATGTAGCCTGGGCGGAAGAAGCGCTCCGTGCCCTCGAACAAGCACGGCGCGTGTTCGCCCCACGGGATCCCCTTTCCGCTGCGGAAGTTGTCGGTCATGCGCTCTTCGGCCTTCGTGCCGGCTTCGATGACGTGGAAGAAACCGGGCACGAAGGCCGGGCTTCCCTCGTCCGCCAGTGCGAACGCTTGCTCCGCGGGTAGCGTGAAGCGCGAGGTGGCGGCGTCGTAGGTGACGTAACCGCCGGCCGCCTGCGCGGACAACCATTCACGGATGTAGCGTTCGTGGGTGCCGGTCTTCTTGGCCAGTTCGCCGGACGTGAGCGGCCCCGCGCCGGCCATGGCCTTGTACAGGCCGAGCTTGTCGCCAATGACCACGAGCGTGGCGCTCATCGCCGCGCCCATGTCGCCGACCACATGCCCGAGGAAGGTATTCAGCTTGTCTTGATCGATGTTGGTCGTCATGACAGTTCCCTTTCGCAAGTACGGCCTTCCAGACTTACTTCTTGAACACGACCTTGAGGACTTCGTCCGCAGAGCCGTACGTGCCCTCGGGTAGGTGCGCGGCGAACCACTTCTTTTCCGCGTCGGTGAATTCCATCAGGTTCTTGCACGACGCGAGCAGCTCGGCCCGGGTCGCGGGATAGGTCTGATGCTTGTTGAGGTGCTCGGCCGCCTTGTTGCGGTCGATCTTGGCGGTGGTTTCCGCGGCAAACGCCCGGGGCGTGGCGACCAGGGCGGGAGCGGTGATCGCGAGGGCGAGGGTCAGAGCTACGGTATTGATGATGGTGCGCATGGGATCTCCTTGGTTACATGTTTTTTTGGTTTTCTTTGTCGCGGCCCGGTTCATCGGGTCGCAAAGACAAGATGACCCCACCCCGTTTGCGCCTGCGTTTGCACAAGCGTTTGAATGTGACAAGTTCGAGGGGGGCGATGGGCGAATGAAGACTGCAGCGGGCAAAGAGCGCGGATTGCAGGTGAGGCTGCTGGGCGAGCTTGCGCTGATTCGAAACGGGCGCGCCTTGGCTCTTCCGCCGTCGAAGAAGACGCGCGCGCTGCTGGCCTACCTGGCGGCGACGGGAAAGCCCCAGCTGCGCGAGCATCTGTGCACGCTGCTTTGGGATGGCCCGGACGATCCGCGCGCGCAATTGCGCTGGAGCCTGAGCAAGCTGAGACCGCTGGTTGACGAGGGTAAGCTGCGGCGTTTGCGCGCCGACCGGGAGCGCATCGCCTTGGACGTCGGCGACGTGGATATCGATGTCGAAGGGATTCGGGCGGCGACGCGCCAGGGCCTCGCCGAGATCACAACCGAAGCGCTGACCCAGCTTGCCCTGCGCTTTGTGGGGACTTTTCTCGACGGTTTGGACCTTTCGAGCTGCTACCGCTTCCACGCCTGGTGTGTCGCCCAGCGCGAACAGTTGCACGCCGAGCACGTCACCGTCGTGACGACGCTCATCGAGCGCTTGCGCGCGTCTCCCGATCTGGCCCTCGGCCACGCGAGAACCTTGTTGGCGCTGGATCCCTTGGCCGAGTCGTCGCACATCACGGTGGTGCGCTTGCTCAAGGATCTCGGCCGAACGCGCGAGGCCCTGGAGCAATACGAGCGCTGCCGCCAATTGCTTGCGCACGAACTCGGTGGCAAGCCCTCGCGCGAGTTCGAAACGCTGCGCATGGCCATCGGGAGAGTCCCCGTCGATCCACTGCCCGCGCCTCCGGTCGCGACGCAGATCCCTTTCGTGGAATCGCCAGTCCCCATGCCGTCGCGGGTGGCGCTGGTCGGCCGCGCTGTCGAAATCGCGGTGCTGCAGCAAAAGCTTCAGGCAGCGGCCGCTGGGCACTGCCGCGAAGTCGTGCTCCTCCTCGGGGATCCGGGCATTGGGAAATCGCGCATGCTGGAAGAGTTGGCGGCCATCGCGCGGCGGAGCGGGAGACAGGTGCTCTCCGGTCGAGCCTTCGAGGCCGAACTGGTCCGACCCTATGGGGCTTGGCTCGACGCCCTGCGATCGGGTGGCGGCGCCGCGCCAGCCGCACGGGAGTTCCTGTCACTTCTGCCCGAGAATGACCTGTCTCGCGCGCGGGTCAGCGAAACCGATCGCAATCCCATGTTCGAGCGGGTCGTGGATGTCCTCGGAGCGCTGGCGCGAACAGGGGGACCGCTTTTGGTGCTTCTCGATGATATCCAGTGGCTGGACGAAGCCTCGGCCGCGCTGCTCCACTTCGTGGCCCGCGCGCTCGAGCGACTGCCAATTCTTGTGGTCGGTGCGGCCCGCGAGGGTGAGCTTGCGGATAATCCGGGCGTGCTGCGCCTGGTGCGAACACTCGAGCGCGAGCACCGCCTTTATCAAATGGCGTTGCCACCCCTCGCGGCAAGCGCCATCACCGATCTCGTCGCCGCCGTCGCGCACGATGCCACGGCAAGTGCCGTCCAGGCGATGATCGAAGGTTGCGAGGGAAACCCCTTGTTCGCCATCGAGATGGCCCGAGCTCACGACGTTGGTGAGAAGGGCGTCGCACAAACCCTGCGCGTGCTCATTGGCGAGCGGCTCGATCGGCTGGATGAAAAGGCACAGTCGCTCTTGCCCTTTGCCGCCGCCATGGGGCGCAGTTTCGATCCGCAGATCCTGGCGCGCGTGCAGGGCATCGGGCTCGCGGATTTGCTCTCCGCTCTCGGCGATCTCGAGAGGCGGGGTATCTTTCGCGCCGCGGGACCGGGCGTTTACGATTTTTCCCACGACCTGATTCGCCAAGCGGCCTACCAGCAACTCTCCGAGCCGCGCCGTCGCCTGGTGCATCTGCAGCTCGCCCGCGTGTTATCTGGCTGGCCCGATCCCGACGGCGATCTGGCCGGCGATCTCGCCCATCACGCCGCCCTCGGTGGCGACAGCGAAACCGCGGCGCGCGCCTACCTTGCGGCAGCCCAGCGCTGCGTGCGCCTGTTCGCCTGGGGAGAAGCCAGCGAACTCTGTCGGCGCGGTATCGAGCAACTGCCTCATCTCGACCGGGCGACGCGGCTACACCTCCACGTCGAATTGCTCGGCGTCGAGGTGATGGGCAAGCCCAGTTCCCAGCGCGCACGGGACATCGACGTCGAACTGTTGCGCGCGCTCACCGCGGCCGAAGAAGCCGGACTGCACAGGGATGTCGTGCGCGGCTACTACCTGCGCTCGGTGGTGCAGTTCCGCAGCGAGAACGCCGGCGGTGCGGCGGAGACTTCGTGGCGCGCCGTCACGGCTGGGCGCTCTGCCGATGCCCTGACCGCGGCACGCAGCCAGGCGGAAGCGGGCCGCTGCCTGGTGTTGCTTGAGCGAGAAATCGGCAAAGCAAAAGAGTTGCTCGAAGGGGCGCACGCAGTTCTTCTGAATGACCAGGATGACCTAATGTTGACCTGGGGCCTCGGCTTGCTCAAGCGCTACACGGGCGAGCCCGAGGAAGCGACCACGCGTCTGCACCAGGCCGCGCTGCTTGCCCGCCGCATCGATTCACACTGGGAGGAAACCGAATGCCTGCGTGCGCTGACGCTTCTGGCCCTCGAACAGGGCGACGTCACAAGGGCACGTGCGCTCTGTCCGCCGTTGCTGGATTTGGCCGCGAAAATGGGCGAGGGCAGCGAACGGCCGATCGCGGAGGCGCTCGACAGCCTGGCCCGCGTCTTGGGTGGCGACGGGACTGCGGAGGACGCGCTCGAAGCTGCGCTCGGCCGCGTGCGCGATGCGGACGCGAAGGCGATGCTGGCCACTATGCTGAACTTTGCCGCGGATCACGATCTGGCCCGCGAGCGCTTCGATCGCGCAGGAGAGTTGGCTATGGCTGCCCTCGCGGCCGCACGCGCCGTCGAGCGCAACAATCAAGTGGCCATCGCGCGGGCGACGCTGGCCCGGCTGGCGCTGCGCGCGTCCGATCGGGACGGCGCGCGGGCGCACCTCGATCCGCTGCGCGCAGAGCTGGCGATCCCGTTCGCGCTATCCGCCTTTGCCCGCAACGCCGTCGAGCGCGCCTTGCGGGAATTCGACGGGCCGTTCGTTGAGAAGCCGAAAGCGCGGAGCAAAATTCGCCGACTGTCACCCATCCGAAACGTCTAGCCATCGCAAAGGAGGAACGCATGCCGTACCTACTCGTCGAATACGATCACAATCCGCCCATCAGCAACGAGCAGCTGGCCGCGAACGGCGCTGCCCTTGGGCCTTGCCTGCAGGTTCGCAACATCAAGCGCTTGCGCAGCTGGATCTCCATGGACCGAAAGAAGGGCTGTTGCGAGTACTTCGCCCCCGACGCCGAAACCCTACGCGAGGCCTACCACACCGCCAAAGTGAGATTCACGCGGGTCTGGCCGGCGATGCTTTTCGAGGGCGAGGCGCCGCCCGACATCCAGCCCGGCGCTTCGTAGCAATCGCGGCCCGACTTGTCGTTGTTGGCGACTCGAGTAGCAGCGTGGGCTTAATTCGACGCGGACAACTACATCTGGCCTAGATTCCCGGCACTGCCGTGTCGCAGGAATGGTTGGTCGAGCAAGTGCCTGTTTGGCAGGTGCAGCTGGCGCCTGTTGAAAGCATCGGTTGGCAGGTCTTGTCTCAAAAGCATAGAACTTACCTCCTGCCAAAGCGCGTTTGTCCGTCTTGTGCTCATTTACGGAGGCGGTGATGAACTAGGTATCATATCGGAAAGAGGCCAGCGCCAAACGCCGCCACCATCCGTAGCGGCAAGAATATCGGTGCTGCTCACGGCAAGGTCAGTAATAGAGAGGATCTGGTTGGTGTCCACGTTCGGCAGACCGGCATTGAGTGCGGTCCAAGAAGAACCGTTGTTCGAAGATAGGTATACGCCACCGCCCGAAACCGCGGATATGACGGTGACAATGTTCTCGCCGACCACGGCAAAGGCTCCAACACGCCCGCTCGTCGGGAGGCCAGCACTCGCCGCCTTCCACGAGGACCCGTTGTCGGTCGAAAGGAAGACGCCATTCTGTGTGCCCGCAAATATATTGCTGCCACTTACCGCAAAGGCAGTGACCGTCGGGTATTGCATTCCAGTATTGGCCGCGGCCCAAGACGAGCCGTTGTTGGTTGAACGATATGCCCCCAAACCAGCTCCAAAGCCGACGAACACAGTATCGCCGCTTAGCGCAAGCGCATAGACGCTATTCTCCGGCAAACCGGCATTGACCCCTGTCCAAAGGGCCCCGTTGTTCGTCGAAAGATAGACACGCCAAGCCCCAGCGGCGCCCCACAGGTTGTCGCCGCTCATGGCAAGCGCGTTGATAGTCGAGTTGCTGGGCAAACCGCTATTGGTGGCCGCAACCCACGATGAGCCGTTGTCAGTGGAAAGATACACACCACCCGTCGCGCCAGCAAACAGGGTGCCGCTTCCCACAAGAAGGGGGCCGACGTGCGCGGTGGCCAAGCCAGCGTTGGCCAGTGTCCAAGAAGATCCGTTGTCTGTTGAATGAAACAGACCACCCGTTATGGATGTGCTGGCATAGATATCGCTGCCCTTCACGGCCAGGTGAGCGACCCGCGAATTCGACAAACCGCCATTGACTGCGGTCCACGAGCCACCATGATCGGCCGAAAGATAGATGCCATCAGCGGTGCCGGCATAGACATCGCTACCGCTCACGGCAAGGGCATTGACTCCTATGGTGCTGGGCAGGCCGGTATTGATCGCCGTCCATGATGCCCCGTTGTTGTTCGACAGAAACGCGCCGGAAAACGTGCCAGCGAAAAGATTACTGCCGCTCACGCCAAAGGTCTTGACGTACATGTTTGACAGGCCGGCGTTGACCGGGGTCCATGAGGTCCCATCGTTGGTCGACAGGAATACGCCACCACCCTCAGTGCCGGCGAAAATATTGTCCCCGCTCACGGCTAGGCTGTAGACGTTCGAGGCCGACAAGCCGGTACCGACCGCAGTCCATGAGGAGCCGTTGTTCGTAGAACGATAGACCGTGCCGGTAGAATAGTTGTCATAAGTTGCGGCGAAGATATTGCCATTGCTTACCGCCAGATCATTGATACTCAAGCTCGGCATGCCAGTATCGACCACAGTCCATGAGGCCCCGTTGTCGGTAGAACGATACACATGACCGCCTCCATACTCGCCCGACGTGCCGGCAAAGATCGTGCTGCCGTTCACGGCAAAACATTGGATCCGCATTTCTGTCAGACCGGTATTGACCGGCGTCCAGGACGCGCCGTGGTTCGTTGAACGATACACACCGCCACCATCGGTGCCGGCAAAGATATTGTCGCCGGTTGTGGCGAAGGCCAAGACCAAGCGGTGCATCAAACCGGTATTGACGGGTGTCCACGACTTGCCGTGGTCGGTTGAAAGAAACACACCGCCATTAGTGCCGGCAAAAATATCGGTACCGCTCGTGGCGAAGGCATAGACAGGCCCGCCAGCTGGGCCAGCCGTCGGTACCCATTGTCCATGGACTTCCGGTCCAGGAATGGAGCCGCCAGCATCTCCCACACTGCCCCCCCCATCTGCGCCGCCCGAAGCGACAACACCGCCACTGCTAGGTGTGCCGCCGGTGCTCATGTTGCCGCCAGTGCCTGGGGTGCCTCCACTTCGGATAATCCCGTCGGCGCTCGTCGTGCCGCCGCTGCTGGCGCTGGCATCCCTGCTGCCCCCATCAGAGCCGCCACTCGGGCTTGTCATCCCTCCGGTCGCACGGGTGTCCCCGGTGCCGACCGATCCGCCGGCAATCATTCCGCCGGTTGCAGGATTTCCCCCGGTGCTGGGTGCCGAGGAACCTCCAGTTGCCGAATCTCCGCCGATGGTGCTACCGCCGGTTTCCACGCTGCCTCCCATCGCCATCGGGGCGCCGATACCGCCGCCGCTGCTTGAAGCACCGCCCCCGCTTCCGGTGGCCCCGCTGCTGCCGCCTTTGGGGCCGCCGATCGAGTGCGAGCCCTCGCAGGAAGCGAGGGGCAAGACGAGCACCAGAGCGAGCGCGAGGATCGCACAAGACAAGTCAGGCTTGGTGCGGCTGAGTTTGCTCATTTTCTTCTCCTTGAATCTGCCGGTCTCCACCTTTCACAGCGCATGGAAGTCCTTCAAGTTGATCTTACGCTGAGTGGCGGGCGGGGCCAAGTTGTGCTAGCCGCGCTTGCCTACCGCTGGCCGTGATTTGCGCCACAAGATCTCGGTGCGCTCCGCGCGAATGAGGCCGGGCAGGCCAGCGATGCGGGAGAAACCGAGTTTCTTGTAGAAATGGGCGGCGGACTGATTCGCGCTGTCGGATGAGACGTAAAGCCAGCGGCTAGTCTTGAAGGTTTCCTGCTCGATGCGCGCCACCAAGGCACGGCCGATGCCACGACCACCCGCTGCGGGCCGCACGGCCAGAAGCGAGATGAACCGGCCGAGAAGAAAATCGGGTTGGTAGACGACCATACCGAGCACGGCTCCTTTTTCCTCGGCAGCAAGCACCTGCTTCGCGCGGGCCATGCGGCGCAGATAGCGCGCGAGTTTGGCGCGCTGGTAGCCGAGCGAGAGCCAGGGCTCCATGGCCGCGATCCATTCGGCCTGGCGCCAGGCCTTGGCGGGTTCAGGTCGGCGGATCTGCATGTTGCTCGTCTTTCTGTTCGGGGGATGGCCGCTTGTTGCGCCGACCGTACCCGAATCGCGAAGGCTTGGCTTGGATCGGTACGGCATCGGGCAGGGCGAGCAGTTGCGACACCGTCACGAAGCGAAAACCCTTCTCGCGTAGGCCCGCGATGATGTCGGGCAGTGCCTTCTTGGTCAAGGGCGCCCGCTTGTTGATGTGGAAGATGATGATGGCGCCGGGCTTGGCCTGTTCGAGCACGGCGCGATCCATGCGCGCGGTCGGTACGTGGCCACCGACATCGCCCGAGACGATGCTCCACAGGACCACGGGCAGGTGCTCCTGGTTTGCGATCCGTACGACGGTCGCGTTGAACGCGCCGGCGGGCGGGCGCAAGGTCAGCGCGGGCCGCCCGATCTTCTTCTCCAAGATTCTGTTGGTGCGCCGGATCTGCAGGCGGATGCGCTCCTTGCGCGTAAGCGTCAGGCGCGGGTGCGAGTAGGTGTGGTTGCCAAGCTCGATCCAAGGAGCAGCCGCGATGATTTTCGCGGCGCTGGGGTGCTTTTCGACCCAGCGGCCCGTCAGGTAGAAGGTCGCCGGGATCTGATCGCGCGCCAGAATCTCGAAAACCCTGCGGTCGAAGCCGTTGGCTTGCTTCTTGGTGGCGCAAGCGTCGAAGGTCAAGGCCACCACGGGTTCGCTGGTCGTGACCCCAGCGATGGCGATGGGCGCAGTCGGCGCGGCTGGGGCAGTCGGTGCGGCCAGAGCGACCGGGGCAATGGGCATTGCAGGGGTGTCGCCCACATCCACGGGGGCGGCCCCGTCCACGGCGAAAAGCAGAGCGTATAGAGCGCAAAGTGCAAATGACATCGACATGCGATATCTATGGCGAAAGCTCGCGGTCCATCAGTAACGCGTCCTCGCCATTGTCGGCATAGTACCTGGGCCGGGTGCCCACCTCGCGAAAACCGAACTTGCGATACAGTGCCTGGGCCGCGTGGTTGGACATCCGAACCTCCAGCGACACCACACGCGTTTGGCTGCGGTCGGCCTCGGACAGAATGTGTTGCAAGAGGCGCGCTGCATGCCCGTGCCTGCGCTCGGCGGGGTGGACCGCGACGCTCAGGATGTGCAGCTCGTCGGCCACCAGCCAGTAGTTGCAAAACCCCACCACGCTGCCGGTTGCAACCTGGCGGAGAACTTCCAACCGGGCCCACGGCCGGACCAGCTCGTCGCTGAAGGCCTGGCGCGCCCACGGCGTCGGAAACGAAAGCTCCTCGATTGCCATCACGGCATCGAGATCAGCCTCGGTGCTGCTTGCGATGATGGTGTCCTGCACGGCCGGTTCGTTTTGCTACCTGCTCTGACAAGCGGCGATGCTAACCCGGTCCGGGCTCCGAGTCGTCTTTCCGCTCTTTCAGGGCAAAGGCGATGCGCGACCACAGTGCGTCCACGCCCTCGCCGGTTTCCCCAGACGCCATGGACACCGAGGCGGCCATTTGCCCCAGCCCCTTGCGCACTTGTTCGCGCAAGATCCCGCGTTCGGCCGCGCCCAGCTTGTCGGCCTTGGTCACTACCAGATGACAGGGCACGTGCATGACCTGCAGCCATTCCATGAGCTGCAGCTCTTCCGCGCCCAGCTCGCGGCGCGCGTCCACCAGCACCAGCACCAGCACGAGGGCCGTCTGCTTCTTGACGTAGCCCTCGACAAGGACCTGCCAGGCGTTGCGCTCGCTGTGCGAAACCTGGGCATAGCCGTATCCAGGCAAGTCCACCAGGCGCACGCGCTGCCGTGCTTCAGGGCTTCCCTGCACGCGGATCTCCAAATCGAAAAGCACAAGCCCGCGGGTGCGGCCTGGGGTTTTCGATACGCGCGCCAGGGACTTGCGGCCCGCGATGCGGTTGAGCAGCGTCGATTTACCTACGTTGGAACGGCCGGCGATGGCCACCTCGGGCGGTCCGGCGGGCGGCATTTGTCCGACCTCGCGCGCCTCGGCGACGAAGGCGGCATCCAGAACTGTGACGGGCGGCGAATTGGACATGGCGTGCACAGTGTACGCAGATCCCGGTAGACTGCTTGCTGTCATGATCAAACTTGTCGGCCTGACGGGCGGAATTGGCTCGGGCAAGTCCACGGTCGCGCGGATGCTGCGCGAGCGCGGCATCCCGGTCATTGACGCCGACGCCATCGCGCGCCAGGTGGTCGAGCCGGGATGGCCCGCGCACGGTGAGATCTCCGCTGCCTGGCCCGAGGTCATCGCCGCTGACGGCGGCATCGACCGCAAGAAGTTGGGCGCCATCGTGTTCTCGGATCCGAAAAGCCAGGCCCGCCTGGAAGCCATCACCCACCCGCGTATTCGCGAGCAAGTGGCCGTGCAGGCCGCGGCGCTGGAGGCGGCCGGGCATGGGCTTGTCTTTCTTGAGGCAGCGCTGCTGGTCGAGACGGGTTTCTACAAACAGCTCGACGGGCTGGTGGTGGTTTCCTTGAGTGAGAAAGCGCAGGCCGAAAGAGTGATGGCGCGCGATGCTTGCTCGCGCGAAAGTGCCCTGGCCCGTATCCGTGCCCAGCGACCGCTGGCTGACAAGATCCGGGTTGCCGACTACGTTGTCGACAACGGTGGCGACATCGAATCCACGCGCGAAAAGCTCGCGCAAATCCTGCGAGTCATTGAGACAACGTCGGAGTCAAACCATGCGGCGTCTGGCAGACCAACTCGAAGCTGAATTGCGCGCCCTCGGCACCGCCGAGCGCGCCGCGCAGGAGAAACGCTATCTCAAGAGCGATCTCGAACACCTGGGCGTCACCGTGCCGGCCATGCGCAAAGTCGTTGTCGGGTTCCTGCGCGCGCACCCCGACTTCGATCGCGACGACGCCACCCGGCTGGCGCGGGCACTGTGGAAAAAGCCGATCCACGAACGGCGAGCAGCGGCGGTGGAAGTGCTGGAACTGCGCAAAGGAGAGCTGCGGTCGGAAGACATCGGCCTCATCGAGGAATTGCTACGCGAGTCGCGCGGCTGGGCCCTGGTCGACAACCTGGCAGCCTCGGTTGCGGGGGATCTGGTCGAGCGCTTTCCACAGAAACTCGCCGCGGTTCTCGATCGCTGGGCCAAGGACGATGATTTTTGGTTACGCCGATCCGCGCTGCTCGCCTTGCTCTTGCCCCTGCGGCGCGGAGGCGGCGACTTCGACCGCTTCTGCCGTTACGCTGACGGCATGCTGGAGGAAAAGGAATTCTTCATTCGCAAAGCCATCGGCTGGGTCTTGCGCGAGACCGCCAGGAAGACACCCGAGCGTGTGGTGGGCTGGCTCTTGCCCAGGGCTGCGCGCGCGTCCGGCCTGACCTTGCGCGAGGCGTGCAAGCACCTGCCCGCGCGAGACAAGCAGCGCATCCTTGCGGCGCGCGCGAAGAAGGGGTGATGCCCGCGCTTGCCGCTCTCACGCTTGTGCTGACGTTGGGGGCAGACAGTTAGCCTAGTCGCCAGAGGATGATATCCTGTTGGGCCGGTCGCCGTCTTCGGCCGTTTCGTTCTCGGTCGGCTGGGCCTGCGGACTGTCCGTCGTGGAGATGCCGGGCATTTCATCGCTTCGTCCGGTGAGGGGTGGCATGGCCCAATTCTGGGCTCCCCTGCTTTCGGCCTCGGCCGCGAGTCGTCTGGCGCACGTGAGCCAGCGCTCCTGCGTGCAATCAACCTCGCGGCAGGACTCGCATTCTTCGAGGCTTGGCGGGACATCCTGCACCACTCCGGCGCGGATGCGGGTCCAGAATCTGCCAAACCATGAATCGGTCCGCATGCGAAAACTCGTATTGCGCGTTACTATGCGCACATCATCCCCCAAAACTCCGGCCATAACAAGTTCGAGTTGGCTTGGCATGCAAAGCCTATCGGCACATCCCGGGCGCAAGTTTCCCGTGAAATAACTGCGAAATCACTTTTCCGCGAACGGACGGAGTTGGTCTCGACGCGGCTGTCTTTTCGACTATTTCCGACTATTTCGCGCGCATGCTGGCGGTGGTGCGCAGGCGAAGCGCATTCAAGCGGATGAAACCGCCCGCGTCGCGCTGATCGTAGGCCCCGCCGTCGTCTTCGAAGGTGACGATGTCGGCGCGGTAGAGCGACCTCGGGGCGCTGCGACCGATCAGGGTCAGGCCGCCTTTGTACAGGCGCAACCGCGCGGTGCCAGTGACTGGCTCGTTGACGGCGTCGACGAGCTTTTGCAAGGCCTCGCGCTCGGGCGAGAACCAGAAACCGCGGTAGACCAGCGTGGAGTATTCCACGGCCAGGGTGTCGCGCAGGCGCATGGACTCGCGATCCATGGTCAGCGAGGCGACGCCCCGGTGGGCCTTGTAAAGCAGCGTTCCCCCCGGCGTCTCGTACACGCCACGGCTCTTCATACCCACGAAGCGATCTTCCACCACGTCGGCGCGGCCCACGCCGTGTTCGCCCGCGATCTTGTTCAGCTCGGTGAGCAGCGCGGCCGGACCCATGGCCTTGCCGTCGACGGCGACTGGGGTGCCTTTTTCAAAGCTGATGGCCACGTCGCGAGGCTCTGCGGGCGCCTTGCGCGGATCCGTGGTGCGCTGGAAAATCTCGGCCGGTGGCTCCTTGTCGGGATCCTCCAGGATGCCGCCCTCGTAGCTCGTGTGCAAAAGGTTGCGGTCGATGGAGTACGGCTTGGCCGTCGAAGCCTCGACGGGAATGTTGTGCTCCTTGGCGAAGGCGATGAGCTCGGAGCGCGACTTGAAATCCCATTCGCGCCAGGGCGCGATGATCTTCACCTGCGGGTTGAACCAGTAGGCGCCGAGCTCGAAGCGCACCTGATCGTTGCCCTTGCCGGTGGAGCCGTGACAGATGACGTTGGTGTTTTCCTTGGCCGCGACCTCCATCATGCCGCGCACGATGCACGGCCGCGCCAGCGAGGTGCCGAGGTAGTATTCGCCCTGGTAGATAGCCTGGGCGCGCACCGCCGGATACACGAAGTCGCGCACAAACTCGTCGCGCTGATCGTACACGTGGCAGGCGACGGCCCCGCAGGCCAGGGCCTTCTTGCGGGCCGCTTCCAGATCCTCTTGCTGGCCGACGTCGGAGCAAAAGGCCACGACTTCGGCCTGGTACTTCTCCCGCAGCCAGCCGACGATGACGGAAGTATCAAGTCCCCCGGAATACGCGAGTACGATCTTCATGGCCGACGGCTTACCACAAGGAGAGGTCACAGAGAGCGGAAAAGAGGACACAGAGGTCGGGCGGCGAGGCCGAGCGTAAGGAGGGGGCAGATCGGATGGTGAGTGGTGAGGGTTCTCGGATTCTAGACGAAAGCACGGCTTTTCTAGGGAAGCGGCGGTAAGACATCAATGGCCTTGGCCCGGCGCAGGGACGCCATCACGCGCACGGCATCGAAGCGCGGCATGCCGGAGCTATCGATCAAGTCGGCCATGCTGGTCATGCCGTCCATGCGCGACATCAGGAAGGCCGCGCGCTGATCGAGACCATGATCGGCAATTGTTTCGGTTGCGATGGCCCGGATCGGGCAAGCGTGCGGATTGCCCATGAAGGCGCGGAAAGCGCGTTCGAACAGGGCCAGGGACGGATCGACAAGATCGTCCAAGCCCGGCGGCGGGGCGCGTTCGGAGAGCTGCAGGGCCAGCTCGGCGGCCAAGGCCGCCGGTCCGGCGCGGTTTTCATTGAGCGCGGCTCGGCACTCGCCCAAAAGCTCGTTCGCGCTGGCACGGATATCCGCGGCGTCCACCGGCAGATCCTCAAGCGTGTCTGAATCCGGCCTGTCTTGAGTGCGAGGGGCGGGGGCCTCATCGCGACTTGCCGGACTTTTCCCCTCTCCTAGGAGACTCCAGTCGTTTTCTGGTGTCTCGCGATCACCGACCGCGGATTTGGCGGTCGGCCCATCCTGCAAGGGGCCGGTGGGGATCGCGACCTTGTCCGACCTGCGCTCGGTGAGCGCCGCCAAGAACTGCGGGATGGGCGACTCGACGGTGTCTCGCCGCGACGGCGAAGGGTGCTGCCCGGCATCGAGTTCGGTCACGCGCTGACGCCCGAACTCGACCAGACGCTTGACCTGCACGTTGCGCGTATCGAGGCGCAGGGCGGTCTCCCAGTCCGACAAGGCGTCGTGGATGCGCTCGTGCTCGTGGTGATCGAATCCACGCTGGACAAGCTGTCGGATCTCCAGCGTCGCGTCTTTCGGCACATCAACCTCGATGGACTAGCCCGAACGCAGCCGACCGCTGTCGACCACGCCGCGGAACATGTTGAGCGTGCGCAGGAGCGGCTCGGCCACCTGTTCCAGACCGCCGGCGTCGCGGCGCTCGACCGCCATGCGCGCGTCGTCGAGAATCAAGCGCACGTTGTCCAGGCTGTCCTCGCCAAAGGGGGTTCCGGCCAGGACTTCCTCGACCTTGGGTAAAAGCGCCTCGGCCTCGTCGACGAGTTTTTCGATGCGCTGGCGCTCTTTCTCGACTTCCTCCTCGGCACGCGCGGCCACCATGTGATCTTGGTTTTCCGTCGCCATGCGCGCGATTTCGCCCTCGGTCAGGCTGCTGGTCGCGGTGACAGTGATGGATTGCTCGGCGCCGGTTTCCATGTCCTGCGCCGATACGCTGACGATGCCGTCGGCGGAGATCTCGAAGGTGACCTCGACCTCGACCTCGCCCTTGGTCGCCTTGCGCAGGCCGGAGAGCACGAACTCGCCGAGCAGTTCGTTTTCCTCGGCTCTGTCCGATTCGCCCTGGAACACGACGATCTTGACCGAGGTCTGGTCATCGCGGACCGTGGTGAAGATGTGGCTCTTGGCCGTGGGCACGGTGGTGTTGCGGTCGATGAGGCGATGGAAGTGACCGCCCGCCACCATGATGCCGAGCGAGTGCGGAGTGACGTCGAGCAGGAGCATGTCGGGTGCCGCGGCGGCGTCGACCAGGGCCGCGCCCTGAATGGAAGCGCCCATGGCCACGACCTCGTCGGGGTGCACGCCCTTGCACGGCTCGCGGCCGAAGAATTCGCCCACCAACTCTTGCACCTTGCACATGCGGGTCATGCCGCCGACCAGGACGACCTCGGTCAGATCCTCGGGCGTGATACCGGCGTCTTCCATGGTCAGCCGGCAGATCTGGATGGTGCGTTCGGTGAGATCCAGGGTCAGCTCTTCCAGCTTGCTGCGCGTGACCACGCGGTGCAGGTGGAAGGCCTGGTTGCGGCCCGTGGAAATGATGAAGGGCAGGTTGATTTCGGTTTCGCGCACGGCCGACAGATCGCACTTGGCTTTTTCCGCCGCGTCCTTCAAGCGCTGCAGTGCCATGGTGTCGCTGCGCAGGTCGACCTTGTGCTCTTTGGCGAAGCCTTGCACCAGCCAGTCGACCAGGCGCTTGTCGTAGTCCTCGCCGCCGAGAAAGGTATCGCCCGCGGTGGCCACGACCTCGAACACGCCGTTGGTGATATCAAGGATCGACACGTCGAAGGTGCCGCCGCCCAGATCGAAGACCACCACCTTGCCGTCGATCTTTTTGCCGAACCCATAGGCCAGCGCAGCCGCGGTGGGTTCGTTGATGATGCGGATGACATCGAGGCCAGCGATGCGGCCCGCGTCCTTGGTCGCCTGGCGTTGGCCGTCGTTGAAGTACGCCGGCACCGTGACCACGGCCTTGGACACCGTCACGCCCAGGTATTCCTCGGCGATGGCGCGCATTTCTTGCAGCACGTAGGCCGAGATTTCTGGCACCGAAAAGACCTGGTCGCGCAATCGGATGCGCACGTCGCCGTGTGGCCCTTCCATAAGCGGATAGGGCACGGCCGCTTTCACGGCCTGAACCGCCGGCGAGGTCCACGGCCGGCCGATCAGCCGCTTGACCGCCCACGCCGTGTTTTCGGCATTGGTCACCGCCTGGCGCTTGGCAATATGCCCCACCAAGCGTTTGCCGCTTTCGGACATTGCCACTACCGAGGGTGTCGTCTTGTAGCCGCCGCGGTTGGCGACGACTGTGGGGGTCGCGCCCTCGAGCACGGCCACGCACGAGTTGGTGGTTCCTAGATCGATCCCGATTACACGCTCTGCCATGTGCCTTGACCGAAGGGACTCAAACGCCCAGTGAAAAATGTATCATGAACCCGTCGCCACCGATACAAGGCAGGTCTGTCGATGGTCGACGCAACTTCGGAGCGGCCATGGCCGAGAAGGCTCTCATGCGAGCACTTCTACACGCCCGAGAGACGGAGGATGACGACCAGCCCGAACGCGAACCTGACCGCGACGACGACTACCAGCCCGCGCCCAGGCCGCTGCTCCGCTTGCGCTGTTTCGCGTGCGAAGGTTCGGGCAAGTTGTGGGTCACCGATGCAATCCGCCCTGGCGGCCGGTTCGCCCGATGCCTGGCCTGCCACGGCACGGGCCGCGTCGACGTGAAGTAGCTACGCTTTTCCCCGATGGCGTGAAAAGGCTGCTGGCTCCGTGCCCACCGTCAAATGGTAGGCCTCGTCCCAGACAAAGGCCGCCTGCGAATCCATGACCAGCCCGGCCTCGACAGGCGCCGGAAGCCAAGCTCCGGCGCCGATTTCGGCCTCGAGCTGGCCGGGCGCCCATCCGGCGCAGCCAAGCAGCATGCGGAAATCGGCCGGGCCCTTGCCTTCCATGAGTGCGCTGAAGGCCGCCATTTCGCCGGTGACGCCGATGTCGGCGCCCACGGTGATTTCGCCGGGCAGGGGCTCCGGCTGGCGGCGGTAGACAAGCCAGCCCGCGGCAGGCGCCACGGGACCACCCATGCGCACCGCCGAAGCAAAGGCCGGCGAATCGGGAACCGCGGTTCCGGGCGGGATCAATTCCGAAGAGGTCAGAAGCTCGCGCACCGACATCAGCTCGCGACCGTTCACGACCCAGCCTAGCGCACCGTCGTCGCCCGAGCGGCCGAGCAAGACCACGCTGTGCATGAAGTTGGGATCACGCAAGCTGGGCGCGGCCAAGAGCATCCCTGGCGCAAGGTCATCGGTGGGCATGTGGCGGCTATTCTACGCCCTGTCCGTCCAGGCGGCGGAAGAACCTATTCAAGCTGCAGTCCGCATTCCTTACACGCGCCATCCACCAAGGGCGCGGCCACGCCGCACGCGGGGCAGGGGGGATCTTCGCTTTCGGCGCAAGCATCCGTCTGGTCGGGCAGGGTGCCTTCCTGGTCGAGCAGGTTCTGCCAGCGCGCGTGCATCATGGCCATGACCTTGGGCAGATCGTCGGGCCGTACGCACAGGTCGATGCGCGCCGAACACGACCCGCCGTGGCTGCCGCAGGAATCCTGGCGATCGAGAACAGCCGGAATGTCCGCCGCCAGGCAAGCGTCGAAAACTTCCTTGGCATCGGCGATCCCTGCCGAAACGCAGGGAACCACTTCAGCGTCTTCAAGAACCTTGAGGGCTTCTTCCTTGGTCACGGCCGCATCTTGGCCCAGCCAGGCGCGTAGGTCTAGCTTGAGGTGGGCTTGGACTGGGACAGTCGAGCCAGCGTGGCCGCGATGGGGGTCGGGGGTGGCCTGGGCCCCTGATACTGGTCCGCCAGGTGAAGCTTTTCGCGTACGTTGACGGTTTCCTTGAGATCTGCTTGATGCGCGGCAATTTCGCGGCGCAAGGCGCCGAGCTGTCCTTCCAATTCAACGATCTGCGCCTCCAACGCCGAAATACTCTCCTTGATTCGCGCCTCTTTGTGACCCGCGTCCGCGACAATTTCCTCGACGCTGACGTTCACCGCACCCAGCGTGACTCGAACCACCCGCACGACCAGGGCCGTATTCGGATCCGCGGGCAGCGAACGCATGAGTTGAATCGCATCGTCGATTCCGAATCGATGTTGGATGGTCACAACCGGTGGCGTGACGATCGGCTCGGGCTCGATGTCCTCGGGAGCGGTCTCGCTGGGTTCCTTGGCCACCGCTGCTGGCTCCGCCGTCTTCGCGGGTTCAGTTGCGACGGTGGGACTGGCAGTCGTTTCCTGGGCTGCCGCCTTAGGAGTTGCCGATTCCTTGGTCGGCGAATCCTCTACGGCTTTGCCTTCAAGTGATTCATCGAGAATCACCTTGGCCTGCTCGTCCGACCGCTTGCCGTTTTTCTTAGAAAAGATGGCCATCTTTTCCTCCCTGGTGTGAGTAAGGGTCAAACATACCCCACCTTCGTCAAGAGGAAGGCACTTCTTGTATTGTATCCCGGCGGCATCGAATCTGGGGCGGTGCTGTCACCGGCGTCAAATTGGCCACGCCGAGCCAGAATTCTCTTTGCCCAATTCGGCTCGGCTGAAGACACGCCGTAGGTGGATCCTTGGCATGCGCAGGCGGGGACGGCTAAGTTCCAAGCATGTCCGCATCCGCCAAGGCTGAACAACCGGGTGGTCCGTTTTCGCTGCAACCGATTGGCTGGGTTTCGTCGCCGTACCAGCGACGGTTCGGCACACCTCAACAGGCGGCGGCGGTGGATTCAGACGCGGAGGCCGTGCTGGAGATGGACGAGAAGCGAATTCCCGCCAGCGCGTTCGCGGATCTGGTGGGCGTGGAACGCGTCTGGATTCTCAGCTGGCTTCACCGCGGCGGCACCTGGGCACCGATGGTGCGGCCACCGCGGGGCACGCGCCAGCGCCGGAGCCTGTTCGCCACGCGTTCGCCCGATCGGCCCAATCCCCTCGGCCTGTCCGCGGTCCGCTTGTTGCGCATCGAAGGCTGCAACCTATTCGTGCGCGGCATCGATCTGATCGACGGCACGCCCATTTTGGACGTGAAGCCCTACATCCCCTACGCCGACGCCTTCCCCGATTCCAAGGCCGGCTGGATCGATCAGATCCCCAAGAACGCCCCACAAATCGCCCGCCGCTAGGAGTACAGCTCGACCGGGGGCGACCTGGCCTGTTGGGGCAACAGCCAGGGCGTGGACTGATCAGGTCGACGGTCGCAGGCAGATGTACGGTTCGCCGGGTTTGAAAACGCCGACGTTGAAACAAGTCCATCCCACGGGGCAGATCTGGGGCGTGGTGTCGCAGCCAGGTGCCGTGCAGTAGCCGACCGGAACCCCGGGCTGTAGCGCGCAGTAGCTCACGGCCCCATTGCACTCGGTCTGACTGCTGCACGCGCTACCGAAATCCACCGCGGTGCCGCTGGCCTCCGACGGGGAATCGAGATCGCTGTCTGCGGGTGCGGCGGCATCCGGGACGGCCGCACCCGTGTCAGGCCCCGTGGTTGCTTCGGCGGCAGCGCCATCCGCGGGCAGAACCAGCTTCGTGCAGTACCCCTTGTCGAATTGTTGTCCCGCCGGACAGGGCGAGTCTTCCGTGCAGGACAGGGAAGCGGCCACCAACAGTACGACGCCCATGGTTCTCGTCATTGAATCACCTTTCCAGAAGTCCGCAGGTCAGAAAACGAACACCAACCGAGAGGCCAAACTGCGAATCGTCACGTTGCTGGGATTGGGTCCCTCGGTGTTGAAGAAATATGAGCTGGAGTACTGGGTTTTCAGCTGGGCCCAAGGCTTGAAATAGATGTTGAAGCCCAGGGAAGGCGTGTAAACGAGATCCCCGGCGAAATCCCCTGGGCTGCTGTATTTGAGCTCAACGTAGACGTAGGGCTCGAAGCGACGGGCAAAGCGACGGGCCAGGAGCCCATACCAGTAGTGGGTAAAGCGATTGGGGCTCACACTCCCCGGGGGGCCCAGGCCTGGTTCATTCTGCGCGCCTGCGTCGTACTTAACTCGATGAAGTAGCGCTTCCGTGCGGAGCCTCCAGCCGCCCCAGTCCACCGACAGATCGACACCCGCTGCCCATTCGTGATACGCCCACACCCTGGTTTCCGTCACGCCGAAGCTGCCCGAGGAAAAGTCCAGTTGCTTCGTGTCGTCCGATGAAGTGCCCCAGTAGCCCGACGTCCCCACGGTGAAGCGGGTCGCGCCGCTGTAGCGTAAGAACAGCCTTGCGCCAAGGGCCTTGTCATCGGTCAGATCGACGTTCGTCATCGTCCGTCCATTAGTCAGGTAGACGTGGTACCCGAGGTCCAGGGCGCCGAACACGAAACTACCGTACGCGTGAACGCCAACCAGATGCGTCGGGATAGCCTCTTCCACTTGAAAGGCTGGCAGCAGAAGCGAGATCAGCACAGGCGTGCCGTGATCGATGTTCCAAATCCCGTAGGGTGACGGGAAAAGTCCTGCTTGGATCGTGAGGGCTTGGCTATAGGACCACTCGCCCCAGGCCCGCTCGATCACGACACCGCCCCACGATACGTGCGCGCGGCCATTGGGATCGCTGGAATCGTAGACGCTCGTGTTCACGCGCTGATAGTTGGGGGTGAACGACTCGGACCCGTTTGGGTACAGCGTGAACCGCGTTTCGATGAGGGTGCGCCATCCCGGCCCGGGGCGTGTGTCGAGGTATAGGTTGACATTGCCCAGGACAAACGTGGTGGCGCGGGTCGGGTAGACGCCACTTAGCGGATCACCGCTATCCAGGAAGAGCCGCTGAAGTCCGACGTCCATGAAGCCATACAGATCGACTGCGCGCGCTGGGGTGGCGTGGCCGGCCTCTGCCTGCGCGGCTTCCACTTCCTTCAGGCGTTGTTCGATGGCATCCAATCGTTCGGCGGATGGAGGACCGGCGGGAGCCTCAACCTGGTCCACTTCCTCGGTCGATGGATTCGTGGTTGCTTGGTTCGCGACAGAGGGAATGGGAGCAGGTTCGCCTTGTGCGCGCGCCAGCCCCGGCAAGAACGACAGCAACCCAATCAGGACTCCCGAATTTTTCACGGCATCACCACCTGGCCGCGACGGATGCGAGCCACGACCTTCACGCGTAGTTTCAGTTTCGACTCGGGGATGTATGCGATTGCACCGGGCGTGCGTGACACCAGATCCACAATCGCCGCCGTCGAGGACAGTTGCCGCGGCGGCGGACTGTCGCCACGAATCATCTGATCGATCCAGAACTGGGCCACATCGTCGGGGTCCATGCCCAGAACGACGCGGTCGAAGACGGCGCGTTCGGGGACGCTGGGCGCAAGGTTGATGGCAGTCACGGGTGTTCTGTCGGACCAGTCGCGCAAGACACGGGTAAACATCGCTCTCAAATCGTTCGCCGAAAGCACGCGTACGGGCGACGAGGGGTGGACGATAACCACAAGCTCTGCCGGTTCTTCTGCGCCGGACGGCTGTGACAGAAGGCAGCCGAGCATGGCCATGATGCCGAAGACGCCGCTCCACGTCCGCCTCGACAAATGCAGCCTCGTTCCACGCCGTCGCTTCGCTCTCAAGAAGTACCCCCCGACACTTATCGGCGGCGGCTCGGCCAATCTTGAGCCGGGGCGGCGTTAAGCCGGTTCGTGGTCCTGCCGATGGACCACTCCCAGGGCGTGATGCGACTGCGTGGAAAGCTGGGCCTGCTTGTGGGTGTTCCCGTCACCGGGGCGTTGGTGCTGGCCACGCTGGTGCTGGCCGAGGCGTGGCGGGATGCCGAACGTGCGACTGCGCTCGGTTCGGTGGAACACCTACAGAGGGTCGCTGAGCGATCCACAACCCTGGTGCGTGCGCTGCAGGCCGAGCGCACGAGCGCGGTCCTTACTGCCGCCAGCCGCAATCGAGTTGCGCCGGGATCGCTGCTGTCCGAGCGGATTGCCAGCGTGGACAGCGCCCTTGCCGAGTTCCGCGAATCCGTCGAAAAGCTGGACCGGAAGCTCCTGACATCCGGCACCGACCGAGCCCTCAAGATGACCGTGACCCAACTTGCAATCCTACCGGAACTGCGAGGCGACATAGATTCTGGTGGCGCCCGAGGTTTCGATCGGCTGGGCACGGGGTATGGCGCCATGGTGGAGGCACTGATTGCGCTCGTCACCAGCCTGCGTGAAGTCAGTTCGGATAAGGAGATCGCGGCTGATGTGGCCACGTTGGTCTCGCTTTTGCGCGTCGATGAACAGGAGGCTCGCCTCGACGCTTTGCTGGGACTGGTGTTTTCGGTGGGCGAGTTCCCGCCCGGGTCTTTTCGAAAACTGGTTGCCGTCACGACCGAGGCCAAGGTGCACACCGCGACCCTTCAGGTCGATGCCGACGAGCTGACGCGCGCCCGCTTCAACGCGTCCCTGATATCGGGCCCAGGTCGGGAGGCGTCCGCCATCGTGGCGGCCGCCCTCGGTTCGGTACAGGAGATACCGAAAGTCGATCCGAATCACTGGTATGACCAGCACGGCCAACAGCTGACGACGATCCGGCAACTGGAGGACCAGTTGCTCGCTCGAATCGCAAGCCGCGCCACCCAGAAGAAGGCAGAACGGCAGCGCATGGTATTGTTCGTGCTCATCGTGGTTGGGCTGGCGGTCGCAGGCTCCCTGGCGCTGGGCTGGAAGATGGCCAGAAGTGTGCACCTGTCGCTGGCCTCACTGCATGCCGTGGCCAATCGCGTGCGCAAGGATGGTGACTTCAGCGCGCGGGTGGTCAGTGCCAGCGCGGACGAGGTGGGGCAACTGGGCGACGCATGGAACGAGATGATGGCCGGGATTCAAGCCCGCGACCGCGAACTGGCGGACCATCGTAGGCATCTGGAAGAGACCGTCTCGCAGCGAACCGCCGATCTGGCGTCGGAACGTCAGAGGCTGGCGTTGATTCTCACGTCGTTCAATGAGGGCATCGTGGGGCTGGACCCAAACGCGTGTGTGACCTTTCTGAACCCGGCTGCGGAGCGACTGCTCGCTCTGACCGCTTCGGATGCCGTGGGACGTCCCTTTCATGAGTTGGTTCAACATGAGATGGGAGGGGCCAAATGCGTCCGGGAAAGTTGTCCGATCCTACGCACGCTTAACGACGGCTCCCTTGGCAGCCTGACGGGCGACCGGCTCGCGCGAAGCGACGGCGTCCCATTGGTGATTGAAGGATCAAGCACACCCATCGTCGTCGAGGGACGCACTGCCGGTGCCGTCCTGAGCCTGCGGGATGTGACCGCCCAGAAGAATCTGGAATTCCAGTTGCAGCAAGCACGCAAGCTGGAGGCGATTGGCCAGTTGGCCGCCGGGATCGCGCACGAGATAAACACCCCGATGCAGTTCATCGGCGACAACGTGCGCTTCTTGCAAGAGGCTGTCGGTGACATGCAGGTCGTTCTGGAGGGGTATCGTAGCGCGGCCCAAGGAGACTCGGGACTTGCGCCCGAGGTGCGGCAATCGCTTGAACAGCTGGAGCAAGACAAGGACGTTGGCTACCTGATCGAGAACGTGCCGCGATCTTGCGAGAGCGCCTTGATGGGCGTCGCCCGGGTCAGCAAGATCGTCTACGCGATGAAGGAGTTTTCTCATTCAGGCGGCGAAGAAAAGGAACCGGCGGATCTGAATCGTGCGATCGAGAGTACCGCCACGGTAGCCACCAGCGTCTGGAAGCACGTTGCGGAACTAGAACTCCACCTGGAGGCCGATCTGCCCACACCTCCCGTACACCTCGGTGAAATCAATCAAGTCATACTGAACCTCATCATCAATGCCGCCCATGCCATTGCAGACGTCGTCAAGGATGGCGCCAAGGGACGCATGACCGTGTCGACTCAGCACGACGACACGCATGTCGAGATTCGCGTGGCGGACACCGGGACTGGGATTCCGGAGTCCGCACGGGATCGGATCTTCACGCCCTTCTTCACAACCAAGGAGATCGGCAAGGGAACCGGACAAGGACTGTCACTGGCGCGGTCGGTGGTAGTCGATCGCCACCGCGGCACCATTGCATTTGAGACGGAGACGGGACGCGGTACGACCTTCATCGTACGCCTACCGCTCCGGGATCCTGATGCCCCGGTGGCCCAGCCGCTCCCTCAATGACCGCCAGGGCCGCGAAAATCCACATTCAGACAGGTGAGGTGCGTGGTTCTCTGTTCGCGCCTTACCCTCGCGCGCTCTCCCCCGCGGGCGGCTTCCCGTTTTCGCGTTGGAGCAGGCAGGCGGCCACGGCGGCGACGAGGCTGCGTCGGTGGCGGCTTTTGGGCAAAAAGACATTGGCGCCGGCGGCGAGGGCGCGATCGCGCGCGCCTTGCGAGGTGCGCGAGGAGAGCACGACGATGGGCAGGCCGCGCAGGGTGGCTTCGCGACGGATGCGGGCGATGAGCTGAAAGCCGTCGAGGCAGGGCATCTCATGCGCGGTTACCAGCGCTCCCCCGCCTAGCCTCCAAGCGTACAATCCTCGGCGGGCAGCAGCGTTGGGAGAGACAACGCTCCGGGCTCATGGCAAGAACATGGGACTGACTACCTGGAAGCACACCACGGGCGGAAAGGTGTTGAGGTCCGATGTCACGGTGGCCAAGAACTACCTGAGCGAAGCCCACATAGGGGAGCTGAACCGCATCGTCTCCGCCTACCTCGACTTGGCAGGAAGCGGTTTCGTGTTCCCTATCCCTGCACGCTCTGCAACTTGCGCTTCATCTCACGGACTTTCGCCACGACCTCTTCCTGATGGCCGGCGTGCTCCTCCACTGGGTTCGGCTCGCCCTTGCCCGTGGTGATGAGCTTGCGACACTAGCGAAGTCGCTGGCGCCTGCGGCGCCGCGACCTCAAACCGACGAGCACGGGGAACGGTTCACGTTTCCTAGCCGTTTCTACTCGGAAAAACCGTCGAGAACTATGCCTCGACCTCGCGTCTTCCACCTCGTGACTGATCTCCTAAGAGAAGGGAGACAACTCCATGAAGTGGATTAATGACGTAGCCGATCCATACAAGGCCACGGTCGTGAAGGCACGGATCCGGCCGGCGCGGGGCAACACGTGACTGGGCTTGGCGCCGCCATCGCACAGCAAGGCCAGCGTTTGGTCTTTCTTAACGTGTTTCTGCAGCAGATTGGCGTGCCTGTACCCGCAGAGCCGACGCTGGTTGCTGCCGGCAGCCTCGCTGCGCGCGGCCGGCTGTCGATCCCAGGCATCGCGGTCGCTGCGCTGGTGGCTACCCTAGCAGCCGACCTGACGTGGTTCGCAGTCGGAAAGCGATACGGCAGGCACGCCCTTCACTTCGTCTTTCGTCTATCGCCTTCGCCAGCAAAATATCTCAACCAAGCCGAACAGCTCTTCGCGCGATGGGGACCCGCGGCCTTCGCACTGGCCAAGTTCATTCCCGGCATGCCGATGGTGGGACCTGTCTTGGCAGGAGGACTGGGCACAACCCTGTTGGTGTTTCTCATCTACGACCTCCTCGCCATGGGACTTTGGGCCGGCGTGTTCACCGGCCTAGGAATGATATTCCAACGGGATGTCGATCGGGCGTTGCGTGGACTGGACCGCCTCGGTGGATGGGGACTTCTGCTCGGAGGCGCTATCGTCACCTTCCTGGTCTTACGCCGATGGCACCGGTCTCGTGATCGGGTTTCGAGGTAAGAAACTGCCACCAGTCGAACCATAGAAAGGAACCTCATGGCCGTGCGATCTTATCGAGGGTGTGGAAGAAAAGTCGATACCAGTGCAAAGAGCTGTCCGAGCTGCGGAAGGCTGCACCCAGCAAACAGTGGCTTGGGGATCTTGAAGATTTCAGCCGGCGTCGTGACGGTCCTGATCATGGTGCTCACGGTTCGCCCCAGCATTGGAGCTGCCGACGACTCTACCCGAGGCAACAGTCCTGCACTCGCGGATCTGCAAACGATCACGGCCGGGCTTGTGCATAGCCCATTCGAAGGGGGTAAATCCTGTCTGAGAACCCCGACCTCCCTGCGCCGCCACGCCCTCGCGTGCGCCTGGACCGCCCGGCAGGGCGGGCTTGACCGCGTGATTCGCGTGGCGAAAGGTCTGTCTCGACCACGAGGTGCAGACTACCCTATCGCGAGCCCGCCGAGGTCGCCTTGATCAGTTCAGCCAATCGTCGCCGCCACCCGTTTTCTGGGGCGGCGGACGCGCGGGGCTTAGTTGAGGAACGTCTGACGGCAGGTGCATTGCCGTCAGGATCTTCTTGGCAATGTCCTCGGTCTTGATGAGAGCGATCAGGCGAAGCTGGGAGTGGCACTTCGAGCAGGCAATTTCAAAACTGAATGTTCTTCTCAAAAGCTCGGACCAACAGATATACCTCGATGTGTTCTTGGGCTTGCCCTGCTCGACGGGTGTGGCGGGCGCGGGCTCTGCGGGCGAGGGAACAACTTGGCTGCGAGAGACCAGGGCAGCGAGGCGCGCGATGAGAGCCAGAGGGTCCATCTCGACCGACGAGGTACCCCCGCGGGATTCGGGCCTACCCACCCGGCCCCTGCCCCACGCGGCTTCGCCGCGCCCGGCGCGGAGCTTCATCCCGCGCGCCCGCCTCGCCCGCCACCTGGCGACACTGGCGGCGGCGATGACTGGCTGAACTGAAGGCGACCTTCGCGAGGCCGCGATGGGGTAGACTGCGCCTCAGGCTCCAACCACGCCTTTCAGCGCGCAAATCAGGCGGCCAAACTCGCCCTGTCGGGCCGTCCAGGCGCCCGTCCAGGCGCCCACCGAGGTGGGGCCGCGCAGGGAGGAAGGGGGGCTCGAACAGGAATTACCCTCTTCGAAAGAGCTACGCTCACCCGCCCACGCCGCCGTCTATGGAAGTGGCCACATTGCACGTGCCCGCCGTTATCCCGATACCACTGAACGCGAGCGACAGGTTGTCGGCGTAGCCGTCGTTGTTCGTGCCGCTGGTGCGAGTGATGGTCAAGACAACGAGCACCGTGCGCGTGCCGGCGGGCACCGCTCCCGACGTCGACCGGAAAAAGAGCCCCGATACGCCCGATCGGTCGCTCGACAGCACTGGACCGATCGTTCCGGTCCGGAGGGCGCTGCTGGCAGCGCCCTGGAACGTCACGGTCAGGGCAGCGTTGTCGTCTTGACCGTCCCAGCCGCCCAGCCAGCCAGACAGGAGGTAGGATGCGCCGTTGGTATCGATCGCGCTGGCGAACTGGCTCAGGTTGACGGTCTGGGTGAACGTCGAAATATCATCAGCCACGCCTCCGGCGAAGAGGTTGTTTCCGCGATCGTCCGGCCCGGGATCGGTCGGTCCAGGGTATCCATAGGGCGCCCCATACTGGCCTGCCGTGGCTTCACCAGCCAAGGTCCAGCCCGGCGTCGGCACCGGTGTGCCGTCGGTCGAGCCGACTGCCGCTTCGGCGTTTCCGTTGACGATAAGATTACAGGTCGTACTCCCGCCTAGCCCGTCGGCGCCTCCATCTATCTTTCCGGCGACGGCATCCGTGGGGCTGCTGTCCTTCACGGCGCCGGTCGTGCCGGCGCCGTCTCGGCCACCGTCCAAAACGGTCGCGTCGACGCCGCCGTCGCGGTTTCCTCCCGAACCAGTCGCGTCGGTCGGCACCAACGACAACTGGTCGATGATCACGGAATTCGTGCCGATGCACGTGTAGTTGACCATCGTGATACGGATCTTGTCGAAGGTGACCGGCGTGGGAATGACGGCGCCGCCGCTATCGAGCAGCGGACTCAAAGGTAGCGTCTGAAAGCCGTTGTTTGCAATGGCGTGCCAGCTCGCAGTTCGTTGCATGATGAAGGTCCCGGTTGCGGTCGCGCGATAGTATTGAATGTCCGCGACGACAGCCCCGCCACTCAGCAGATCCACCTGCAGGCCCGGCCAGTTGTAAGTCGTCATGTCCGAGTCGAGCGCCAGGTACAGTTGAAGGGCGTACGCAGCAGAGCTGACGGATCCTGGAAGCTGAAAATCGCGCGCGGTGTACTCCACGGGGCAAGCCATCAGCGTTGTGCCGGTGGCCGTCGTGCGCAAAGCGACGCTTGAATCGTAAGGCGAGACGATCTCCTCGAATGTCATTGTTGGGTTGCTGTTGACCGCCGGCGGAGTCCAATTCGCAAGGTCGCCGGCAACAACAGGATCGAGCACGATCGGCCCGTATGCGCCGGACGGACCGTCCGCAGCGGTCGCGTCGGCGCCGCTGCCGCCGTCTCGTTTGCCGCCCGGCGTTCCGCCATCAGCCGCAAAACCCAGATGATCCGGCAAAACCTTATAGTAAATGCGTGCGGTCACGCGAACCGGAGCGACGCCCGCGCCGCCCGTAACTTTGATGTGATACGAAGTCGAGTTGTCGCCTGGCTCGTTCTTGGCAGCCTGGTTCACGTAGGAATACCAGTACTTGAATCCCTTTGTGTTCTCTTCGGGATGAAAGACACTGGCAGGCGTTTCCTTCATGGCCTGCGGGAAAGTTCCCCAACCCGTTCCGAATTCCACGACTGGGGCGGGCTGGACGTCGCCCATCGCGACGGTTTCGTCGACCCAGCGAAGCTCGAGCAACATGGCCGCGTGGGTGTTCTTGTCGGCGGCAAGTTGATTGCCGTCGCAGACGTAGCTATCCAAGTCGAAGGATGTCGAAGCATCGACCACGCCCATCTTGCGGATGATCCGGTAGTTGGAAGAGTCGACGGAACCGCAGTCGTCGGTTCCGGTCATGGCGGTGCCAACATTCAGAGTCGGAGAATTGAACGCCACCACGCCGTAGCTTGGGTGGTAGTAGAGGTCGGCGGTCGGCGCCGACCCTTTGAGCGCCGCCGGAATCTCGGGGCTGGTACTGGTGGCATTTCCCTGGAAGTGACTGCATCCAGAAATCTTCCCCATTTCGGTCGCGACGGTTGCCTCCTTTTCCATGAGCGTGTATTGCCCGTTGAAGGTGGCGGGGCTCGGGGCCGACGTTCCGATCGCGACGGTCCCGCTGGCCGCCAGCGATTGCGGCTGACCGACAGGCGGATTGAGATTGACCTTGATGGGCTCGTCGAAGGTGGTGCTGGCACCGGGCACGACCCCGCCCAAGAGGTCGCTGTTCATGTATCCCGCGAAGTCCAGGGTTCCGTCGGTATTTTCCTTGATCCAATATTCGCCGCCCTTGCTCGGGTCGTCCGAACGGGTCGTCGCGAGGCGATCGTAGGAAACGCCGCCGATGGTCTTCTGTCCGACCACCGCGGTCTCCTGGTTCGCGCTCATGGAACCGAGAAGCGCGTTCGTGACCGTCACCTTGGACTGCATTCGTGTGGTCGCGGTCTTGGGGCCATAGGGCGCCTTCTCCCCGTCGAAGCTGCCGCCGCTCCCTCCGCCTCCACATCCGACGAGGATGGAGGCGAGACCGGTGGTCAAGCAGAACCAGCGAGCGCGGACGATAGAGCCAGTTTTCATCATCTTCGTTCTCCTTAGCTCGAATACTTCGGGGGGGTCCCGACACGAAGGCACACAACCTAGGGCGGCCATTGTATCACGGCTGCTTGGCGAGGTTCTCTTCGAGGGCGGATCTCTCGCAGGACTCCCCGAGGACTCCTACAGGGCTGTTACTTTCACTCCCGGCCCTAGGGTGATGGGTAGAGGGGGCTCTTCGTCTAGTCCTCCTACACACCTAGGCTATCCCCCCTACCCAGGCCGTCCCGCCGCCCACGGAGGTGTGGCCACGTAGGGAGAAAGGAGTTATCGGACCGGAATTACCCCCATGGATTCGCTTCTGCACATGCACAACATCGGCCAAAGGATTCCGACTGCTGGCCGTTGCTTCGTGGCGCGATGCTCTATATCGTAGATGGATGATCCCCGTCGCAAACGCCATCGCCATAGGCGCCCTAGCATTGCTTGTAGGTTGCACTCAGTCCGCCGCCAGACCAGCAGGCTTCGATGGGGGAACCTCGACCAACATAGACGCCTGGGGCGCGCCCAGCGGAACAGATTCGCGTGCCGTCGTCGCACCTCGCGACGGCGGCCTGGCTGATGGGGATGGGTCCGGGCGAGCCATGGCTGGCGATGTTTCGTTTGGCACGTCCCCGGCGTGCGCCGACCCCAGGTCACTCTACAGCGGCCCAACGCAGCTCATTGCCGCGTTTGTGGCGCCCAAGGGGATCCTGATCGTCCAGCAGGACCGCATTCGTTTGGTTGACCGCGCTGGCAACGAGCTGGGCAGCGTGCTTGCCGAGCGACCATTCAGCACGGCAGCCTTTGACGGCTCTTGGTTGGCGGTCGCGGACAACGCCATCGTCTCTGCCTATTCGGTCGATCTGGAACCCAAGGGATCGATCGGGCTGGTCGAGGCATGCGCTTCCTCGGTGATGGTCAGTGGCCAGCGCTTCGTCTGCGGATCTGCCAGCGACACAGATCGCGTGTTCTACGTCTACGATCTCGTTCAGCAGGCACTGCTGGCGCAATCGAGCAACTACTACACCTACAACGGCATTCCCATGCGTCGTGTGGGTGGTCGAGACTTCTTCATCACGGTCAACGTCGACATGACGGCCGACTACCACCTCTACCGGGTGGACGCTCTCAGCAATCTTGCCTACTACGGCGACACGTCCTATTTCGACGCTTTCACGGTGACCCGCGAATACGCTTTCACGGGCAAGCCGGCCGATCATCTTGTGACCCCACAGGGGATCATGCTCAACATCTTCACCGCGACCTGCACGTCAACCGGCTTGGGCTCGGGCTGCATGGCCAAAGATGGAAATCTGGGAACGCTCTGGCCGCAGCAGATCTTTGTTGCCCTGATTAACGACGATGTAGGTGACATCTACGGACTTGTGGGCGTGCAAAAGGCGACTTCGACGACTACGATCCTATGCGCGGGTGACTGCCTTGCCCAACACATCGACCCCGTTCAGCGTGTGGTGGTGTCTCAGCGGGGCTTTGGCCCGACCGTCAAGAGTATCGTGACGACCCAGCACGATCCATATTGCGACATGTTGCTCGTCGGCTACGTGGGGGCGACGTCGGACTACAACCTCGATCTGGTGGCCTATTGATGACGTTCACGCGTGTGTTCCTATCCTCGATTCTTCTGGCTGCGCTGGCCCTTGCGGATTGCGGCGATTCCGTGATGGAACGCGCTGACGGTGGTGCTGGCCACATCGACGGCAGGAATAGCGCGAACGCCGACGCCAGCGGGGACACCGATCCGAACGCTTGCGGGTTTCGCATTTTGTACAGCGGCCCGATCCCCATTGTGGAGGCGTTTCCCGTTGAGGCAGGCATCGTCGTCGTACGCGAAGACGGCATCAGCCTCATGAACCGCGACGGTACAACTGCAAGCACATGGCCGTGGCCGCGGGCTATAACGGCGGCCACCTTCGACGGAGAGCGCTTTGCCATCGCGGACCAGGCGCTGCTGACCGTCCTCGATCCATCCCTTGTCGAATTGGGCCACACCTACCTATCCGAGAGCTGCGCTGGGGCGGTCGCCATACCCGGAGCGCGATTCGTCTGTGGCCCCAACCTCGACTGGGACCGCGTCTTTTACACCTATGACCTGCTGACTCCCGTCCTGCTGGCCAGTTCAAGCCAGTACACCTACGACGGGATTCCCATGCAGGGCATTCCCGGCCGGCCGTTCTTCATCACCTTCGGCGTTTCATCCAACGTTGCCCTGTTTCGCGTGGGTGACGACAACGTGGCCACAGAGATACGAACTGCGCTCGACGACAGTTTCGATCTGACGAAGCCACTGTTCCCGTTCGGATTTTCTGGCAATCCAGCCTCTTTGATGGTGGACCGCAGGGGAGCCGTATTCAGCATACACAGCGACTGCCAGCCCAGCTGTTTCGTCCGGGAGTACGGGTGGCCCTCAACTTTCGCGAACTACGGTAACTTCGTTGATGGCCCCGACGGGATCGTATTCTTCTCCGACATGGGCATCTCGACGGAAGCGGACATCGCGACGGGGTCGACGCTTTCGAGTTATTCTGCTCCGGCAGGGGTAATAGCCAGACTCGTGACTGGCCATGACGATTCCTGGTGCCAGTCCCTCGTGTCCATCTTCAGCCAGGGCTCCGGTCCTGGGGCGGAGTATACCCTTGCCACGATTCCCTACGTCCCTCCTGCCGGGAGCGCCAGGCAATGAGCATGAACTCGTACCAAGAACACGCTGATCCCCGTCAGGTCGCGGCGGGGTCACGTGGCGTGCGGTGCTGGGCGGCGATGGCCATTGGGATGGCCGGGGCCGCCTGCAGCATGAACAAGACGGCCCTACTGACGGTTCACGATAGCTCTATCGGCGGCGACTCCGTGTCGCTTGTTGGCGGATGGGATGCATGGGCGTCGGGCCCTGACGCCGCGGTCGCTTCACGCGACCTCGCGCCGGAGGCTGCGTCTGCAAAACAGCCCGATGGCTCGATGGCCGACACCAACACGCACGATTATTTCCTGGCGGGCGATGCTGCGGACGGCAGCGATCTTGTGTCTTTGAGCGATGCCGCACCAGACGCCCACGCGAGTCCCGAGGCCAAGGCCGCCATTGACGCGGGAACCCAGCTTGGTGCGCCTGTGGAGGGGACGACATACAAGATCTGGATCCCGGTCAGCCAGATTCCCGCTGACAGCTTTTCTTGGATTCCACTCGTCCTTACGGCCACACAGCCCGACGGGACCGCGGCCCTGGTCGATGTCGTGCTCAGTCTCGATCGCGATGGCGGCGGGATTCTCAAGCCCCGCGTTCTCTCCTTGACCGACACCGGCGGCGTCAGCTACCTCATCCCCTGCAGTGACACGGCCACGACGTGCACGCTCGGGACCATCCGGATCCAGATGGCGCTCGCGGCTGCCCCCGACGTCATCGTGGCCCAATCCGATCCGATCGAACTGATTCACCCTACTGGAGTTGGGTCCCCAGCCGCCTGCATGCTGGGCGGCAATGCCATGTTTTTTGACGGCAATGACTACATCTACCAGGGCGTGATGACCGTGACTGACGCCGTCTTCACCGATTCGCGTTCCAACCGCACCGTCGTGACCATCGACGTCAAGCCGCGCACGGCGAGCCAGGGCAACGACTGGACCCTCTCGTTTTCGTCCGGATCGCAGGCGTCGGCCCAGCAACTTGCGGAGCAGGCCTATTTCGAGGCTGTGCGCTACCCGTTCAACAACGCTGGTCCCGGTATCAGCATTGATGGAAACAGCAGGGGGTGCAACACCATCGCGGGGTCATTTGAAGTTCACGAACTTGAGTGGGCCGGAAACCAGTTGCAACGATTCACCGTCATCTTCGATCAGCATTGCGAGGGTGGTTCCAGCTCGCTTCGGGGATGTTTGCACTATGAAGTGCCCCAATAGCCGCGGTCGCCTGGCCGCCGGCTGCGGGGGACGTGATCGGGAGACTGGGCTGCGCTGCTGCGGCGGCGGCGCGTTTCGTCGCCCTCCGATCCATGTTATGCGGATGGCCCCGCCCGCTCCAGGCAGGCGGGCGCAGCCCAATGACCGTCAAGTTCCCCTACGTTCACGGAGTCGCACTACGACGCCTACCGGAAGGCGATCCCTGAGTTCGAGAAAAGACACGGGGTTACGGTGCAGGTGCTGTACAGCAACTGACATACGCCTGCCAAGACAACTTGGGGACACGGCTCTGGCCTTGCACGAGAACGCGACAACGTGGTGCTCGCCGCAGTCGTCGCAATAGAGGTGCGCGAATCCCCGCGCGAGAATTCCGCAGTCCAGGTACTTGTGTAGCTCTTCGGTCACGAACTTCGGCAAGGTCCGGCCGTCGGACTTGTCGGTCCACTTTTGCTCGAAGGTTAGCAGGTGCTGCTGCAACACCTGGTACAGGGCAGTCTGCTCTGGCTGCCGGCGCGAATAGACCGGCCCGTCGGACGCTACAGTTGTGCGCGTGCCGTTGCCTCCACGAAGTGGAGTTGTCGGCAAGCGGGTTCTTGCGCTCGCCTCAGCCCCGCGCGCCTTCGCCCGCGGGTGGTTCGCCATCTTCGCGCTGGAGCAGGCAGGAGGCCACGGCGGCGACGAGGCTGCGGCGGTGGCGGCTCTTGGGCAAAAAGACGTTGGCGCCGGCGGCGAGGGCGCGGTCGCGGGCGCCTTGCGAGGTGCGCGAGGAGAGCACGACGATGGGCAGGCCGCGCAGGGTGGCTTCGCGACGGATGCGGGCGATGAGCTGAAAGCCGTCGAGGCGGGGCATCTCGAGCGCGGTCACCACGGCGTCGAAGCGGCGTTCGCTCAGGACTTCCCAGGCCTCCCAGCCGTCCTCGGCAGCGACGGCTTGGTAGCCGGCGGTTGTCAGCAGGCGCACGCCGGCTTCGCGGGAAAGGCGCGAATCGTCGACCACCAGCACGCGAGGCTGGCCGCGGCGCGGGGCCGCGGTGGTGGGGCCGGTTGCGGAATAGGCCACGTCGGCCAGTGCGCCGAGGTCGAGTACGAGCTGAGCCTTGCCCGCGCCCGAGGCGGTGACCCCGGAATAGAACGGGATGAGCCCGATGAGTGGTCCCGGCGGCCGCACGACAATCGTGCGCGGGCCAATCACCTTGTCGCAGGTGATGAGAAAGTTGCGGCCGGCGTAGCGCACGTGCAAGGCGGCGGCGCGACGGCCGGGCGGTAGTTCCAGGCCGAGCAGGGCGTGCAATTTGAGAATCGGTACGCTCACGCCGCGGATAGCGGGCAGTTCGCCGCTGGTGCTGGCAGTGGGCGTGCCGCTGGCGAGCACGTTGTGGCCAATGGGCAACACTTCAATCACGTGGGCCGCGGGCACGGCGTAAACCTGCCCGCCAATCTTGAATAGCAGTCCTTGCGTGATGGCGCCGGCGAGGGGCAGGGTCAGCTTGAAGCGCGTGAAGGCCCCGGCTTGCGACTCGACTTTGATCTCGCCGCCCATGCGCGCCACCGCGCGCTTGACGATATTCATGCCCATCCCGCGCCCGGCCAGGGCATCGGACTGGGCGCGCGTCGAGAAGCCAGCCTCGAAGATGGCGCCCACCAAATCCTCGTCGCTGGGGTTGCCCATGTCGGCGAGCTGCCCCGAGGCCTGCAAGGTGCGGCGGATGGCCTCGCGGTCGATGCCGCCGCCGTCGTCCTCGAAGGTGAGGTACACGAAATCCGCTTCTTGGGCCGCGCGGATGGTGATGCGTCCGCGCGCCGGCTTGCCACGCTCGGCGCGCACGGGCGCGGGTTCGATCCCGTGGGCCATGGCGTTGCGCAGAAGGTGCAGCAAAGGGTCGGCCAGCTGATCCACGATGGCCTTGTCGAGTTCGACTTCCCCGCCGTGCACGGCAAGATCGGCCTGGCGGTGGCACGTGCGTTCAAGCTCGCGCAGGGCCGAGCCCAGGCGCGAATACGCCCATTCGAGCGGCACCAAACGCGCCCGCCGGATTTGCTCTTCGATGGATTCCGAGGTGGCGCGCATGGAATCGGCGTCTTCCGCCAGCCGGCGCGCGGTGCGATCGAGAAACGACAGCGCGTCGGTGAATTCCACGTCGATCTCGCCCAGGCGATCGAGCAAGCGGCCGAGATCTTCCATTCGTCCGGCCGCGGGCAGATCGGTGGCCAGTGTGCCCTGGGCCGCGCGCAGGCCGTGGCGAGTCGATCCCAAATCGCGAAGCACGCTGCCCATCTCGTGTACGCGCCGGTCGAGCCGCGTGCGCAGAATCACCAGATCGCCGACGTTTTCCAGCAGAGCATCCAGGCGCTCGACGTCGACGCGTAAGACAGCTTCGCCGCCCACGCGGCGATCGGCCACGGCCCGGCGATCCATGGGACGGCGGCGCTCGGCCATTTCGCGCGGCACAGGCGCGGTTTCAGGCGGCACACTGGAGCGAGGGGGCGGTACGGCCAGGCGCGCACTGCTGAGCAAGGCCCGGATCTCGGCCACGCCCTCGTCGATGCGCTCTAGGATGCCGAAGGTGGGCGCGAGCTGGCCGCGCCGGATCTCGGTGCACAGCTCTTCGAGCTCGTGGGCCGCGCGCGCCACGGCGTCGAAGCCCACCGAGCCCGCCGATCCCTTGAGCGTGTGCAAGTGGCGGAACAGCACGTCCACCACGTCGGGCGAAATGTCGAGGGTGGCGGCCGACGCGCGCGCGAGCGATTTTTGCGCCTCCCTGATGCGGCCAAGGTGCTTCTCGGCTTCCTCCAGGAAGAGGCTGCGCAGCATCTCGGTTTCGCCCGCGTTCCACTCGGGCAGCATGCCGTGCTCGCCGCTGCCGTCGCCACTATCGGATTTCACCGCCATGGCGGATGGATCCTACGCCTTGGTCCCGGCCGGTTTCTCGCCGAGAGCGGTCAGGATGTTCGCCAGCGACTCGCCGAGCGGCGAGTTCGTGCTGGCCAGAAGCGGCGCGAAGGGCGCGAGCACGCGCGCAAGCTCACCCCGCCGCTCGTGGAGAATGCGGGTGATTTCCGCCTCGCCCTGCGCGGTGAAACGCAGTTGCGCGATGGCCTCGGCCAGGGCCTTGCGGGTATCCGCGCTTGCGCTCGCGTCGCTGCGGGCGCGCACGGCGAGCGCGGCGAGCTGATCGGCGACGGTGCGCACACTCTCGATGGCCCGCGTGGCTTCGGCGGTGGCGTTGGCGATGGTTTCAAGATAGGCGCCGATGTCCTTGGTGGCGGTGGCCGCACGCTCGGCCATCTTGCGCACCTCCTCGGCCACCAGGCCGAAACCCTTGCCCTGCGCGCCGGCGCGCGAGGCTTCGATGGCGGCGTTGAGCGACAGGATGTTGGTTTCCGAGGTAACATCATCGAGCATCTCGACGATCTGTCCCACCTCTTCCGAACGCGCTTCCAGCGCCTTGAGCTTGCGCGCGATTTCCGCCACGGCGGCCTGCTGCCGGGTCATGCCGTCGGCGATCTCGGGCAGCGCGCTCCCGGCGGCCTCGGCCGCCAGCATGATTGAGGTCGCCGCGAAGGAGATCTGCATGGCCCGCGCTTCCAGGCTGGCCAGAAGTTCGTTCGTCGCTTGCGCGATGTCGCCAAGCGATCCTGTGCCCGGCTTGGCACGCACGGTAAGGTCGCCTTGCTGGGCGGCTCGCATGGTCGCGAGCAATTCTTGGAGTGCTTCTTTGTCGTTCATGATCCAATCACCGCGCTGATGGCGTCGCGCACGTAGTCGATGGTGCGCTCCATGTCGAGCAAGAGCGCTGGGCCGCTGGCGTCGAGCACGGTGGCCGACAGAAAGGTCGGCCGCGGCGGTGGCACCCGGCTGTGCTGCTCGTCCACGGTACCGATGTTCACCACGCGCTCGACGGCAAGGGCCACGCGCACGGCCTCGCGCCCGGCGTCCGGCGCGGTCTCGATGAGTAGCAGTTTGTCCTTGGGAAATCGGTAGGCCGCGCCTTCCGCCATCTCGTCGCCCGCGGGCTGAAAGCACACGGCGAGATCCAGCACGGGAAGGATGAACCCCTGCACGGGCGCGATCCCGCGTATCACCGCCGGCGCGAGCGGAACCGGGGTCACGTTGCGCATGGGCAGCACCTTGCGCACGACCCCGAGCGGAAGCGCGCAGCGCAGGCCGCGCAGCTCGAAAAACACCACATCGAGGGGAGCGACCGCCGGCATGTTCTACACGACCATGGGCGCAACCCGGCGCCGGATGAGCTTGCTGCGCAGCAGACGGAAGAGCACTTGGGTCACATCGTAGGATCCCATCTTCGAGATCTGGATGATGTCGCGAACCGTGTTGCGGCCGTTGACGAGGTCGGCGATGGCGGCTTCCTCGCGCAGCAGTTGCCCGCGGCCGAAACTGGCCAGCTTGTCCTCGTTGCGGACGAAGGTCATGTCGAAGTCGCCAATTTCTTGTTCGATGACCCGCCACTCTTCCACGCGGCGCAAGCCCTCGAGGATTAGGCCATCGACGGGCAGGGCCAGCGCGGCCTCGCGCACGTGCATGGGCAACTCGGTCAAGGGGCGGAAGGTGAAGCGCCCGCTGCCCCAGCGCAGACTCTCGAAAACCAATGCCGCGGTCTGCTTGGCCATGGCCTTGTGCAGGCCCGTGGCCGCGAGCAGCCCGCGCGAGCACAGGTAGGCGCCCAGCAATTCCTTACTGCTGTCGCGTCGGCGGTCGTCGAGGACTTGCGCCAGCGCCTCTTGCGACAAGTGTCCGCCACCGACGAGAAAACGTCCGAGCAGAAATTCATCGGCCACGCCTTGGGCGCCGGCGAAGTCCACGCGGCCCTGGCCAAGGTAGATGTCCATGCGGGCCCGGCCGTGAGAAAGATTGACGGTGCCGGTGTAGCCGCGGTCTTGCAAGAGCAAGAGCACGTCGGCGATGGAAACGACGGCCAGATCGCCCGCCAGCGCGGCCCCGAAATCCGCCGACTCGCGCGCCGGGCTTTCGCCCTTGTCGTCCTTGGCCTCGCCCGGGATCAACGCTGCCAGGTCGATGCGGCTGTCAGAACCGGCTTTGGCCTCGGGCGAGGCTGTCTTCTTGCCGACCTTCTCCAGGGTGTGGCTGACCACCGCCAGCAGCGCTTCGGGCGAGAAGGGCTTGGAGATGATGTTCATGACATTCGGCATGACCGCGAAACACTCGCCGATGTCCTCGCCCTTCGCGCTCATCACGATGACGGGCACGTTTTCCAGGCGCATGTTGGCCGAAATGGCACGGCACACGTCGTCGCCCTTCAAATCCGGCAGCAGAAAGTCGAGCAAGATCAAATCGGGCGTGCGCGCCTGCGCGGCTTCGATGCCGGCTTCTCCGGTGCGCGCGGTTTCCACGCGGAAGCCGGCCTTGGTCAGCGATAGCTCGACGAGCTTGCAGATGGTCGGGCTGTCATCGACGACGAGTATGGTCTCTCCTGACATCGGCCGTGGCTCCTCTTTTCACACACGGAGTGGCGCGGCAGTCTACAACGGGCCGCACCCAAGGGACAACGCGCGCGAGGGAAAAAGCCTGTCTGCGTTGGCCTGCGTCAGTTGGCAGGCCTGCCCGGCTTTACTTCCATTCCTGGGCTACCGATTGAGAACCATAGGAGATCCGAGCATGGATGCCGCGACATGGCTGCGCCAAATGGGCGGTGGTGGAGATCCCGCCCAAGCGGACAAGCGCGCCCAACTAGCCGAGCTGTGTGGCTACCTAGCGGGATTGGACACGCTCGATGGTCTGCTTTTCGAGGGCATGGAGCGCGTGGCCGCGTTCTTCGCCGCGGGACGGGCAGCGGTCTTCATTCCCGATCGCGACAATCACCTGCGTGCGGTGGCCTGGATCAGCGATTCCGTGCGCGAGCTGCGCCTGCCTCGCGACCCCGGCAACCTGGTCGGCTGGGCCGTGGCGGCGCGGTCGCCGGCCAGCGTCCGTAATGTGTGGGATCTTGCCGAGCTGGTTCGCTTGCACCCGCGTTTGCGCCCGGACGATCGCCTGGATCAGTGGCTGGGTCTGCGGCTGCATTCCGTGATCCTGGCGCCGCTTCTTGACCAGGACAAGGAAGTGGGCGTGCTTCTTATCGCCAATCGCACCGACGAAGCCAGTGTCTTTCCCGCGCGCGACGTGGGCTATGCGGGCGAGGTGGCCAAAACCGTCGCGGGCAGCCTGGCCGCGCAGCTCGGCTTGCGCACGTCGGTTCAGCCCGTGGAAGCGCCGGTGGCTACCAAATCCACGCCCGCCATTCGCCCGTCGGCAGCGCAGGCGTCGGTCGCCACGATACCGACCCCGACGGCAATCCGGCCAGTCACGCCTCCGGCCCCAGCGAGTTCGCGGCCAGTCACGCCTGCCGCCCTGGCGGGTTCGCGGCCAACCACGCCTTTGGCAGCGGTGGGTTCACGGCCTGCGACGGCGGAGCCCGCCACGGCTCGCGACGGCGCCAAGGAGCGACCTTTGTCGTGGCCCGCGGGCAAATGGGACCATCTCGTCCAGGCCGGTGTCATGCAGCCCGAGCAATTGGCGAAAGCGCTGGCCTCGGCCGAGGCTTCGGCAACCGATCCCGGCCGTTTTCTCATCGAGAAAGTCGGCATCGCTCGCGCCGACGTGGAGAAGGCTGTCTCCAGCTACTATGGCGTTCCGTTCTACCGATTCACCGCCCAGCAATCGATCCCGGAAGATCTCCGCCAGCGCCTGCGCATGGAATTCTTGCGCAAGATCGGCGCCGTGCCTATCGAGCGCCGCGGGCCGCGACTGATCGTCGTCATCGACGATCCGCACGACATCCAGCGCGCCGATGCCCTGCGCTCGGTGGAAACCGATCGCGAGATCGCCATTCACGTTGGTTTTCGCGACGAGATCCTGGCCTGCATCGAGCATTCGTACGGACTCAAGTCCGACGTCAACGTCCTGATCAGGGAGCTGTCCACCGACGAGAGCACGGGCGCCGTGGACGAACCCAGCGAGGACGACGACGCCGAGGAAGAGGAATCCGACAGCGCCATCATCAAACTGGCCAACCAGATCATCATCGACGCCTACCAGCGCGGCGCCTCGGATATCCATATCGAGCCCTACGGCAAGGAAGAAAACACGCGCATCCGTTTTCGCATCGATGGCGATTGCATCGCCTACCAGGAAATCCCGGCGATCTTCCGCAACCCGCTGGTGGCCAGGTTCAAGATCATGGCCCGGCTCGATATCTCGGAAAAGCGCAAGCCCCAGGACGGCAAGATCAAGTTCCGCATGCGCGACCGGACCATCGAGTTGCGCGTCGCCACGCTGCCCACGGTGAACGGCAACGAAGACATGGTCATGCGCATCCTGGCCGCGTCCAAGCCCATTCCCCTCGACGAAATGGGCATGAGCGAGCGCAATCTGCGCGAGATGCGCGCCATCATCTCCAAACCCTACGGGTTGATTCTGTGCGTGGGGCCGACCGGGTCGGGCAAGACCACGACGCTGCACTCGGCCCTGGGCTCGATCAACACCATCGACATGAAGATCTGGACGGCCGAGGATCCGGTCGAAATTACGCAACCCGGGCTGCGCCAGGTGCAGGTGCAGCCCAAGATTGGATTCGACTTCGCGGCGGCCATGCGCTCGTTCCTGCGCGCCGACCCCGACGTGATCATGGTCGGCGAAATGCGTGACAAGGAAACCGCCGCCACGGGCGTCGAGGCGTCGCTCACCGGCCACTTGGTGTTCTCGACCTTGCACACCAACAGCGCGCCCGAGACCATCACCCGCATGATCGACATGGGGCTCGACCCCTTCACCTTCGCGGACGCGCTCTTGGGCGTGCTGGCGCAGCGGCTGGCGCGCGGGCTTTGCAAGAAGTGCCGCGAACAATATGTGGCGGACAAGGACGAGGTCGCCGAAATCACCCAGACCTTTGGCGAGGAAGCCGCGGCCGCGCGCGGGATCGGCCGCGGCGACTTCAAACTGTGGCGCGCTCCCGGCTGCGAGCTGTGCAGCAAGACCGGCTACAAGGGCCGGATCGCGGTGCATGAGCTGCTGGTCGCCGACGAAGGCATCAAGCGCGCCGTGGCCAAGCGAATGCCTGTCGAGGAAATCCGCAAGCTGGCCGTGGCCGGCGGCATGACGACTTTGCTCCAGGACGGCATCGAAAAAGCCATCGCGGGCAAGACCGACCTCAAGCAAGTCTTGGCCGTGTGCCTACGCTAACGCTTCCTGTTTTCGAGGAGGCGGATCTGGTAGCGCGCGGAGCCGGCGTCGGGGCCGCTGGGCAGGAGCTCGACGTAGCGACGATAGGACTGCAGCGCGGGTGCCGATTGGCCGGCGTTGCGGTAGGCCTCGGCCAAGCCAAAGAGTGCGGTGCCGTTGGTCGGGTTGCTGGCGAGCGCCCGCTTGAACAGCACAATGGCGCGCGTGGGCTGACGATGGTTCAGGGCCACATAACCCTGGGCGGCCTGGGACGGCGGAGCATTGGGCCTGGCCGCGCTAGCCTGGGCACCTTGGGCCTTGGCCGACGCCTTTGCCTTGTGCGCGGCGATGGGTCTATTGGCGACCGCGTTCTTGGCGGGCTTGCCGAGCAGCGGCACCTTTTCGCTGGGACCGTCATTGGCAATGGGTTCGACCACTGGGCCACGTGCTGGGCTGCCTTCGCTGGCTTCCTCGGCCGTCTCGGCGGCCTTCGCGGGGGCGGATGCCGCGGGCGCCGCCACGGATGGCGGCGGGTTTTCGGCGGTTCCCGGGGAGGAAATCACCGCCGAGGGCAGGCGGTGGTGCTGCCAAAGGATGCCGGCGTAGGCCACGATTGCCGCCACCAACATCGTGACGAGCAACTTCAAAAAGATACGGGGCTTGGCGGGCTCCACGCGAACGATGACGGTCTTCTCGGCACCTGGGTCGTACAGAGATGAGGGCCGGGGACCGGTTGCCGCGCGCGCTGGGGCAGCAGGAGCCGCGACCGGCCGCGGGTGAGCGGGGGCAGGTTCAAGCGGGCTGCGCTCTGGCGGGGACGGCCGGAGCGCGGGCGGCTCCAGCACGGGGAGCGCGAGCGGCGCGAGCGGCGCGGGCGGCTTCAGCACGGGGAGCGCAAGCGGCGCGAGCGGCGCGGGCGGCTCCAGCACGGGGAGCGCAAGCGGCGCGGGCGGCGCTAGCACGGGAGGCGCGAGCGGCGCGGGCGGCGCCACGGGCAGGGGCTTGTCCGCGCTGCGCGCCCGCTCGGCACTGTCCATGATGTCGAAGAAGGGAGCCAATTCGGCCATTTCGCCCAAGCGCTGCCAAGAATCGCCGCCGCGAGAGAGACGGTCGTTGCGCCCTACCCGGCGCTCGATAATCCACTTGTGCAGCGTCGTCAGGTCGCGCAAGCGCAAAGAGCGGCCCGCCTCGGTCTCGATCACCCACTCGCCCGCCTCTTCGCCGTCGGATTCGCGACTCGCTTTGGCCGGGCTGGCCCCGGTCGCTGGGGTCGCCGGCCGCTTGACCACGAACTGGTGTCCGCAGTCGCTACATTGCACCTCGGTCCCGAGGTCGCTGACATTCGCGTCCTCGACTTCATATTCGGACTTGCAGCGTTCGCAGCGGACATCCATCGGACTTAAGCCTAGGTCACATTCTTAGCACCCGGTTTCCGAGCGCACCTGATGAATGTACCCGAAATCCGCCTGGCTATGCTAGGCGTAGACAGATCAAGAAGAGGGCCAATCCAACCAAGAATCCCGCCCCTGTAAACGCTGCTGGCGCCCGCCGAAGCGCAAGATTCGCGTCCACGCCCTTGCGAAAGAAGGCCACCGCGGACGCGACCCAGATCCCAAGTCCGAGCAAGGCGAGCAAAACAAAAGAGATTTTTGGCCGCGGCCGCTCGGCGAGCCGCTCGGCGTGCCACCTTGCACGCTCCTCGAAGGTGGCCGGTGATGCGCGATCTTCCGTGGCGGCCAGTAGGCGGGACAGCCGGCGATCGAGGCTGGGCAGGCGTTCGGCGTAGGGCGTGTAGAACGAGCGCGTGCCCAGCAGGGCAGCCCGCTCGGCTTCGAAGGCCGCGCGCGCGGTGGCGTAGTCGCCCTTGGTGACCTGCGCAATCCCAATGGCATCCAGCCGGTCCAGCGCGCTGCGCGTGAATGGACTGCCGGGCAAATAGAGACGCCCAGCGTCGAGGTAGAACCGGATGGCCTCGCTGACCTCGCCGCGCTCTTCGGCCGCGACGCCGTTGCGATAGGCGGCTCGCGCGTCGACGAGAAGGCGCACGACGATCACGCCCAAAGCAGCGGTGACGCCCAGGAGGACGATGACCACCTGGCGACGGAAACCGCGCATCAGACGAAATCCCGCTTGCGGAAGATGAGCATGGCCAGCACCAGGACGACGAGCGAGTAGCCGATACCGTAACCCGTGGCCGAGAGCATGTAGTCCGCGCTCACGAACTGGCGGTGTACGGACAGATCCTCGGCGCCGACGATGGCGCCCGAGGGATAGAACAGGTGCAGGTTCGGCATCAGGTTGCAGAAGAGATCGAGGGTGGTCTTGGCGCCGGGTCCCAGCTTCTCGCTGAGCGCGCGGATGTCGGGCACGGAGCGGCCGACGACGAAACAGCCCAGGGCGAAGAACCCGGACAGAAATGGGCTGGAGAAGGCCGAGAAAAACACGGCGATGGAGGTCACCACCATGACGTTGACGAACAGCAACCACACTGCTTTGACCATGGCCACGTCGAAGTGGGCGTCCTCGCTGGCCAGGACCAGGGCCAGGACCGCGCCCATCACGGCCATCTGCACCGCCAAGGTGAGTAACATGCCCAGCCACTTGCCGAGCACGAATTCCCAGCGCCACAGCGGCTTGGGCAGGATGGTGTACACGGTCTTGAGGTCGAGCTCTTTGTAGAGCAGGTTCACGCCCACGAAGATGGCGATGATGACGCCGAAGATGTCGATGCCGAACAGACCGACGTCGCGGATGGTGCGTACTTCCTCGTGCAGGGTGAGATTGCCGATGGCCAACGCCGACAGGATGATGAGCACGGCGAAGAAAAGCAGGCTGTACAGGATCTTGTTGCGCACGGCCTCGCGAAAGGTGTTCCAGACAATGGCGGTGATGCGATTCATGCCGCCCCCTTGTCCGACCCACTCGTCGATTCGACCTCGCCGGCTTCGCGCATGAAGAGATCTTCCAGCGACTCGCGCCGGGGCGTGACCGAGATGATGCTGGCCTTGGCGGCGAGCGCGGCGCGCAGGAAGGCGTCCACATCCGTGCCCTCGGGCAAGTCGGCGAGCATGCCGTCCGGTGTTTGCCTGATCTTCGCGCCATCGGGTAGGGACGGGATCTGGCCGACCTCGTGGCGCAGGCAAACCTCGGTGGACAGCAGGCGCGCGGTGAGCAGTTCGGACAGCGGCCCAACGTTGCGAATGCGGCCGGCGAAGATCATAGCCACCCGGTCGCAGGTCATCTCCACGTCAGGCAAGATGTGGGTCGAGTAGAGCACCGTGCGTCCTTCGCGCTTGAGCTCCAGCATGAGATCGCGGATCTCCTTGCGCCCGATGGGGTCGAGCCCGGTCATGGGCTCGTCGAGGACCACGAGTTCGGGATCGCCCATTAAGGCCTGCGCTATGCCGATGCGCTGGAGCATGCCCTTGGAGAACTTGCGCAGGGGCCGGCCGCGCGCGTGGTCGAGGCCGACGCGGGTGATGAGCCGGGCGGCCCGGGCGCGCCGCTCGGCCCGGGGCACGTCGAACAGGGAGCCGACCAAGTCGAGAAACTCCTCGGGTGAAAGATATTCGTAGAAATAGGGGCTCTCGGGCAGGTAGCCGAGGCGGCGCTTGGCCTCGCGATTCGGCACCGGCCGGCCCAAAACCTCGGCGCGGCCGTGCGTCGGAAACACCAGGCCCATCAGCATCTTGAGCGTGGTGGTCTTGCCCGATCCGTTGGGGCCGAGGTAGCCGAACACCTCGCCGCGCCGGACGTCGAAAGTGGCTTGTTTCACCGCCTCGACCCGCTTGCGGAAGAAACCCAGGTGAAACGTCTTGGCCAGCTCGTCGGCACGCAGGACGATTTCGCTCATTGGAGTTTCTCCATCTTAGTCGGCCGGGTGCCTGCGGTACCAGTAGATGGTGCGCAGGAGGCCTTCTTCGAGATCGACCTTGGGCGCATAGTGCAAAAGCTCCTTGGCCTTGTCGATGTTGGGGATGCGCAGCTCGACATCGGCCTGGTTCCACGGCACGTGCTCGATGTGCGACGAACTGGAAGCTAGGCGAATGATTTCCTTGGCCAGGGCATAGATGGTCAGCGTGGAGCGCGGGTTGCCGATGTTGAAGGCGTGGCCGACCGCCTCGTCGCGCGAGAGCGCCAGCGCGATGCCGTCGACGATGTCGTCGACGTAACACCAGGCGCGGATCTGCGACCCGTCGTTGTGGATGGACAGCGGCTGGCCGCGCAGGGCGCGCACGATGAAGTGGTGAACCGCGCCCTCGCCGACCTGGCGCGGGCCATAGATGTTGAACGGCCGAACGGAAACCGTGGGCAGCTTGTACTGCTTCCAGTAGTTCATGGCCAAGTGCTCGGTGGCGAGTTTGGCCACGGCGTAGGTCCAGCGCGCTTCGCCCACGGCCCCTAGCGTGGTCGCGTCCCACTCGGTCACGTTGTAGGCATAGCGGCCGAAGACCTCGCTGGTGGAAAAATCGATCAGGCGCTTCACGCCGCCCCCGGCCAGCGCGGCTTCCAGCACATTCATCGTTCCGAGTAGCGACACGCGCATGGTCAGCACCGGGTTGCCAAGCACGGTGTCCACGCCAGCGATGGAGGCCAGGTGGATGACGACGTCGCAGCCTTCCATGGCCGATTTGACCGCGGCGGCATCGAGCACGTCGCCCTGGATGGTGCGGACGTGCGCGTGCTTGTCGAGTCCGGCCGGGCCCAGGGCATTGCGCCTGAAAGTGTCGAGCACGACGATCTCGTTGTCCGGGACGAATCTTTCCACCAGGTGCGAGCCGATGAAGCCAGCACCGCCGGTGAGGAGAATGCGCCGTCCGGAAATCACGGGATTCGCAAAAGAACTGTCGCTCATGGGTGATAAGAAGCCGTATCATAACCGAACTGGTATTCGATGCCTGAAAAGACCAGGCCAAGACCGCGACGGCGACGCGCCGGCGTGCTGATTCCGCTGTTTTCGGTGCGTACGAAGGCGGGATGGGGCTTGGGCGAGATCCCTGACATGGTGGCCATGGCCAAGTGGGCGGCGCAGGCCGGGATCCGCGTGGTGCAGATGCTGCCGGTATGTGCGGTCAGCGGCGGCGAGACCAGTCCGTACTCTGCCGCCACGGCCTTTGCCCTCGATCCCGTGTACCTCGGCTTGGACACGTGCGAGGATTTCGTGGCCGCGGGCGGGCGGGCGGCCCTGTCCGATGCCGATCGCCAACTACTCGATGAACTGGTCGCGGCTGCCACCGTGCCCTGGAACCGGTTGCGGCCGCTTAAAGAGCGCGGCATGCGCCTGGCGTTCGCCCAGTTTCGCAGCCAAGAATGGCGGCGGCGCAGTAAGCGCGCGCGACAGCTCACCCAGTTCCGCGAGGAGAACCGCGACTGGATCGAGGACTGGGCCTTGTTCGCGGTCCTGCACCGCCAATTCGACATGCACTGGCGGGAATGGCCCGCCGAGCTCGCGGATCGCCATCCGGGAGCCCTGGCACGCGCGGCGAAGGAGCACGCCGAAGAAATTCTTTTCGTGACCTGGCAGCAGTGGCAGCTCGACGAACAGTGGCGAGTGGCGCGCGCGGAAGCAGCAGCGTTGGGTGTCGACTTGATGGGCGATCTGCCCTTCGTCGTGGCCGAGGACTCGGCCGACGTGTGGAAAGAGCGCGACTTGTTTCGCCTGGGGCTGCGCGTGGGCGCGCCACCGGATGCCTTGTGCGCCGAGGGGCAAGATTGGGGCTTGCCGCTCTTCGACTGGCGCGCGATGGAGAAGACCAACTTCGCGTGGATGCGCAGGCGCGCCGAGCGGTCGGGGCGGCTCTTCGGTTTGTACCGCGTTGACCATGTCATCGGCATGTACCGTACCTACTATCGATCGGCCGATGGCAAGAAGTCCGGCTTCTCGCCCTCTGACGAAGACGCACAGATTCGTCTCGGCGAAACCTTGCTCGCCATCATGGACGAGTACGGCGAGGTGATCGCGGAAGACCTGGGCATGGTGCCGGAGTTCCTGCGACCGTCGCTGGCGCGCCTTCAGCTACCCGGCTACCGGGTTCTGCGCTGGGAAAAGGACGACCTGTGGCGCGAAGGTCGCATGCAGCAGTTCTTTCGCGATCCCGCCAAGTGGCCGGGGATTTCCGTGGCCACCTCGGGCACGCACGACACCGAGGCCCAGGCCGTGTGGTACGACGCGCTCTCGCCCGAGCATCGCGGCTATCTCGCGCGCATTCCGGGGCTCGAACACCTCGATGCCCATCGCGATTTCGACGACGGTGTCAGAGACGCGCTTCTGCGTGTGCTCTATCAATCGGCCTCTGATCTGTGCCTGGTGCCGTTTCAGGATTTGATGGGCACACGCGAGCAGGTCAACGTGCCCGGCTCGGTGAACGAGCACAACTGGACCTACCGCATGGCCATGGCTGTGGACGCGCTGTGCGCCGATCAAGCGACCAGCGAGCGCTTGCTCCGCCTAGCCGGCGATTCGCGGAGGATTGAGAGCCTGGCCGAGTCCAAGGGCTAGCCGATAGGGTACACTGCGACCCATGGTTCGACGAAGCCATTGGGGCCGCTCTGCACGCGCTCGGACTCGACGCCTTTCCCAGGTGGCAGGCCCGGAGGCGTGACCGGCATGCTCCATCGTCCCTCCAACAAGACTCTCGCGCTGCTGCTTTTTCTCGGCGTCGTTGGGTCGACCAGCACCGTTTTTTGGGTAAGTTCGGCGCGCCTGGTTCATCCGCGGCTCTCGGTTTTTTCGCTGCCCGTGCTCGCGGGCCTTGCTCTCTGTCTGGCGCTGACATCGCTCAATCTCGCGGCTCGCTGGTTCAGATGGCACTTTCTCATTCGGCGCTTCATGCGCAGCATTGCTACGCGCGACAGCCTGGCGGTGTACTTGGCCACGCTTCCCGCCATCGTCACGCCGTTCTTCATTGGAGAACTGGTCCGCGTGCTCATTCTGAGAAAGAAATCCGGCGCCAAGGCCGCTCCCCTGGCCTGGGTTTGGTTGATCGAGCGCATCTTGGATAGCGCGGTTCTGCTCTGGTTTCTTGTGCTCACGCTCAACACGACCGTCGGCTTCTTGTTGCTGCCGGTGCTCGCGGGCACGAGCTTTTTGCTATTCAGACTCCTCCTCGAGGATCGGCGCATGCGCAACGCACTGTCCATCGGCTCGCTGGCCCTGGCGGGAACTATCTTCGCGTGGGTTCTTCCGGCCCTTGCCCTGCTGGGGATTCTCGGCCTTTGCTCGCAGGTGGTGCCGCCGTTCGCGGCGGTCGTTCGCGCCTTCGCCGCCGGTACGCTGTTCGGCGGAATCAGTGGTTTCCCGCTCGGTGTCTCGATTACGGGCTCGACGATGATCAAGCAGCTCGTCGCAGCGGGCGTTGCTTCCGATGTCGGCGTGCTCGTGATCCTCATCCACCGGATCGGCACCGCTTGGTATGCCGTGTTTCTTGGCATCGCGTCTTTTGCATTTTGGCGACGGCGGCTGGCGAACATCATGCGTGGGAGCGTGCCGGGCCACTTCGACGAAATTGCCCACGAGTACGAGGAGCAGATCCCGAAGCACGTGCGCGATCGGCTGCTCTCGAAGAAGATTGGGCTCATCGAGAGGCAACTGCGAAAGGCGGGAATTTCCGGATCGGGCATGGGTCTCGACGTCGGCTGCGGTCAGGGCTGGTACCTCGGCGCTCTTGCCAAGGCTGGCCATCGCATGAGTGGGATCGATCTTTCGGGCGGGCAACTCAGGAAGGCGGCGGCCAACTTGCGGCAGGAGCAGATCGTCACCAACGTGCTGGCGCAAGCGGACGCGCAGGTTCTGCCCTTTCCCGATGACACGTTCGACTTCGCCTACAGCATCAACGCCTTTCACCACCTCCCTTCCGCCGAGGCCCAGGCCAAATCGCTGCGCGAGATCGTTCGCGTCCTGCGGCCCGGCGGAACCTTCGTGCTGCACGAGATCAACACGCAGAACCCCGTCTTTCGTCTCTACGTCGGCTACCTGTTTCCTCTCCTCAAACAAATCGACGAGGGCACCGAGACGTGGATGCTTCCCACGAAGCTTCCGCGAGCCGAGGGCGCGAAGTGGCAGCCCGAAGTCGAGTATTTCACGTTCACGCCCGACTTCGTGCCGAGCGCGATCCAGCGCGCACTCGATCGACTGGAACGCTTTCTAGAGCGCTCAGCTTTCCGGCGCTACAGCGCGCACTACCAGGCGTCTTTGGTGAAGGACACCACCGTGAAAAAGGAGCAACCGTGAGGTTTCCCCATCGACCCAAACATTTCGCCGTCGTCGCTGCGATTGTTTTCGCCGTGTCGCTACTCAAGGGCCTGCGCATGCCCAATCTATGGTCGGCGACGCACATGACGTTCAACTACGGCCAGGGGTTCATTCGCCGGGGCCTCTTTGGCGAGATCCTTCGCACTGTCGGCGGCCAGCATCCCTACAACTACAATCGGCTGGCGCTGATCGCGGTCCTGATGTTCGTCGCCATGGCGGTGACGATGGTCATTCTCATCAAGCGAGCGCTGGCGGCCGATCCGGAGGATCTCGGATTCAAGGCGGTGGTGCTGGTGTTCGCCGCGTCCTCGGGGATCGTCACGCTCGCTCACTTCATTGGTTACCTCGACGACGTCGGTCTGGTACTGGTGCTTGGCGTGATCTTGGTCTCGGCCCGGTCAAGCAGCCGATACCTGATCTTCCTCCTGGGGATCCCCGTCATTCTGTTCGTGGCATTCATTCATGAGTCGCAGGTCCTGATGCTCGCTCCCACGCTGCTGTTCGCGATGATCTGCCACATCGTCGTTCAGTTCAGGCAGGCCGGCATCTCCCGCCGGGCGAAGTCCGTGCTGGTCGCCAGCGCGGCCGTCGGGTTCATCGCGGCTTTTGTCACTTCCACCGCCATCGGCATTTGGGGCACCAAGAGCCCGGACGTCATCAACGCCCTGCAGGCTTCCGTCGCCAAGGTCGCCAACTTTCCCCTGCGCGGTGACGGGTTCGAGGCACTCTATCGACCGGTCAGGGACAACATCTTCAAGTTGATGCCTTGGTTCTGGAGCAACCCGGAAAACAAGACCTATCTCGTGCTGTCGATGATCTCCGCCTTTCCGGCTATTGCGTTCCTGATCTTCTACGGTGTGCGGATCATCGGGCGTTTGGGCTTGTCCAAGATCGCACGAACGATTGTGACGACGGCCTTGGTCGCAGCGGCGCTCGCGCCCGTCTCGCTCAATTTCATGGGGTGGGACACCACGCGGTGGAACGCCATCAGTTTGATGGCGTGTTTCTACTGCATCGCCACCGTCAAATTGTACTTCTCGTCGACGGTCCCGGCCGAGCCCAATCTTCGCGTGGAATCCCCGCTGGTGCTGACCTTGGCCGCGGTGGCCATTGTCCTAGGTCTGTGCAGTTCCAACTACGACCGATTTCTGTTCGACGGCTACACCACGCAGTGGTTTCCCTTCCAGGGACAGGTGAATTCACTCATCGAACTCTTCAAGGGGCACTTCACCTTCATGCCCCGTGGGTGACGGTTGACGGGCAGTTGGCGGCGGAGATCTAGTCTATCCCCTAGTCTATTCCGACGATGGCCTTGATGTACTGGCCGCGCTCGTAAGACCAGGCGTCGCTGTCCTTGGAACCGGCCAGCTTGCCGCGGAAGGCGGCCAGGCTCGCGAACTTGTGTTCGGTCATCCAGGCGTCGAGTTCGTCCAGGATCTTCCGCACGGCCGTACCGTGGTTCTTGAGCAACGCGCTGACCGCTTGCACGGAATTGGCGCCGGCCAGGATGAGGCGAGCGATGTCCTTGCCACTGCTCACACCGGTGCTGCCCACGAGATCGGTCTTGCTGCGCTTGCCGAGAAGACCAATCCAGCGCAGGGCCACCAGAGAATCCTGCGATTCGCTGGGGCGGAACCCCGCCTTCTTGGCGAGGGTGTCGACGTCGATGTCTGGCTCGAACAGGCGGTTGAACAGGATCAGGGCATTGGCGCCCGCCTTTTCGAATCGGGCGGCGACGTTCATCAAGCTGGTGTAGTAGGGATGCAGCTTGACCGCGATGGGTAGCTTGACCGCGGCGCGCACCTGCGCGACGACATCCGCTTCCTTCTTCTCGATGTCGCCGGAAAGCACGTCTGGGCTCAGGGCGGGCGAGTAGAAGTTCAGCTCAAGACCGTTCACGCCGGTGTCGGCGAGCTGCTTGGCGTACTCGACCCATGTCCCGGGGTTGATGCAGTTCAGGCTGGCGAAGAGCGGGAACTTCACCGCCTTGCGTGCTTCCTTCACCCAGAAGACGTGCTCCTTGGGGCCGCCATGGCGGAGCTGCGGGTAGAATGACTGCGCCTCCGAATCGGTGTTGTCGTGGGCGCCGAGCTTGCTTTGGAAGTCGTCTTCCTCGATCTGGATCTGCTCCTCGAACAGGGACTTGATGACCAGCCCACCCGCCCCGGCGGCTTCCAGGGCCTTGATGCTGTCGATGTTCTTGGACAGCGAGCACGCGCCGACCACCAGAGGATTGGCGAGCGGAATTCCCATATACGTCGTCTTCAAGTCAGCCATGGTGCACCTTTCTTTGCGGCGCGAACCTGCCACCATCAGGCGGAAAGCGAACGCCGGGTCGAACGCGACTCATTTATCCGTGTTTGTGGATGCCGTCAACTACGCATCGGTTAGTTCGCAGCTGACCGAATTTGGCGATAGTCTGTGGCTGGGTGGGATTCTGACCATGTCCGTGGAAAAACCGCGCTTTCGTCGCGATCTTGCAGCCGCGCCCGTCGAGGTCGACGGCGAGCGGTATGTCGAAGTCCGCGATCCGAGAACGGGCGGAAGTTTTCTCTTCTACGATTTCGAGTACCGCGTGGCGCTCGCCTTTGATGGTTTCGACCTGGACAAGGTGATCCCCTGGGTGAGGCTCTCGACCGGGCTCGAATTGCAGGTGGACCAGCTGCAGGCCTTTGCGGCGAGCCTGGAGGGAATGGGCTTTCTTGAAAGCGAGGCCGACCCCGCGCCGGCCGCAGAAGTTGAAAGCACACGCTCGCCCGAGGTGGCTATTCCCGAATCCGAGACGGCCGTCGCGCCGGTGCTGCCGGTCGCAGAATCCGCCCCTGCGATGAGCGACGAGTCTGCGGCCAATGCGCCGAGGTCGATGGTGGATGAAGCAGTGGTCGCTGCTGGCCAAGAACCGGAGCTGCCCCAGGCGAAGATGCCCCAGGCGAAGATGATCGAGGGGCGGGACCACCCAGAACCCGAAGCGACTTGCGAGTCAAGTCCGCCGCGAGCCGAGTCAAGCCCGCCACAGCCGGAGGCGAGTGCGTTGCAGGCCGAGACCATCTTGAGCACAGACCTGCTGGAGCCAAGGCCGGACGCAGTTGAGCCGCAGACGGAGGTCACTGCAGCGACGCCCAGCGGGGCCGAGGTTGCACCAGAGCCCGACCCGCCCGCAAACGTCGCGACGGACTCGACGTCATTCCCCGTGCTTCCCGCACCCCGGCCACCAGCGCCCGAGGCCGCGCCGCCCAGCGTCCCTCCCCCGTGGACCACGCCGAGGCCGTTGATGACGCCCGTGCCGGTCACCTTTGGACCGATCTTGGAGCAGCCATCATCGCGCAGGCGCCTGCGCCGTTCGTTGGTGCTTTTTGGCTCGCTCGGGGTTCTTGCCGCGGCGGCCATACTTGCTCTCGCGCTGCCGTTCCTGTTTTCCCCGCAAGAGCCGCAGAGGCCGCGGGTGCGGACGCTGGTCGTGGCACCTCAAACCATCTTTCGATACTTCGACAGCGCGGGCATCGTCCAGGTCCTGCCTGGCGCGACCTTGAATTTCCCGGCCCCTGGCAAGGTCATCCGCATGGCAGGCGTTGGCAGCCCTATCGCCGCTGGCGACGTCGCCGCGGCCGTCGAACTCGCGCGGCCCCTGCAGGAGCAACTCACCCGCCAGCGCGAGCGCCTGGCCTTCTACCAGCAGATGGCCGATGCCATGCATCAGGTTGGCAATGCCAAGGAGGAAGAACGGCAGGTGGCCAAGGTCGAACTTCGCAATGCAAAGATCGCCAAGACCCTGCGTGCTCTGTCCGACGTTGCGGTGGTGGCAAGCGCGCCCGGCGAGGTGGAAGAAACCTTCGCGGGCGAGGGCGAGATGGTCGAGGCTGGCCATCCGGCCCTGCGCCTGCGCTCCGCCGGTTTCCGGGCCACTTTTACATTGCCACGCCACCAGGTCGCGCTCGCGCGCCGGCTCGGGTTCTGCCAGGTCGAGGTGGAGGGCTACGTGTTCGATTGCACCCAGCTGCAGGAAAGCGCCGACGAAACGCACGCGAGCGTGGAAGTCGCGTCGATCCCTGCCTCGCTGCTGGGCAAGGCGGCGCACTTGGCCCGGGCGCGGTTCGAGGCTGCGTTCGCGCTTCCCCTGGCAGCCATCGCGCACACCAGGAGCAGGGACGAGGTTTTCGTTGTCGCTCCGCATTCACGTGCCGAGATCCGTCCCGTGACCGTGGCCGAGCAGGACGCCGCCGAGGTCATCGTGGTTCAGGGTCTGGACGCGGGCGACCGTGTTGTCGTCGATGTCGTACCTGGCCTGCGCCCTGGTGCGCGAGTCGCCGTAGTGCCTTGATTGCCGTCGGTGAACCATGGGATCGGCGTCACAGCATCGTGACGCGCGCGGCGGGCAGGGTTTGACAGAATCGCCGACGGTGCCACACTCGGATCTCAGGCCACTCATCTTCAAGGTGAACCATGCGTCTTCTCGCCTTTCTTTTCGTGACCGGATCGCTCGCTTTTGTTGGCTGTGCCGGGGATTCCAGTTCGCTCATGTCGGTTTGGAACGATAGCGGCGTCGGTGGCGGCCAGCCGCCGGCCGGTGGCGCAGGCGGCGCAGGCGGAGAAGGCGGTGCAGGTGGTGACGGAACGATGGTCGTCCCCGGAGGTGAGCGCGATCTCGCGACCGCACAGTGTATCTCGACTACCGGCGGAGGCTGTCTGTTTTCGAGCAGCGACCTGGCTTGCATCAAGGGCAATTGCGCCCAGCAACTGAGCGCTTGCTACAGCCAGCCTGGGGGCTCCACTTCCGCCCCCGGAGGGGAATGCCTGGCATACGCCAATTGTATGCTCGCCTGTTCGTGCGACAGGAACCAGCTGCCCTGCGAATCTAACTGCCAGCAGAAATACTTTTTGATGAACAACTGCGGGATGTGCATCGTCAAGCTGGGTACCTGCACGAGCACGTTCAATTGCCCACAGACTTGCAAGTCTTCAGCGCTTGGGGCGCCCTGAGCCGGTTTCTACTCGATTCCAGCCAGGGGGCCGCCCTGGGCGAATAGCCTATCGACGCGCGCCTTGACGGCTGGATCCTCGACCAGCGTCGGGGCGTGGTGGCGCTTCTGTCGAGCATCGATAACCAGCGATCCCGCGCAACCCCAGTGTTTGTGCACCGTGGCCGCGCCGATGCCGGCGATGTCTGGCGCCGGGTTCGAGCGTGTGAAGGTCACCCACAGGAAATTCTCAAGACTGCGCGCGGTGAACTCGCTGTCATCGACGAGCACCACGAGTGGAAAGGCGCACATGGCGTCCGAAGCAGAGAAGCCTGAGCAAAAGGCGCCGAGATCCGGCGCAACCCCGTCGCTGGTGGGTGGGTGCGCCGGCGCGCGCACGGCCAGCACGCCGGGTAGCACGACCCTGGGCTCGGAAAAACCGTTTGGGAGATGCAAATCGGAGGGGACTGTCGCGGGCAGCGTGCGCCACTTGGGGCCCGCCGCCGCGACCACCACCTTCGACCCGCGGTGCAGCCCCGTGCCCGAATAGTCGAGGGTATCGATGGTGGTGCGGGTGTGGAAATGCAGATCGCGACGCCAGTCGACCCGTTCGAGCAGGTGCCGGAAGAACGCTGCCACGTCGGTGGCCCGCAGCGCTGGATCGTCGTTCTCGGCGACGATGAAGAGATACTTGGCCAGCGAAAGCTGACCTTGCCCGAGCAGCGCGCTGGCCTGGGTGAGCAGCTCTTGCGGTTCGCTGCGCTCGACGAAGGGCACGTAGCGCTCGCTGCCGATGGCGAGCAATAGTGGGTGAACCCCGGCGGCGTCGACGGCGTGGATCTCGCGCACGCCGGGCAGGATCGCCGGAATGAGCGGACCGGTCAGCTCTTGCACGAGCTGGCCGAAGATGCTGTCTTCCTGGGGCGGGCGGCCGACCACGGTGAAGGGCCAGACCGCGTCGCTGCGGTGGTAGACGCGGCGGACGTGGAGAACCGGGAAATCGTGTTTGAGGCTGTAGTAGCCGAGGTGGTCGCCGAACGGCCCTTCGGGTTTGAGTTCGCCAGGATGGATTTCGCCCAAAATGCAGAAATCCGCGTCGGGACAGATGGGCAGCGGCCAGCCCTTTTGATCCGCGAGGTGCACGCGCCGTCCACCCAGCGCGCCGGCGAAGGCTAGCTCGGGCATGCCCTCGGGCAAGGGCATCATGGCGGCAATGGCGAGCGCAGGCGGCCCGCCCACATAGATGTTCACGGGCAAAGGCTGTCCGCGCTTGAGCGCGGCCGTGTGGTGCACGCCAATGCCGCGGTGGATCTGGTAGTGTAGACCCACCTCGCGATCCTTCTCGTAGGTGCCGCCCGAAAGCTGCACGCGGTACATGCCGAGGTTCGACGACCGGTGTCCGGGTCGCTCGGGATCTTCGCTGTAGACCTCGGGCAAGGTGATAAAGGCGCCGCCGTCGTTGGGCCAGCACTTGAGCTGCGGTAGCTCGCTGACGGCGATCTGGTTGGCGAAGAGCGGTCCGCCAGCGACCTTGCGCGGCCGCGTGCGCAGCAGGGTCAGGGGCAACGAAGAGAAGCGCAGCGGCTTTTTCCACAGCGCCGCCGGATCGACGCGCATCTCGATAAGCCGGCGGACCCTTTCCAGGCTGTCGCGAAAGATGAAGCGCGCCCGCTCGATAGTGCCGAAGAGGTTGCTGGCCATCGGGAAGCGGCAGCCGCGTACTCGGGCGAAATAGAGCGCTGGCCCGCCCGCGCGAAACACCCGGCGGTGGATCTCGGCCATTTCCAGGTCAGGGTCGACCTCGCGTTCGATGCGCAACAGATGACCGGCCCGCGCGAGATCGAGGGCGCACGCGCGCGTGGAGGTGATGGCCATCGGCGTTGTCCGGCGGCTGTCAGTTCATCCCGCAACCGCCGCGGTTGCTGCACGAGCCGCACGGGCTGGGCGGCATGTCGGGCTGGCCTTTGCCCACGGCAACGACCGACATTACGCGCTCGAGATCCTTGGACTGGCAGGCGGGGCAAGAAGGCTTGGCGTCTCCGAAGATCAGCTCCTCGAACTCTCGCGAACACTTGCGACAAACATACTCGTAAAGCGGCACGGGTTGGCTCCTTTGAAACTCATAGGTTAGCAGTACTTGGGCCGTTGCTCGAAGAATCTACGCCGCGAGACCCTGATTCCCAAGCGCGGCGGGCAGGGCATGGCCGACTGGCGCAAGTTTCTCTTCCGCTTCCTGTCGCGTAACGCTCGATCGGCCACTGACTTCTTCGCCATCCCGCCGAACCGCGTGGTCGAGATCGGCGCGCAGATCGAGTTTTGACCGACGAGCCTCGCTAGCTCCTGCGGTGGCGAAGGCGGAGCAGGCCCAGGGCTCCAAGCAGACCGACAAACATGGCCGGACTGCCGGGCAGCGCGCCCGCGCCGAGGGCGCAACCGCCACCTGTCACCTTCGCTGTGGTCTGGGTGCCGGTCGACGTCGATGGGCCGGGCGCAACGGTGGTAGGCGGAGTGGTGGTGCCCTTGGTCGTTGCGCCAGCATCGGGCGCCGAGCCGATGTCGATGGTCGTCTGCGGGTTGCCGTTTCCCCCGGTGCTCCGAGGATACCAATTGGGCGACTGACAGGTCTTGGCCGCGGCGGCGGTCGAAGTCGTTGTGGCAGTCCCGACCGCCGTGCCGGTCGTCCCTGGTGGAAGCGGGGTCGGCGCCGCGCCGGCGTCGACTGCGATCGGGCCGTTACTCACGGCGGTTGGCGGGTTCGAATCCACGCACTTCCATATCGAAGGACAGTCCGAATCCACGGTGCAGCTTGCGACTTCGACCTGGCAGGAACCTGGGAACGAGGTGGTGGTCACGCACACCGGAACCGAGGTTCCAGCATCGGCTACCGGCAAGAGAGGTGGCGCGGGCAGGGCGCCCGAGCCGCTGCCGCCCCCGGTTCCCGACGAGGAAGACGAACCGCCCGAGACGGGGCCCGATCCAGAACACATACCCATCGTGGTTGGCTGGCACACGAAGCCGGTGCCACAATCTGCATCGGCATTGCAGGCCAGTTGCCACTTGTAGACACACTGAGAGGTCGTGGTATCGGTACAGACCGGATCGGTTGCAGGCGGCGTGGTGGTGCAGACCGTATTGGGAGCGCACTTCACGGCCACGGCTGTTCCGCCGCTGCATGTGGTGGTGGTTTCGCTGTGGCAAACCATGGCTTGGCCACAATCGGTGTCTGTCTGGCAAGGAGCTGGAAGGCAAGTCAGGGAAGTTGCTGGGGGCGTCGTCGTCGGAAGACAGGCAGCGCCAGGGGAACACGCCGGGGTTGGCGTCGGTGTGGCGGTGCTCGCCTGGCAGGTCAGGCCTTGTGCGCAGTCGCTATTGCTTGCACAGGTCTGCGCGTTGGCGAATCCTGGAATGGCTAGAACCGTGACCAGGGCGGTGATCCACAGGAGTTGCTTGGTCGGCGTCATGACTTTTCCTTTGACTCGGGTTGGTCGCTTCCACAGTAGCATTAGCATCTCGCGTGCCAATCGGTTACCCGTTCGATGGGCATGGATTCCTTGGCCTTCACGGCTCGGCACCCACGGTAGGATTCAGAATTCTGATGGAACACGCCTCGAAAAGCCCTCGCTCGCCCCTAGGAAAGAACTCGAAGTACACCCGCAGCACGGCGCTGCTAGGGGTTCTTCTGCTCTTCGTCGCCGACGCCCTCGCCGCCCGGGCGTTTTTCCACGGCACGCAAGGCCCCGTGCCTGAGGCACTTGCCCTTCGCATGCGCCAGCATTCGTGGCGGCAAGAATGCCCGACGCCAATCGCCGATCTGGTCTATATGCAGTTGTCTCACTATGGCTACGACGGGGCCGTGCACCAAGGCGAGCTGGTCGTGCACAAGGAGCTGGCGCGCGAAGTCCTGGCCATCTTCAAGGCGCTGTTCGACCGCCGCTTCCCCGTCGAGAAGATGAAGATCATCGACGACTACCAGGGCGACGACGATGTTTCCATGGCGGACAACAACACCTCGGCCTTCAACTGTCGCTTCGTCGAGGGAAAGCCCGGCGTCTTTTCCATGCACAGTCGCGGCCGAGCCATCGACATCAACCCGCGCACCAATCCCATGGTCGTGGACGGAGCGGTCTTCCCTCCTGCTGGCTCTGCGTTCCTCGATCGGAATAAAAGGGCGCCAGGGATCTTGCGCGAGGGCGACCCGACGGTTTCCGAGTTCACCCGCCGCGGCTGGATCTGGGGCGGAGCCTGGACTTCCTTGAAGGACTACCAGCACTTCGAGAAATAGCCCAGCGCACTAGAAGGGCCCGCTGACTCGGGACGATTTCCGCGTCGAGAGGCTTGTCCTTTGGCCCCATGGGCTGGATCATGCCGTGGTATTTCCAACCCCCAAGGAGGTTCGTCGTCGTGATTCGCGGAAAGAAAGTGGTCGTTGTCATGCCCGCCTACAATGCGGGTAAGACCTTGCGCGCCACGTGCGCCGAGATCCCCATGGACATCGTGGACGACATCATCCTCGTCGACGATGCCAGCCGCGACGAAACCGTGGCAGTGGCCAAGGAGCTCGGGCTCAAAACCATCGTTCACCCACGCAACCGCGGCTACGGCGGCAACCAGAAATCCTGCTACAAGACCGCGCTTGAAGCTGGCGCCGACATCGTCATCATGCTCCACCCCGACTACCAGTACACGCCCAAGCTGGTATCGGCCATGGCGTACATCCTGGAATCCGGCCTCTATGACGTCGTGCTGGGCTCGCGCATCCTGGGCGGCCAGGCGCTCAAGGGCGGCATGCCGCTTTACAAGTACATCAGCAACCGCTTCCTGACCATGGCCCAGAACATCCTCATGAGCGCGAAGCTCTCCGAGTACCACACCGGCTACCGCGCGTTCACGCGCAAGGTGCTGGAAACCGTGCCCATCGAGCGCAACTCGGACGACTTCGTGTTCGACAACCAGATGCTGTCGCAGATACACTATATGGGGTTCAACATCGCCGAGGTTACCTGCCCGGCGAAGTATTTCGAGGAGGCGTCCTCGATCAACTTCATCCGCAGCATGCGCTACGGCCTCGGCTGTCTTTGGACCGCATTGCAGTTTCGCCTGAGCAAGATGGGTGTCTACCGCGCCAGTTTGTTCAAGGGCTGAAGCGCGGGTGGGAAAACGCACATGCCTTTTTGTGCACGATGCGCTGCAACCGTCGTTACAGCCAATTTCCGCTTGTGAGCCCATGCCTCGGGTATCAGAATTGCTGGCAATCTCGTGTCCCCTGCGGTCGTGGATGCGATGAAAGATGGACCCGAGCAGCCCTGCTCGCAACGGCCGTTGGTAGTTGCTACCCGGAGCACAATGCGCACGACAACAGGATGGCTTTCCTTGGCAGTGGCACTCTTGTGCCCACTTGCCTGCAAGTTGGATATGTCTGGACTCGGTGTCGCGAGTCCCGCGGGGACTGGGGGAACGATGGCTGGTACTGGAGGCACGGGCAACACAAGCCTGGGTTCGGACGTCGCAATTGGAACGGGCGGGATCGGGAATCAAGGCGGCGCAGGCGGTGCGGCAGGAACCGTCGCGACTGGCGGCGTGGACGGGACCGGTGGAATCACCGTGGGCGTGGGCGGGACCGACGGTACAGGTGTCACGACGGGCGGCATCATTGATACTGGGGGCATTGTCGCGACGGGCGGACTCGCGTCGGGCGGCATCTTCGGGTCTGGGGGCACTGAAGACAGCGGCGGCATCGTCGGCACTGGCGGGCTAGTTGGCACGGGCGGCACGCTTGACTCGGGCGGCACGCTTGGCACGGGTGGAGGTCCCGCGGACGCCGGGACGGAGGTGACGCCAGCGTCGATTTGCGCCGATCGGGGCGGGCAATACGGAGCGACCGGGTGTGTATTCGATTGCACCGCCCCAGGCAGTTGCCAGACCGCCGTGCTCTGCCCCAACAATCAGCCTTGCAAGGTGACTTGCGGCACCGGGGGCTGCCCAGCCGGCGTCGACTGTTCCGAGGGCAAGACCTGCGATATCACCTGCGGAGCGAGCGCTTGCACGGGCACAATCATCTGCGGTGGAACTCAATGTCAGATCACCTGCGCCGACTCCGCGTGCCTCGGGCCCATCAGCAGTAACGCATCCAGCGCGCAGATCACCTGCGCCGGCCCAGACAGCTGTGCCGTGGGGATTGCTTGCTCGGGCGACCAGTGCAACACCACCTGCAGTGGTGCTCGATCCTGCAAAGGTGGCATTTCAACCTACGCGAACATCAACATCGTGACCTGTTCGGGCAAGAACTCGTGCCAGCAAAAAGTGGTTTGCAGCGGTTCCAGCTGCCAAATTTCCTGCGCCCAGTCCTCCTGCGCCAGTGGAAAGTCGTGCAGCGCCGCCTCGTGTACCTAGTGCCCAGAACCGGTGGGAATTCCCGAACCTTCTGGGCTGCCGCGACAGTCGGAACGGTGTATGGTTCGGCGTCGACGCGAGCCAGAACTCTAGGAATCTTGCGCGCGTTCCCTTAACATCAATCAATAGCACGCAGGTACATGGAAGGCTTTCCGCGACGCTTTGGTGGGTATGTCTTGGTCAAGCCCCTGGCGCGCGGGGGCATGGGGGCTCTCTACCTTGCGCTTCACGGCCAGCGCGGGATGGAGAAGTTGTGCGTGGTCAAGACCGCGCTTCCGCACCTGATCGAAAAGGGCTACCTGCAACGATTCAAGGACGAAGCCAAGGTCGTGGTTCGTCTGTCGCATGGAAATCTCGTCGGTGTTTTCGACGCCGGCCAGGTCCGGGGCGAGATCTTCCTCGGCATGGAATTCGTCGAGGGCAAGGATCTGCGCGCGGTGTGGAATCGCTGCGCGCAGAAGGGCATCGCCTTTCCGCTGCCGGTCGCGGTTCACATCGTCAAGGAGCTTCTGCGCGGCCTGGGTTACGCCCATACCTTTGAAGGCCTCAAGCTCGTCCATCGCGACGTCTCGCCGCCCAATGTGCTTTTGTCCTATTCGGGTGAGGTCAAGCTGACCGACTTCGGCTTGGCGACGTCGACGCTCAAGCTGGAGAAGACCGCGCCCGGCGTGGTCTACGGCAAGGTCAGCTACATGTCGCCCGAGCAGGCGCGCGGCGAGGCCTTGGATGGCCGGACCGATCTTTACGCCGCCGCCATCATTCTGTGGGAATTGCTTACTGGCCGGCAGCTCTTCGCTGCCACCCTCTCGCACGTCCCGGGCGAAGAACCCCAGGATGACCTTCTCGAACGCGTCCGCCATCCGCAGATCGTGACGCCCTCGCAGAAGGCCAGCCGGGTGCCGCGCGAACTGGACGTTCTGCTCGGCAAGGCCCTTGCCGAAAAGCCGGAGGATCGCTTCCAAACCAGCGAGGAGTTCCGCATCGAGCTGGCGGCCTTCTTGGCCAAGAATGCCCCAGCCATGGATGGGCACCAGGTCGCCCGCTTCTTGCGCGACCTCTTCAGCGACACTATGGTCAAGGAGCGCGCCGAACGCGAAGAGATGGTTCGCGACGGGGTCGCGCTTCTCGACGGCGTGAGTGGCACGCGCACGCCACCGTCCTCGCCGCTGGCGCGAAGCGCCCAGCCTGGACTCCACGCCGACCACATCGAGACCGCCCGTCTTGGGCTGCGCGATGTGACCGCGCCGCCGATGACGCCCAAGCCGCTCGAAGAAGGCTCACGCATGGTCGGGGCGCTCTTGTCTGGCCGCTACCAGATCAAACGCCTGTGCGGCGAGGGCGGCATGGGCCGCGTGTACGAGGCCGAACACGTCGAGATCGGCAAGCGCGTGGCCATCAAGGTTCTGCACCCGGCCTATTCGCGCACCCCGGATCTGGTCGAGCGTTTCCGACGCGAGGCCCGAGCCGCCTCGCGCATCGAGCATCCCAACGTGGTCAACGTCACCGATTTCGGCACCACCGAGGACGGCTCGCTGTTCTTCGTGATGGAGTACATCGAGGGCATCGAACTCGGCCTGCTCATCCACCGCGAGGGACCACTCGGGGCCGTGCGCGCTCTGCGCATCGCCGAGCAGATGTGCGAGGCGCTGCAAGCCGCGCACGACGTGGGCGTCATCCACCGCGATCTCAAGCCCGAAAACATTCTTCTGCTTGGCCAGGGCAAGGACAGCCGTAGTCCGCCCGCCCAGTCGAGTCCGGGCCTAGAGCCTCGCGAGCCCAGCGATTTCGTCAAGGTGCTGGATTTCGGCATTGCTAAGAGCGCCGAGATCGAGGAGGGCACGTCGTCGCGCAGGGGCAAGCGCCTGACCCGGCCGGGCGTGGCCATGGGAACGCCCGAGTACATGGCGCCCGAGCAAGCCGCCGGTCATCCCGCCGACCCGCGCTCGGACATCTACGCCGTGGGCTCGATCATGTACGAGATGCTGTGCGGCTCGCCGCCCTACGAAGGCGACAACGTGATGGAGGTGTTGCACAAGAAGGCCAACGAGCCACCGCAATTGCTAGCCGAGCTGCGGCCCGGCCTTGCGCCCGCCATCATTTCGCTGGTCGAACGTGCGATGGCGCGCTCGCCTGACGATCGCCCGAAGACCATGGCCGACCTGGCCTACGAGATTCACACCATCGAAACCGCCCTAGTCATGACGCCCTCGCCGCTGGTGCTGCAAGCGCCGGGCACGTCATCGCGCGACGATGCCCAGGGCAGCTACCAGGCCGTCTTTGGCGAGGTGTCGGAGACGCGCGTTGTGCGCCCGTTTGCCACCCGTAGGCGCTACCACATCGCGGCCGGCATTGCGGTCGCCTTGCTCGCTGCCTTCGGAATGTTTCGTCTTGGCCGATCGTTGCGGGGGAATCCGCCGCAGGTGCCCGAATCGGTCCCAAGCACCGTGCATTCCCCCGCACCGCCTCCCTCGCCCCAGTCGACACCGCCTGAACCCTCTCCGGCACTCGACGGTGCCACCGAGGCGGCGCAGGCAGTCGAGCCCGAACCGGCCAAGGATCCTGAGCCTTCGGCGGAGGTCACCGAGGGCGCCAAGCGCGAGCCGACCCCCCATGGCCGTCCGCCCGCTCTTGCCATTAAACAGAATGAGGAGGCCCTGCGGGAAGCCCAGCAGCTCTTGCACGCCCAGCGCTACGACGATGCGCGCGCGGCTTTTGAGAGACTGCTTGCGGCAAAGCAGAGCAAGGGCGCTGCGTCGGCCGGGCTGGCCAAGATTGCCTTCCAAGAGAAAAACTACAAGCTTGCGGTCGAGCGGGCCAAGGACAGTGCTCGCTCGGGCGGCGGCGCCGAGGCGCGGGTCTTGCTAGGCGACGCCTACTTCAAGCTCGAGAAATTCGAAGAGGCCAAGAAGGCGTACACCGAGGCCCTCAAGCTTGACCCGAACAACCGGGTGGCCGGCCAGGGACTGCGCCTGGTCGAAGGTCAATAAATAGACACCCGACTGTCCGCGCCCGCCAGGCGCTGATAAGCTATCCGCGGCAATGGCCGTCAGTTACCCACGACAGTTCGGCAAGTACGTGTTGCTCAAACCGCTGGCCAAGGGCGGAATGGGTGAGATTTACCTCGCGGCGTTGGGCCAGATCGACGGCTTCGACAAGCTGTGCGTGATCAAGAAGGTCATCCCCGAGAAGTCCGACGAGGGTAAGGCCAAGCGCTTTCTCGACGAGGCAAAAGTGGTGTTGCGGCTTGCCCACTCGGGGCTGGTCAATACCTTCGACGCCGGCCAAGTCGAGCGCGAATTCTACATCGCCATGGAGATGGTCGAGGGCAAGGATCTGCGCGAGGTGTGGAACCGTTGCGTGCGCGTCCGCCATCGCATTCCCATCGAGGTCGCCTTGCACGTCGCCCGCGAAGTGGCGCGGGCGCTTTCCTACGTGCACACCTACGGTGAGCTCAATCTGGTTCACCGGGACGTGGCCCCGCCCAACATTATGTTGGCCTACAACGGCGACGTGAAGCTGACCGACTTCGGCCTGGCCCGCAGCGCTTTGAAACAAGAGCACACCCAGCCCGGTGTGGTGTTCGGCCGCGCGGCGTATCTGGCGCCCGAGCAGGCACGCGGCGAGGTCGCCGACCCTGGCACCGACGTGTACTCGCTGGCCGTGGTGCTGTGGGAGCTTCTGACCGGACACCAGTACCTGCAGATCTCTGGCCTCGATCCCGCGGCGGCGCTGGCCATGGTCCGCCATCCCAAGCCCACGCCGCCATCGACGCGCGCGCCGTGGGTGACGCCGGCCCTCGATCAGGTGCTCATGCGTGCGCTGGCCACGGATCGCGACAAGCGCTTCACCAGCGCCGAGGAATTCCGTCTGGCGCTTTCCGATGCCATCGCGGAGGCGGCGCCGCGCACCGATGCCGGGCGCGTGTCCGAGCTGATGCACGCCATCTACGAGAAGGCCATCGCCGAAGAGGCGGCCGAGCGCGAACGATTCCTCAAGGAGGTTCTGCCCTCCTTTCGCGCGGCCTCGACACCGGCCCCGGTGCGCACGCCGCCGCCAGTGCCTCTCTCGCGTCGAGGCGACGGTCGCGTCGATGATGGGGGGAGCCGCCGCTCTAGCACAAGAATGCCGAAGATGGCCGCCCCATCCACGCCCGGCGTGCAGGCAAGCCAGAATGACCGTGAGGCGCGCACGCGGGCCAAGCGCGAGGCCGCGCAGAAGGTGCTGGCCGAGCTAGCGGCAGGGGCCAGCGAGAATGAACCGGCGGCTTCGCGCAAGTAGGCCACGGCCTTGACTGAAAGTGCGACCGACCTGCTTCCGCGCGTGGCTGTGGTGACGGTCATCTACCGCTGCGAGAAATTCATGCACGGACTTCTCAGCAGCGTGGCGCTGGTCGACTACCCGCGCGCGCGGCTCGAGTTCCATCTAGTGGACAACAGCGCTGGCGACGGAACTCTGGCCGCCGCAAAGAGGGAAATCGAGCGGCTGGGCGCGAACCTGCCCACGGTCGTGATCCACGAACCCGGCGCCAATGTTGGGTTCGCCATCGGCAACAACATCGGCCTGCGCGCGGCCTTGGAACGCGGCGTGGACTATTGCTTTCTCCTCAATCCCGACGCGACCTTCGAGCCCGCAGCTTTGAAGGAAGCCGTGCGCGTGGCTGAACGCGAGCAGAAGGTAGGGTCCGTGCAAGCGTTGCTGGTGCTGGGCGACGAGCCCGAGGTGGTGAACACCAGCGGCAACCACATCCACTTTCTTGGTTTTGGCTACGTGGGCGGGTACCGCCTGCCACGCGCCACGGTGCCGGGCGAGCCGCACGAGATCGCCTTTTCCTCGGGGGCCTGCGTGCTTCTGCCGGCCCACGTTCTGCGCCAGGTGGGCCTTCTCGACGAAACCCTGTGGCTCTATCACGAAGATCTGGATCTGGGCTGGCGCATCCGCCTGGCCGGGTTTCGCAATGTGATCGCGCCGGCCAGCGTGTGCCGGCATTTTTACGAATTCTCGCGCGCCCAATCCAAGTGGTACTGGATGGAGCGCAACCGCTGGATCGTGGTGCTCAAGAACTACCGGCTGGCCACCCTCTTGCTACTTCTGCCCGCGCTGCTCGTTGCCGACTGCGGACTTCTGCTGATGGCGGCCAAGGCGGGGTGGCTGTTGCCCAAGTTGCGTTCGCTCGCGTGGTTTCTACGACCGTCATCCTGGCGCTACCTGTGGCGCGGCCGGCGCGCTATCGCGCGCATACGCCAGGTCTCCGATCGCGAAGTCCTGCGCCACTTCACCGCGGTCATCGATTTTCCCGACTTCCGTAGTCCCATCATTACCAAGGTGATCGAACCCGTGTGGAAGGCGATGCTGGCGATCTTGCGCGCGATTGTGCGGTGGTGAAGGAGTTCACCACAGAGACGCGTGAGTGACGGCGGGCTTTGCCCGACGTTACTCACCGCGGGAGTTGGTAAGAACCCTTTGAGGGTTCTTACTCAGGAGGCACAGAGAGCGCAGAGGGTACGGAAGAAGAAATAGTTCGGATCCAAGGTCCGAAAAATCCCTTTCCCGCCGACCTCTGCGCTCTCTGTGCTCTCTGTGCTCTCTGTGGTGAAATCCGACTACGCCGGCCGTAGGCCGCGTATGAAGTCGCCGACGGCGCCCACGCCCTTCTCATCGATGAGGCGCAGGGTGGCCGAGCCCACCACGGCGATGTCGACCTTGCCGCGCAGAAATTCCACGTCGGCCGCGTCTTGCACGCCGAAGCCGAGCGCGAGCGGCAGCTGGGTGGCAGCCCGGCAGCGCAACAAGTACGCGTCGAGATCGGCCGAGAAAGTCGTGTGCAAACCGGTGACGCCTTTGCGGGCCACGCAGTAGATGAAACCTCGGCTTTGGCTGGCGATGGTTTGCATGCGCTCGTCCGGCGTGCTCGGCGAGAAAATGAAGATCGGATCCAGGCCGGCGTGCTCCATGGCGGGCAAATACGCGCCCGCTTCCTCGGGCGGCAAATCGGGCACGATGGCTCCGCAAAGACCGGCTGCCTTCATGCGATCGACGAAACTCGCGACGTCGGCGCGGAAGAGCACGTTGTAGTAGCTCATGAAGAGAAACGGGATTGGGTGGCGGCGGGTGACCGTGGCCGCGAAGTCAAGACATCGCGCGACCGTCGAGCCCTGCGCCAGAGCCTTCTGGTTGGCGGCGAGGATCACGGGACCATCGGCCATGGGCTCGGAAAACGGGATCTGCAACTCCATCAAATCCACGCCGGCCTCGACCATGGCGTCCACGATTTGCAGGGACGCCTCGAAGCTCGGGTAGCCGATCACGATGTGGGTCATCAAGAGGACCGGTTTTCCGGCGCGAGCATCGCGGATTCGAGCTTCAAGCATGGCAGGGTTTCTCAGCGTGTGTACTTCTTGGCCTTGCGGCAAATGAAATCTTCCCAGGCCGGATCGCCAAAGGCCTCGGCCACGGTGAAGATGTCCTTGTCGCCGCGCCCGGATTGGTTGATCACGATGACGTCGTCAGCGCCGAGCGAAGGCGCTTCCTTGAAGGCCTGCACGAAGGCATGCGTGGATTCGAGCGCGGGCACGAGGCCCTCATTGCGTACGGTGAGGGCCAGGGCATCCACGACCTCTTTGTCCGTGGCCGCCTCGAAGCGCACGCGGCCCACGTCGCGCAAGTGGGACAGGATGGGCGACACGCCGATGTAGTCGAGGCCAGCGGCCACGGAGTGCGTGTCGAGCATCTGCCCATCGCTGTTCTGGAGGAAGTAGGTGCGATAGCCTTGGGCCACGCCGACGCTGGCGTCGGTCGAGGCCAGGCGCGCGGCGTGCTGGTGGCTTGCGAGACCGTGCCCACCGGCTTCCACGCCTACCAGTTCGACCGCGGGATCGCCGAGAAACGCGCCGAACACGCCGAGTGCGTTCGAGCCGCCACCGACGCAGGCATAGATCCGCCGCGGCAGTCGACCCACGCGCTGTTGGACCTGCTCGCGTAGCTCCTTGCCGATGATGGACTGGAAATACGCCACCATGGTTGGGAAGGGGTGCGGGCCGCAGGCCGTGCCGAGCACGTAGTGGGTGCTGTCCATGTTGGCGGCCCAGTCGCGGAAGGCCTCGTTGATGGCGTCCTTGAGCGTGCGTGCGCCATCTTTCACGGACACGACCTTGGCGCCCAGGCGCTCCATCCAGAACACGTTGGGCCGCTGGCGCTCGACGTCCACCTCGCCCATGTAGACGGTGCAGTCGAAACCGAATTTCGCCGCCATGGTCGCGGTGGCCACGCCGTGCTGGCCAGCGCCGGTTTCGGCGATCACGCGCTTCTTGCCCATGCGCCGGACCAGCAGCCCCTGGCCAAGCACGTTGTTGGCTTTGTGCGCGCCGGTGTGGTTCAGATCCTCGCGCTTGACGAAAATCCGCGCGCCGCCGAAGTGGCGGGTCAGGTTCTCGGCAAAGGTCAGCGGCGTCGGGCGGCCCGAGTATTCGCCCATGAGGGCTTCGTACTCGCGCCAAAACGCCGGGTCGGACTGCGCGTCGGCGAAGGCGGCTTCAAGTTCGCAAAAGGTTGCCACCAGGATCTCGGGCAGGTAGGCGCCGCCGAAATCTCCGAAATAGCCCCGCGGCTTGCTTGGCAAGAGCGATGGGGACATCACATCAGATCGTCGCAGGGTGTGCCCAGGCGCTGGCCCGCGTACACACCCAGGTCGGTGTAGATCAAAACGCGATTGTCATCGAGGGGCAGACTGATGAGCTCGGTTTCCTTCTTGCCCGCGAACCAGCTTGGTTTCTTGCGATCGAGAACCAGGCGCAGCTCGCCCTTCTTGGTGGTGAAGATGTCGCCCTGGGAATCGCTGACCACATTGGTCATCTTGAGCAGCTTCAGATTGCCGCGCGTCCCAGCGTAGAGGCGGAAGTTCCTGTTGTTCTCGGGCTCACGCACGCGATCCACGTAGTAGTAGTTGCCCTTGTTGTCGCGCGAGAGCGAGTACGCCCGGTGGATCCACAGTGGCTTGAAAAAGGAAGCGCCGTCGAGCAGCTTGGTCTGCTCCTCGGCATCGAGGGGTTGCAGCTCTGTCGCGCGGTCTCCGCACTGCACGGTGTACTTGCCCTTGGCAAATGCGACGCCGCCTTGCCACATCGCCTTCACCCGCGGCTCCCAGAAGACCCGATCCCACGATTGCTTCCCATCCGCACCACCGCCGTTCATCCGTTGCAAGTAAAAGCGCTTGCCGTCGCCGTAGTACAGGTGGTCGAAAGAGCTCCCGAACGGGATCACGGCGATGTAGTGCGGTTTGCCGTCGGAAAGAACCTGGAGTTTGCTCTTGACGTCGCTGATGTCCAGGGCGTCGCCGTCGGGCTGGCTTGCGCCCGGCCCTTCTGCAACAGTGGCCGGTTTCTTTTCGCCGGCCACGGCCAGCGGCGAAAGCACCGTTGCGAACAAGACAAGGAGAATGCGGAACATGCGCGGAGTATGATACTTCCCTGTGCCGCGCACAACTAGGCCAGCCCCATGACCTCGCCCATCGCCGTTGGTTCGATCATCGCCGAAACCTACAAGATCACCGCCGAGCTCGGGGTGGGTGGCATGGGCTCGGTCTGGGCCGCCGAGCACCTGCGTTTGCCGGGCAAGCGCGTCGCGGTCAAGGTCCTGCACGCGGCGCTAGCCTCGGGCGAAATTCTTTTGCGCTTTCGGCGCGAGGCCGAGATTGCCTCGCGCATCGGCCACCCCAACATCGTCGAGGTGCTGGACTTCAACACCCTGCCTGGCGGCGAGCCATACCTCGTCATGGAACTTCTGAGCGGGGAAAGTCTGGCTGCACGCTTGCGCCGAGGACGGCTGACGGAAAAGGCCGCTCTCGACATCGCCCGCCAGATCGGGTCGGCGCTCTTCGCGGCCCATCAGATGAACGTGGTCCATCGTGATCTCAAACCCGACAACATCTTCTTGTGCCCGCGCGACGTGGACGGCGAGCTTCGCGATCACGTGAAGGTGCTCGATTTCGGCATCTCCAAGATTCGCAATTCGCAGACCGTGGTCACGCAGGACGCGGCCATCCTGGGGACGCCGTACTACATGTCGCCCGAGCAGGCCAGCGGCAAGAATCAGGACATCGACGGCCGCACCGACGTCTTCGCCCTGGGCGCCATCGTCTTCGAGATGCTGTCGGGAAAGACGGCGTTTCCAGGCGACAGCTTGCCCCAGGTCATCTACCAGGTGGTGTTCGAGTCCCACCCCTCGCTCGCCCAAATCGTGCCGACCGCCAGCCCAAGGGTCGTGGCAGCCGTCGACCGGGCGCTGGCCAAGAAGGCGGCCGAGCGTTTTGCCGACATGGCCGCGTTCGTCGAGGCACTCACTGGCCGGCCGCTGATGACCATGGCCGGGAAGAAGGTGGCTTCGGCCGCCAGAGAGGCGAGCGGGGTGGCGACGGACCCAACGGTCGCGTCGGCCGCGGCGCCCGCTGCTGCTCTGACCGCGACTGGGGTTGCCCCGGCGGGACCAGGAACCATCGTGCCGCCGGTCGCGACCAAGGGCCGGCGGGGCCTGTGGATGTTGCTCGCTGGCGTCGCGGTGATCGCGGCCGCTGCCGCGGCGTTGGTCTTGCGTCCGCAACGTCCTTCCGATGCGCGCCCTTCCGATCCGCGTCCTATGGCGACAGGGCCGGGCAACGTTGTGAAGCCAGTCAGCGCACCCGAAGAACCCTCTCGCGTGGTGGTCGCCGATGCAGGACAGGCTGTGCCGGAACCGACGGCTCAGGCTTCCGTGCAAGCCGAAGAGAAACGCCCCGGGAAAGCGGCGCATTCCAGGACCGCCTCACGCGAAGAACCGCTGCCAGCGTCGGTCGCCGCCGAGCTCGACGCAGCCGAGAGCGCTCTCGTGGCCAAGGATCTTGGCGAAGCCATCCGGCGCGCGCGCCACAGCCTGTACGAAAAGAAGTCCTCGCGGGCGGCAGCGATCCTCACCCGCGCCTACTGCTTGCAAGGCGACCTGGGCGCGGCCAAGGCCGAACTGAGTCACATCGCCGCGTCCGAACGCGCTCGCGTGATCAAGTCCTGCCGCGCGGCCGGCCTGGAACTGTAGAAATCGTCATTCAGCCGCCGATTCGTGTCGCCACCAGCATGAGCACTTGCATAGCGAAGGTCTTGTCGCCGTCGACGCGCAGGCGGCCAGCAAGCAGGGCTTGCAGCGGATTGAGGGCGCGCGCGGCGAGTTTTTCGCAGGTGCAGGCGTCGATGCTCACCGTGGTGCGCGGCCGGCCCGCCAGCATGCCCGCGCGGCCAAACGCCGCATCCACGGCCCAGCGTCGCCGCCGCCGGCCTTCGAGTTCAAACTTGATGCGACCATCGAGTTTTTCCAGCAGCTCCATTTCCTGCGAGTCCGGGCGCAGCAGCTCTGCTACGTCGACGGAGGCCGGCAAGAGCTCGAAGAGATCCTCGCTGGGGAAGACCACGGCCAGAAAATCCGCAGCGGACTGGCGGATCCAAATGTCGGGATCGTCGTGCCGATGACCAATCCTAGGCGGGCAGCGTTTCGCGACGAACTGGTCGTTGGCGATTTGCAGATCCCATTCGCCGCCCTCCGCGCCGGACAGCGACAGGCGGAGACGGGGAGATGTGCCCTGCATCGATTTGCCCGCCGAGGAAAAGATCTCGGGCAACCACGATTCGAGGATCGCGGTGGCGCTCGCGCCCGCCGGTGGGCGGTTGGTTGCTGGCATGCCGGACACGGTTATTTCCGCGCCTTGCTCCGCCTGCGATTCTCTCCGCGAATCTTCTGGCGGCGTTCCTGGCGGCCAGGCTTGGCCTTGTCGTGCGTTTTCGCGCGCCCTTTCTCGTGTCGCTTGCCCTGGGGGCCGGGCGCCCTGGCGCCGTCCAGGCGCAGTTCGATGCGCCTGCGGGCCACGCTGACTTGCAAAACCTCGACCTTCACGCGATCGCCAAGCGAGAAGGTTTTGCCGCTGCGCCGGCCAATGAGGCGGCAAGCGATCTCGTCGAAGTCGTAGAAATCATCGGGCGCCAAGTAGTCTGTGCGCACCAAGCCCTCGACGAAGGGCTCGTCCATGACCACGAACACGCCGAACGAGGTGACCCCGGTGATGGCGCCTTCCAGGATGTCGCCGACGCGCTCGCGCATGAAGAAGGCGCGGTAGAGATCCACGACCTCGCGCTCGACTTCCATGGCCTTGCGCTCGCAGAACGAGGCGTGCGTGGATGCCCGTTGCAGGATCTCGCTGGCGGGTAGGTCGGTGGCGGCCATGGGCGGAAAGCCACCCGCGGGTTTGCCCAGGCCGGCCAGCCGGTGCTTGAGCAGGCGGTGCACGATGACGTCGGGGTACCGGCGAATGGGCGAGGTGAAGTGCAAATACGCAGGCGAAGCCAGGCCGAAGTGGCCCACGTTGACCACGTCGTAGGTAGCTTGCTTAAGCGCGCGCAGAAGCAGAAACGACAGCGGCTTTTCCGCCGGGTGGCCGCGCAAGCGTTTCAGGACCGCGGCCAGCCCGAGCGGCGTGCCGGCCTCGACCGGGTCGAATTTGATGCCGTAGCGCTCGGCCAGCACAGCGAACGATGCCAGCTTTTCCTGGTCGGGCACCTCGTGCACGCGCCAGGCGGTGTCTTCGTTGCGATCGCGGAAGCTATCGCCCACGGCCTCGTTGGCCGCCAGCATGAATTCCTCGATCATGGCGTAGGCGTGGCGTTCGCCCGGATCGCGGCGGGCGCGGCGCACGTCGCGCACCAAAGCCGGGTCGTCGTGATCCAGCTCGACCACGACTTGCGGCAGATCCAGATCTAAGGCTCCGCGTTCTTGCCGGCGCTGGCGCAGCTTGCGGGCCAGGGCGTCCATGGTGCGCAGGCTGGGCAGGAAGGGTTCGTAGTGCTTGCGCTTTCCGCGCACATCGCCGGCCAAGGCCGCGGCCACGCCGGGATAGTCCAGGCGGCCGTGCGAGTGAATGACCGCCGCGCAGAAATCCACCTCGGTGATGGCCAGACCGCGGTCGTAGTCGATGCGCACCACCATGGCCAGGCGATCAACGCCCGGAACCAGCGAACACAAATGCCCCGACAGCGCCTCGGGCAGCATGGGGATGGCACGGTTGGGCAAGTACACGCTCACGCCGCGCGCCTGCGCCTCGTGGTCGAGGGCGGTGCCTTCGCGGAGGTAGTGGGAAACGTCGGCCACCGCGACCCACAGGCGGTGACCGCCACGCGGAAGCTCTTCCAGCGCCACGGCATCGTCGAAGTCGCGCGCGGTTTCAGGATCGATGGTGGCGAAGGGCACGGACCGCAGGTCGGCGCGGTCGTGGAAGTCCGCCGTTTGCACCACGCTTGGAATCTGGCTGACCTCGCTTTCCACCGCGGCCGGAAATTCCTCGGAGATATCCGCGCAAGCCAGGGTCTTCTCGACCTCGGTACGCGGGTCGTCTGGGCTGCCCAGGATCTTGAGCAATATGACTTCGATGGGCGCCATGGGAGATTCGGGATAGCCGACGATCTCGGCCACCAAAGACTGGCCGGGGCGAGCGCTGACGCCGCCGCGGACCACGACCGGCGCGTGGATGCGCGCATCGTCTGGTTCGAAGCGCAGGTTGTTGCCGTGGCCGGTGAGCTGCCCAGTGATCTTGCCGCGCCCGCGTTCGAGCACGTTCGTCACCCGGCCTTCGAGCCCGCGCCCGCCCACCCACCATTCGACCTCGACGCGGTCGCTGTCCATGGCCGAGCCGCGGTTGCGGACGCTGACGTGAATGTCCTCGGAACGATCGTCCGGGACCACGAAACCGTAGCCATCGGGATGAAACTTGATCCGGCCCGCGACGATGCGCGCTCCGGGGCGGTCGCTAGATGTAGTCATAAGTGACCGCGATCATACACGTCCTCCACGACTCCGCTACGTGGCGGGGGAGATATCGAGGTTGCCGATGCCGTCGGTGTCTGTGGGTCGCTATCTCACTGGGACAGCGGCAAATTCCGTAGCAGGCTTAGGGTTTCCCGCCAGCCATTAACTTGGACGACCGTCACTTTGTGGCGATCTGGCCCGAGCGAGGCTTGGTAATCCAAAACAGCAACGTCATTGCCGCCCGGAAAGAGCGCATCGCCGACGTAGGTCACATGACTCGCACCCTCGGCAAGGAGTTGTCGAACCGCAAAACTCTTGTCCCTGCCGCGCATGCCGATATCGAAGGAAGTCTGCCCGCCCAGAGTGATGAAGATGTTGTTGCCGGGCAACTCGCGATCAACCTCCCGACGCAGGTGGGCCAGCAGTCGTTCTCTATATCCCGATGCTTGGTCAAACGGCACGAAAGCGTCGCGATTCGCACGTGCTGACGCTGAAAGGGTTGCCTTCGGGCGTCCAATCGGGGCGACGTTGATCATAGAGCCACGTTCGACGATCTGATCTCCTATGAGTTCCAGGAACGAGGGGAGCCGGAACTCGTCGAGATCGAGCGAACGACGTAGCACCGCCAAGAGCCGTGCGTACTTCTCCTTTCCGAGTTCTTTCTCGAGGATGAAGTCGTCCGTGCACTCAAGACGATACTGGAGGTCTTCATAGACGCATCGGTATCGAGTTGCGCCGTTGCAAACGAAGGCATCGAAGACGCCGCGAAATCCAAACCCATGGAGGGGCCCGAAGAATTGATGCTCCAGCAGCGGGAGGTCGCTCCCAGCGGCCAGCACAAATGGCACCTTCAAACACCGCAAGGCATCTGCCATCTCTCGCTCAAGCGATTGGCGGGGTGGCGTGAGCGTGTTGTCGATGTCGAACGCGAAGGCAGAGGTTGTGCTTTGAAGGCGCTCCGCAGTCACAGCGTTACATCCCAGTGGCGAAGCTCAGACGCTGCGCGCCACCGTCGGGATTCCCGATTTGCAAGAAATTCCACGGCCCGACTTGTAGCACGCTGCAATTGCGAGCATCCAGGTTTTTTGAATGCCCTGCCATGCCTAACCCGTCGTCCTACGTTGTGGAGCTGATGGGGATCGAACCCACGGCCTCTAGAGTGCGATTGGCGTGAAGGCATCCACCGACGGGAAAGCCGGACGGGCGGCCGTAGCGATTTCATGGGCTTGGGCTGGACTCGGGCAGGGGCGGGCACCCCGCTTGCCCACCGAGGTCCGGCGGCCTGGTGCAGATTTGGTGCAAGCGTGGGGGCCGCCGGGGGCTTACGCTCGAAGCTTCAACGTAGCTAATCAGATTCGGCCGATGGCGACCACAAGATCGCTGTGTAGCAGATCGCAAGCCTTATCTACCGATTCGGAGGCGTCAAAAAGTTCCTTGCGCTTGGTCTCGTTTGAGTCCAGTACGAAGTCTCGCTGCGCGTTGTAGAAAACTCTGATGGCCTCTCGGATCTCCTTGAACCTGCCCGAAAGCGCTGGGTGAAAAAGCCTGACCGCAATCTCAAGGCGATTTAGCGAAGATGAGATACCTGATCCGCCACCCTTGCCTACAGCTGTTCCGATCATTGCCTCTCCCACGCCTTCGCGAATCTCAATAGTCAGTCGGTACGCATCCTCGATCTTCGCTCGAATAAACTGCCTATCCTCGGCACGGGTGGTCATGCTCCGCACGTATGACGTTGAGACCACACCTCCCGTAATGGTCAGCAGCCCTCCCGCGACAGCCGCCAGCAAGGGCATCAGCTTGTCGAGATTCATCGCCTGGCACTGTAATCCGTTGTCGCCAACGCGGCAATGGTCTGAGTGATGCGAGCGTGACAGGCATCCTGGACCGACGAGTCGACGGCCTGGGCGGCGACGATTTCTGCGCACAAGCTTCGGCGTGGCCGGCGGTCCGCGGTGCAGCGGGGTCGGTCCTCAACTCGACACAGGACCGATGGTCGGGCTAGAAGAGACTTGGAGGGCAGCGTTGGCGAACCCCGAGCACTTTGCAAGACTGAAGGAAGGGGGTGACGCGTGGAACGCTTGGCGCTCACAGACCACGATTGGTGCCGACCTGAGTGGTGCCGACTTGGCCGGGGCGAATCTGCGGGCCACGGATTTGCACGGAATCGATCTGTGTCAGGCGAATCTGCGTGGTGCGCATCTGTATGGGGCCAACCTGTCCGGCACCGAGTTGCGCGGCGCTTGCTTGAGCCAGGCCAATCTGGCTGAGGCTGGCCTGATCCGCGCCGACCTGAGCAATGCCGACCTGGGCGATGCCAACCTGAGCGGGGTGAATCTTTCCGGCGCCATCCTGACAAGGGCGGACCTACACGGGGCCAACCTGCTTAGGGCGAGCCTGGTCCGCGCCAGCTTGCAAGGTGCGAACCTCCGTGAGGCGTACCTGTACGAGGCGCGGCTGGACGAAGCCAATCTGCACTCTGCGGACGCACGCGGGGCCGATTTTACCTATGCTGGCGTAAATGCGACCAATTGGGGGGCTATCGATCTGTCCGGGGTGGAAGGACTTGAGCATGTCCGACACATAGCGGCCTCCAGTGTCGGACTCGACACGTTCAGAAGATCCGAGGGGCACATTCCCGCGGCATTCCTTCGTGGGTGCGGGCTGGCCGACTGGGAAATCGAGAGTGCGAAGCTGTACGATCCCTCGCTACGCGACGACCAACGGACAGTCATCGTCTACGAGATGCTGAGGTCCCAACTGCGACAGCCGATCATGTTCCACTCCCTCTTCATCAGCTACAGCGAATCGGACAGGGAATTCGCGAGCAAGCTTCATGACGACCTTCAGAGGGTCGGAGTCCGTTGCTGGTTCGCTCCGCACGACATGGCGAGCGGCCAGAAGATTCACGACCAGATCGACCGTGCCATCCAAGTGCAAGACCGGCTGCTACTGATCCTCTCCGAGGCCAGCATGTCCAGCGAGTGGGTCAAGACGGAACTCGCGAACGCCCGCGCAAAGGAACGCGAGCAGAAGCGCCAAGTGCTGTTCCCGATCCGGCTTGCGCCCTTCGAGGAGATTCGCAAGTGGAAGGCCTTCGATGCGGACACCGGCAAAGACTCCGCACGGGAGGTCCGCGAGTACTTCATTCCCGACTTCTCGAACTGGAAGGACCCGAAAGCGTACAAACCGGCGTTCGAGCGGCTGCTGAAGGACCTGCGGGCGCGGGACGAGGATCGTCGCGACTAGGCCGGTCCCGAGGACGGGTTGGTGTCAGCCTCCTGAATGCCATTGCTTTGAAAGTGTCCGATGGTGGGAATCCGACAAGGACATGCGCTGGGATTCTGCGGACTTGGGCGGGGTAAGGGTGGGGGCGGGCGCTCGGCTTGCCCTGCGATGCCCGGCCACTTGGTACGCCTTTGGTACATACCGCGTGCAACGGGGCGAAAGCTTTACGCGTGCCTTCCCACCTTTGACCGAAACAAGCTAAGCTCGCCGCATGGCGACTCCTGAGCACAGCGAGAGGCTGAGGGAGGGCGTATTCGCGTGGGACGAATGGCGGGATAGTAATCCAGACCTTGTGCCCAACCTTCATGAGGCCGACCTTAGCGGTGCCGACCTCAACAGGGCGAACCTCAAGGGTGCCGATCTCAGCGGGGCCAACCTGCGGGATGCCGACCTCTGGGGGGCCGACCTCAGCGAGGCCAGCCTCGAAGGGGCCAACCTCAGCGAGGCCAACCTTCGCGAGGCCCAACTTTGGGGGGCCAACCTCAACAGGGCCAACCTCAACAGGGCCAACCTCAGCGTAGCCAATCTCAACATTGCCCGCCTCTGGTGGGCTAACCTCAGCGAGGCCAACCTCGGCGGGGCCAACCTCACTGCGGCGTACCTCAGCGAGGCCGATCTCAAAGGGGCCAACCTCAGCGAGGCCAACCTCAGCGAGGCCAACCTCGGCAGGACCAATCTCAGCGAAGCGAGCCTCAACCGGGCCAACCTTTACGGGGCCAATCTTCGCGAGGCCAACCTCACCGGGGCCAACCTCGCCGGGGCCAACCTCCGGAAGGCCGACCTAAGCAGGGCCAGATTAGACGGCACAAGGTTCGCTGCGACCCGAGTCCATTTCACTCAGTGGTGTGATGTTGACTTATCAGGAGCAGTGGACTTGGAATCTATCAGACACCTGGGGCCAAGCACCGTGGGCATCGACACGCTTGCGAAGTCCAAGGGAAGGATCCCCCAGGCTTTCTTGCGAGGCTGCGGACTCGCAGACTGGGAGGTTGTCGCCAGGAAACTACATGACCCATCACTGCGAGACGATGAACAAACGGATGTCGTTTACGAGATCCTCCGGCTCAAGCAAGGCCAACCCATCATGTTCCACTCTGTCTTCATCAGCTACAGCACATCGGACGAGGAGTTCGCGACCAAGCTTCACGGTGACCTTCAGGGCGCCGGAGTGCGCTGCTGGTTTGCCCCGCACGACATAGCGAGCGGCAAGAAGATTCATGAACAGATCGACCGAGCCATCCACGTGCAGGATCGTCTCCTACTAATCCTGTCCACCGCGAGCATGTCGAGCGAGTGGGTCAAGACGGAACTCGCGAACGCTCGCGCCAAGGAGCGCGAGCAGAAGCGCCAGGTGCTGTTTCCACTTCGGCTGGTTTCCTTCGACGAGGTTCGCAACTGGAAGGCCTTCGACGCGGACATCGGCGGCGATTCCGCGCGCGAGGTCCGTGAGTACTATATCCCAGACTTCTCGAACTGGAAGGATGAGAAGTCATACAAGCCGGCATTCGAACGGCTGCTAAAGGACCTGCGGGCGCGCGACGACAGGCAGCGCGAATAGCGGACCGTTCGCGCCGGATCCGTCGTGAGTCCGCATAGCCGAACTGTTGGCCTCCTGAATGCCATTGCGTCCGACCGCGGGAAACCGGCAGGACAGGCACAGGGATCCTGCGAACTTGGGCGGGGTCAGGGTAGGGGCGGGCAAGCGGCTTGTCCACCGAGGTCCGGCGGCTTGGTACGCCAGTGGTACGGACAGAGGGCAGTGGGGCAGGGTTCCCTCTGGGCTTTCCACTCGCGGCCAGACTCAGTAAGCTCGCCGCGTGGCGAATCCAGAGCACATCACGAAGTTGAAGGAAGGCATCCAGGCGTGGAACGAGTGGCGGGATAAGCATCCGGGCCTTGTGCCTAACCTACAAATGGCTGACCTTGACAAGGCTAACCTCACTGAAGCCACCCTCGCCGAGGCCAACTTCACTGGAGCCACCCTCGCCGAGGCCAACCTTCGCGGGGCTGACCTCACTGAGGCCGACCTCACCGATGCCAACCTCACCAAGGCCTACGTCAGGGAGGCCGACCTCCGCGGGGCCGATCTCCATTTCGCCAACCTCAGCGAGGCCGATCTCCGCAGGGCTGATCTGCGTGGGGCCAATCTCCACGGGGCCAACCTCACCAAGGCGAAACTCCAAAGGGCGCTGCTCAACTGGGTCAACCTCACCGAGGCCGACCTTACCGAGGCCAACCTTTCGGGGGCCGATCTCCCAAGGGCAAACCTCACCGGGGCCAGACTCGACCGCGCCGACTTCCAAAAGGCCAACCTTAACTGGGCCAACCTCAGCAAGGCCGACCTCCGCGAGGCCGACCTCCGCGGGACCGACCTCCGAGGAGCCAACGTGACCGGGACGAAGTTCACTGCGACCCACGTCGCGGATACCTTGTGGTGTGATCTAGACCTGTCGCAAGCTGTGGATCTCGAATTGATCATGCATCTTGCGCCAAGCAGCGTCGGCCTCGACACCCTTGTGAATTCGAAGGGCCGGATCCCCGAGGCGTTCTTGCGGGGCTGCGGTGTTCCCGCGCGCCTCATCGAAATGCAGAAATCGCTCGTTTCACAAGTCGCGCCGATCCAGTTCTACTCGTGCTTTATCAGTTACAGCCATAGAGACGAGGAGTTCTGCCGACGTCTGCACTCACGGATGCAGCAAGAGGAGCTGCGCGTTTGGTTCGCCCCCGAAGAGATGAAGGGTGGCAGAAAGCTGCACGAGCAGATCGACGAAGCAATCCGCGTTTTCGACAAGTTGCTCATCGTCCTCTCAGAGGCCAGCATGGGAAGCGAGTGGGTCGTGACCGAGATCCTAAAGGCGCGCAAACGCGAACGCAGCGAAAAGCGCCAAGTCCTCTTCCCGATTCGGCTGGTCGACTTCGAGAGGATTTGGGATTGGAAGCAATTCGACGCCGATACCGGAAAGGACATGGCTTCCGAGATCCGCGAGTACTTCATCCCCGATTTCTCGAACTGGAAGAATCACGATGATTTTGAGAAGGCGTTCGCTCGCCTGCTGAAGGATCTGAAGGCGAGCGCATGAAAGCGGCGGCGAGTTTGGTCCAAAGGGTGGTCTACGGGAATTGAATGCCGACTTGCCGCAAGAACCGGATCCACGTCCACCATGTGAAGATGGCACGCGTCGCCGCGAGTAGCGCCTAGGTGCCCAAGGCCCACCATCCACGGATGACGCATCGGCCGCCATACCCCACACCATCGCCCGCGCATTGACGTACAATGCCACTCGACAACCCATGTTCGAACAAGCTTTCCGCAACATCGACGACGTCCTTCGCAAGGAGGCCGGCTGCACCACCGAGCTGGACTACACCGAGCAGACCTCGTGGCTGCTCTTCCTGAAATACCTCGATGGGCTGGAGCAAGACCGGGCGGACGAGGCCGAGCTTTCGGGCAAGAAGTACGCCTTCATGCTCGACAAGCCCTATCGCTGGGAATCCTGGGCCGCGCCCAAAGATAAAGACGGCAAGCTCGACCACAACCGCGCTCAGACCGGCGACGATCTGCACGACTTCGTGGACAAGAAGCTGTTCCCCTACCTGCGCGGGTTCAAGGCCAAGGCCAGCGGGCCGGACACCATCGAATACAAGGTCGGCGAAATCTTCAGCGAGATCCAAAACAACATCCGCAGCGGCTACAACCTGCGCGAGATCATCGACCACATCGACGAGCTGCGCTTCCGCTCGCAGACCGAGAAGCACGAGCTGTCGCACCTGTACGAAGCCAAGATCAAGAACATGGGCAACGCCGGCCGCAACGGCGGCGAGTACTACACCCCGCGCCCGCTCATCCGAGCCATGGTGCAGGTGGTGCAGCCCAACATCGGCCAGCGCATTTACGACGGTGCCTGCGGCTCAGGTGGCTTCTTGTGCGAAGCCTTCGACTTTCTCAAAGCGAAAAAGGGCCTGACCACGCGCGAGCTGCGCACCCTGCAAGAGCGGACCTTCTACGGAAAAGAGAAGAAGTCCCTGGCCTACGTCATCGCCATCATGAACATGATCCTGCACGGGATCGACGCGCCCAACATCCTGCACACCAACACCCTGGCCGAGAACCTGGCCGACATCCAAGACAAGGATCGCGTCGACGTGGTCCTGGCCAATCCGCCCTTTGGCGGCCAAGAGCGCAAGGAGGTGCAGCAGAACTTCCCCATCCGCACCGGCGAGACCGCGTTCCTGTTCCTGCAACACTTCATCCGCATGCTCAAGGCCCCTGGCCGCGGCGCCGTGGTCATCAAGAACACCTTCCTGTCCAACACCGACAACGCCTCCGTAAGCCTGCGCAAGCACCTGCTGGAAAGCTGCAACCTGCACACCGTCCTCGACTGCCCCGGCGGCACCTTCCAGGGCGCCGGCGTGAAGACCGTCGTGCTCTTCTTCGACAAAGGCTCGAATACGCGCAAGACCTGGTTCTACCAGCTCGACCCCGGCCGCAACCTGGGCAAGACCAATCCCCTGAACGACGACGACCTGGCCGAGTTCGTGAAGCTGCAAAAGACCAAGGCCGACTCGCCCAAGAGCTGGACCGTCGAGGCCAAGACCATCGACCAGGCCACCTTCGACCTGTCGGTGAAGAATCCCAACGGCAACGAGGAAGTCGCCCATCGCAGCCCCACGAAGATCATGGACGAGATCGCCGCGCTCGATGCGGAGAGCGCGAAGGTGCTGAAGAAGATTCGGGAGCTGGTGTGAAAGCTGGGTGGGAGACAAGACCTCTGGGCGAGGTATGCGACTTCGAAGGCGGCTCACAGCCTCCAAAGGCTGAATTCATATACGAAGAGAAATCCGGCTACGTTCGCTTTCTCCAAATCCGCGACTTCGCCAGCGACAAGAACATCACCTACATTCCCCAATCAGCAAAGAATCGGCTCTGCAATGAAGGCGATACGCTGATTGGGAGGTATGGCGCGTCTGTTGGGAAGATCCTCACCGACAAGGCCGGCGCTTACAACGTGGCACTGATGAAGACGATCCCGAATCTTGCAGTCCTCGATCGATCCTGGTTTCGCAATTATCTGGTCTCGGACGAGTTTCAGAGCCGCCTTTTGAATGTTGCAGACCGCTCAGCGCAGGCCGGCTTTAGCAAAGACGACATCAACAGTTTCCCGGTGCCCATCCCGCCCCTCCCCGAGCAACGGCGGATCGTCGGCGTCCTCGACGAAGCGTTTGAGGGCGTCGCCACCGCCAAAGCCAACGCCGAAAAGAATCTCCAAAACGCCCGCGCCCTCTTCGAGAGCCACCTCCAATCCGTCTTCACCCAGCGTGGCGACGGGTGGGAGGAGAGGCAACTTGGCGAGGTGTGTGACTTTGAAGGCGGCTCTCAGCCACCGAAATCCCAGTTCATCTACGCCCCGAAGGCCGGATACGTTCGCTTCCTGCAGATTCGCGATTTTGGAAGCGACAAGCACATCACCTACATCCCCGAGTCGCCCAAGAACCGGTCTTGTCGCGAAGATGACATCATGATCGGGAGGTACGGGGCCTCGGTCGGCAAGATCCTGAAGGGCAGGTCCGGTGCCTACAACGTGGCATTGATGAAGACGGTTCCGAATCCGGAAGTGCTAGATCGCGACTTCTTCCATCAGTATCTGATCTCCGGCGGATTTCAGGATTTGCTGCGTAGGGTGGCTGATCGCTCGGCACAAAATGGCTTCAGCAAGGAAGACATCTTCCCATTTCCAGTCCCGGTTCCGCCGCTACAAGAACAACGCACGATCGTAGGACGACTCGGACCATTCCGCGAAGAGACCCAGCGCCTCGCCTCCATCTACCAGCAGAAGCTCGCCGCGCTCGACGAGCTGAAGAAGTCGCTGCTCCACCAGGCCTTCAGCGGAGAACTCTAGGACCCAAGCCATGAACGAAGCCGAAACCCGCGCCGAGCACATCGACCCTGCCCTCGCGGCTGCCGGCTGGGGCGTGGTCGAGGGCAGCCGCGTTCGGCGCGAGTATCCCATCACGCTGGGACGGCTGGAGGGGCACGGGCGGCGGGGCAAACCGCTCACGGCTGACTACGTGCTCACCTATCGCAACACCAAGCTGGCAGTGGTCGAGGCCAAGCCCTGGGATGACCCACTGACCGAAGGCGTTGGCCAGGCCAAGAACTACGCCGACAAGCTGGCTATCCGCTTCACCTACTCAAGCAACGGCCAGGGTTTCTACGCCATCGACATGCAGACCGGACGCGAGGGCGAGATCCCCGCCTTCCCCACGCCCGACGAGCTGTGGAACCGCACCTTTGCCAAGCAGAACGACTGGCGCGACCGCTTCGCCGCGGTGCCGTTCCCAGATAAGTCCGGCTCGTGGGAGATCCGCTTCTACCAGGAGATCGCCGTCAATCGCGTGCTGGAGAGGATCGCCGCGGGCAAGGATCGCATCCTGCTGACCCTGGCCACGGGCACCGGCAAGACCTCGATTGCCTTTCAGATCGCGTGGAAGCTGTTTCAAGCGCGTTGGAGCCTGGGTGGCGAGCCCGTGCGCCGGCCGCGCATTCTGTTCCTGGCCGACCGCAACACCCTGGCCAATCAAGCATTCAACGATTTCACCTCGTTCAACGCCTTTGCCGACGACGCCATGGTGCGGGTCAAGCCCGACGACATCCGCAAGAAGGGCAAGGTGCCGAAGAACGCCAGCCTGTTCTTCACCATCTTCCAAACCTTCATGAGCGGGCCGGAAAAAGACGGCAAGCCCTCGCCCTACTTCGGCGACTACCCGCCCGACTTCTTCGACTTCATCGTCATCGACGAGTGCCACCGCGGCGGGGCCAACGACGAGAGCACCTGGCGCGGCATCCTGGAATATTTCGCCCCGGCGGTGCAGCTGGGCCTGACCGCCACGCCCAAGCGCAAAGACAACATCGACACCTACAAGTACTTCGGCGAGCCGGTGTTCATCTACTCGCTCAAGGACGGCATCAACGACGGCTTCCTGACGCCTTTTCGCGTGAAGCAGATTTCCACCACGCTGGACGAATACGTCTACACGCCCGACGACAGCCTGATCGAGGGCGACATCGAGGTCGGCAAGCGCTACGTGGAAAAGGACTTCAACAAGGTCATCGAGATCAAAGAGCGCGAGGCGCACCGGGTGAAGCTGTTCATGGACCAGATTCAGCCGAACGACAAGACCGTGGTCTTCTGCGCCTCGCAGGCCCACGCGCTGGCCGCGCGTGATCTCGTCAACCAGATGAAGACCAGCAAGGATCCGGGCTACTGCCAGCGCGTGACCGCGAACGATGGCGAGTTAGGCGAGGAGAACCTGCGCGCCTTCCAGGACAACGAGAAGACCATCCCGACCATTCTCACCACGTCGCAGAAGCTATCGACCGGGGTGGACGCGCGCAACATCCGCAACATCGTGCTCATGCGGCCCATCAACTCGATGATCGAGTTCAAGCAGATCATCGGCCGCGGCACGCGCCTGTACGACGGCAAGGACTACTTCACCATCTACGACTTCGTGAAGGCCCACCACCACTTCAGCGATCCGGAGTGGGACGGCGAGCCGGTGGAGCCGGAGCCTAGCGAGCCGAAGGCGCCCAAGCCCTACCCGCCCGACGAGCCCCTGCCCAATCCCCAAATGGCTGATGGCTCCGACAAGAAGCCATGCCCGGCCAAGATCAAGGTCAAGCTCGCCGACGGCAAGGCGCGCACCATCCAGCACATGATGTGTACGACCTTCTGGCACCCCGACGGCACGCCCATGTCGGCCCAGCAGTTCATGGAGCTGCTCTTCGGCAAGCTGCCCGACTTCTTCAAGAACGAAGCCGAGCTGCGCGCCCTATGGAGCGCCCCCGACACGCGCAAGCGCCTGCTCGAAGGCCTGGCCGAAAAGGGTTTTGGCAAAGACCAACTGACCGAGATGCAAAAAATCATCGACGCCGAGAAGAGCGACCTCTTCGACGTGCTCGCCCACGTGGCCTACGCCCTGGCCCCGCTCACCCGCGAAGAGCGCGCCCAGCACGCCAAGGTCGCCATCAACCACCGTTTCAACAGGAAGCAACAAGCCTTCCTCGACTTCGTGCTCTCGCACTACGTGGCCGTGGGCGTGGACGAGCTCGATCAGGACAAGCTGACTCCGCTTTTGCGCCTGCAATACCACGACAGCATCGCCGACGCCGTGGCCGACCTAGGCCGCCCCGACGAGATCGGCCGCGTCTTCAGCGGCTTCCAGAAGTACCTGTACGAACAGGCGGCGGCTTGACGAAGGTGCGTCTTGAAGAATGGAACGAAGCCGACGAAGCCAGCTCACGCCAGCGCGGCGAAAACGCCCCCGCTGAGGCGACCGGTCCAGCAGAGCGCTAGTGCAATGCAGGCGAGCGGCGGGGCGGTCCGGCAAGCAGCGTGGAAAGAAGCGCTGGCTGAGGTGGACGCCGCGCAGTCGGGGGAAGGACCAGCGATCGAGATAGACGGTGGCGAAGTGTTTTTAGATGACGACGAGGACCACCAGCGCGATCTAATGCTCGCCGCGAGATCCTCACACCAAAGCAGGAAGCCATTTGAATTGCCCAAGGTCGAGAGGCCAAAGAAGGATATGGCCGCTGCCCTGGCAGTTCTCACGGCGGTTGGCGTTGACTCCGACAGTTTCAAGCTCAAGCTCGTTTGCGAATTCTTCCAGAACGTGGAAGCAAACGTGAAAGGGATCGAATTCGAGCGTGAAAAGGTGCAGCGCGACTACCAGAAGATCTGGCAATCTCTCGAAACCTTGAAGTTGGAGAGTGAACGAGGGCAACAGCTTCGAGATTCCCTCCTGAGCACGCTCAAAGACGAAAGGTTTACTGACGACGAGATACGAGCGGGCAGACTTCGCGAAGGAAGAAGCCAGGAACCGATCCCATTGCCTTCGGAGAAGAAAGCGGGACGTCGGGTCGACATGACTTTCGCACACACGATTCAAGACTTTGGGCGGTTGTTCGGCTGGACCTGGAAGGAATGCGCCGCTGCGGTGTACGTCTCGGGCGCCGACCTGCGCGACTACACAGCCATCAAGAAGAGTTTCCGCGACTGGGACCGGCGGCACCCCGCCACGGGGAAGCTGTGAGACGGAACCGCGGGGCGAGGCCGCCGGAGGCCAAGACCGCGAGAAGTGATGATCGGTCGGCTGCGTTGGCCGTCCTGGAATCCATAGGTGTGACCAAGAAGCTCGGTTGGGCCGATGTCGAGCAAGCCGGACTTCTCTTCAAGAACGCACAGGCCGCAGCGGATGAGCGAGATTCTGCCGAGGCAGCAAGATTCCACGACCGCGCGAAGATGATCAAAGCGTTGGTTGGCGTGAAACTCGCGACGGAATCAGAGAAGCGAATCCGCGAGGCGCTACTTCGCGATCTGCGAGGTGAAGCCTGGCCCACCATCGGGCAGATCAAGCGAGGCTGGAAGGCTCCACCGCCAATCGCCAATACAGCGGCCACGAGGCAAAGAGGCCGACGAGTCGACGTGGGCATCAAGCGCACGATCCTAGATTTCGAGGCCGTGCATGGTTGGAGCTGGAAAGTCTGTGCCGCAGCCGTCTTTCTCTCGGGTGCCTCGACGTATGACTACGAGGCGATCAAGAAGTCATTCCGAGACTGGGACCGGCGGCACCGAAACCCCGGCACGGTGGGGATATGACTCAGAAACGCGGCGCGAGGCCGCCCGAGGCCGAGAGGTCCAAGAAGGATGATCGGGCGGCTGCACTGGCAGTTCTCGCGAAGGTAGGGGCGACGGCGGACCATCCGAACGTGCAAGCGCTAGGAGACGTCTACGAGAACTGGGCATACCGCATGGCTGTCGACGAAGCCCAAGGCAGGTTGGCGGATGAGGGCGAGTCCTGGCGCGAATTCCAAACGATCAAGCGAGCACTCGACGGCCTGAAGCTCAAGACAAACGCAGGATGCACTCTTCGGAGAAGACTCCTGCAAATGTACCCCCTCACCTACTTGCAGACTGAGCCACTGAGGGCTCATGAAGTGTATGCCGCACGATTGGAAGGCTACAAGGTTGAGCACGGGAGGGTGGTGCCGCCATCGACGAGTTCGACGGACGTCAAGCGCGGCCGGCCAGTCGAAAGCATCCAGGTAACGCTCGATGTGGCCAGAACCGTCTTCGGTTGGGATTGGAAGGCCTGCGCAGCTGCTGTGTTTGTCACTGGAGCTTGGAGACTCGACTACGCCTTCGCGGTGAAGTCTTTCCGAGACTCGGACCGGCGGAACAGACGCCGCGGCATGGGGGAGACGTGACGCCGAAACGCGGAGCAAGGCCGCCCAAGGCCGATAAGTCGCGCGATGACCGAGCCGCCGCACTGGCGGTTCTCGCGTCTGTTGGCGTGACGCCGGATGATGACGGGGCGTTCCCCCCTTGGTCTCACATCCACGTGCTTGCCGACGCCTATCGGGACACACCGCAATTCATGGCAAGACTGAGGGCGGCGGAGATGGCAGAACTCCGCGCTGCTCGCGCTGCGATCAAAGAACTCGAATGTGTGGACGTCTCATCCGCAGAAATGAGCAGCAAGCGCGAGTTGTTGCCGGGGACATCCGCGGGTCACGCATTGTTCTTAGCAGCGGAGGGAGTGATTGCCGCCGCAAAGGATCATCCAAAGCCCGGTCGACCGGTGGAGGAACGGATCGACACCGTCCTTCAATACGGGAGGTCGATCGGTTGGGACTGGAAAGTTTGCGCGGCAGCTGTCTTCGTCTCAGGCGCATGGACACTGGGCTACTCATTCGCCAAGAAGTCCTTCCGCGACTGGAACCGTCGAAACACGCTCCCGGCGCCGACCACGGACCTTTGGGCCGAAGAGGTCCTGAAGAAGTGGCGCGCCTGGAACCGGAAGAACAAACGGCGCGCATAATTGCGCAGTGCCCAGCCTGGTTTATGCGCCTGTGAATAGGCGCTGAGTTGCTTTACCCCTAGGGAATGCAGTCCAGAACGACACACGCCAACGCGACCCACACCACAACGATACTGACCGCGGAGGAGCAAGCCGCAGTGCGGGCGATCATGGCGGCCCACGGAATCCGCCGCGCTCATGTGCATCTCGGCGTCGCCCGTCACGCCATGGAGCGCGCAGCCGGCGGGCTCACGATCCAGCGCGGAACCGCGGCGCTCATTCGTGCGGCGCTGTCGAAGATTGACTGCCCAACGCGCGAGGTGCCGTGATGAGCCTGACGCTAGACATTGCTGGCGACATTCGCGCGGCCGTCGCATCTATGGTTCCGGATCTACAGGCGGCCGTCGTGGAGGCCGTGAGGACCGCGATGACGGATCGCCTTGTATCCGTCGAGGCTGCAGCCGAGATCGCGGGATGCTCACCGGGGGCGCTACGCAAGCGGATCGCGCGGGGTACATTGCCGGTGGTTCGGTGCGGGCGCTCGGTGCGCGTGCGGACGAGCGACCTGCTGGGCGAGGTGCGCTCGTGAGGTACCACGCTGTCCACCGCACGTGGCTGCGCAAGCCACCAGCAGCGGGCGCATCGGACGCGGTGATCGGGACGTGGGTGCGTGTGTCTGCCTACGCCGCCGACATCGAGGCGGGCGAGGCTGACGAGGGTGTGACACGTCACCGGCCACTGGGCCGCTCGCGCGTCGCGGGGTGCCGCCGGTGGACCTGGCGCGCATGGCTGTCCACGTGTGACACCACTCGGAAGGCCGTGGACGCCGTAGTGAGTACGGGTCTGGCAGAGTGGGACGGCGACGATTTGATTCTCGACGGGTATGACCTCTGGGGTGAAGAGCGGACCCGCCGGATCCGACACTCTGCGAACGATGCCGGCGAGGACGCCGGGCGGGAGTCCGGGCGGAACGCCGGGGGCGATACCGGGGAGCATCCCGCCGAGGGGAGAGGAGAGGAGGGGAAGGGAGACGTAGGTAGGGGAGACGTACCGGAGGGCACCGTAGCGGCGGGTGGGGCTCTCTCCTTAGAGGATTCCACCCCAGGTAGACCGACTCCGGCCAATGCGACCGAGATCGATTCGACACCAGAAGAAGCCAGGGAGGCCAAGCGGCCCGAGCGTGCGCGCACCCGTCCCGAGTCCGGACCCGCCGCCCAGCGAGGGGTACGCCGATGAACACGCCCGTTGTGCGCGTGCTGGCCGCGCTCGCAGGCCACGACGTCCGACCGTGCGGCAGCGGGTGGCTCGCGCGGTGCCCGGCGCACGATGATCGCCACGCATCGCTTGCCATCGGCGAGGGAGACGACGGGCGGGCGCTTCTGCACTGTCACTGCGGTTGCGAGCTAGCCCATGTGCTCCGGGGACTCGGGCTCACCGTGCGCGATCTATTTGTCGGGCCGCCAGCGCGAACTGACGGGCGCACGTTCTACGGCTACCGCGACGAACGCGGGACGCTGCTGTTCCAGGTGGTGCGCATCCCGAAACTCGACGGAAAGACGTTTGCCCAGCGACGACCAGACGGCTGCGGCGGGTGGAGCTGGGGTGTCGCGGGAGTGCGCCCCGTTCTCTACAGACTTCCCGAGCTTCTGGCCGCCGATCCATCGGAAACCGTGTTCATCGTCGAAGGCGAAAAGGTCGCAGACGGCCTCGCGCGCCGTGGACTCGTTGCCACGACAAACCCCGGCGGCGCGCTCAAGTGGCGTTCAGAGTACAGCGGTGCACTCCGCGGCCGACACGTGGTCATTCTGCCCGACCATGACGATGTGGGCAGGCAGCACGGCGCGGAAGTGGTCCAGTCCGTGGACCGCGTGGCAGCATCGGTGCGTCTGGTGGACTTGCCAGGCTTGGCCGAGCATGGTGACGCCTTCGATTGGTTTGCCGCTGGCCACACCGTCGAAGAGTTACGCGCGCTGGTGCAAACCACGTCACTAGCTGGCAGCTCGGACGATACGACGCATAGTGGCGCGTCACATCCAGGATCTGGTGAGGATGTGATGAAGCGGAGCGCAACGTGTCTAGACCAGGACAAGGCGAGGTCAAGAACCCCACCCCCAGCGGTCCCCCCCGGCAAGGTAGGTAGGCCATGAGCGATGCGCGCGGGTGCGAGGCCCCCACATTGGAAGGCAACCCGTGTCAAGCCCCTGCCATGACCGGCTCGCAATTTTGCTGGGCACACGATCCAGCGAACGAGAAGGCCGCAGATGCCGCCCGACGCGCCGGTGGCGCCCAGCGAGCGCGCCAGATGGAGCGTAGCGGCTGCGGAGCGCCTGACCCCATTCCCGCATGGTGGCCCCTCGAAAACGCCGCACACGCGCGAGCTGGCTTAGCCTACGTTGCACAGGAAGTGCTGGCCGGCCATCTCCCTGCCCGCGATGCGAACGCGGCCGTCGGTGCTATTTCCGCGCTCGTGACCACCCTCCGCTCGACTGACCTCGAACAGCGCCTCGAATCGCTCGAACGAATCCTCAACAACCGGGGGAAAGCATGAAGGACGACCGGAGGATCGAACGCTTGTACGCGGGACTGACTGCCAAGGAGACGGCCACGCTCGTCTTCTCACACCTGAGTCGGGGCAACGTCGCCGAAGCCGACCGAATCCGCGATCTGATACCGTGGAAGGTCTACCGTTTGATCGACCCTGAGCACACCGACCATTTTGAACGGCTGCGACGAGCCACGCTGTACTACGCCATGGAGAGGTGGCGCTACCAGGCTCATTGCTACGCAGCCTCCGGAGTCCTGCTCCACTGCTACCACTCTCGCGATGAGGAGGATGAAGAACGCGGGCAGGAATGTTTCGAAGCATGGCAGATCTGGGAGACTCGTCTGCTTAGTATTGACGCGGCCGTCGAGGCTGTGTGCAACAAACATGGCGTCGACGTGGAGGACGTACGGCGCATGGCGGGCGTCGAAGGCCCGTACCAGGTCCTAGGGCTAGGCGTAGTGGATCCCCAGCTTGTCGCTGAAATGACCCAGAGTTTTGACGATGTGTTTCAGCCGAAATGATGGGCAAGAGCCCCACGGTGTACACACACCGTTCGGCTTGTGTACATCGATGATAAATAATTGTTGTCAGTGCATACCAATGATGTACACTGAGTGCATGGCAAAGAGGAGCAAGTCAGGCGATCCAAAGGTGGCGGTCGGCTACGTTCGTGTGAGCACCGATGAACAGTCCCTTGGCCCCGAAGCGCAGCGGGCCGCCATCGAGAAATGGGCGCAAGCCCGCGGCGTGCGTGTCGTAGCCATTTTCGAGGATCATGGAATCAGCGGCGGCGCCACGGCAGAGAAACGACCCGGTTTGCTGGCCGCTCTGGCCGCTCTTCGAGAGAACGGGGCCGGCTTGTTGGTAGCAGCGAAGCGGGACCGCATCGCACGCGACACCCTGATCGCTGCGACGGTCGAACAATCGGCCGGCCGCTCTGGCGCGACGCTGACCACGGCCGACGGTTCCAGCGATGGGGCCGGCCCGGAGGGTCAGTTGATGCGCGGGATCGTCGATGTGTTTGCGCAGTATGAGAGGGGCGTGATCAAGAGCCGCACGCGCGCAGCCTTGGCGGTGAAGCGAACCCGAGGCGAGCGCATCGGCATGGTTCCTTACGGCAACACCTTGGCGGCCGACGGGATCCACCTGGAAGAGAACGCAGCCGAGCAGGCTGTCATTCAAGAGATCCGAGCGTTGCGATCTGCGGGGATGTCCCTGCGGGCCGTGACGATTGAGTGCGAGCGCCGGGGCTTGGCGTCCCGCGCGGCTCGGCCATTCGGTCTTACACAGATCGCGAGGATCTGCGGGTGAAGCGAAAGCGGGACACCGTAGATCTTCCGGCTGTGCGCCAGGCCCTTTCGCGGCTGGACGCGGCCGTCAAGCGTTGGCCCAGTCTCAAATCACGCGAGGCCCAAGATCGTCTTGGCACCTATCTGAAGAGCAAGAGGGGAACGAAGAATGGCAAAGAGCAAGACAGAGAAGGCACCGACTCAACAGATCGCCGTCCGGCTAGAGGGCGACCTAATCGAACGCCTAGACGCCGTGGCTAAGAAGTTGTCGCGTCCTGGTTTGGACCTGACCCGCACAGATGCCGTTCGGGTTTGCCTGTTGACGGGCCTTCAGCAAATCGAAAAGGAGCGGTAACCATGGGCAGCGTCTTCAATCGAGGGACGCGCCACAAGCCGCTCTGGTATGCAAAATATCGGGATCTCGATGGGCGTTGGAAGATGGTTCCCACCCGTCAGTCAACGAAGGAACAAGCGCGGAAATACGTTGAACAAGTCGAATCCCGGCTGGCCAGAGGCAACGTGGGCATCCCGGAGCCAACGCCCGAGGATGTGAAGCGCGACCGGATGACGGTAGACGAACTCGCTAAGATCTTCCTGGCTGACTATTCCTCGCCTCGGTTGAAGGACGCGGCCAGATACCGCAAGGCCGTAGGATTCACGTTGCACCACCTCACTGGCTCGCTTGGCTACATGCGCGTTGCCGACGTTGGGCGGCTGGAATTGGCCAGGCTGCGCGACGAGAAACTAGCCGCCGGCCTCTCGAAGGCCACGGTCAAGCTTGTGCTGGCCTACGCGTCCCGGATGTGGAACTGGGCACGCGCGGAGGGATTGATCATGGTGTCCAACCCGGTGGCCCTCGTGGACAAGCCATCGGTGGCAGGGCAGGCGATGGACTTCAACTTCTTGGCGCTGGACGAGGCCGACCGCCTTCTGTCATATGCGTGCGCGAGTCAGCCGACCGAGTATCCCGCCTATGCGACGGCGCTCTATACCGGGTTGCGGATGGGGGAACTTTGGGGCCTACGGTGGGCAGACTGCGACCTTGACCGCGGCCTGCTCACCGTGCGTCGCTCCTACCGGATGGCCCCCAAGTCAGGCAAGCCGCGCGCGGTGCCCATCAACCCGGCGCTGCTACCCATCCTTCGCCAATGGCGGAACGCCTGCCCAGTCTCCGACGAAGCCTTGGTCTTCCCCACCGCGCGCGGCTACATGAGGCAGAAGGATCGCGACTACGGTTTCAAGGACGCGCTAGCCGGTGCCGAGTGTCACCCCATCGGCTTCCACGGGCTCCGCCACACGTTCGCCAGTCACTTCATGATGTCTGGCGGGAACATCCTCACCCTTCAAAAACTCCTAGGCCACTCCTCGGTGGCCGTGACCATGAAGTACGCGCACCTCGCTCCCGACTTCATGCGGGACGAGATCGGCAGGCTACGCTTCCAGCGGCCATCGGCTATGGTGGCAGACTTGGCCGAGCGTATGGCGGGCACTCGTTAGGCACAAATGCCAAAGCCCCTACTTTACTTCCTTGCTCAGCTTCCTTGCTGTTTCGTCCAGTTCAAGGGAGCCCAAAGTAGGCTTTCTTCGTCCTACGAAAACACTTCGATCCACCTGGTTGGGAGCGCCAGCCGATACCTCGTGCAAGAACAGCTGACAGATCGTCGTCCCAGGCTTCACCGTGATGGGCACTTCCCCCACGTTTGTAAGCTCCAGTGTGAGACAGCCCGTGAATCCAGGATGGACCCCTGTTGCGGTCGCAATTATGAGGCCGTGTCGGCCCCACGAAGAACGCCCTACTACATATCCCGCTCGATCACACGGTAGGCGAATCCATTCGAGCGTGACGCCCAGCACGAACGCTCTTGGATGAAGTACAAACCCCTGTCCGAAAGGGACGTAGTACGTCTTTGTCAGCCTAGCCTCGCTTGGGGCATCAGCATGTCGCGTGTACACGTCTATGAGCCCCACACGGCTCTGGCGGTAGGCGAGGAACCAGCAGCCAAGGCGCAAATCGATCGAGCCAGCGCCGGATTCACGGAGAAGTTCTGGCTGAGGTATTGGCGTGACCACCAACGGGTCGGCCGGATCGCGAGGATTCTCCAGCTCCCGGAGGATCTGATCCGCCTTCAGAATCATGCGGTTCCCTTCATCCTCTCAGTGACCTCAAGTGTTTCCGCGCTCTTGAGGATCAAGTCTCGCAAGACACGATCTCGGTTTTCGGGACGAATTTGCCGAACCGATTTCCACAGGTCAGAGTCCAAATGGCATTTCCAGCCGGCATTCATGACGTCGCAGAGGCTCGCGGCTTGGGCAGTCGGGACAACCTTCTCGAAATCTGTCGCTATCGCGCGAACGCTCGCGGCGCTCCGGATCGGCGCCGATCTTTGTTCACAGATTTCTCTGGCCGCTTCGATGAGCCTGGACACCAAAGACGCTGACACAACATCCGCAGTCCCAACCAGCATCTGGGTATCCGGCGTCATGTGTTCGTCCTCGGCCTCAAAGCATGCCTGGAAATCCGGAGGAACATCGACATCCATCCGTGACGCAGCTTCGGAAAGCTGGGCGGCCCGCCGTACTATGTTCGGATAGGAAGATGACCGTTTGCCCAGGGCACGAGGGGACAGGAGGTACGAGAATGCATGAAGGAAGGATTCTGCAAAGAGGCGCACCCCAACGAAGTCACAAAAAGTTTCCTCTGCCTGCAACATCGCCCACGTGAATGCCGGTCTCCAGGTCAGCCGAGAAAACAGGGTGCCGTCCTGTAGATCCTCAGGCTTGGAATGTGGGTGCAGCTGGTTGTATTCTTTCCAACGCTTGGTCCGCAGTTCATCCAAGACGCCCTTCTCAACATCCTTCTCGAACCGCGTAGCTAGTCCTTCCTTTTGCCAGAGCCAGTGCCCAAGCTCGTGGCCCGCGAGCGGAACTAGAAGTGGATTTGCCGACTCCGGCGCGGGCAGTCCTATCAGTACGAATCCCGGAAGATCGGTCATGGGCATGTACACGAATGGGGAATAGTCCCACTCCGAGGACAGGATGAGCTTCGTGTCCTGACCAAGCAGACCACGCGCAAGGCGCAGAAGGGGCGCGTATGCCTCGAAGGCGTTCCGCACATTCGTGGATCTCAGAATGAATCCGAGAATGGGAACGTAAACGAAAAGCTGATATAGCGAGGCGCTGCACGCGTTGTTGGTAACGTGAACAGCCGCTCCGGCAGGGATACGCTTGAGCACGTCGAGTTGTGCTCGAAACATTCTGTCGAGTTCGAGGAGCGCTTCGCGCGCATGAGGGTACGGAAAATCCGATTCCCGAAGGCGTTCGATCTCGTCAATGGCAGCGGTTATCCGCCGACACGCGTGGTCGATGGACGACACACTATCTCCGGTAGGGATGCGAGGGGCGAAGGTCGTAGATCGACTCTCGATAGGCAACCGCAGCGCGCGAGAGTGCGACGCAAAAGTCACGAGCGCTCGTAAGTTCGTTCCTAACCTCGGTCAGATTTTGCTGAGAGAGACTAGCTGCGATCTTGTCAGCGTGGGCCAGCAGGCCATCAATGGTCAACGGTTGAGCAGCACTTTGCGCCACGGCCTCGGCGACCACCGTAAGAGTGGCAGGGTCCATTAGAGAGCGAGGGGGGGTCCCACCGCGCGCGGGTTCGATGGCGCTTCTTAACCGCTGGGCAAGCTTCCGAACCGCGTCCAGGCTTGGGGAGTTGTTCGCCAGCAGGTTCTCGATGTCGACTGCGGCTTCCGAAGCCAAGAAAGGCAGATCCGGATCAAGCGCGCGAAGTGCTTCCGTCGATGACTCAGTTGACATAGTGTCTCAAGCCTCCGCAGGGTTTCAACGGCGTGGCCATTCGTATGATAAGCGCAGGCTACTCCTTGTCCAGCTTTCCTTCCAGCGAGGTCTACTGTCTCTGGGCGGCGCAGGGTTTTCGGGTTTCCCGTCGAAACCTATCGAGCCTAGGAGGGGATGCGTTCACGGCCGACCTTACTTCCGGAACGCGGATTCGCCGCAATCGGCGTCTGGCGAGTGCGGCGCCTTTCCGTACGCCGAGATCCGGCTGCTTGGTGCACATTTGGTGCAACCAAGCCGGCGCCTTCTCCTTCTGTTCAGAAAACGTCAACGATTTCGCAGTGGAGCTGATGGGGATCGAACCCACGGCCTCTAGAGTGCGATTCTAGCGCTCTCCCAGCTGAGCTACAGCCCCATGACCCGGCGGGCCGGGTGCAGGGATTGTACTTAGGACGATCAGGTTTGCAACCGGGAACTGGAGTCGTCGTATTCTCGGCCTGTGGGACGCCAGGCCAAAAAAGGCAAGATAGACAAGACCGCTCAAGGCGAGACCGAAAACGCGGATGCCAGGATCCCCGGCCGGCCAAGCAAAGTGCGCGCGGATGTGGCGGTTTTCGAGCAGGGACTGGCGCCTTCGCGCGAACGCGCGCGAGCCTTAATTCTGGCCGGTCAGATCTTGTATGGCGACAGACCGGTGGACAAGGCGGGCGATCAGCTGCCTGCGGGCGCGGTGCTGCGCATGCGCGGAGAACCCATGCCCTATGTCTCGCGCGGCGGGCTCAAGCTGGCGCATGCCCTCGATACCTTCAAGGTGGATGTGGCGAGCGTGGTGGCGGTGGACGTAGGGGCGTCGACGGGCGGATTCACCGACTGCCTTCTGCAGCGGGGCGCCAGCCGGGTGTACTGCATCGACGTGGGGCACGGCCAGCTCGACTGGAAGATCGCCTCGGATCCGCGCGTGGTGGTCATCGACCGCACCAACATTCGCCACATGCCGCCCGAACGCATTCCCGAGCGTTGCACGTTGGCCGTGGCCGACGTGTCGTTCATTTCGCTACGCCTGGTGCTGCCGGCATTGCCCGCTCTGCTGGTGCCGGGCGCGCCCGCGGTCGTGCTGGTCAAGCCGCAGTTCGAGGTTGGCCGGGAAAAGGTCGGCAAAGGTGGCATCGTGCGCGACGACGCCCATCACAGGCAAGCCGTCGCCGACGTGGCGGCAGCGGCCCAGGCGCTCGGGTTCGCGGTGGTGGGCGAGACCACATCGCCCATCACCGGGGGCAAAGGGAATGTGGAGTTCCTGCTCCATCTGCGGCTACCATAAAGGTATGAAGATCTTGCTTACCGGCGCGGCCGGTTTCATTGGCTCGCACCTCGCCGAGCGACTGTGCGGCCGCGGCGATCGCGTCACCGGCTTCGACAACTTCGACCCGTTCTATCCGCGCGAGGTGAAAGAGCGGAATCTGGCCGGGCTGTTTTCGCGCAAGGATTTCGAGCTGGTCGAGGGCGACCTGACCGATCCACACGATGTGGATCAGGCGTTCGCGGTCGCGGGTCCAGTCGACACCGTCGTGCACCTGGCCGCGCTGGCGGGCGTGCGGCCCTCCATCGCCAGCCCCGGTCGCTACTGGAACGTGAACGTGAACGGGACATTGCACTTGCTGCACGCCTGCCGCGAACGCGGCGTGAAGCGCATTGTGTTCGCTTCGTCGTCCTCGGTGTACGGCCTCGACAGCGACGTACCCTTTTCGGAATTCGATCCGTGCGGCCATCCGATGTCGCCGTATGCGGCGACCAAGCGGGCGGGCGAGCTCATGGCCTTCAACCACCACCATCTCTACGGCGCAACAATGACGTGCCTGCGCTTCTTCACCGTGTACGGCCCGCGCCAGCGCCCGGATCTGGCCATTCACAAGTTCACGCGCCTCATCGACGCTGGCCAGCCCATCGAGCTTTTCGGCGACGGCACCACGTCGCGCGACTACACCTGGATCGACGACATTCTCGACGGCGTGGTCGCGGCCATCGACCAGCAATCCCGCGATCCGCGCACCGCCTATCGCATCTACAATTTGGGCGGTTCTCGGCCGACCACGCTGGCCGAACTGGTCGATCGCATTTCGGCGGCTCTTGGCAAGAAGGCCATCATCGAGCGCAAGCCCGAGGAGCCAGGCGACATGAAGCACACTTTGGCCGACGTAGATCTCGCGCAGGGCGATCTCGGCTACTTGCCCAAGGTATCTATCGACGCCGGCATTCCGCGCTTCGTCGACTGGTGGCGCTCGGTGAATCGCTAGCCCTTGCCGCGGAAGGGATTGAGGACGTTGATTCCGCAGCCAATGAAGTCCTTGGTGTTGCGCGTGACCAAGGTGAGGCCATGGGCCGCGGCCGAGGCCGCGATGAGCATGTCCGCCTGGGTGCGCACCTGTCCCCGTCCAGCGAGGCGCGCGCGCATCGCGCCGGCCAAGCGGGCGACCGCGGGTGTCACGTCGAGCACCTGACACGAATTTGCAAGGAACTCCTCGAACCAGGCCAGCACGCGAGCGTTGGGGCGCAGGGTCAGGCCGAAAATGACCTCGTCAATGGTGATGGTGCTGATATTGACGTTCCTCGTTTCGGCTGCCCAGGCCAGGACGCCAGGGTTGGGCGCCGGGCGCGCCAGCTCGGAGAGCACGTTGGTGTCGCAGAGGTAGGTCACTTCGTCGGCGGGGCAAATGGGTTGGGGCGATCGCGGCGCGGCGACGGGACGAACTGGTAATCTTCTTCGCGGCAAATCTCGCGCAAACGTGCGAACGCCGAGCCCACCGACACCTTGCGGGCGGCATTGAGTTCATCGAGGGCTTCCGGCGAGAGCACGGCTGCCACCAGACGGTTGCGCCGGTAGATGGCCTGCGGCTCCTTGGCGGCCGAGGCGACCAGCGCGGGCAGGTGCTGGCGTGCCGTGCTGATGGTCCACGGAGGCGACGATGTCGGCTTCGATGCTTGGGAATTGCGACCCATTCTAAATGTACATCCTATTCATGCAACTTGTACAAGTCAAGTCGGGTAGACGATGCCTGTGATGGTTAGCTCGCGCTGGCCCTTGTCCCACTGGACCTGGACGGTGTCGCCGATTTCCTTGCCGATGAGTCCGCGGCCCACCGGCGATTGCCACGAGATGGCGCCGCCCGCGCTGTCGATCTCGTCCGAGCCCACGATGCTGAAGGTCTGCTTCTCGCCTTCCTCGTCCTCGACGGTGACGGTGGCGCCGAAGAAAACCCGATCGCGCCGCTTCTGTTCGCGCGCGTCGACGATGACGGCGATGTCCAGGCGTTTGCCAAGAAAGCGCATGCGCCCGTCGATCTGGCGTAGCTGGCGCTTGCGGTAGATATACTCGGCGTTTTCCGACCGGTCGCCCTCGGCGGCGGCGTCGGAAAGGGCGCTGACGACCTCGGGCCGCTTCTTGGTCTGCAGAAAGTCGAGCTCGGTGGTCAGCTTGTGGTAGCCGGCCGGCGTGATGTAGTTCTTCTCGCCTTTGGTTTCTTTTTCTCTGGGCGGATCGAGGGTTTTGCGCACGATGGGTGGGGCGAGTTTAGGATGAAGATCGCTTTTGCGGGAATTTGGTGTAGAGGAAAGTCATCATGCTTGGAAACGCAGACGCTTTGATTGCCGCCGTCAAGTTTGACTCGAAGGGCCTCGTGCCCGTCATTGCCCAGGATCGCGCCACCGGCGTGGTGCGCATGCTGGCCTGGGCCAACGTGGAAGCCCTAGCCGCGACCATCACCAAGGAGCGCGCCACCTTCTGGAGCCGCTCGCGCAACGAACTTTGGGAAAAGGGCGCCACCAGCGGTAACTCGATGAAGGTCTACGACGTGCGCCTCGACTGCGACGGCGACGCGATCTTGTACGTGGTGGACGCCGTGGGGCCGTCTTGCCACACGGGCGCGACCTCGTGCTTCTTCCGCACGGTCTCGCCGAATGGCCTGGCCACCGACGACGGTCCGGCCAGCTTCAACAAAGCTTAGGCCCTTGCTCCTCGAAGAGGCAGCGGCCGAGATCCTGCGCCCCGGCGGAGCGCTGGCCGCGGCCTTGCCGGGATACGAGCCGCGGCCAGGGCAGGTGGCCATGGCCGAGCGCGTGGCGCGGGCCATCGATCTCGACGAGCGCCTTTTGGTCGAGGCCGGCACGGGCACGGGCAAGACCATCGCGTACCTCGTGCCCGCGATTCTCTCGGGCCGCCGCGTGGTGGTGTCGACGGGCACGCGCAACTTGCAAGATCAGATCGCCGACGTCGATCTGCCGCGTCTGGCGCGCGTGCTGCCTCGGCCGTTCTCGTTCGCGGTGATGAAGGGCATCGGCAATTACGTGTGCCTGCGCCGGTTGGCCGAACACCAGCGGCAGCTGTCCTTTGCCACCAGCCCGCAAACGGCACGGGTTCTCGACTGGGTCGGGCGCAGCCGGACCGGCGACCGCGCCGAGCTCGACGGGGTTTCCGAGGACGCGCCGATCTGGCGTGAGATCGTCTCCAGCCCCGAAACCCGGCTTGGCAAACGCTGTCCCTTCGTCGCCGACTGCTTCATCACCGGCATGCGACGGCGTGCCCAGGAGGCCCAGGTGGTGATCGTCAACCATCACCTTTTCTTCGCGGATCTGGCCCTGCGCAGCCGTTTTCCCGAGGCGCAGGTATTGCCCACCTACGAGGCGGTCATCTTCGACGAGGCCCATCAACTCGAAGACGTAGCCACCGAGATCTTCGGCGTGCAGGCGTCGTCGCTGCGCCTGTTCGCACTGGCGCGGGACGTGGAGCGCGCGCCGGTGGAGCCGCTCGGCGCCGTGCGTGTGGAATCGGTGGCGCGGCGGCTGGAGGCTGCAACCCACGTGCTGGCCGAGGCTCTACGCGGGCGGCTACCGCGCAAGTCGAGCGGCGGCGACGATCTGCGCATGCCCATGCCCGACGATCTCTGGCAGGGCGACGTGCTTGGCCGCTACCACGAACTCGACACGGTTCTCGAAGAAGCTTCTGTTCTGCTCGGCCGCCTGGCCGAGGACGACATGAGCGACGCGCTTCGCTCCTCGCCGCCAGCGCCGGCCAAGTCCGCGGTGCTTGCCGGGCTGTCAGAACGGGCGCAAATCCTGCGCACGGATCTCGGCGAAATCGTCGGCAGCGCGCGCCGCGATTCCGTGCGCTGGATCGCCCTGTCGGCACGCAACGTGACTTTGCGCGCGTCGCCGGTGGATGTGGCGCCGCTTCTGCGCCAAACCTTCGACGGGCATCCCGGGCCGCTCGTCTTCACCTCGGCGACGTTGTCGGCCGCGGGATCCTTCGGCTATATGCGCGAGCGGCTGGGTCTGGCCGATACCGCGGCCGAGGCGGTCTATCCGTCGCCGTTTCGCTACCGCGAACAGGCCCTGCTCTACATCGCCGAGGATCTGCCCGACCCGACCCACGAAGCATTCGCCGAGGCGGCGGCCAAGCGTGCGCTCGAACTTTGTCGGTTGTCCCGCGGTCGCGCGCTTCTGCTCTTCACCAGCTTCAGGAATCTGCGTATCGCCGAGCAGCTATTTCGCGCTGACGACGGTTTTCCCCTTCTCGTGCAGGGCGAACGTCCGCGCCAGGCGCTTCTCGCCGAGCTGCGCACGCGGGTGGGCTCGGTGCTGCTCGCCACGCAGAGTTTTTGGGAGGGCGTGGACGTGCCGGGCGAAGCCCTGTCGCTCGTCGCCATCGATCGCCTGCCTTTTGCCGTTCCCGACGATCCCTTGACGGCAGCGCGCATCGAAGGCATCCGAGAAGACGGCGGCGATCCCTTTGCCAGCTACCAGATCCCGCGCGCCGCCCTGGCGCTCAAGCAAGGCTTCGGCCGCCTCATCCGCAGCCGCAAGGATCGCGGCGTGGTGGCCATCCTCGATGGCCGCATCCTGCGCAAGAACTACGGTGCGACTCTCCTCGGCAGCCTGCCCGAACATTGCCCGCGCACCTACCTGCTCGACGACGTGCGCGGGTTCTTCGGGTAGGGATTCACCACAGAGAGCGCAGAGGGCGCAGAGACGAATGGGAAGGATGGGGTTCCGGATCTTGGATCCGAAACCCTTCTGCTTTCGTGCCTCTGTGCTCTCCGTATCTCTGTGGTGAATTCCGACTATTCGGATTTTCGCCTGAAGTGCGCGGCTTGCGCCAAGTCGGCCGCGGATTCGTCGGCTCGGCGCTCGGCTTTTCTTGCATCCTCGGCGTCGGCGCGCTCCTTCAGCTTCTCGACGGCTTCGCAGGCCTTGCGCGCTTCTTCGTAGGCTGCTTGCGCCGCGCTCTCGGCCGCCAGCGCCGTTGCCAGGGCGGTGGTGCGGTGTTCTTCGGCGACCTTGGCCAGCCGAGCAGCCTCGTCGCGCAGGCGGCGTAAGTAGTGGGCACGCGCCGTGGCCTGCGCGGCCGTAGCCGGGCTCGGGCTGGTTGCTAAGCGCCCATCTTCCTTTGTCACCGTCGCGCACGCCTCTTGCCAGCGCGCCAAGAAGCGGGCTTGCTCTTCCTCTTCTTGGCGGCAGGAATTCATCGCCAGGTCAAGTGCCTGGCGTGCGCCCGCTTCGGCATTGCGCCTGAGGTCAAGTAGGGTTTGCAGTTGAAACGACATGGAAGCTGCGTGGCGTTGCGTCTTTGGGCAAGGGAGCTTAGTGTTGATCTGATGGCTGCCCAAGTTCCGTCGAGGAAGTATCGCATCGAGCGATACCTCGCAGAAGGGGGCATGGGTGCGATCTACGTGGGCAAGAAGATCGGCCCGGGCGGCTTCGAGAAGGAGGTCGTGCTTAAGCAGCTCTTGCCGGAATTCACCAGCCGGCCCGAGTTCCGCGACCTGTTCTTCCGCGAGGCCAAGATCTCGGCCACCCTCGACCACCAGAACATCGTGCGCACCTTCGACCTGGTGAACTCGAACGACCGCCTATTCATCGTCATGGAATATGTGCGCGGGGCCGACCTTCGCACCATTGCCTGGCGCGCGCGGCGGCGCAGGCCGTTGTCGACGCAATCCATCCTGCACATCGCGCTCGAAATCCTGGCCGGCCTCGCCTACGCGCACAGCCGCCGGTCGCCCACGGGCGAGCCGCTCGGGATCATTCACCGCGATCTATCGCCGTCCAATATCCTTTGCTCGGGCGAAGGCGAGGTGAAACTGTCCGACTTCGGCATTGCCAAGGCCGTGACCTATTCGTCGGTCTTCTATCGCGTGCGCGGCAAGGTCGGCTACATGTCGCCCGAGATGGCGCGCAACCAGCCCATCGACGCGCGCAGCGACCTGTTTTCGCTGGGCGTGAGCATCTACGAAACGCTGATTGGCGAGCGTATCTACACCGGCGATCTGAACACGCCGCCGGACAAGATCTACGCGCAGGCCGTGCCGCGGCTTGAGGCCAAGTGCCCTGGGCTGCCGCCGGGATTGCAGGCGGTGCTCGACCGCGCGCTGGCCATCGATCGGGGCGCGCGCTTTCCCGATGCCGAATCTTTTGCCACGGCCTTGCGGCAGGTGGCAATCGGCCACCGCTTGCAGTACTCGGCACCTGAGCTAGCGGCCGAGTTGCGCGAGATCATGGGTTCGGATCCCGAGCACTGGTTGTCCGATCAGCGCGACCCAACCCACCTGCGCAACGCGCGCGCGGGTCAGGCGCCGGGGGCGCTGGCCGGCCATGAAGTGGATTCCCTGGTCGAACCTGGCCCGGCCGCTCGGACCGGTGACGATTCGGACATCGAGGATGTGGCTACCCCGCCGGCGCGGCCCTCGGCCTCCAGGCCGGTGGCCAGCAGCCGATCGTCGGGCCAGATGGCGGCGGTGCCTAGTCGACCTTCCGGGCAGATGGCGGTGGCGCCCGGGCGGTCGTCGGGCCAGATGGCCAGCCAAACCATGGACGAGATGCAGGTCACGCCGCCCCCACCTGTGCCCTTGCCGCCTGCCGTGCCCATGCTGAACCGGGTGGTGCAGCTGCCGCGCTTGCCTTTCGGGTTTTTGCGCTTCCACTTGTCCAGGCGAACCGGTGGGGTCGCGGCCATCAAGCGTTCGCGGCGCTGGGTGTGGCTGCTTGTCCTGGTTGTGCTTGCCGTGCTGCTCGGATTCGTCTTGGTTCGCTTCCTTATCGGGCCAGTGATCCCGCGCTCGGATGGCCCGCGTCCCGCGTCCGCGTGGCGAATCGCTCAACCACCCGCCACCTGCACCAGGGCTTTGCCATGGAGGGCATGACGGCCTCGATCACCCGGCTCATCGCCAAGGACGCGGCGATCTTCCGCCAGTCCGGGCGCGGGCGCTTTATCGTGATTCGTGGTCCCGACCGCGGCGAGTCCCTGGTCGTGGGTCAAAGCCCCATCACCATCGGATCGGGCTCGGCGAGCGAAGTGCGCTTGTCCGACCCGACCATCTCGCGTCGGCACCTGGCCGTCACGCTGGCCGAAAACGGCGTGGTCGTGCGCGACCTGGGCTCGACCAACGGTTCGTTCGTGGCCGGCGCGCGCTTTCAGGAATTGCTGCTTGGTTTCGGGGCCGAGATCCAGATCGGCCAAACCTTGCTCAAGTATCTGCCCGACGAAGAGCACGTCGACGTCGCGCCGGCGGCCAGCGAACGCTTCGGCAACATGCTCGGCCGCGATCCCAAAATGCGCCAGGTGTTCAGCCTGCTCGAGGATGTCGCCCATTCCGAGGCCACCGTGCTGCTCGAAGGCGAGACCGGAACGGGAAAAGAACTGCTGGCCGAGGAGATCCATCGCCACAGTCCGCGCGCCGGGAAACCCTTCGTGGTCTTCGACTGCGCCGCCCAGCCCAAGGAGCTGATCGAATCGGCGCTCTTCGGTCACGTGCGCGGGGCCTTCACCGGCGCGGTCGCGGATCGCAAAGGCGCCTTTGTCGAAGCCGACGGCGGCACACTTTTTCTCGACGAAATCGGCGAGCTTGCCTTGGACATGCAGCCCGTGCTCTTGCGCGCGCTCGACAAGCGCACCATCCGGCCCGTGGGCGGCACCGGACAGCGCATGGTTTCGGTGCGCGTGATCGCGGCCACCCATCGTGACTTGCGCGCCGAGATGGCGACCAGGCACTTCCGCGAAGATCTCTACTACCGGCTGGCGGTGGTGCGCATCCACGTGCCACCCCTGCGTGAGCGCCCGGCCGATGTCGGCCTGCTCGTGCAGCATTTCGTCGAGAGCTACGCCAAACCGCCTGGGCTGGTTGCGCGGCCTGAGGACGTCGAGCGGCTGGCGCGCCTACCCTGGCCGGGCAATATCCGGCAACTGCGCAATGTCATCGAGCACGCCTGCGCCGTATCCCACGGCGGCGAATTGGATCTGACCGAGTTCCTGGCCTCGGCGCTCGCACCCGCACCCGCGCTCGGGGCCGTCGCGCTCGACATACCATTCAAGGATGCCAAGGCCCGCGTCGTCGAGGAATTCGAGCGGGTCTATTTGAAGGCGCTGCTTCTTCGCCACGAGGGCAACCTGTCCGCGGCGTCACGCAGCGCCGACCTCGACAGGAAGCACTTGCGCGAACTTTTGCGCAAACATGGACTGCGCGAGGAAACCGACTGATTCGCCGGACGCTCGTGTTTGAAGCCGCCATCGCAACGGTCGTTCTGCTCTACTTGCTCTTGCTTGGTGTGCTCGGGATCGAATGGCAGCTTGCCGCCGGGGCTGCTTTGGCGCTGGTCGGACTTGTGGGCGGCGGCGGCGCGGGCATCGTCTACCACCTGGCCTTGCGCAGGGCGCTTGTGCGCGTGGGTGCGAGTACGCGTGGCTGGCTGTGGTCGCCCGTGTCCTGCCATCGTCTGCTCGACGAACGGGGACGGGCGGAGGTCTTGCCGTGGTTTCGCGTAGGCGCCGCCGGCTTTGTCGTGTGCCTGGGCGGCATCGGCATGGTTGCCGTGGCGGCGGTCAAGGCCGCGTTTGCGGGCTAGCACTAAGCGGGATCCGGATGGTCAGGGCCGTGCCTTCACCTGGCTTGCCTGCCACGTCCAGGGTTCCGCCCAGGATGGCGATACGCTCTTTCATGCCCAAGAGTCCGAGCGAGCCGTAGCGTTTGATCTCTTCCTCGGTGATGCCACGCCCGTTGTCCTTGATGGCAAGCGAGATGTGGCTCGACGAACAGGAGAGTCGGATGGCAACGCTCGTCGCGCTGGCGTGGCGGGTGACATTGGTCAGCGCCTCCTGGCAGACGCGAAAAAGCGGCGTGGCCAGGTCGAAGGGAAGCGAGAGATCTTCGGGTACCTCGATGGCGCAGGCGATGTGGGTGCGCGCCTCGAAGTCGTGCGCCAGCCATTCGATAGCCGCGCCCAGACCCAGATCGTCGAGGATGCTCGGGCGCAGCTCGGAGGAAATGCGGCGCACGCAGCGGATGGTGTCCTTGACCAGCTCGACTAGGGCGGCCACGCGCGCCGCCGCGTCCTTGTTTTCTGGATCGATTTGTCGGTCGAGGAAGGCTAGATCCATGCCCATGCAGGTCAGCGATTGGCCGAGTTCGTCGTGGATTTCCCGGGCGATGCGCACGCGCTCTTGTTCGCGCACGGATTCGACGTGCGCGGCCAGGGCGCGCAGCTGCTCGCGCGAGCGCCGCTGTTCTTCCTGAAGTTGGCGGCGCTGGGTGATGTCATGCGCGAGGCCGGTGGATCCGATCACCTTCCCTGCGGCATCGAAGACCGGCGACTTGAAGGTTTCCACCCAACGCAGTTCACCGCGGTCGGAGATCTGCTCCTCGACCAGCTTTTGCTGCCGGCTCTGCATGACCTTTTGGTCATCGGCGACGTAGGCCAACGCCAGTTCGTGTGGCCAAACCGCAAAGTCATCGAGTCCCAGCAGATCCGATGGGCGCTTCTTTCCCGCCGCCGTCGCAAAGGGCTGGTTGACCATCTGGAATTTTCCCTCGGGGTTCTTCAGCCACGCCAGGTAGGGCAGATTGTCCAGCATGCTGCGCAGGTAGGCCTCGCGCAGGGCCAGCGTTTCCTGGACCAGGCGGCGCTCGCTGACGTCGCGAACGATACCCACCACGGCCGCGATGGCGCCCGAGGGGTCGCGAAAGGGGACCAGACGCGTATCGATCCAGACCGGCTGGAGGTGCAGATCCTGTTGATTCTCCGTCACCACGGTTTCACCGGTATGAAAAACGTGCTGGATGGCCAGGCTGTGGCGGGCGGCCAAATCGGGGCGGAAAAGGTCGCTCTGGTGGCGCCCAATCAGTTCCTCGCGCTTTTTGCCGACGGCACGGGCCGCGACCTGGTTCACGAACAGCACGCGCTCGTCGCGGTCGACCACGAACACCATGTCCGGGAAGATCTCGAACACAGAGGCCAGCCCGAGTCCGGTTTGGGTGAGAAGCTGCTCGATCTGGGCGATGTCCACCATGACGGCCGCGCGGAACGCATTGTACCCCCCCGAACAAAGGGCGGTGTGACGAAATGGCGGATGGCGTGCTAGTTTCCGCAGCGTCATGAAGATCGCCGTTGTTGGGACCGGTTACGTCGGCTTGGTCGCCGGGGCAGGCTTCGCGGACATGGGCAGCGATGTGGTCTGCGCGGACATCGACGCGGACAAGATCGCCATGCTCCAGCGCGGCGAGATCCCCATCTACGAGCCGGGGCTGGAAAAACTCATCGCGCACAACGTCCGCGAGGGACGCCTGTCGTTCACCACCGACGTCCCCACTGCCGTGGCCGGGGGCACGGTGGTTCTTCTCGCCGTGGGCACGCCGCCGCTTGCCGACGGGTCGGCCGATCTCAGCTTCACCTTCCAGGCCGCCGAGACGGTCGCGCGCGCGCTCACCGGCTTTGCCGTGATCGTGACCAAATCCACCGTTCCGGTGGGCACGGGCGACACCATCGAGGCCATCGCGCGCAAACACGCCAGCTACGAGTTCGTGGTGGTTTCTAATCCTGAGTTCCTCAAAGAGGGCGACGCGGTCAGCGACTTCATGAAGCCCGACCGGATCATCGTGGGCACCAGCGATGCGCGCGCCCTCGCCATCCTGCAGGCCCTGTACGCGCCCTTCACACGTTCGAGCGATCGCATGCTGGTCATGGATCGCCGCTCGGCCGAGCTGACCAAGTACGCGGCCAACGCCATGCTGGCCACGCGCATCTCGTTCATGAACGACCTCGCCAACCTGTGCGACGCGGTGGGGGCCGATATCGAATGCGTGCGCAAGGGCCTGGGCTCGGACGCGCGCATCGGAACCAAGTTTCTCTATGCGGGCGTCGGCTTCGGCGGCAGTTGCTTTCCCAAGGATCTGCGCGCCGCCATCAAAACCGGCCACGAGGCTTCCGTGCCCTTGCGTGTTCTTGAAGCCGTGGTGGCCGTCAACGACGGGCAGAAACACCGGCTGGCCGAGGATATTCGGCGCTGTTTTCACGGTGACCTCGCCGGCAAGCGTATCGCCCTGTGGGGGTTGGCATTCAAGCCGGGCACCGACGACCTGCGCGAGGCGCCGGCGCTGGTGGTGGCCGAAGATCTCTTGGCCGCAGGGGCCGAGGTCGTGGCGACCGATCCAGTCGCCATTCCCGCCGCCCAAGCATTGCTTGGCCAGCGCGTCCGCTTCGTGGCGTCGAACTATGCCTGCGCCGAGGGCGCCGATGCGCTGGCGCTCATCACCGAGTGGCGTGACTATCGCCGTCCCAATTTCCAGCGCCTGGCCGGGCTCATGCGCGGCAAGGCCGTGTTCGACGGCCGCAACATCTGGGAGCCCGCCGACGTCTGCGCCGCCGGCCTAGAATACCACGGGATAGGGAGAACACAGAGAGTGTAGTTGGGGAAGAGAGACACCGGAGCGATCTGGAGAGCACGGAGCCGGAAGTCTGGATTCAGGCTCAGATATTTTTCTGTCTCTCTGTGCTCTCTCTGCTCCAATCTCTCTGTTCGCTGGTTTCCGTCCTCTGTGCCCTCTACTTCCTTGCCTTGCGCGCTTTTTCCAGCTCTTGCATGGCCTCGGTGATGCGGTTGAAGATCTTCGCCAGCTTCTCGCGAAAACGGCCCAGATCCTTGCCGAAGTAGCGGTCGGGGTGCAGCTCTTTCGAGGCGGCGCCGAAGGCGCGCTTGATGGCAGCGCCATCCGCGTCCTTCGCCACCCCGAGCAGTTCGTGCGGCGCCAGTTTGCGCATGCGCCGATGCAAGCGCAGGATGCGTTTCTTGGTTTCGTCGGAAAGATCGGAACCTTCGACCAGGTCACTCGGATCCACCGCTCCACCGTCGTCCAGACGCTCGAGCACCGACATAGGGACTGCCTCGTCCGGGTCGGCTTTGCCGCCAGATCGTTCCTGCGCCTGGCGCAGCATCTCGTCGGTGACGACGATCGGCGGCGGAGTCTTCGGGTGGTAGTCCGGAGAGGGCGACCGCATCGAGCGTTGCGTTCGGCGCGGTGGTGGTGACGGCGGCGGTGCCTTTTCGCCAGGACTCAAGATGAGCCTCTCGGACTTCAACTTGCGCAGGATCTCCAGGGTCTCTTCCCGGCCGAGAGAGGACATCCGGCAGACCTCGTCGTAGCTCGCGCGTCCGTCGATGCGCGAAAGGATGAAGCCCTCGGTGGTGGTGAGCCTAAGTTGCGTGAAATCGATACTGGGATTGAGGCGGGGTTTGTCACCCTTGACCCCGAGTCCGGAAAGCTCATCGCGTGCTGGCACAGGCGCCTCCTATCGCGATCTCAAGCTACGGTAACAGCCACTCGAGAAGGGCTTTTTGCGCGTGCAGGCGATTCTCCGCCTCTTGCCAAACCACGCTGGCTGGCCCCTCGATGACCTCGTCGGTGATTTCCTCGCCCCGATGAGCGGGCAGACAGTGCAGTACGATGGCCTTGGCGTTCGCAGTACCGACCAGTTTTTGATCCAGGCAGTAGCCGACGAAGGCCTTTCGCCGGGCCTCGACCTCGGCTTCCTTGCCCATGGAGGCGAACACGTCGGTCGAAAGCACATGGCGGCCGGCCACGGCCTCGCGCGGATCTTGCGTGATATGGATCTGTCCCTTGCCGGTGCCCTTGGCCCGGGCCAGCACGTCCGCATTGGGTTCGTAATTCTTGGGACAGGCAAGCGCGAGATCCAAGCCGAGTAGCCCGGCGGCTTCGATCCAAGTGTTCGCCATATTGTTGCCGTCCCCCACCCACGCATAGCGCACGCTGCGCAGCACGGAGAGGACATCGACACTTTGCGCCTGCCCGGCCGCGCTGGTTTCGTGGTTCGCGACGTGGGCGTAGACTGTCTGCAAGTCGGCAAGCACCTGGCAGGGATGCAGCAGATCGGTAAGGCCGTTGATCACGGGCACCGAGGCGTACCTGGCCAGCTCTTGCGCGCCTTCATGACCGAAGGTGCGCACCATGATGCCGTGACAGTAGCGGGCCATCACGCGCGCGGTGTCCTTGATGGGTTCGCCGCGGCCGAGCTGCGAGTCGCTCTTGCCGATGACCACCGCATGCCCGCCCAGCTCTTCGATGGCCACCTCGAAACTCACGCGGGTGCGCGTCGAGGCCTTCTCGAAGATGAGCGCCAGCATGCGCCCTGGCCGGGTCGCGTGCGGCTCGCGCATCTGGCGCACGAAGCGCAGCTCTTCAGCACGGCGGATGAGCATAGCCAGCTCCACGTCGCTGACGTCAAATAGGCTTAGAAAATCGCGTTTCTTTTGCATGGTCTTTGCTCTCGCGGTTGCTGTCGCGTTTGGGCTCTCGTCAGCTTTCGCCAAGCACGGCGTCCAGGGTTGCCACGGCTTCATCGATTTCGTCTTTGCCCACCACCAGGGGCGGCGCGAAGCGCACGACCTGTCCACCCGCGACGGAAAGCAACAGCCCTCGATCGCGGCACTTCTGCACCACGGGCGCGGCGTCGCCATCGAGCACCAGGCCCTGCAGAAGTCCCCGGCCGCGCGTGCCGCGCGTCTTCGGCCTGCGCCGCTCGGCCATGCGCGACAGCGCGGATCCAAGATAGGCCCCGGTTTCCTTGCATTGGCCGAGCAGATTCTGGTCGTCGATGGCCTGCTGGATGTAAAGCGCGGCGGCACACGCCAGGGGATTGCCGCCGAAGGTGGAGGCGTGCGTGCCGGGTTCGAATGCGCGTTCGACTTCGTCGCTGGCCAGCATGGCGCCCATGGGCACGCCGCCCGCCAGACCCTTGGCGAGGGTGACGATGTCGGGCACCATGGCCTCTTTTTCGAAGGCATAAAAGGTTCCCGTGCGGCCCACGCCGGTCTGGATCTCGTCGAAAATGAGAAGCGCCCCGCGCTCGCTGCACAGGCGGCGAAGTTCCTGCAGGTACCCAGGCGGTGGCAGGTTGATGCCGCCCTCGGCCTGGATGGGCTCGGCGATGACCGCGCAGGTGCGCTCGCTGATGGCGGTGCGGGCGGCCTCGGCGTCGCCGAACGGGATGAAGCGCACGTTGTCCAGCATGGGTCCGAAGCCTTGCCGGTACTTGGCCTGGCCGGTCACCGAGAGCGCGCCCATGGTGCGGCCGTGGAAGCTGTTCTCGAAGGAAATGAATTCCACCCGCTGGGGCTTGCCGCGCACGACGGCCTGGTAGCGCCGCGCCAGCTTGAGCGCCGCTTCGTTGGCCTCGGTGCCGGAATTGCAGAAAAACATCTTGCCGGCAAAGGCGCGCTTGGCCAGAGCTTCGGCCAGGCGGATCTGCGCCTCGATGAAATACAGGTTCGAGGTGTGGTGCAGGCGCGCAGCCTGCTGGGCGATGGCTTGCGTGAGCCCCTGGTGGCCGTGCCCCAGGATGCACACCGCGATGCCGGCGGTCATGTCGAGGTAGCGCTGGCCATCGGCATCCCACAGCACGCAGCCTTCGCCGCGCGACATGACGATGGGCGCCCGACCGTAGTTGTTGATGAGCAGTTTTCGCCCGGAGGCGAGTAGTTGGTCTGACAAGGACATTGAAAGGGGTAACAATAACAGAATCCCGGCCGATCATCGCCGGTCTCGTTGTCGGCCGGTCCGGACGCCTGCCCCTCGCTATCGGCGGCGTAGTCGCAACCCCAAGCGCAGCAGATCGAGCCCAGAGCGCAAGGCTGCCGCGGGGCGAAGTTTGGAGCCGGGGACGTCGGTCCAAGACAAGAGCGGCTCCTCGCGAATGCGCTCGACCGCGATGGCAGCGATCCCTGGGCCCGGGCGAATCAAGCGCGCGAGCAACTCGACATCGAAAACCCAGCGCGACGTGAAAGGCCGGTCGAGCGCCGATGACAAGGCTTCCGTGCGGCGGAAGAGCTTGGCCCCGCACTGGGTGTCGTAGACCGGCAGTCCGAGACTAAGGCTGGCGCAGGTTGCGAAGACGCGACCGAGGTAGTGGCGGCTATGGCTGCGTTCGATGGTGCGACCAAGGAGCTGCACGCGCGAGCCCATCAAGATGTCAATGTCGCCGCCGCGCGCGAGGGCAGCGAGCCGGTGCAGTTCGTGCGGCGGGGTCGCAAGATCGGCGTCGACGTAGCCGACGATGCCGGCGCCACGGGCAAGCGCGCGGAGCAAGCCCTGGCGCACGGCTTCGGCCTTGCCCTGATTCTTGGGCAAGGGGATGACCTCGACCTGGCCGGGGCGCTCCCGGGCGATTCCGCGCAAAACCGCGAGGGTCTCGTCGCGGGATCCGTCGTCGACGAAGACGAGCGAAGCAAGTTCACCCTCGTCCACGAGGGTAAGAAAAGCCGGGCCGTCGATTCGCGCGGCCTCGTCGAAGCAGGGTACGACCCACGCGAGGTGGTCGGCGGTCATTGGTTTTGGGCCAGCACCCATGTGGAAAGACCCGCGAAAGGAAGGCGCAGACGGGACGCGAGCCGGCAGCATAGCGCATCCACAGAAAGTGCGGCGGTCACCGCGGAGGTGACGAGCGGGCCGCGCTTCCACGTTCCAAGAGACGTCTCGATGTGGGGTGGGATGGAGGAGGCATGGGCGCCATCTCTGCTCAGCACCACTTCGCCGAGCTTGGCCAAGGCTCGCGGCAGGAGCAGGCTGGCAAAGAGTTCGCCGTGATCGATGATGGTGAGCCCGGCTTCCTTGACCAGGGCATGCAGGCGAGCGGGCACATAACGCCGCTTGTGGCCGAGCAGCTCGTCGTGGCGCGAGAACAGGCTCTCCCCCGCCGGCACGCTGACGAGCAGCCAGCCCCTTGGTTCAAGGAAGCTCGACACCCCATCGAGCAGGGCGGCCCGGTCATTCTCCACGTGTTCGAGCACATCGAGCATGAGGACCAGATCGAATTTGCCCTCGGGCTTTTTCGCGGTGAACACCAGCCTGGGATCGACCGCCGCCTTCCCTTGCAACCAAGTGGCATCGTAGGCCAGGTCAAAACAGGTCAGTCGTTCCACAGACGGAGAATCCGCGAGCAGGCGCTGGGCGAAATAGCCGTCGCCCGAGCCAATGTCGAGCGCGGATTTGGCCTGGTCGCCGATGCGTTCGCATAGGAGGCGAAGGAAGAAATCCGCGCGCACGATCTCCCAGGGATGGCGCGCGAAAGATCGGGCAGGCAGCTCTTTCAAATCCATGGCGCCATCAAGATCAATCCGATCGCCGGCCGGCGTGCCTGAGCGCGCGCCGATCTTTTCGGCGCCGCCGGTGCGCCTGGAAGCTGGATTCGCCGGGAAGCCGAGTTTCCACGCTCACCCCGCCGAAGATCGCGCGGCCATGGATGCGCACCACGGGCAGGTCGGGATCTGGGGTGGACGAGGTCCGATCCATGTGCTCGAAACCGCCGAAGATCGCCGTGCCGTGCACCTCGACGGCCAGCGTGGGCGGAACGATGACTTGCACGCCGCCGAAGGTGGCCGTTACGTCGAGATCCACGGGGCCGGGCGGAAGCCGGGCCGTGCGCAGGTCCAGCTCCACGCCACCAAAGAAGGCGGTCACGCGCAGGTGGCGGGGAACGCTCCACGCGCCCTCGCGACGGGTGCCGCCGAAGATGGCGGTGGCCTCCCCGCGCTCGGGTGCATTGCTAGCGACGGCCAGGGATTGCGCGGTTGCCAGCTCGGATGGTGGCGGTGATAGATCGGCAAGCAAGGCGGCAAGCTCTTCCACGGCCTGCGCGCGATGGGCGAGGGTCACGCGCTCCTCGAATTCCTCCATTTCCAGCTCGCCCTGCGCGAAACGGTCGGAGAGAAGGGCAATGGTTCGTTCACGTTCCGCCGCCCGTGGACCGGACTGTCGCGTCTGCAAGAATCTCTCGTTCGCCACGGGGCCAAGGGTACCACGCGTGCCGCACTGTTGTCGCAGCCCCTGGTCGGTCGAGTCGGTCGATGTAGGTGGTCCTGGTGTTTTGCGCCCTGTCGCAAGTAAAGAACCGCAGTCGATCTGCCGACCGATCTCTTGCAGCGAACCGAATGACCCCAACCAGGAACAGTACCCATGTCGCCAATCAACCTGAACGAATGGCTCACGCAGTTTTGTGAGTGGCATGACAGCTTCAAAAAGGGCGTCCTTGCGGCGGAGGCAAGCGGAGTCTACATGCAAGCTCGGCAAGAGCTGTGCGGTGCCTTGCTCATGGCGCAGCGTCTGGCCATCGAGCCTGGTGCGGCCGCACGCGGCGCACTTCGGGTCGCGCGCGCCTATCAGATCGAATTCGGGTTTCCAACGGGGCCGGTTTCCGCCATCACCAGCGATATCAGCACCAGCGGCCTATCGGCTCTGGTCGCGGAAGCGCCACCCAATGGGACGGTACTTTGGATGCGGCTCAAGATCAGCGGCGGGGCCGTCATCGTCGGGCGTTGCCAGGTGGTGAAGAACCTGACCAAGCAGGGAAGCATCCTGATGTGCGTGGCGTTCGAGGGCCTGCCTGCGGATGCACGAGAAAAGATCGAAACCGTCGTCTGCGATGTCGTCGTGAGCGAACTTCGAGCGTCCATGCGACACCGACACGTAGCTGTAGGCTAGCACCCTAGCCCGGCTTCTCTCCGAAGCCGACGGTGGTCCGGATCCGCGCCAAGGGACTTGTTCTGTTGCCTTGTGCCTTCTTGCGGTAGTATGCGGCCCCTATCCACCACCACAAGGAGAGAACATGAGGAGAAACCGAGGTTCTGGAGTGGCGCATGTCCTCGCCGTTTCCCTGGCATTTACGTTTTCGGGCGCAATCGCCGCCCATGCCGCGGAAGCCGAGGGGCCTGCACCGCAAGTCAACCCCATCGAGATCGGCGTTTTTGGGGGTATTCACTTCTACAACAAGGATCACGGACTTAGTCGAGCCGTGGGCGATAGCACGGGCACTTCCCCCGATACGGGTGGAGCCTTCGGTCTGCGCCTGGCCTACAATCTAAACGAGTGGATCGGGGTCGAAGCCGAAGGCTCGATTTCCCCGACCCGCACGCGCAATGACTCGACCCGAGACATCATTGTCGGCTACCGCGCTCACATCATCGGCACGTTCCTCCACTCGGGTTACGTGCGCCCCTTCGCCCTCGTTGGCTACGGCGCGCTTTCTGCGTTCCCAGGCACCTTCAACCCAGACGACGGGCAGTATTATCCGCGCTATCGTGACACCGACGGCTTCTTCCACGTCGGCATCGGCGCTAAGTTCCCCATCACCGACATGTTCGGCCTGCGTTTCGATGCGCGTGGGATGGCACCTGCTGCGATTGCTCACAAGATCGCCAAGGTCGGCAACGAGACTGGCTACGGCGGACCCGATTGGGAATTGCTGCTGAGCGGGTACATCGGCTTCGGCGCGGAACCGCCGCCCCCGGCCCCGGCTCCGCCCCCGCCGCCCCCACCCGCGCCCAAAGTCGACAAGGACACCGATGGCGACGGCATTCCCGACAGCATCGACAAGTGCCCAACCGAGCCCGAAGACAAGGACGGCTTCCAAGATGAGGACGGCTGCCCCGATCCGGACAACGACGGCGACGGCATTCTCGACAAGGACGACAAGTGTCCGAACGAGGCCGAGGACAAGGACGGCTTCCAGGACGAGGACGGTTGCCCGGATCCGGACAACGACGGCGACGGCATCCCCGATGTCAAGGACAAGTGCCCGAACGAGCCCGAGACCTTCAATGGCTACCAGGACGAGGACGGCTGTCCCGACGAGATCCCGGCCGCGGTCAAGAAGTTCACCGGTGTCATCCAGGGCATCAACTTCAAGACCAAGTCCGCGGAGATCACCAAGGACACACACAAGGTACTCGACAAGACCGTACAGGTGCTGTCCGACTATCCCGACGTGAGGCTGGAAATCGGCGGGCACACCGACAACGTCGGCAAGGCCGAGTTCAACCTGGAACTGTCGCAAAAGCGGGCCGAGTCGGTGAAGGAATACCTGGTCGGCAAGGGCATCTCATCCGATCGCCTGACCGCTGTCGGCTACGGCATGGACAAGCCACTCACGTCCAACAAGACCGCCGCTGACAAGGCCAAGAACCGCCGCACCGAGTTCACGCTCATCGGCAGCAAGTAAGCAAGCAAGCACCGCGAGGTGCTAGCAGAAGAAAGGGCTCGGGGACTTCGCGAGAAGGTCCCGGGCCCTTTGCTTTTTATGGATCTAGCTATCTAGTAAATGATCTGGTCCGCGCACCGGCCGTTCGAGCAGGTGATGCCGTTGCAGCAGTCCGCGCTGGTGGTGCAGAGCTGGCCGTATTCAGCGCAGCCGGGGGTGCTGGTGTCGGGGGTGCCTGCATCAGAGGCTGGCGGCGTTCCCGGTGGCGGTGTGCGGTTGCCGCAGATTCCCTGCGTTGACCCTATAGGTTGGATGCAGGTCGATCCAATGCAGCAGTCACCGCTGATCGAGCATGGGCCGCCGGCAGGCACGCAGGCGGAGGGCACGCCGCCGTCCAGCGTGGACACAGGTGGGGCGTAGCAGCGCAGAAGACCGGTGCCATCCGGTATGCAGGGCATTTGGTTGCAGCAGTCCATGGCCGACGAACAAATGGCGCCGCCTTGCAGGCACGTAGTCCCAAGTCCATTGCAGCGCGGAACGCCGAGCATGTCGAGTTTGCACACGCCCGAGTTGCCGACACCAGCGCAGCAGTCGTTGCGCGCCGAGGAGACGCTACACAGATACGCGTAGTCCTTGAAGTGACACACATTGCCCTGTGGGTTGCAGCTGCGCGGATTGCGGCAGATGCCAAGCGCCTTGCCAGTGTCGATCTGGCAGACCACGTTGCCGTCGCCGGGCAGGCCGGTGCCCGCGGCGCCGCAGCAGTCGCTGTCCTTGCGGCAAAGATCGCCGTTGACCCGGCAGCCGCTGGCCGGCTGGCACACGCGCACACCCGTTGGGGCGTAGGGCGCGCACAGCCGACTGCAGCAGCCGTTGCACGCGCCGCAAACCGTGCCGTCCACGCCGTCCGAGCAGTACGTGGCGCCCGAGGGCGGCGGCGCGCAGGTGCCGAGCGTGCCGGTGCCCTTCTGGCAATCGCCCGAGCAGCACGTGCTGCTGTCGCTGCACACGTCGCCGGTTTGGATGCAGAACGAGGCGCCCAGCTTGCACGTTCCCGCCTCGCATAGGCTGGAACAGCACTGGGAATTGTCGGTGCACGGGTTGCCAGCGGTATCGCAGGCGGCATTGAGCGGCTGGCACAAGCCGGCGCTGCAATTGCCGCCGCAGCAGGAAGCCGAGTCGGCACAGGCTTGGTTATCCGCGATGCACGCGCTGGCGCTGCAACGCCAGGCGGTGCAGGCAAGCGAACAGCACTCGGTCGACGACGCGCAGTTCCCGCCAGGCGGTGTGCACTGGTTGATGGAAGCGACGCAGGTGGCGGAAGCCGGATCGCAGATCCCCGAGCAGCAATCGCCACCCGATGCGCAGGTTTGCCCGAAGGCCAGGCAGACCGGAGAAATGATGACATCGCCAACCTTGGGTCCGGCATCCGTCGTAGAGGTGCTGCCATCACCTGGCGGGTACTTGCCGACGCTCGCGGTGCTGCTGCAAGCAGCGAAGGCGAAGGAGACAAGTAGGGAAGCTAGGGAGGCAGCGGTCGGACGAATCGCGCTTGGCATGTTGGCTCCTTGGGTGGTCCAAAGGGTATTTGGGCCCTATCGGATGATTCCGTCACGGAATCGACTGCAGTGCCTGCTCAATGGCGGACGAAAACAGACTGTTCGGGTGTTGCCGGCCGAACCGCGCCGCTTGGGTGCGCGCTTGCGCGTAGTCGCCCTTGGCGACGAGGGACTGGACCAGCAGGCTGTCTCGCTCCTCGGCAAGCTGGCCGCCGGGATAGTGGCGCGCGTGATGGCGCAAGGCCGCGAGCGCGCCATCGACCCGGCCGCGGGCCAGTGCGGTACGGGCCATCTCGATCCATTTGCGTTCAGCCGCTAGCCCCTGATCTTTGGTTCTTCCCGTTTCTTGCTCGCTGGAAACACGCTGGGTGCTGGGTGGCGCGGCGGCGGGTCGAGGCGCAACCTCACCTGTCGGGCGTGGTTCAGATGCGAGCTCGGGCGCCATGGGGGCGGGCTCGGGCGGACGAGATGGGATCGCTGCGGCAGGCGCTCGCTCCACCCTGGATTCTCGTTGCAGGTGCGCAACCGTGCCGTAGGCCGTTGCGCCCACGGCTGCGCCCACGAGGAAGGTCGCCAATCCACGGCGCGATCCGTGCGCGACCATGCGTGCAAGAACATGCCCTGTCGAAGGTGGAGACACGGGTGGACTTTGCGGGGCCGAGGACGTTGGACCGGCGCCAACCTGCAAGCCAAGCGTCGTCGACAGCCGCGAGAAGGTGCGTTGCTGTACCTCTGGCGATGGATCGGGACGCGACTTCTCCGCGTCCAGGAACTCGCGCAGCGATTCGTGCAGCGGATCCGATGCATCAGACATCGCGACTCCTCTCTCCGGCGCGAAAGCGCTGGATCGCCGCCGCCGCATCCGCGCGAGCCAAACGCAAGCGCGAGTACGCGGTGTTGAGCGGAATGTCGAGCGTGCTGGCAATCTCGGGCACGGGGATCTCGTCCAGCTCGTGCATCACGAACACCGCACGGCGGTCGAGATTGAGAGCATCGAGCGCCTTCATGAGCACCGCACGCGCCTCCGTGCGCTCCATGCGTTCGTGCGGCGTAGGCGCGCTGTCGACGGGTTCTGCGCTCTCGCCCAGAATCTCGCGGCCGCCTCGTGGCGAACGCCGGAAATCCGCCACCACGCGCACGGCGATACCGAACAGCCACGGCCGCAACGGGCGTTCGGGATCGTAGTCGGAAAGATGGCGGTGCACGACGACGAAGAGATCATGGGCGAGATCCTCAAGGTCTTGCGGCGGCGCTCCCAGGCGGCGCAGGGTTTTCCACACATAGGGAAACTCGGAACGATAGATGGTGGGGAAGTCAGGAGGCCGGCCCGATGTCACCTGAGGATCCTCAAGATAGGGTTTGGGACCAAATCAGAGATCCGTCACGGAAAAGTGGCTGCCACGCCAAGACCAAGGGCGACCGAGAGGATGGGCGCTGTCCAGACCGCGGCACCATCCACCTGAAGCTCGGTTTTGGCGATCGGGGCTGACAAGTCACCGTGCAGCGCAAGGGACAGTCTCGCGGTGAAAGGGATCGCGACCGCGAGCCGCGCCCCGAGTGCGGCGTAGGGAAGGGTGACTTCTCTCGCGTCCACCAGACCGCGTCCGGCGGCGCGTAGCGCGCCCGCGGTGACGAGGGCACAGGTGGCCACCATGCGCAAGTGCACGCAGGGCACAAGCGATGCGACCAGCAGCGCGGTGCTGGCCTCGCCGACCCGCAGGGAAGTCGAGGCGGGAAGATCCGCTCGCCCTTCCAGCCCGAGGGACAAGTTGCCGCCGCGAAGGCTCGCGCCTGCCGCCACCCCGAGGGTGTGCGAGGGCGCTGCTCCGATACCACCCACGATCCCAGCCTCGACGCGTCCCAGGAGATGCCGTCTCGCCGAACCCGCGCTGGCAGGTTCGTTGGCCGAACGAACGGCTGGCTGAGATTCCTCGGACAAAGCAATCCGGCTCTCATCCTGCGACTTGGCCTGCGGCACGGCAGTCGCTTCCTGCTTGGGAAGTGAGGCTGCCAGGCGAAACGGATCGATGGCAATACTGACCGCCAGCTCGACCGATGAAGCCAGCTCCGCACAGTCGCGCTGGTGAGACACCAGCCTGCGCTCTGCCTTGGGGCTGCCCTTGGCATCGGTCATTTCGATATGGGCTTCGAGGCCATGCCCGGATGGTTGGATGGTCGCCCGCACGACGTTGTCTGCCCGATCGCTGAAAGGCTCGTATCCCAGGCGAGCCGCCACACCGGCCTGGATCGTCGCGAGATCCGGACATGCGCCCGCGCCGTCTTGTCGCGCGTACTCGAATCGCACCTGGCGCAGCGGCTGTGCAGATGCCGAGCTGGCAAAGCACAAAGACATGGCCGCCATCAGGCCTGCGAAAGATATGTCCACTTGCACCGAGCCAGTCTACTCCACCTCGCCCGCGCCGCGATCGATGCGCTATCGCGGGTCACGGGCTTCCAGCCTCTGGTCTCTACCGGTGCCGCGGCGGTGCCTTGCAGCGATCGCTGAGCACGACGAAATCGGGATCGAGCTGGCTGAGCGTGGGCAGGGTCACGCGCTGCCAGAGGATGGACGAATCGTAGATGAATTCGAGCACGTACTTCTGTCCGGGCGGCAGGCGGTTGCGCTTGAGCACCCAGGAGATGAGCTCCTTGACCGCGGACGAGTTGAGAAAGTGCAGGCTGCGGATGTCCACTTTCACCTCATGCAGGCCCTCTTGCACGGCGGCGGTGTGGATTTCCTCGAAGAATGGCCCCAGGAAAAGTTTGGGACTCGGCTGATCGATTTCCCCGCGAATGGTAACGACGTTGCCGTCTACCTCCAGCGAAACCCTGCCCCCATCCGGAGAAACGGAATTGACCTTCATGCGCCTGCCTTGAAAGAAAACGGCTCGGGTCTGACAAGCAAGAACTTCCTACGAGGCAGACCGGGCAACTACAGCAAAAGTTTGTACCCAGTCCCGTATATCGTCACGATGTGGCGCGGACTTGAAGCGTCCTCTTCGATCTTCTTGCGCAGCTTGACCACGAAGTTGTCGACCGAGCGGCTGCTGCCGTACCCGGAAACGCCCCAGATCTTTTCTAGAATCTCCTCGCGCGCGACAGGTTCGCCGGCGCGTTCGTGGAGCAGTCGCAGGATCTCGACCTCGTAGAACGACAAGGGAACGGTCCTGCGATTGCGAACCAGTTCGTGGCGGCGCGGGTAGACCGTGGCCGGCCCGATTTGGATGGCTTCATCCGTCCCACTGCTGCGGTGAAGTCGGCGAAAGATCGCGTTGATGCGCGCGACCAGCTCGCCCACGGAAAACGGTTTGGTCACATAGTCGTCGGCGCCCGCCTCCAGCCCGCGAATCTTGTCGGTTTCTTGCGAGCGCGCGGTGAGCATGATGATGGGCACCACGGGGTGGCTCTGCCGCATCTCCTCGCACACCGTGAACCCGTTGATGTCGGGCAGCATGAGATCCAGGATGACCAGGTCGGCGCCGCGCTCGCGCAGACACTTGATGCCTTCGCGGCCAAGGCCCGCGGTGATTACCTCGAACCCCTCGAACTCGAGGGCGTCGCGCAAGCCGCGCGCAATGTCGGGTTCGTCCTCGATGACGAGAATACGGCGGCGAAGCACGGCCTGGCCATTGGCGGAAGATCCGTTGGTCATGGACTACTTGGCCCCCTCCACGCCCAGCCCAGGCTGGGCGATATCGGCCGCCGCCGGAACGGGCGCTGGGATGAAGACTTTGAAGATGGAACCTTGGGCATCGTCGGGAGTGTCAGACACGGGGCTTTGCACGGTGACGCGGCCACCGTGGGCCTCGGCGATGTGTTTGACCAAGGCCAATCCTATACCACTGCCGCGCACATTTCTCTCGCGCGTGCTTTGCGATCGGTAGAAGCGCTCGAACACGCGCGGATGCTCTTCGCGCGCGATGCCAGGGCCAAAGTCACGCACCGCCAGGGTCACGAAACCCGACGCGCGCGACACCGTCACCGCGACCTTGCCGCCGTCGGCCGCATGTTTGATGGCGTTGTCGACTAGGTTGAGCACGACCAGGGTCATCTCGTTTTCGTCCATGCGCACGGCGGGCAAGTCGGGCGCGATGTCGACCGTCAGCTTCATCTTCTCGCGCTCAAGCCGGTAGCGACACACGTCGAGGGCGCGTTCGACCACGTCGGCCAGGTTTCCCTCGGCGAAGTGGTAGCTGGCCTTGCCGCGCTCGAGGCGCGAAAAATCGAGCACGTTGTCGATGAGGTGCGACAGACGTTCGGATTCGCGCGTGATAATGCCGCCGTACTCGCGCGCCGCCGCCTCACCCTTGTGGCGGCCGGTGGCCACCATTTCGCCGAACATGCGAATGAGCGACAGCGGCGTCTTGAGTTCGTGCGACACGTTGGCGATGAAGTCGCTCTTCATGCGCGAGGCCCGCCGTTCGGTCAGGATGGCCAGCCAGACCAGTACCAGTCCCACGACGATGATGACCGTGGCCAGCACGATGAGCACCCGGCGCACGCTCTTCGTGCGTTCCCACTGCGCCTGAAATTCCTCGGCGTTTTGCGGAACCATCTGGATGCGCCAGCGGTAGAGCGCCTTGCCGAACGGACCTTCGTAGAAAAGGCGACCGCCGGGCCGCGCCTCGGGCCCAGTCGGCCGCACGCCCGCGACGAGGCTGTTCGACTCGTCCAGAATGGCCACGCGCCGGTTCTTGCGCATGGGCCCCAGTTCGGCCCACTCCTTGCCGATGAAGTCGAGCGTGAGCCTGGCCACCACGTGGTACAGGTCGCCGTCGCTGGCCTTGCGGGCGGTGTAGGCGAGCAAGGCCGAGCCCCCGCTGTCGAGCACGTCGTGGTGGTAGGCGAAACTGTCCAAGTCGACCTGCGACCAGGCCAGGTTCTTGATCTTGCCGAGCCACGCGATCTTGGCCGGCGCGGCCTCGCTTGACCTGCGCTTTTTCGCGTCGGGCTCGCGCGCACGCGGCCACATGCACTCGATGCGACGGGTTTCGCCGAGCACCACGAACGATTCGATGCCCAGGCCGGGATCCAGATCGCATGGATCGGTCGAGGACGGGTCGTCCTCCAACGCCGTGATCTTGGCGAAGAGCGACAGGGCCTCGCGATCGAGCCGACTTTCGACGGTCTTGGCAAGTGCTTCGGCGTAGTCCTGGCATTCCTGGCGAAACAGTTGCTCGACGGGCCGGGAGACATCCTCGGCGTGCTTGAAACCGTAATAGGCCAAGGCCACCGCCGCCGCGATCATGGCGGGAAAAACCAGGGCCAGGATGAGCGAAATGGGGCCGCCCACCCTGGAACTACCAACGCCGCGCATGGTCGCCTCGCATTTGCACGTCGGGCCGACTATGGCCCAGGCGTGCGCCGCGAGTCCAGCGCCCAGCCGAATTTGCGCAGTGTTTGCTTTGGGGGTGGCTAAACTTGCGCGTTTCCCCTGCCGATGTCTCTCTTGCGAGCTCCCATGCCCAAAGGCGCTACCCTAAGTCTTGAACTCCAAATCCAGCCCCATTCTCGCATGGTGTCGATCGTGCGCCGGTTCGTCGAGGAGAGTTTCGAGAAGCTCGTTGGAGATCCCGATGCCGTGTTCCGGGTTTCTCTGGCAGTCCATGAACTGCTCGAGAACGCGGCGAAATACGCTGTCGGGGATAAGACTGGCCTCACCGTCCATTTCGAGTCGAACGGTTCGGCGGCGAAAATCAAGCTGACCAACCAGACCACGCCCGAGCATATCGCCCGGCTGCAGGCGAGCATTGACGAGATTCAGTCCAGCAAGGAGCCCTTCGCGCTCTACCAAACCCTCATGCGCCGGACGTTCGGCGTCCCGGACGAATCCGGCCTGGGCCTGGCGCGCATCCGCGCCGAGGGTGAACTCAACCTCTCGCTCGAAATCGACGGCACCATGGTGACCATCACCGCGAGTTGCACGCCGGCAAGGGAGCTCTCGCGTGAATAGCTGGGCGGAAACCATGAAGGAAACAGACTTCACCGCGGACGCCAGCACCAGCGAGCGAAGAATCCTGGTCCATCTAGCCGGAACCGCCGATCTCACCGTCAAAAGCCAGCTCGATCGCTTTCTGCGCGAGGTGCACGCGGAGGCGCAGCGCTGCCTGGCCGAAGAAGTCACCGTCGACGTGCGCCAGCTTGAATTCATGAACTCGTCGTGCCTCAAGTGCTTCGTGTGGTGGATCAGCACCGTGCAACAACAGCCCGGCGAGGCAAAATACCGCATCGTCTTCGTGTCCAGCCCATCGGTGTACTGGCAGCGGCGCAGCCTGAATGCCCTGGCCTGTCTGGCCAGCGACATCATCACGATTCAGGCGTAGTTCCCGCACCTTGCGTGAGGAGATCGTGTAGTATCTGCCGCGCCGAAGCGGCAGCCTTTGCCATGGTGGCCTGGCGTAACGAACTCGCTGCATCGGCAGGAGAACTCAGCGATGCATCAGCGTATCCGCATAAACCCAGCGTTGTTCGTCATTCTTTGCGCCTCTGCCTGCGCGGGAACCATTGGCCAAGGTGGCGCCTCGTCGAGCCCGGGGTCGAGCACGAACCCGTTCAAGGGCGTCAATTTTTTCCTCAACCCAGCGTACACCGCGAACGTGGAAGCCACCGCGAAGAAGCACCCGGATATGGCGGACACGATTCGCAAAGTTGCGAAGAACCCGACCGGCTTGTGGCTGGATTCGATCGGGCACGTCGCGAACCTGAAGCCATGGCTCGACGACGCCAAGAAGCAGCAAGATGCCAGCGGCAAGCCGACCCTGTCCTTGGTCATCGTGTATGACCTGCCCAACCGCGACTGCTCGGCGGCATCGTCGGCCGGCGAGCTCATGGTCGCCCAGAACGGCGAAGCCCGCTACATGAACGAGTTCATCGATCCCATCGCGGCGGAGTTCAAGGCTCACCCGGATCAACCCATCGTGGTCGTGCTCGAGCCCGACTCGCTCGGCAACCTGGCCACCAACATGGCCCTGCCCAAGTGCCAGGAAGCAAAATCTGTCTACAAGAACGGCATCGTGTACGCCATCAAGAAGTTCGCCCTGCCCAACGTCAGCGTGTACCTCGACGCCGCCCACTCGGGCTGGCTGGGCTGGGACGACAACCGCGCCAAGATCGCCAAGATCTTCAAGACCGTGCTCAACGATGCCGGCGGACCCGAGATGATCCGTGGCTTCGCCCTCAACACCGCCAACTTCACCCACCTGTCGAACCGCGACGGCGCCGTGCTAGAGCCCACGAACCCCTGCCCGAACGAGCTGACCTACGCCAAGGTTCTGCGCAAGACCCTGGAGATGTACGGCTTCAAGAACCATGGCTTCATCATCGATACCTCCCGCAATGGCAAAGGGAACATCCGGGCCAAGTGGGGCAGCTGGTGCAACGTGCACGGTGCGGGCCTGGGCGAACGTCCGCGCGCCGAGCCCGAACCAGGCATCGATGCCTATTTCTGGGTCAAGCCGCCGGGAGATTCGGACGGCTCGTCCGATCCCAATGGCCCACGCTACGATGAAATGTGCGGTGGTCCCGACGCGGCCAAAGGCGCGCCCCAGGCTGGCGAGTGGTTCGAGTCGTACTTCCTAGATCTGGTTCGCAACGCCAGGCCGCCGCTGTAGCGGCGGCCGCGAGGGCACGGAGAAAAAACGGAGGGCACAGAGCCCGGAACAAGAAGGGGGTTTGGATCTTGGATTCGGACCCCTTCTTCTTTTCCGCCCTCTGTGTCCTCTGAATTTCTCAGTGCTCTCTCGGCTCGGATTGGCGGAGATCGTCGATCTTCGCTGCCAAAATGAAGTCGTTCTCGGACAATCCACCGATGGCGTGGGTGGTGAGCGATACGTCGAGAATGGTGTAGCGCACGCAGAAGTCCGGATGGTGGCCTTCGGCCTCGGCGAGTTCGGCCATCCGGTTCACGAAGGCGATGTTTTCCACGAAGCTGGCGAACTTGTAGCGTTTGCGCAGCTCGGAACTTCCGGGATCCACTTGCCAGCCTGAAAGTTCGGACAACAGGCGATCGACCTCACCAGCGGGAAGCGTGGTGACGCCACCCTCGCAGGGAACGCATTTCTTCTTTCCAAGTTCCATCGTGGCACCTCGCATTTCCGCTAATGGATGCAGCGGCCTCGCACAAGGAAACAGTCGCGACCGAAATTCGCCTACGACGGCTTGTCTTTTCCCACCTTGATCTCGAACAGGGTGCCAACGCGGGAATACAGATCTGCGCACAACAAGGTCATGGCCTCGTCGGAAAGACCGAGGAGACGCTTGCCTTCGGTGACCACTTCGCCCACCTGTTTGGCATCCACGTCACCGGCATAGAGCCCTTGCTGTTTGGCAAACGCATTGGCTAGACACACGATGTTGGAATAGGTGCGCGGGGCGACTGTGTCGTAAGCGGCGCACTTCTCCACCGCGCTGCTGATCTCGGCCGGTAGTTGCCAGCGCCGGGACAGTGCCACGCCGATGTTGCGGTGCGAGCGATCGACCACCTGTCTCCAGACGTTGTGGCTGATCCAAGGGAGCGCCGACTTATGCACGGACGCAAGCTTCTCCGCCTCTAGCAATAGGGCTGCGACGACCGGCTTGCCCACGTCGTGCAGCAGGCCGGCCAGATAGGCCACCCCCGGGTCGACGGCATCTTGGCCGGCCATCTGCCCGGCAATCTCCTTGGCGATCAGGGCCACGGCCAGGGAATGTTCCCAGATGGCACGAAAGGCCGACTGGATGCGCGCGTCTCGCGACGAAAACGCCTGGTACATCGAATAGTGTACGAGCGCCAGTTTCAGCCCCTCGGTGCCCATGCGCGGAATGGCTTGTTCGAGGGTGGTGGCCGGCGTCCTGCCGGGAAACGCGGCGCTGTTCGCCAGGCGCAACACGCGCGATGCGAGCAAGGGATCCTTGCCGACCAACTCGCCGACCCTCCTGAAGGTCTGGTTGGGGTCTTCGAGCAAGCGCATGCACTGGACCGCGATGGCGGGCATGGCGGGCACGAGCAGATTGTCGCTGTCGAGCCGCTTGAGGATGATGTCGGTAAGCTTGTCGACGACGAACGCGGCCTCGCGCTTCTCGCGCTTCTCGAAGGTTTCTTCCTCGATGGTCGTGGCCGCTGCCTTCGCCGGGCGGACCGCGTTCTCGACGGCGTCGCGCAACTCGCGCATGCTGGCGAAGCGCAGCGCCGGATCCTTGTCGAGCGCGCGCATGATGGCGTCGCTGATGTGCCTCGACAGTTTGGGGTTAAGGTCGAGTGGCGACACTGGCTGGTCCCGCACGTGCGCCAAGAGCACGTCGGCTGTCGAGTCCCGGCGAAAGGGGACCGTGCCGGTCAGCATTTCGTAGAGCATGATACCCAGCGAGTAGATGTCGCTGCGGTGATCGAGCTCGGCTTGGCCACGGCACTGTTCGGGCGACATGTAGGCCGGGGTGCCGATGACCATGCCCAGCACGGTGTTGTGGGGCGCGTTCGCTTGCTGGGGGCCGATGAGCTTGGCGATGCCGAAGTCGAGAACTTTGACGTAGTCGGGGTAGTCGGGGTGGTTGAGCAAGAAGACGTTCTCGGGTTTCAGATCCCGGTGCACGATGCCGTGGGCGTGCGCCGCCGCGAGGGCAGAAGCAATCTGGCGGACGATGCGCACGGTGGTGGATTCGTCGAGAACTTTCTCGCGCTCCAGCCTCTCGCCGAGAGTCTCGCCTTCGAGAAAGCTCATCACGATGTAGTGCACATCGCCCGACTGCCCGAGATCGGTGATTTCCACCACGTTGGGGTGGCGGATGTCGTTGGCAGCGCGTGCCTCGGTGAGAAAGCGCGCGACCAGTTGCGGGTTGCGCGACACATCCGCGTGCAAGACCTTGACGGCGGCGCGGCGACCGATGACCGTGTGTTCGGCGTAGTACACCGTCCCCATGCCCCCGCTGCGAAGCGCGGTCACCAACCGGTAACCCCCGAAGACTTGCCCGACCAAGCTGGCCGGCTTGCTGAGCACCTGCGTCTCTTCGCTCAAGACCCTTCAATTCTGGCAGGGTTGTTCGACTTTGGAAACGGGCATCGCGTCGATTGCGATGGGAACCCTCGAAGGGTTCGCTTCGCAATCGGCACCCACCACCCGCCCTGCCACCCCCTCGCTGTGCTCGGCCTCGCACGATGCTCCCCCCTTCGGGGACTTCGGGACCTACACCTTCCCCACCACCCCCGCTCGCTGCGCTCGCGCCCTCGCGCTGCCGGCGAGGGCGAGGGCGAAGCCCGAGGCGGTGGCAGGGTGGGCAGGAAGGTCCCGAGGGCCGGCAGGCTCCGCACGCGTTTGCCTAGCCCGCTCGCCAATCTGACCAAGTGCGACTGGTGAACCATGCGGGCTAGCGCATGGTCGACGGAATTAGGCTAAAATCCCCGCCCAAGGCCCCACCCGTGAGCATTTGCAGCCATTGCGGACAAGAGCACGATGCGAGCCTGCGCATCTGTCCCAAGGCCGGTAAGGCCATTGGGGCCGCGGCGCCGTCCGTGCAAAAGACCCTGTTTGGCGTTCCGTCCGCCTTGTTTCCACCCGCGCCGGAGCCGCGGAAAGACATTCCGCCCTCGGTCGTGGCCCTGCCAGCTCCACGCCCCCTGCCTCCGAGCAACCAGTCAAGCGCCCTGGCTCTCGGCAAGACCATGTTCGGCGTGGCGCCCGCGTCGCCCAAGTTGCCACCTGCAGCTGCACCGCCCATCCGCCTGCCCACCGAGGCGGAAGCCAGGGAAAACCCCGACCTGGTCATTAGCCTCGACCTGACTCCACCAGCCGGCACGCAGGCGAGCGCACGCGAACGCGCGGCCAAGAAGGCGCCGGACACCACGAGCACCCTTGCCCCAGTGGACTTGCCAGGGGGCGAATGGTCCGCCCAGGCAGGCGATGGCGAGGTGCCAGCGCCGCCGGAGGGAACACCCACGGATCTGCCGCCCCCTGGAAAGGGCAAACCGTTCGCTCTTCCCCAGCCCAAAGACGGTGCGGGATCCGGCCAGGCAAAGCACGCCAGGAACGCAAGCTTCGCGGATCGCCTGACCGCCGACACAAGAAGCGTGTTCGATCTTTTCCAATGGACACTGGCGACGTACTTGCGCAAACCCGCTCCCTTGTTTCTGCTCGCCGCCCTGCTCGTCCTGCCGGCATCGATTCTGCAGTCTTGTCTTCTCGCGGGGGTCGCTCGTGGCCCCGATGCCGCGACACTTGCCCAGCGAGTTTCGACCGTGGATTTCTCGGCGCGCAAGGCCGCCCTGGCGGCTCGTATTCAGGCCAGCCAGGCTCGTGGGGAGATCGACAGGCAAGCCGCGGCCGAACTGGCCGCGCTCACCACGGTCGAGACGACGCAGGTGCCGTTGCCCGAGGAGAAATCGGGCGAGGGCGGTGGCTGGTTGCGCGAAAAGCTGGCGCTGTTCATCCAGGGTCTGTTGCTTTTCGGGCTCGCCTTTCCCGTCGCGTGCGGAATGCTCGCCATCGCGACCGCCGACCTTCAAGGCGGCGCCGCCTTGCCGGGCTTTGGTGATCTCTGGCCCATCTTGCTCGCGCGCGGAGAGCTTTTCCTGATTTCCCTGGTTCCCGCCGCCTTGCTGGTTGCCGCCGGACACGCGCTTTTCGTCTTACCCGGCCTGGTCTTGAGCGTGCTCTTTGTTTTCGTTCCGCACGTCGTGCTGTTCGAAAAACGGGGCGGCCGGCCCGCGCTCTCGCGCAGCATCGAGCTCGTGAGAAGCGACGCCGTTCGCGTCGTCCTCGCCTTCCTGTCCTTTGCCCTGTTGGGTTTCGCCGCTGCCACCCTGACCGAACTCCTACTTCCCACTTCCGGCAGCCGGGCCGTGGTCTTCCTTCATTTTCTCATGGGCGACCTCCTCTCCGTCGCGATCCTGCCCGTCCCCGCGCTGATCCTGGCACGCATCTATCTCGACTTGCGTGCCCGCACTGGGGCCACTCCCGAGCGCCTCTCACGCGCGGCGCGGGTCTAGCAAAAGGCGAGGCATGGTCACGCTCTCCGACGTGCAGACAGCGCTTCACCGCCTGTACATCGGAGCTACGGGCGCGTCCTTGCGCAAGGAGGATCGCAAGAAGGCCGCCGAACTGGTAGGCCTGCTGAACGAAATCGAGCACATCTTGCAAATGCCGATGCATGGAAGATCCGGCCGGAAGATCCACCTGGTCGACGCGGCTGCCGGCAAAGCCTACGTGGGGCTCTTGGCCGCGGAATTCTTCCTAGCGCGAAGTCCTCGGCGCAGCCACGTCACGATGATCGAGCGCGAATCCGGGCGGGCCGCCGCGTGCCGTGAGGCGGTCGCCAGGGTCGGTGCCGAACAGGTGGAATTCACCGTCGTGCAAAGCGAGGTCGCGGACAAGGCGGCATGGCCGGACGAGCCCGATGTGGTGGTCGCCCTGCACGCCTGCGGGCCAGCCGCCGACACCATCGCCGAGCGCGCCGTGGCCAGCAGAACGCGGCACCTCCTGCTCGTGCCGTGCTGCACGTCGGAAGGTGTGTCTGCCGCCCGGCTGGCAACGCAACACGCGGAGGCGCTTGGCCTGCCCCGCCACGCCGAGGTCCGGCGCCGGTTCATTCAGTCCATCGTGGACGCCGAGCGCACGTTACGCCTGGAAGCCGCCGGATATGAGACTAATGTAGTCGCTTTTGTTTCGCCCGCGTATACGCCACACAACCTACTCTGGCGGGCGCGACGCGTCGGTGAGCCCATTCGCATGGCCGAAGCGGCTCGAAAACTACAGCGATTGCACACCATCTGAGGCCAGCCTGCATCATTCATCAGTTGCATCTGATCAAAGTGCCGGGGTGGGCTGGCATTCGCGTGCGGAGCCTGCCGGCCCTCGGGACCTGCCTACCCACCCTGCCACCACCTCGGGCTTCGCCCTCGCCCTCGCCGGCAGCGAAGCGTCGTGGGAGGGTTTGGCGAGGCCGAGCGCAGCGAGGGGGTGGCAGGGCGGGTGGTAGGTGCCGAGTGCAGAGCAAGCCCTTCCAGGGTTCCCATCACAATAGCCGCGAAAGCCTTGTGACTTTCCCCTGCATCTTGGCATCCAACATCCGCCCGAGTCACCCGTCGTGACAACAATAGCGAATGCATCGTCGACGAGAACAGGACCCCTTCTGCCTGAATTCGGCATAGACTGCCCCACGAGGACTGCGTGCATCCACGAGATCGCTTCTGGCGTGTAATCCTGCCCATCGGGACCGTCGCGGTTCTGTCGACCCTGCTCGCGGTCGGGTACGCCACCGAACCCGATCGCTTTGCCAGGGGCTTTTCACCCAAGCAGCCCATCGCGTTTTCGCACAAGCTGCACGCGGGCGATAATCACATCCCGTGTCTGTATTGCCACACCGGGGCCGAGCGCTCGCGCCACGCCGGCGTGCCCGCGGCGGAAACCTGTATGAACTGCCACGCCGTCACCCGCATCGACAAACCCGAGGTCCAGAAGGTCACCGCCGCCTTCAAGGCCAACCAGGCCATCGAATGGCAGCGAGTCTACACCCTGCCCGACCACGTCTACTTCGATCACAGACCCCACGTTGGCGCCGGAATCGCCTGCCAAACCTGCCACGGGGAAGTGCAGACCATGGAGCGAGTTTCCCGGGAAATGCTCATGCGCATGGGCACCTGCCTGGCCTGCCATCGCGACGCCCACGAGGCGGTTCCGCCCGGCTCGAAGATCACCCAAGGCCCAACCAACTGCTTCGCGTGCCACCGATGAAACCCGATCGCTTGAGCACGACATCCTCGTCCCAGCGCCGCCGCTGGCTGGGCGCGGTTTCAGCCATCGCCGCCGGGCTTGTGGCGTGGTCCTGGCGCGGACGCGCCCGGCACGCTGCTCCGCCGGCCGCGACACCGAGCCAGCCGTCCCGGACGGCTGCCAGCGCCGGTGATTCTTCAGCCTCGGTCAGGCTCGTGGTCAAGCCTTCTCCCTACTCCGTGAAACGCCATGGATGAACGCAAGCCTCCCGTCAAACTTCCCGTGCTCGGCGCCAGCGGCGGCGAAGACGGCGTGTCACGTCGGCGATTCCTGGCCCTGTTCGGCGCGTCCGCGGCCTTGGCCACAGGGTCAGGCTGTGGGCCGGCGAAGAACCGCGCGGCCATCGTCCCCTACACCAAGAAGCAGGAGGAGATCGTTCCCGGCATCGCGGACTTCTACGCCAGCACCTTTCAAGAAGGCGAGGTCGCGTATCCCGTGCTTGTGAAAGCGCGCGAAGGCCGCCCCATTCACATCGAGGGCAACGACGAACATCCGCTCTACCAAGGCAAGACCAGTTTTCGCGCGACGGCGGATTTGCTGGGACTGTACGACCCCGACCGGCTGCGTGGCCCACAATCGAATGGACGGCCTTGCACCTGGAAGGAAGCCATTGCAGAGCTCGCACGCGGCCTGAAAGAGGCGAGAGGCATCGCACTGGTCACGCCAGCCCTGCTGTCGCCAAGCCGAAAGGTGTTGCTCGCCCGTCTTGCCGAGGCCTTGCCGGGACTGCGCCACGTGCAGTGGGAATCAGCGGCCGATCACGCTGGCCGCAAGGCAGAGCACGCAATGTTCGGGGAAATCCGACTGCCGCGGTATGCTTTCGACAAGGCACGCGTCATTCTGGCCCTAGAAGCCGATTTCCTGGGAACCCTGGGCGACACGGTGTCCGCCATCGCCGGCTTCGCGAGCATGCGCCGTCCGGCCTCGTTTGCCGGCACCATGAACCGGCTCTACGTCCTCGAGGGCGGCATGAGCCTGACCGGCAGCAAGGCCGACGTGCGCATGCCCATGCGTCCATCAGCGCTCGCGCGCATCGCCTGGGGGTTGGTGCGGGCGGTTCATCTCAAAGGTGGCCGACCGTTGCCGGCCGGACTGGAGCTGTCGGCGCTCGATGCCTTCGCGCTTGAACGCCTGCCCGAAGCGAAGCCGTTTTCCGCCGAGCTCGATGCCCTGGTCAAGGATCTTTGTGCCGTCGGCGACAAGGCCCTGGTCCTCGCTGGTCCAGCGGCTTCGGTCGAGGCTCACACCGCCTGCAACCTTCTGAATCACATGCTTGGCGCCGAAGGCTCGACCGTGCTTGGCGAGCAACCGGCCCCCGCGCTGGCCTCGCCTGGAGACTTCAAGGAATTGGTCGACGACATGGCGGCCGGCCGTATTGCGGCCGCGCTGTTCTGGGATGTCAATCCCGCCTACGATTTTGCCTCATCCGACGACGGCGACGGTGCCTGGCGAGCCGCCGTGGCCAAGGTGCCCTTGCGTGTTCGGCTGGGCCTCTTGCCCGACGAGATAGCCACCACGTGCAACCTGGTTCTGCCAGTCAACCACTGGCTGGAAAGTTGGAACGATTTTGAAACCAGCCCCGACGTGCTCACCTTGCAGCAACCCATCGTGGCGCCGCTCTACGATACCTTGCAGGGCGAGGATGTGCTCCTGCGCTGCCTGGCCGAGCTTGGACAGCCGCGGGGCGCGACCTACCTCGATTTTCTCAAGCAGCGCTGGCAGGACGAGGTTTGGCCCAAGGGCAGCCCCATTGCGTTCGCGCGCTTCTGGAACGCTTGTCTTCACGACGGCCTCTTCCGGTGCAAGTCGGCGCCGCTTGCCGCGCGCAAGCTGAGCGGCGAAGCGTGCGCCAGCGCCGCGGCGAATGCCGCCAAGACCCCGACTGGCAATTTCGAGCTGGTGCTCGACGTCGATCCCCGCCTGTACGACGGCCGTTACGCCAACAACGGCTGGCTGCAAGAGTTGCCCGACCCCATAACCAAGACGTCGTGGGGCAACCCGCTCTCGATGTCGCCCGCGGATGCGGATCGGCTTCATCTCAAGAACGGCGACCTGGTGACCTTGGGCAAGGGCACGCCAGTTCCCATTCTGCGCCAGCCTGGACAGGCCGACGGTGTTCTGCGCCTGACGATGGGCCATGGCCGCTGGCAAGGCAGCGTGGCTTCGGGCGTGGGCGCGCGCGCGTGGACCCTTGCGCCCGAGGTTGGCGCGCGTGTCGTGACGGTTGCGGCGGTCGGCCCGACAGGGGGTCGCCAAGAGCTGGCGCTGTCGCAGGATCACGACACCAAGGACGGCCGCGACATCGCCCGCTTGTGGTCGCTGGCCGAATATGCGCGCAGGCCCCAGCACGAGCTCGAACGCGAAGAAATGCCGTCGCTCTACGACAAACAGGAGCAAAAGGGTCCGCGTTGGGGCATGGCCATCGACCTTTCGTCCTGCGTGGGTTGCGGCGGCTGCGTGGTGGCTTGCCAGTCGGAAAACAACATTCCGGTGGTCGGCCCAGAGCAGGTGCGCAAGGGGCGCGCCATGCACTGGATCCGCATCGACCGTTACTACGATGGCGGCGAAAATTCCGCCGCCGGCTCGCCCAACGTGGTCCACGAGCCCATGCTGTGCCAGCACTGCGACAGCGCCCCCTGCGAAACGGTGTGTCCGGTGCAAGCCACCAACCACGGCGCCGATGGCATCAACCAGATGGCCTACAACCGCTGCGTGGGCACCCGTTACTGCGCCAACAACTGCCCATACAAAGTCCGTCGCTTCAACTATCTGGACTTCACCGGCGAGACGCCCGAGTCCATGCAGCTTGCTTTCAACCCCGAGGTCACGGTTCGCCCGCGCGGGGTGATGGAAAAGTGCACCTTCTGCGTGCAGCGCATTCGCAATGCCGATCAGGTGGCCAAGCGCGAGGGGCGACCGTTGCGCGACAAGGACGTGGTCCCGGCGTGCGGCGCGGCCTGCCCAGCCAGCGCCATCGTGTTCGGCGATATCAGCGATCCCAACAGCGAAGTTTCCAAGCTCTCGCGCAGCAACCGCGGCTTCCATGTGCTCGAAGAACTGGGCACGAAGCCCGCCGTCACCTATCTGGCCGCGCTCAAGAACCCGTCCGGTCGCGTTGGCGAAGCCGGGCTCCGCCCGGCGGAGCCGGAGCGCGGGAAGGCCTGGGAACCCTCCGAGGGTTCCCAGATGAACCGAGGTGAACGATGAAGTCCGCGCTCGCAGAGCTACCAGCAGCCTTGCAACCGCTCGAACTCATCGAGGGCCAGGTCACGCCAGGGTCGCTCGACGATCAGGTGTTGCAATTTCCCGACCGCAGACCGCCGCGCGCCTGGTACTTGGCCCTGGCCGTAACCCTGACCGCGCTCGGCATCGGCGGCTTCTGCATGGCCTACACGCTTTATTACGGCATCGGTACCTGGGGTAACAACCGGCCGGTGGCGTGGGGCTTCGGCATCATCAACTTCGTTTTCTGGGTCGGTATCGGCCACGCGGGCACTCTGATCTCGGCCATTCTGTTTCTCTTCCGCGCCAAGTGGCGCAATGCCATTGCCCGCTTTGCCGAAGCGATGACCATCTTCGCGGTCATGTGCGCGGGCATCTTCCCCGTGCTGCACACCGGCCGTCCGTGGTTCGCCTATTGGCTCTTCCCGTACCCGAACGAACGCGGCATCTGGGTGAACTTTCGCTCGCCTCTCGTGTGGGACGTGTTCGCGGTCAGCACCTATTTCTCGGTATCGCTGGTGTTCTGGTACCTCGGCCTCGTGCCCGACTTCGCGTCCATGCGCGACCGCACCGCCGAGGGGATTCGCAAGCGCATCTACACCGTCTTGAGCCTCGGCTGGCGGGGCGCGGCCTCGCACTGGGTCCACTATGACAAGGCATACATCCTGCTCGCGGGCCTGGCCACGGGCCTCGTCATCAGCGTGCACAGCGTGGTGTCGTTCGACTTCGCCGTGTCGCTGGTGCCGGGCTGGCACATGACCATCTTCCCACCCTACTTCGTGGCGGGCGCCATCTTTGCCGGGTTCGCCATGGTGGTCATCGTGCTGACGGTGGTGCGCAAAACCATGAACCTCGCGAACCTGATCACCGACAATCACCTCGACACCATGAACAAGCTCATCTTGGCCATGTCGTGCATCATGGGCTACGCGTATTGCATGGAGGCCGGCACGGCCTGGTACAGCGCCAACCCGTACATTCAGCACACCTTCAAGAACTACATCAGCGGCTTCTACGGCTGGGCCGGCATTCTCACCATCACCTGCAACATCATCATCCCGCAGCTGTTCTGGTTCCGCCGCATGCGCCGGTCGATTCCGGCCATGATTTTCGTGTCGCTGGCCGTGACCGTGGGCATGTGGATGGAGCGCTTCGTGATCATCGTGATCTCGCTCCACCAAGACTATCTGCCCTCGGCGTGGCACAAGTACATCCCGACCAAGATCGACTTCGGCATCTTGCTCGGCTCGTTCGGGCTGTTCTTCACGTTGGTGCTGCTCTTCGCGCGCGTGATGCCCGTCATCGCCACCAGCGAAATGAAGGCCAGTCTGCCCGGCGCGCAGGCCAGTCACGGAGGTGGCCATGAGTGATGCCACTTCTGCCAACACCTTCGCCGTGCTGGGCCTCTATTCCGACGCGCAGAAGATCGTCGACGCCGCCAAACAGATTCGCCCGCGCAAGCTCGGCCGCCTCGAAGCCTACACACCCTATCCGGTGCACGGCCTCGACAAGGCGGTTGGGTTGCCACCCTCGCCCCTGGGCAAGCTGGTTCTTGGCATGGGGCTCCTCGGCACCACCCTCGCACTGCTGCTCGAATGGTGGACGAGCGCGGTGGACTACCCGCTGGTCGTTGGCGGCAAGGCGCTCTTTTCTTGGCAGGCGTTCGTTCCCGTGATGTTCGAGGTCACGGTGCTCTTCGCGACCTTCACCGCCGGGCTGGCCATGCTCTTCGCCTTCAACAAGCTGCCCTTCTTTGGGCACCCGGTGCTCCACTCGAAGGCCATCAAGGGCATCACGCGCGACAAGCTCGCGCTTAGCATCGAGAGCACGGGCGCTGCCTTCGATCCCGAGGCGGCTCGGCAAGCCCTGATCGAGAACGGCGCCGAGTCGGTCGAGATCGTGCCGATTCCAGAGTGGGATCGGCCGCTCAGCCTGGTTGGGCTCTTGCGCACCATCGCCGCCATCACCGCCGCGTGCCTCGTCGCTGGCGCGGGTCTTTATGCCGCGGAGAAGATGATCCCCATCGTGCCGCCCATGCTCCACATGCACAACCAGCCCAAGCTGAACGCCTTCCGCTCCAGCACCTTCTTCGCCGATGGACGCGGCATGCGACCGGCGGTCGCGGGCACGTTGGCGCGCGGGCACTTGCCGCCGGCATTCGCCACCCCGGAAGAAGCCGGCGCCATGCTCGCCAATCCGCTCCCGCTCACGCAGAAAACGGCCGAACGTGGCCGCAAGGTTTTCAATGACCACTGCGCGGTTTGCCACGGTACCGTGGGCGATGGCGTGGCGCTGCTCTCGCGCGCCTACGGCGCCAAGCCGGGCAATCTGCTATCGAACGAGATGCGCGGCCGGCCCGACGGCTACATCTATGGCGTGCTGATGCTGGGCAAGAACGCCATGCCAAGCTACGCCCCTGATCTGGACGAATCCGACCGCTGGGCAGCCGTGCATTACGTACGCGTTTTGCAGCGGGCCCAGAACGCCAAGGACGAGGATCTGCGATGACAGCCGAAGCTCCCCGTTCCGCGCTCATTCGCAACGCACTGGTGGCCTTGACCATCCTTGGCGCTGCTGGAACCGCCTTGGTCTATGTCAGCGCCGGTCCCGCACGCTTCTGGGCCAACTGGCTGGTGTGGACGCTTTTCTTGCTCACTATCGGGCTCGGCAACCTGTTCCTGGTCGCGCTCGAACGCCTGGTCGGCGCGCACTGGAGCGTGCCCATGCGCCGCGTGCCCGAGCGGATCGCCTCGCTGATTCCGCTGGCGATCCCATTGCTCATCATCGCCTTTTTCGGCGTGCCGGTGCTCTTTCCCTGGACCCATGCCGAGGCCGCGCACAATCCCATCCTGGTGGCCAAGGCGCCGTGGCTGAACCTGCCCTTCTTCGCCATCCGCCTGGCGGCTTGCGCCCTGGTGTGGCTGCTTTTCTATTCATTCTATGTCCGCGGATCTTTGCGCCAGGACCAAAGCAAGGACGCGGCCTTCACGGTGAAGGCGCGTAAGCTGGCGCCGCTCTTCATGGTGGTCTTCTTCTTCAGCGTGACCATCGTCGCCTTCGACTGGATCTCTGGCCTCGAACCCGAGTGGTACAGCGACATGTTCGGCGTGTACCTCTTTGCCGGCACGTTCCTGTCCGGCATCGCCGCCATGGCGCTCGGCGTGCTCGGGCTCATTCGCCGCGGCCGCCTGCCCGACGTCAAGCCCAAGCACTTCTACAACCTCGGCACGCTCGGCCTGGCCTTCACGGTTTTCTACGCCTACATCGGTTTCGCGCAGTACATGCTGATCTGGTACGCCAACCTGCCCGAGGAAGTGGTTTGGTTTAAGCACCGCATCGAGGGCGCCTGGTATCCAGTGGCCATGTTCTTGCCGATCTTCCATTTTCTGCTCCCGTTCTTCTTGCTCATCGGCGCGGTCGGGAAGAAGAGCCCGAAGATTCTTCGCATCGCCATGGTTTCGATCCTGTTTGCACACTTGGTCGATCTCTACTGGCTCATTTTTCCGGTGCTCGGCGCGCAGCCGCTGTTCGGCTGGCCCGAGGTGGCCATGGCCTGTCTGTTCCTCGGCCTTGGCTTCTTGCAAATCCGGCGCGCCATGGGCCGCGGCGCTGACATGCCCATCGGCGATCCGCTGCTGGCCAAGGGACTGGAGTGGCAACTATGAGCGGCGAGCGCACACCGCCCAGTTGGGGCCAGGAAGCGCAGGGGCTGGCCAGCCGATTTGCCATCTTCTCGGGCGTGGCCATCACCTTTGTGCTCTTCGGGCTCATCATCGTCCCGGCCTTGCTGCGCGAACGGCGGCCGCCCAAGACCCCGCCTTCGGATCAGCCGGCCGCGGCCAGCGTGGGTTGGCTCGATCAAGCCGAGGCACCGCCGAGTAAGGGCAAGGATCTGCCGCCCGTGGATCCGGCGACAGTCATGACCGCGACTCCTAAACTGCTCGCGCGCGGCGAGGCGCTGTTCAAGCAAAACTGCACCTCGTGCCACGGCGATGCCGGACGCGGTGATGGTCCCGCGGTGGCCACGCTCAATCCCAAACCGCGCAATTTCACCCAGCCCGACAAGTGGACGCGCGGCTTTCGCGTGACCGACATCTTTACCACCATCACGACCGGCGTGAAGGGTACGGGCATGGCGGCCTTCGATTTTGTCGTTCCCGCCGATCGCATGGCGCTGGTCCACTACGTGCGTTCGCTCGGCTCGTTCAATCACGGTCCCGAGGACGCGAAGGCTACCGAAGAGCTCGCGCAGCAGTTCCGCTCCAGAGGCGTCCACATCCCCAACCGCATACCGGTCAGTCTGGCCATCAAGAAGATCGTGCAAGAGCAGACGCAAGCGCCCGCGATCAAACTGCCAGCCGACGACAAATCGCCCACGGCCGAATTGTTGCGCTCGGTGATCGCGGATCCCTCGCGCGTGGCACGCACGGTGGCGGCCACCACGGATCGCACCGATCGCCTCGCCGTGGCGCGCGCCTGGGTGGCCGGCGCGCCGGGCAACGGCTTTGCGCCGGCGCTGGCCGGCATGAGCGTGGCCGAATGGCAGGAAATCAGCCGGGCCTTGCTGGGTGTGGAAGACGTGGCGCAGGTCCCTGCAGAAGAGCAGGCTAAGCAGCCATGAAGACCCTGCTTGTCACCTGTCTGCTGCTCGCGCTTCCAGCGCGTCTGGCCTTGGCCGAGACTCCTGCCGAGCCTCCGCTCGACGTGGGCGTCGACGAGAAACTGGGCCAGACGGTGCCGCTCGACCTCATGCTGGTCGACGAGCAAGGCGAGCGCGTGTCCCTGCGCAGCCTGCTCGATAAGCCGACCTTGCTCACGCTCAACTACTTCCGCTGTTCGGGTCTGTGCACGCCGCTGCTCAATGGCGTGGCCGAGCTCCTGCAGCGGACCGACCAAGTGCCAGGCAAGGATTTTCAGGTCCTGACCGTCAGCTTCGACCCGCGCGACAACGCCGAGCTGGCGGGACTCAAGAAAGAAAACTACCTCAAGCAGCTCAAACCAGGATTTCCGCCCAGCGCCTGGCGCTTCATGACCGGCGATCCGGTTTCCACCAAGCGCCTGGCCGACTCCGTCGGCTTCCGCTTCGCCAAGCGCGGCGACGATTACGTCCACGCTGGCGCGGTCATGGTGCTTTCACCCGCCGGCCAGGTCACCCGCTACCTCTACGGCGTCACCTTCCTGCCCTTTGACGTGAAGATGGCCGTGGCCGAGGCCGCGCAAGGACGCACCGGACCCACCATCGCCCGCTTCCTCAAGTTCTGCTACAGCTACGACCCAGCGGGGCGCAGGTACTTCCTCGACATCACCCGCGTCGCCGCGGCCTTCACCATCATGCTGGCCGTGGGTTTCGGCATCGCCGTGGCGCTCCAGCGCAAGAAGCGCCCGAAGCCCGAAAAGCAGTCCGAAAAGGAGTCTTCGTGAGCACTGCCGCCGCACCCACCGTCGCCGCGCCCGCCAGCGAGGTCAGCTTCTACGCCGGATCTTCGCGCCGAGGGATCCTTTCCTGGCTGCTCACCACCGACCACAAGCGCATCGGGCTCATGTATCTCGCCGCCATGCTGACGTTCTTCCTGGTGGGCATGACCCTTGGCGTGTTCATGCGCCTGGAACACCTGACCATGGGCCCGACCATCATGAAGCCCACCACCTACAACGCCCTGTTCACTCTGCACGGCGTGATCATGATCTTCCTGTTCGTGATTCCGGGGCTGCCCGCGGTGTTCGGCAATTTTTGTCTGCCCATCATGATCGGCGCCAAGGACGTGGCCTTCCCGCGCCTGAACCTGCTTTCCTGGTACCTATTCATGACCGGCGCCACCATCGCCATCACGTCGCTGTTCACGGGCGGCGGACCGCCGGACACGGGTTGGTCGTTCTATGTTCCGTACAGCGTGACCACGGGAACCAACGTCACCATGGCCGTGCTCGGCGCCTTCGTGATCGGGTTCTCGTCTATCCTTACCGGGCTCAATTTCATCACCACCATCCACCGCATGCGCGCCAAGGGCATGAACTGGATGCGCATGCCGCTGTTCCCATGGGCGCTTTACGCGACGGCCTGGGTGCAAGTGCTGGCCACGCCCATTCTGGGCATCACGCTTTTGCTGGTCATCCTAGAGCGCGTCTTTCACCTCGGCATTTTCAACCCGGCCATCGGCGGCGATCCGATCCTGTACCAGCACCTGTTCTGGACCTATTCGCACCCGGCCGTGTACATCATGATCATTCCGGCCATGGGCGCCATCTCGGAGATCATACCGACCTTCGCCCACCGCACCGTGTTCGGCTACAAGGCTATCGTGATGTCGAGTATGGCCATTGCCGCCGTCGGATCCTTGGTGTGGGCACACCACATGTTCACCAGCGGCATGAGCGAGACCGCGATTATCATCTTTTCGCTGCTCACCTTCTTGGTGGCCATTCCCAGCGCCATCAAGGTCTTCAACTGGGTGGCGACGCTGTACAAGGGATCGGTCGAACTGAAAGCACCGATGTTGTTCGCGCTTGGCTTCATTTTCCTTTTCAGCATCGGCGGCCTCACGGGCCTGTTCCAGGGCGCCCTGGCCATCAACATGCACATCCACGACACTTACTTCATCGTGGGGCATTTCCATTACGTGATGTTCGGCGGCACTGGCTTCGCGTTCTTCGCGGCCCTGCACTACTGGTATCCCAAGATGTTCGGCCGCATGTACAACGAACGCACCGCCATCGTGGCCTGGGTGCACATCTTCGTCGGCTTCAACATGCTCTACTTCACGATGCTGGTGCTGGGCATGCAGGGAATGCCGAGGCGTTACTACGATCACCTGCCCCAGTTCCATGGCGGCCACATCCACGCCACCATCGGTTCGTGGATCATGGTGGCCGGCCTGCTGATGATGTTCGGCAATCTTCTGCGCGGCCTTTTCCGCAAGGTCGAGATCCCGGCCAACCCGTGGGGCGGCGTGACCCTGGAATGGACGGTACCCTCGCCGCCGCCGGTTGAGAACTTCGAGGTCTTGCCTGAGATTACCGAGCCACCCTACACGTTCAACCCTGTGGAAAAGGAGAAGGGGTCGTGAGCGCCTCGGCAGAATCCCACGACGCCGGGCCGCCCGCCGCCGAGCATCGCGATTACATCGGTGCGAAGCTGGGCATGTGGATCTTCATTTTTACCGAGCTGATCCTTTTCGGCGGCTTATTCGTGGCCTACGGCATGTACCGTTCGATGCACGCCCACGAATTCCACAAGGCCGCGGGCGAGCTGAATGTGGTCCTGGGCGTGATCAACACGGTCGTGCTGCTCACCAGCAGCCTCACCATGGTGCTGTCCATCGTCGCCATTCGCCTCAAGCGCAAGGCCCAATCCATGATCTTCCTTGCGTCGACCATGGTGCTTGGCTGCGTCTTCCTGGTGAACAAGTTCTTCGAATGGCGGGCAAAGATCCACCACGGCCTTTATCCGGGCTCGGAGCACCTGATGGCGCGACCGCCGGGCGAGCGGCTGTTCTTTGGCCTGTACTACGGTATGACCGGCTTGCACGGCCTGCACGTCACCGTCGGCATCACGGTCATGGCGGTCATGCTCGTGCTTCTTCGCCGCGACAAGATTCGCCACGACGATTTCATCAAGCTGGAGAACGCGGGTCTTTACTGGCACCTTGTCGACGTCATTTGGATCTTTCTTCTGCCGCTCTTTTACCTGGCAGCCTAGCCCGATGAGCAAGCGAACATGAATAGCAGCATGGAACATGAGGATCCGCACCCATACGACCACCCACACATTGTCGGCTACGGAACCTTTATCAAGGTGTGGATCGCGCTCGTGGCCTTGACAGCGGTTCTGGTGGGGCTAAGCGTCTCTGGCACGCCCAATCTGGCGGTGCTCGGCCTTTTGGTCATCACGCCCACCAAGGCCTGCCTGGTCTTCTTCTATTTCATGCATCTCAAGTACGAGAGTGCCGCTCTCAAATACATGGTCGCCATCGCGATTGCCGTATTGGTAATCTTCGTCGGCCTGACCTTCACCGATTACCTGTTCAGGTAGGCAGCGATGTTTGGCGGTGCTTCAACGGTTTCTGACAAGGTCGACGCGGTCTTCCTCTACATTTCCGCGCTCACCATCGCGTTCCTGGTCTTCATTACCTTCCTGATGATCTACTTCGTCGTGCGCTACCGGCGCTCCCACGGCGAAAAGGCGCACGACATCCACGGCCACACAGTTCTGGAATTGCTTTGGACAGGTATTCCGCTGGTGCTGTTCCTAAGCATGTTTTATTACGGCTGGACCAATTACCGTTACTTGCGCGAGGTCCCGCGCGACGCCATGGTGATCAAGGTGACCGCGCGGCAATGGGCGTGGTCGTTCACCTATCCAAGTGGCCGCCAAACCAGCGAGCTGTACGTGGCAATCGGCCGGCCGATTCGACTCGACCTCAAATCTCTCGACGTTCTGCACGGCTTTTACGTACCCGCGTTCAGAATCAAGTCCGACGTGGTGCCCGGCAAGGACAACTACACGTGGTTCCAGGCCACCCAGCTCGGCGACTTCGACATCGAATGCACGGTTATGTGTGGGGTCAACCACTCGTACATGCTGTCCAAGGTGCACGTGATTCCGGAGGCTGATTTTTCCACTTGGTACTTTGGCGATTCGGTCGATCCACCAGCGCTCGCGCAAGCCCCGGCCGATGCTCCGCCCGATCCGGTGCGCGGCGAGCGCGCCTTCAAGCTCAAGGGCTGCGTGGCCTGCCACACCACCGACGGATCCAAGCTGGTCGGGCCGACGTGGAAAGGCCTGTGGGGCAGCCAGGTCGCGGTTCTAGCCGAAGGCAAGGAAATGACCGTAACCGCCGACGAGGACTACATCAAACGCTCGATCAGCCACCCGCCCAAGGAAGTGGTCAAGGGCTTCGCGCCGCAAATGCCCAAGGCCGATTTGAAAGAGCGGGACGTCGCCGATCTGGTGGCCTTCATCAAGTCGCTGCAGTGACACCGTGAACCGTCGCGACTTCGCCCAGCTGTTCAAGTTCCCGATCTCGATCATGTCGACGGTATCGGCTGCGACCGGCTATCTGGCATTCAGCCACACCATGAGCTGGCGCCTGCTGCCAGTCTCGGGCGCGATCTTGATCCTCGCCTTTGCCGCCTGTGCCCTCAACGAAGCCCAGGAACACAAACTCGACGCGATGATGGAACGCACGCGGCGGCGGCCGATTCCGTCGGGCAAGATTTCCCCCGCGGGCGCCGTGATCTTGGCCGGGGTTTTGGCAGCCGCGGCTTTGACAGCCCTTTGGCTCATGGGCGGCCCGCTGGCGGCCGGCCTCGGTGCCTTGGCCGTGCTCTGGTACAACGGCATCTACACCTACTTGAAGCGGGTCAGCTCGCTGGCCTCTGTCATTGGCTCCGTCATCGGCGCCATTCCTCCCGCGATCGGCTGGGTATGCGCCGGCGGTGTGCTCGACGGCCCCATCCTTTCTCTCTCGTTCTTCCTCTTGATGTGGCAAGTGCCGCACTTTTGGCTGCTGGCCCTGCGTCTTTCCGGCGACTACGAGCAAGCGCAATTTCCCACCTTTGTACGCGCCATGGGCACCGATTCCCTCTCGCGCGTGACCTTCATGTGGACAGCGGCTACCGCAGCCTCGGCCCTGCTCCTGCCTATCTTTGGCCTCTCGACCTCGCCCTTCCTCGGCCTGGGCCTGGCCGCCGCTGGTGCCTGGTTGACTTTCATCGCTTGGCGATCGCTGCGCGCCCCAAGCAAACAGGGTTTCCGCCAAGCCTTCCACGCCATCAACTACTACGCCGTGATGGTCATGGGCGCCGTGATCCTGGACGCCCTGCTGGGGCACTGAGATTGGCCAGCCTATCTGGAGGCCGGCAGAGGGGGTGTTCTACGACGCGCGGTCGCCAACGCGCGGCCCCGGCACAAGCTCGCCCGCGCCAGATGTCCGCTCGCTCCGGACATCGGTCACCGTCTCGAGGAGGATTTCGACATCATCTCTCGATTCGAAGAGAAATTCGCATGTCCCGAGGGAGCATTTGAAGGGGTAGTCCTTAGGCGTCCGCGCAAGCGTTTCGAGTTGCGACTGGATTGTCCTCAGGGCGTCGTCGCAAAGAAAACCATCCGCGTCGCCTATTCTAGTTGCTGAACCCATCACCAAGCTCCTGGCTAGGTATCGGCACGTTTTGGGCAAACCTGAACGGAATTCGCAGTTCTTGAGCTTGGTGGTCAACCGTCTTCGGGCATCGCGTCTATAGAAAATCGCTTGCCACCTTTTCACGCGTGGTCGAGCCCGGCAAGTTCGACATCATGGTCGGCGCCAGCTCCGCCGACATCCGCCAGCGCGCGACGCTGGAAGTGGTGAAGCGGTAGCGCGGGTTCGCCGCGAAACGGATCCGCTACCAAAGGCGGATGGGACGGCGTAAATAGTGGCTCGGAGTCAGAAGCCGCAAGATGCCCACGCTCAAAATCGAAGATACACAAATCCACTACCATATCCAAGGTGAAGGCGAGCCTCTGCTGCTTATCGCTGGATTGGCCAGCAACCTCTCTACCTGGAAGAAGGCCTTGCCCAAGCTGGACAAGCACCACCAGGTCATCGTATTCGACAACCGCGGCTCGGGTCTGACCGAGACGTCTGCCGCCGCCTTCAGCATTGCAACGCTGGGCGATGACGCCGCTTTACTCTTGCAAGCGCTGCATATCAAGAAAGCTCACGTGGTTGGATGGTCGATGGGCGGCAACGTGGCGCAAGAGTTGGCGCTTCGTTACCCCGAGAAGGTTGGTGGGTTGGTTCTCATGTCCACGTACTTGAAAGAACCTGCCCGTTCCCGCTTTGCCCTGGACGTCATGATCCATTCCGTTCGCGAGGGGGCGAGCATGGAAAGCTTCATGATGATGATGCAAGCTTGGTGTTCGACCAATCCTGCGTTCGAAGACAGGCATGCCTCCTGGAGCCGGGAACCAAGAGGCGATTCCGCGCTGTCCATCGAGGGCTTCGCTCGCCAAAAGCAAGCCCTGGATGATTTCGATACTAGAACACGCGCAAAGGCGATTGCGTTGCCGACCCTCGTGATTCACGGCACCGACGACATCATGGTGCCGGTCGAGTTCGGTCAAGATCTCGCGGCGCAGATTCGCGGCGCAGAACTCCATCGCGTCGCGGGCGCCGGCCATTTCCTTCCCACCTCTGGATGGCTCGATCCGGTTCTTGATTTTCTCGCCAAGCACCCCTTGGCGGAGTGACTGCGGGTGCGCTCGGTCTTGCTATGCCCCGGCCAGAAACGCGTCCGGCATCTGCACGGCCACGATCTCGGCCTGCACCGTCGCCACGCCGTTCGCGAAGAGGGTCGCCTCGACCACGACCTTGCGGCCCTTCACCTCCTTGGCGCGGCCGCGGATCTCCAGCGTCACGCCCATCGGAGTCGGCTTCAGGTAGTCCACCTTCAAGGACGCGGTGACGTAGCGAAGGGGAGGGGCCGAGTCGAGCGCCCGGCCTTGGGCCCGCGCCGCGGCGGCCGCCGCCGTGCCGGTGCCGTGGCAATCGAGCAGCGACGCCAAGAGTCCGCCGTACACGAAGCCAGGAATGGCGGTGTGGTAGGGGCGCGGGGTGTAGCGCGTGACCGATTCGTCGCCTTCCCAGTAGGTCTTGATCTGCAAACCATCCGGATTCGAACGCCCGCAGCCATAGCAATGGGCGACGTTTTCTGGATAAAGGTCTTGAAAGGCTGGCTCGCTTTTCGACATTTTACCCGCGCTTCTACGCTGTCTTGATGCTGGCGGCACCCTGCAATTTCAGCTCTTCCACCGCGATCTCGCGCATCTTGTACTTCTGGATCTTGCCCGTGACGGTCATGGGGAAGGCGTCCACGAACTTCCAGTAGCGCGGAATCTTGTACGTGGCGATCTTGCCCTTGCAGAAGGCGCGCAGTTCGTCGCCGGTGAGACTGGCGCCTGGTCGCAGCTTGATCCAGGCCATGACCTCCTCGCCGTACTTGGCGTCCGGCACGCCAATGACCTGCACGTCGGCGATCTCGGGCTTGGTGTAAAGAAACTCCTCGACCTCGCGTGGGTAGATGTTCTCGCCCCCGCGCATGACCATGTCCTTGATGCGGCCGACGATGTTCACGTAGCCGTCGTGGTCCATCACCGCCAGATCGCCGGTGTGCATCCAGCGGGCGGCATCAATTGCCTGGCGCGTGGAGTGCAGATCGTCCCAGTAGCCGAGCATGACCGAGTAGCCACGCGTGCAGAGCTCGCCTACGCTGCCACGCGGGACCACGTGGCTCGATGACGGGTCGACGATCTTGACCTCGAGGTTGGGGTGCACGCAGCCCACGGTGGCGACGCGCTTGTCGAGCGGATCGTCGACCTTGCTTTGCGTGGACACCGGCGAAGTTTCGGTCATGCCGTAGCAGATGGTGATCTCGGGCATGTGCATGTCCTTCTGCACGCGCTTCATCACCTCGATGGGGCAGGGCGAACCGGCCATGATGCCGGTGCGCAGGCTGGCGAAGTCGGTCTTGGCGAAATTCGCATGCTCGGTCTCGGCGATGAACATGGTGGGCACGCCGTAAAGCGAGGTGCAGCGCTCTTTCTCGACGGTGGCCAGCACCGCGCCCGGGTCGAACGCCTCGCCCGGATAGATCATGCACGCGCCGTGAGAAGTGGCCGCCAGGTTGCCCATCACCTGTCCGAAGCAATGGTAGAGCGGCACCGGGATGCAGATGCGATCCTGCTCGCTGTACCTGAGCGTGCGGCCGACGAAGTAGCCATTGTTCAAGATGTTGTGGTGGGACAGGGTCGCGCCCTTGGGAAAGCCGGTGGTTCCACTCGTGTACTGGATGTCGATGGGGTCGTCGGGATCCAGGGTCTGCTCGCGGAGCAGGAGATCTTCCTCGGACACGTGCTTGGCGTCCTGCGAGAGCTCGCCCCATTCGTCGTCGATGACGATGGCCTTGATGTGCTCGGGCAGACGGGCCTCCACTTCCCGGAACATCGACACATAGTCGGTCTGGCGAAACCCGCGCGCCAGGATGAGCAGCGAGCATCCCGACTGCTTGAGCACGTGCTCGAGCTCGTGGCTGCGATAGGCCGGATTGATGTTGACCATGACGGCGCCAATGCGCGAGGTGGCGTACTGGGTGACCGTCCACTCGAAGCGGTTGGGCGACCACAGGCCGACCCGATCGCCCTTCTTCACCCCGCGCGCCATCAGGGCTCGCCCGATGACGCCCGTCTCGTTCCAGAGCTCGCGGTAATTGACGCGGTAGTTCTGATGGCAGGAGACCAGCGCTTCCCGATCACCGAAGCGCTCGACGGTGCGGCGCAGGTTCTCGCCGATGGTCTCGCCGAGCAGAGGTGTCGTCGTGATGCCGTGGGTGTAGGAGGGCTGCATGGCGACCATGGTAAGGCGGCGGGCATTCATGGGGCAAGACCCAAGCCCTAGATGGTGGTGTTTTGCGTGCACGGTCCGGCCAGCGGTCTTTGTCCACCTTCAGCTACCGTGCCTCCGTGAAGTCGACGAAGGTTAGGGCGTCGACAAAGGTAGCCGCCCTGTGATCTTTCGAGGTCATGCGCACGCGGACGTCCGCCGGGGCGCGCGCAGGCAGCAGGATGATTTGTGGAGACAGGGTATTGCCACTGGCCGCGAGCGCGTGGTGCCCAAGCTCTTTCCACGCACCGTTCTCGTTTGCCTCGATGGTTACGCTCAGTCCGCCGGCGCTTCCTCCGGCCAGCAGACCGAAGCGCTGGCCCGGCCAAGGCAACGGCCCCCAGACGATTTCGCCAGGTGCCCGACTCGACTTCCCACCTACGGCCAAGAGTTTTTGCCCGTGACCACCGGCGATGCGCTCCGCTACCGCCGTCGTCATCCAACCCCTCCCGCCCCCAGAGACATGCAGCGTCCCATCCTCCTCATCGTCGAAACTCTGGCGTCGCACCACAACCTGGGTGACCTTGGCCTGATCGCAGGCCAAGGGAACGCCGACCGCGGATTCGCGAATACCCAGCGCATGCACGGCCGCGCAAATCGGCCCGACCGCCCCGGGATCCGAATCCCAATGATTGGCCAAGGACATCAGCAGCACGCGCCCGTACTGCCGCGCTTCCACCCAAAGCCAGAGGCCGAATTTGGGCAATTCACCCTTGGGCAGCGCCTGCGCAAGCTCCCACTCGGCCCACGCCATGAGGATTTCGTCGTAGGCTTGATGTTTTGTGCGGGCCGCTTCAACGCTCATCCGTTGGCCGGCGGACAGACCAACCCCAAGCGAGGAAATTGCGGTCAAAGCATCGAATCGATCGTCGGGATCTCGGAGATCCTTCACGGCATCCCCAAGATTCTTGGCGAGCGCTTGGCGGCTGCTCGCCGACAGTGCCGACCCACACAGCTCTGCAACCAGTGCCGTTCCCCGGGCTCGTGCGGCCGCGCTTGCCTTGGTATCGAGAAGGGCGTCGACATCGCATATTGGCAAAGCCACGCCTGCCAGGCGAGCAAGCGGCAATCGAGCCACATCAATCAATGTCGCGCTACTTGGAGTAGCCATTGGAAGCGCTTCCAGGTCGCTCATTCCTTGCAAGCGCAACGGCAATTGCGCCCCTTTGATTTGTGTAGCACCCAGCAGATTGGCTCCAATGGGCCCAGCGGCAACGTCGAAGCCAGTGTGCCACGCAATCGGCCAGACCTTGCCGTTGGCGTCGGTCCACGCCAGGCCGGTCGGCACTCCAGGCTGTACCTGGGTCGCCTGTACATACAGAAGAGTCTCGCCATTGCTCGAAATCGCGGCGGTGCCTTGCAGCTCGACAGTACCGATACGTGCCCGTTCCAACATCACAGGTCGGACGGGTGGATCGACAAGGTCGGCACGTACGGCGCTCAGTGGACCGAGACGAAGGCTGTGCAAGAACCCGACGCCCATGACCCGATACTGATCATGGTATGGCCACAGGGCATGGACGGGCGTGTGGCCCAGCCAGGCGCCGTGAAGATGGATCGTGTCCGGGTGCCGCTCCCCGTAGATGTAGTCGACCAGAACAGCGGGCTTGCGCGACCAAGCCCGCCCAAGAACACGATCGGTCAGTCCGGCAAGGTCAAGGACATTCAGCCCGGAGGGATAGGACATCCCTCCCACATCGATATCGGCCTCAAGCAGCGGCCGACCGAGGTGCAACTTCTCGCCCAGCTCACGGTAGTACGATGCGCATATGGCGATCTTGCGCATGTCCACATCGCGCGAAAGTCCGGTTTGCTTCGCCCGTTCTTCCCATTTGTTTAACGGGCGGTTCGCCACCAGGATGGGGATCGCCAGGGCAACCACGCAGGCTATTCGTAGCACTCTCGGCAGGAATCGAAACAGCGATCTCTCGGGGACTAACGCGGCATAAAGACCGAGTCCAGACAGCGCAATGAACGGCCCTTCGATGAACTGCATGAACCGCCATTGTTTCATCCAGTCGCCGCCCGAGAAGGACACAAAGAACAATACGAAGACAATTTGCAGCGCGGCAGCGACAAGTGGCAACAGCGTCTTGCGGCTCAAGAAGGCGGCTAGGGGAACGAAGCACAGAAAGTAGGCCGCCCCTTTGGCGTCCAAGAATCCCTTGGCGTAACCCCATCCTGCGGTCCAGGCATGTTCGACTGGGACTTTGACCCAGAAGGTGTTGGGCACGAGGTCGCGAAAGCAGATGAATCGCAGAATGAACAACACCAGGCAACTCGACAGAAAGATCGTCATGGCCAGCCAGCGACGACGAGGCGTGAGCAGTCTTGCTGTCACCACCAGCGCACCATAGATTCCCGCCTCGGGCCTGACCCAGGCCAGAAGACCGGCGACAATCCCCAGGCCGATGTCCCAACCTCGCGCTTCTGACGAGAGCAACAGGCACAGCACGGACAGAGATAGAAGACCCGCGAGGATACCGTTCTCGAGTCCCGCGACCGTCCAATAGTTGAAAGTCGGCCACAACAAAGGAAGAAAACACAGAAGGGGTGCAAAGAATCGCCCGATCCCCCGCGCCCGCCAGGCAATCAAGAATCCCCATCCCGCAAGACCTGCCAGCAGAAACGCCAGGTTGATGCCCTTGGCGGCAATATCGAGGTCGGTGTGAAAGAACGCAAAACCACCGAGCAGAAGAACTTCCAGGGGATTCGAAAAACCTTCCGCGGGGCTCGCTCCCGGCGTGTTCCGAAGACCGTGGCCCTCCGCCAGGTTGGATGCGTAGGAGTAGGAGATGGCAGCATCATCGATGGTCGGCGCACTGAAAACGGTCCAGACATGGCGGGCCAGAAACGCAGCAGCTGCAAGGACCAGAAGAAGGGTGAAAGCGCGCGCAATTCGCTCGAACACATTCCGTTCTCTCTTGAACGGGTTCACTGAACGACCTCCTTGCGACAGGTGGGCACACGTGTGTCGCCGGCGAGTAGTGGTTTAGCGCTTCCGCGGCACATGGGGAATGGAACGAGCATGGACGAACCGATGGGCGCGACTCTATATCGGGCGCCGAAACTCAAGCAAGAGTGCGCGCTTGAAACCAGGGATAACAAGTCTCAGCAATCCTGCGCACTCGTCGACCACGAGTCGGATCAGACTGTCGAGCGCACGTTCGGTGTCCCAGCGGGGATCGCTCCGCCACACCAGCGGCCCTGATTTCGCCAAAAGTCGCTTCGCGCCTCTGTCGGCCAATCCGACAGCGATATTCGTGCCACCGAAACTGATGGACAGGGAGACATCGCTTGGATGCTCAGCGTGCATTGCCTAATACGGCGCCATGCCTACCTGGTTCTGCGGCGCCGATTGCCGGGCATTCAGCCGGCGTTTCTGAAGGATCCGTCGTGCAAAAGGCTCTACCTTGGAACATCTCTCGAGCGGCAACATAGCACTCCTCAGATGCTACACTGCAATGGTTTTGCACAATCGATCCGGCCGATATTTCACAGCAGTTGCCAGGTGTTGTCTCCGAACTCAGTCGAATCGCCTCGATCACTGGCATGTTTCGTATGGCGTCGTCGACGGGGATCGGCACGGGCGTATCGTCGGCATCCAGCGCCACTGCTTCTGCATTCGGAAGCCACGCGACTTTGTGGTAGCATCGGCCAACAACTGCCCGGGTTTTCCGCTGGCCGAAGCCGCGCTGTTTGTGTTGGACAGGTTCCATGCATCACCGTTCGTTCAAACATCTGCTCTTCGGGTTGGCGGCCACGACGCTGGCAGGTGCTTTGGGGTGCAATTCGCACTTGTTGGTGCAATCGGGGGAGCCCCAGGTCGTGATCATCGACCCGCCTCCCTTCGTGCAGCCACCGCAGCAGGATCCCGGTCTGCTCGATGCGGGGGTGTTTCTTCCGCCAGTCAAGGTGGTGCCGCTTCCCGACGGCGCAATTCCGGACACCGTGACCGTCGGCCCTGACACCGCAGCGGTTCCGGATATCGGCCCGGATACCGCAGTTGGTCCGGAGATGGGCCCGGATGCCGGTCCAGATGCTGGCCGGGATGCCGGCCCGGATATGCGCTCTGACGCCGGCCGGGATGCAAGCCCAGATGTAGCTCCCGATCTCGGGCCTTGTTTGAATTCTCTGCCTCCCAGGAACTTCCCTGCCAATCCAACTTGCCAAGGCACCGAGGGTGGGCTGGGAGAAGCTTTTCAGAAGGCACTGTGGTTCCTCAACGTGAACAAGTCCGGACCGGGCGTGGTCAACACCTACGTGCAGTGGCGGGGCGATGCCCACGTCATGGATCAGCACATCAAGCTGGATCCGACCGCCGCCACCGGCGTGGACATGTCGCAAGCCTTCATTACCAAGAACCGCGCCATTCTCGATCCGAACGGGACCGGCGAGGTCGACCTGTCGGGCGGGTTCCACGACGCGGGTGACTTCATCAAGTTTGGACTCACCACGGGATTCACGGCCTCGACGCTGGCCTGGAGCATGTACGAGTTCCCGGATTCTTTCCGCGCCACGGGCTTGGAGGACGAGGCGTTCAACCTTCTGCGCTGGGCGGACGACTACTTGATGAAGTCGACCTTCCTCGACGCCAGCGGGAACGTAGTCGCTTTTGCCCACCAAGTTGGCGATCAAACCGACCACACCTGCGGCTGGATGCCCCCGGAACTGCGCCGCATCGACTTCTGCCCGCGCAAGGGCTACTTCGCCACCGATGAAAAGCCTGCCTCGGACGAGACGGCCAGCGCGGCCGCCGCCCTGGCTCTGACCTCGCTGGTGATAAGCGGCAAGGACGCGGCCTACGCTGACAAGGCCCTCAAGTACGCCACCGCGCTCTACAAGTTTGCAGCGAAATATCCGGACAAAGTCGGATCCGACACGGGCGGCCTTTACACCTCCGAATACGCCTACGACGACTTGGCCTGGGCTGCCGTCTGGCTCTACCTCGCGACCAACACTCAGTCCTATCTCGACGACATTCTGGGGCCAAACGCCGGCGGCGGTGGGTGGCTGGATGGTTTCCCCGGCTTCGTGACCACCTGTTTGAATAGGACCGCCGCCAGTTGCTGGACCGAATCCGCGACGCACGACTGGAACTCGGTGCGCACGGGCGTGTTCCTCAAGATGGCGCAGCTCCTGCGCGACCTGAACCATCCGATGGCCAAGGCCATGGCGACCATCGCGCGCGGCGATTCCATGAAATGGCCGCAGGGCACGGTGGCTATGACTCCGGCGGGATTCTCGGTGATGTATGCCTACGGCTCCGCCCGCTACAACTCGGCGGGGCAGTTCGTGGCCCTGCTCTACGCCAAGCTATTCGGCGCCCAGGACAGCGATGCCGTGAACGCAATTCAGCCGTGGGCCAAGAAGCAGATGGCGTACATCCTCGGCGACAACCCGCTCGGCACCTCGTATATGATGGGGTACACCAACAAGTATTGTAGCCAGCCCCACCATGCCGCAGGCCACGCATCGATCTGGGGCGAGCCGAACAATCCGGTGGCGAACCGGCACATCATTTGGGGCGCGCTGGTCAACGGCCCGGACGGCAACGATGGTCACATCGACAATCGCGCCGACTTCGGCAGCAACGAAGTCACCATCGACTACAACGTCTCGCTCATCGCGGCGCTTGCAGCCCAGTACGAGCTGCAGGGCACGGGGCAGTGCCCACTTGCCAATTTCCCGCCGCTCGAACCGGAAGGCGACGAGTACTACACGCTCACGAACAGCAATGTCGCGGGTAGCTGCCGCTCGCAAGTCACCGTCACCCTGGTCAACGAAACCCAGCATGTTCCTCGCTATGACACCCACATCAGCGTCAGGTACTTCTTCGACATCAGCGAGCTATTGGCCAAGGGTGGCTCCATCAACGACGTGACCGCCAGCCTCATCTACGACCGCGGCGCCACCGAGTTCGGCGAGCCGACCAGCATCAGCAAGCCCAAGGTCTGCCCCAAGAGCTCTTCGACCTACTACATTGACATCGGCTTCGAGGGCTACATGTTCTGGGGGCGGATCGTGCAGCTCAAGGCGCCGCGCACCTTTATGATCGACATTGGTGTCAACAATGGCGCGGGGTGCACGTGGGATCCGTCGAACGATTGGAGCTACGCCGGATTGGTGGCGGCTCCTGCGGCGGGAGTCGATCCACCCAAGACACCGCACATCCCGGTGTACAGCGCCGGCGTTTTCGCCTGGGGCCAAGAGCCGCCGTCCTGCTTCGACCCGAAAACGCCCATCTGCACTCCCTGAAGGTGATGGCCCCGCGAGACAACGGCTGCGCGAGCGTAGGGTCACCGGACGCTCGGCACGCCTGCTCATGCGTTTCTTCGGCGAGGTTCTGATCCATCGGCGCAATGACTACCTGTACCAAGAACTCATCGACGACCGGAAACGCCGCCGCCGTTTTCTGCGCAACCTTGAGACTGACCTGGGCATCGTCGAGGCCAACGCGGGCGGCGAGGCTTTGGTGAGCGAGGTGATCGGCGTTTGCCGCGGCTGCTTGCAACCATCAAGCCGCAACGTGGACACGGACACCAAACCGCGCCACATCGTCGTGGAGATTGCCCGCCGACTGTCGGGCGACGGCTGGCTGGACATTCTGCGCGAGCGAGCGACCGCCGCGCAGGCGATCCATTTCTAGATGCCGCTGCCGTCGCTGAAGTTCACGCCGCAATACTTGGGCGCTTCTTCCGCATCGACCACGCGCAGGTGGCGCCACCTTCCGGCGCGTGTGTCTTCCCCTGGCTGAATCGGCGTGGTGCAGGGATAGCAACCGATGCTCGCGTAGGACTGTGCGTAGAGAGGGTGCACGGGTAGCTCGTGCTTGGCGATGTAGGATTGGATGTCGTCCGAGGTCCAGTCGAAGATCGGGGACAAGCTGTAGCCGTCCGAGCGCGGATCCGGGCTCACGGCCAAAATGCTCGCGCGATTGCCGCCTTCCGATCGCCGTAGTCCGTTGACTGTCACGGGGCATTGCTTCGTCGCCAAGTGGCGAAGCAAGGGAGCCTCCTTGCGCAGCCGGCAGCATTCGGGTTGGCCGTCGGCATATGCGAAGAGCTTCTTGCCGTACTGGGTTTCCTGGTCCTCGATAGTGAGTTCGGGATAGAGCGTGACGATATTCATGTGATACCGCCGGATGTATTCGTCCCGCATCCGAAGGGTTTCGGAAAAATGGTAGCCGGTGTCGAGAAAGAGAATCTCGTTTCGCAGACCCAGGGTGTGGAACATGTGCATCAGGACCACCGCGGTCCGCTGCATGCTGGAAAGCAGCACCACGTTGTCCGAATAGGTCGCAACCGCCCACTTGATCCGCTCTTCGGCAGTAAGCGGTTCGAGAATCTGATGGGTCTTCGCGCAGTCGATTCGCTGGGCGTTCGTCATGGTATATGTCCGGCATAGCAGACGCATGTCTCGTGTGCCAGTAAGGACCACTTGCCGTGCATGCACCGTTGTCTCTTGGTACTTTCTTGGGTGTTCCAAGGAGGAGGAGTGATGCTTGAGTACCCACTGTTCATCGATGGAAAGCCGGTTCGTGGTGGTGCGCTGCTTGAGGTGCGCAACAAATATTCGGGGGATCTACTAGCCTCGGTTTCCACCGCACGCCGCGAGGACGTGGACGCCGCCATCGGCGCCGCAGAGCGCGCCTCCGGGTCCATGGCCGCGCTGGCCGCCTTCCGGCGCTCGGAGATCTTGGCGCGGGCGTCGGCGCTCATCCAAGAAAGGCGCGACGAGTTCGCTCGAACCATCGCGGCCGAGGCGGGCAAGGCCCTGAAGTACGCGCGGGCCGAGGTCGATCGCGGCGCCCAGACCTTTCTCATCGCCTCCGAGGAAGCCAAGCGCATCGCTGGCGAAACCGTTCCCCTGGATGCCGTGCCCGCGGGTGAGGGGTACTTTGGTTTTTTCCTGCGCCGGCCCGTGGGCGTCGTGGCGGCCATCGCGCCCTTCAATTTTCCGCTCAACCTCGTGGCCCACAAGGTTGCGCCCGCGTTGGCGGCGGGCAATGCCGTCGTGCTCAAGCCCGCCTCGTCGACGCCGATCACGTCGGTGAAGCTGTGCGAGGTGCTGGCCCAGGCTGGCCTGCCAGCGGGTGGTCTGAACTTGGTCGTGGGTGGCGGGAGCACGGTGGGCGAATGGCTGGTCACCGACCCGCGCGTCGCCAAGGTCACCTTCACCGGAAGCCCGACGGTTGGGCGAAGAATCACCGCCGTGGCAGGGATCAAGAAGATCACGCTCGAACTCGGCAACACGTCGCCAGTGGTCATCGCACGCGATGCCGATCTCGAATTCGCCGCCAAGCGCTGTGCCATGGGCGCGTTCTACAATTCTGGCCAGGTTTGCTTGTCGGTCCAGCGCATCTACTGCCAGCGCCAGGTCTATGAACCCTTCCGCGATCTCTTCGTGAAGGCCAGCCTGGCCATGGTGGTGGGCGACCCACTCGACGAAGGCGTCGACGTGGGCCCCATGATCGACGAAGGCGAGGCCGCGCGCATCGAGAAATGGGTCGAAGAAGCCCGCGGCGCTGGGGCGCAAATCCTGGCCGGCGCCAAGCGCGAGGGCGCGGTGTACTGGCCAACGGTTCTCACCGGGGTCGATGCCACGATGAAGGTGGTGGCCGAAGAGGCTTTCGCTCCCGTGGCCTCGATCATGCCCAGCGACGACTTCGAATCCGCGCTCGCCCAGGCCGACGCGACTGCCTATGGGCTGCAGGCAAGCGTGTTCACGCGCGACATCGACCGGGTGTTCCGCGCCATTTCGCGCCTCAACTTTGGCGGCATTGTCGTGAACGACGCCCCGGTCTTCCGGGCCGACCACATGCCCTACGGCGGAAACCGCCAGAGTGGTGTCGGACGCGAAGGCGTGCGCTACGCCATCGAAGAGATGACCAACATCCAGATGGTCGCCATCCGGACGACGTCGGGCCCGATCTCGGGTTGATGGCCGCGTCTGCTATTGTCCTTTGGCGTGCCAGGGTTGCGCCCGAGCCCGAACAGGCTGGCATCAACAAGGCGAGCAAGCCGGCGATGGGAAGAATGCGATCGGTGATCGAAGTCCTGGGCGCAGAAGTCATGCCCCTAACCGAGGCAAGAGGCGTGCCGCATGCGCCCTACGCAACTGTGCGGGGTTGTTCGCTTCGAATCTCGGAATCTACGCGGATCGCATAGGTTTTCTGAGAGCCGTGATCGCGATGTCCGGGTTGTTTCACGGCTTGCCGACGAACGTCGTCACGCTTTGCCCTGAGAGGGAATAGGTGAAGCGCGCGGCGCTGACCGAGAGGGCGGTCTTGCTGGCCATGCTGTCCGTCGACGACGTCACATACGGCGTGACCGAGCAAGGTGCCGCTCCAGAAATGAAGACCGAGACAGAACTGGCGCTGGTGTTGGTGTTGGCCGCCACCACCACGACCGTTCCATCGGTGGGATTCTTGAACGCAGTCAAGAGAACGCCAGAGGGTACCGAGCCGGTGGTGCCCACGCGCTGGTAGCCCGGACGCACGAAGCGGCTGTAGTTACCCATGATCCACAATCGCTTGGTGACGGTCGCGGGGCTGGTGCCAGTGTTGAACAACCCCCCTTGGCCGGTCGAGTAGACCCACCAGTAGTGCCAGGCGCTGACGCTGGCGATGGTGAGCGCATCGTGGATCTTCTTGACGATGCGCAAGGCGCTGCCCATGCCGTTGCTGTCGCCAGCGGTGCTTTGGTCGTAGACCTCGGTCTGCCAGAATTCCTTCCCGGCTTGCGCGATCTCGGGATAGGCCTTGGCGGTGCAGCCATAGTCGTGGGTCGCGATGATCGACACGTAGGAGGATGCCTTGGCATCGCCAAGAATGGCGGATTCGAAACCTGGGAATCCGCACCAATTCTGCGTTTCGGGAGCCATGATCTTCGCCCCCGAGCTGGCCAACGCGGGCCCCATGTAGGTTCCGATGAACGACGCCATGCTGGCCCCAGTGTAGGAGCACGATTCATAGGTGACGTTGGCATCAGGCTCGTTCTGGGCCGAGACCGCGAAGATGGGCACGCCGCTGCTCTTCATCGTGGTCACGAAACTCGCCAGCGTGTCGGCAAAGGCCTGGCCGTTGGTAAGAGTGCCCATCACGATGTTGTTGTTGCTCTTGTCGGCTGCTGGCGGCGTCCACGGCGTGGCCCAGACCGTCACCCCGTGGGCCACCGCCGATTTCGCGATACTGGTTTCGTTGGTCGTTCCGCCGGGAGCGATGCGGACGCGGTGGAGCGATAGACCGGCCCCGCTTGTTGTCGACCAAAGCAAGTCGGCGTCCGCCGTGCTCATCGTCGCACCCCAGGCGGTGGAGGCACCAAAACCGGACATCTTCTGCTGGACAGTGCCGAGATTCACCACCACGTCGCTGCTGGTCGAGGTTCCGGTACCGCAGGTTCCCGAGCCCGTCGATCCGCCCGCGGCTGCGCCGCCGGCTCCGCTGCCGCCGGCTCCGCTGCCGCCGGCTCCGCTGCCGCCGGTCGCCGCGGTTCCTCCGGTTACTTTCGCGCCGCCAGTTGCCGCGGATCCGCCGCTTCCCGTCCGTCCGCCAGTCGCTTGGGAGCCTGCAGATCCCGCGATTCCGCCAGTCGCGGTAGCGCCGCCGCCTCCCACCGAACCGCCAGTCGCCTGGGATCCGCCGGTTGCCGTCGAACCTCCGCCAACGGCAGTGCCGCCGCTTGCTACCATACCGCCGCTCGTCGCGGAGCCCCCCGTTCCTTTCGAGCCGCCCGTCCCGAACACGCCACCGCTTCCAGTCGAACCGCCAGTCGCCAAAGTACCCCCGGATCCCAGTCCGCCGCCAGTCGCCTCGCCGCCGGATCCACTTCGTCCGCCTGTGCCAGCTGAACTCGTACCATCACTGCAGCCCATGCCACCCGCCATCGACAAAGCCAAGATCGAAAGTCGGCACAGGTTCATCGTGGCTGCGGTGGATCTGAACTGCATGTCTGCTAATTGCCCGGATGCGCGGATCTTGTCACGAAGATTCATTTGATTTGGCATTCTGCGTGTTAGAGCCAAGATCCGCGCCCGTCCATGCGCAGCAAATCAAGATTTCTCGTTGCGCTGTTCTCGGGGAGATCGCGACAGCGAGTCTGCCCGCGCCAAAAATCGTTGCTGCCGAGGCTGACTTCTTCATTACCCGTCAGTATGCAATAGATTCGTCGCTATGAGGGTATCCGACGGAAGCGGAATTCCCCAAAACCGTCGTTCATCAGTTTGGCTACGATCCGTTTCGCAACGCGCGTAACGCGTTACGACGCGTGCCTGGATGCGTATCTCTTGGGTATGCGGTGTCGCCGCTTCAGCCAAGCGTCCTCGCGCTATAGTCGCCGGCCATGTCGCTCGCCGCGTTTGCAATGCTCGTGCTCTCCGCCTCCGCCACGACCGGGGCACGGGCCGCCACGAACGAATTCGCAGAGGCGCTAACGGCCTTCCGCACGGGCGAGTACGACATGGCCGCGCGGGCCTTGCCGGCGCTCGCCGATGCCTTGCCCAAGAACCGGGATTACTACCTCTACTTTCTCGGCGAGAGTCAGTTCTATGCCGGTGCCTACGCCAAGGCTCGTGTTGCATTCGCCGAACTGGGCAAGCTGCACGATTCGCGTTTTGCCGGCGTCGCTCCGGCGCGAGTGGCCGACTGTTTGTGGATGCAGGGCAAGCGCGAAGAGGCGGCTGCGGCGTATCGCAAGCTCCTCGGCGACAAGCCCGCCTTCGATCAGACGGTAGCGCGTTTTCGCGTGGCCGAGGTGCAAGCCGAGGCAGCGGTCCACGCCAAGGAAAGCAAGACCCTCACCGAGGCGGCGGCGCGCGCCTTCATGCAGATCCACGTGGATTTTCCAGCGCATCCGCTGGGCGTCGAGGCCGGCAAGCGCGCCGCGCTCTTGGCCGCGGCCGCCACCAACCAGCCAGCGGCCAGCGAGCCCACGCCAAGTGAACGCCTGCAGCGGGCGGCCACCCTGTCGAAGAGCCACCACTTTCAAGAAGCCCTCGACGAACTCGCGCTGCTGCCCGCTGCTCTGCCACCGGAGCTGGCCGCCCAGCGCGACCTGGCCATGGGCATGGCCAAGTACAACGCTCGCCGCGACTACGCCGGAGCGGCGGCGTTGCTCCTGGGCGTGGCTCCCAAGTTGTCAGGCGAAAAAGCGGCCTTCGCCGCGTTCCACGGCGCGCGCGCCTTGTCGCGCATCGACCGCGACGACGAGGCCATCGCCAACTACCGAACCGTGGTGGCCAAGTATCCCCGTGCGAGCTGGGCCGCCGAGGCGCAATTTCGCTCGGGGTGGCTGGAAATCAATCGCGGGCATTTTCGCGAGGCCTTGCCGGGGCTGCGCGAAACCTTGCAGCGCTATCCCAAGAGCGCCTTTGCCGACGATGCTGCGTGGTACCTGGCCTTCGCGCACTACTTGCTTGGCGACTCGGCCGAAGCGTTGAAAGCCATCACGACCTACGCCGAGGTCGCGCGGCGAAACAACGAGGAAGCGGTCGTGCGCGTGCGCTACTGGCGCGCGCGCATCCTGGCGCAAGCCGGGCGGCAGGATGAGGCCAAGGCGCTTCTGCGTGAATGCGTGAGTCACGCTCCCTACCGCTACTACGGCTTGCTCGCGCGGGCGCGGCTGCGCGAGATCGGCGAATCGCCGCCCTGGCCGCAGCTGCCTGGTCGGGCCGCCGAGCCGGCGCCCTTACACGATCCCGCGGTCGCGCGGGCGCTCGATCTCGACCGCGTGGGGCTTGCGACCGAGGCCGGCGCCGAGATCGAACGCAACGAATCGGGCATTTTCAAGCGCAACGGAAAAGCACGCGCATTGCCCTTCCTGCTGGTCACGTACCCTCGCCTTTTGGCATTTCATCGCGCACACAAGCTGGCCGAGGCCAGCGGCGAGGCCGCACTGGGCGACAGCCCGCGACTTTTCTGGGAGGCCGCCTATCCGCGCGCCTACCCCAACGCTGCCCAAGACTATGGCAAGGCCTTCGGCAGTCCCGAGCTTTTCGTCTACGCCATCATGAGGAAGGAATCGAGCTACTTGCCCTTCGCGCTTTCCTCGTCGGATGCGCGTGGCCTCTTGCAATTGATTCCCGCCACCGCCGAGCAAGTGGCCAAGAAACTCGCCTTCGCGTCCTACGCCGACGAGCTCTTCGATCCCGACACCAACCTCCACCTCGGTATTGCCTATCTGGGCGGACTCCTCCACCGTTTCCAGGGCCAGGAGGCGCTGGCCGCGGGCGCCTACAACGCCGGCGCGCACGCGATGATGCGTTGGTGCGATCAGTGGAGCGGCCGTCCCCTCGACGAGTTCGTCGAGCTCATCACCTACGACCAAGCCCGCGAATACATCAAACGCGTGCTCGGTATCTACGCCCGCTACCGCCACCTCTATGCCCAGCCGTTGGAGATCTCGCTGTCCGTGAATACGCAGTACGCGAAGGACGGCCCGGACTTCTAGCAATTCATAACTTTGCCAACCGCCGGTCTATCCATTCGGCCAGGTCGTCGTAGTTGCTCTGCTTGTAGATGTCGCGCAATTGGCGGTAGTGGCGGCGCAGGTCGAATTTCAGATTCCATTGCAGTTTGTGCAGGCAGACCGAGCACAAGTGCATGGTGTTGCGATCCAATTCTCCGAGCGAGTTGCAGCCGTTCATCAGGCACTCGTTGACGGTGCAATGGGCGATGAAGAACATGTGACCGGTTTCGTGGGCCAGGATTTTGAAGCTTCGGCGCAGGAACTGGCTTTTTGATTCGTCGGTTTCGGGCATGCCCCAGAAGCGATTGGTGTAGCGGATCAGCGAATAGACGCCCACGCGCTGGTCGAAGCTGGCCTGGCCGAAGACGAAATTCCAATGTTCGTCCGGGTAGAGGTCGGACATGGTGATGCCGAGGTAGCAGACAGCGTCGCGGGGCAGGCGGGGCAGGAGAACGCTCTTCATGAGGGTGAGGGTGCTGTATTGGGTCCACGCCAGGCTGTCCGCGCGGCGCTGGCGAAAACCGTGGTCGGGCAACGGCACGGGTTTCGCCACGCGAGCCGGGAGCTGGAAGTAGGCGCTGGTGAACTCGCGCAGCTTTTCCAGGACCGCGCGCTCTTCCGCGGTGAATTCGCCGATGGGTTGCAGCACGATGACGTGGCGTTTGTCGGTCAGGCCTTTCGGCCCTTGGGCAACGTATTCGGCGAAGGTTTGTCCGGGCTCGTGAAACGACGCCAGCCAATCGCCGCGCGCAGGTTTGCGTTTCTTCTCGAATAGTTCTGGATCGAACGCGAAGGGATCGGTGATGGGTTGCGCGCCCTGGCCGACCGCGCGCGCCGCTGTGCCGGCCTGACCCGTGGCACCTTCGCGTGCCGGCTTGCCGTCCGCGCTTCGGCACGAAGCCAGCATCGCCGCGCAAACCACCGTCAGACAAGCCGTGCGGTTCACGGAGATTCAGACAACCGGCGCGCGCGGAAGTTCCCGAAATGCTGGCTTTCAGCGGCCGCCGTCGCGGCAAGGCCTTCGCAGGCACAGAAACGGTGGATCCCCGTGTTCGGGCAGCGCCACGTCGGCCTCAATATGCCATCCCCGGCCTTTTGCGGCGACGTGAACACTCGGAGCGTCTGGCAGGTCATGGAGGACGAATTGGCAGGCATCGTCGAATGCACCGTCCTCCGCGTCTTCGTCTTCGCCGCTGCCTACTATTCGCGCCGCTTCCATCGGACATTCCTGCCCGGCCGCAAGGCCGAACCCTCCGCGCAGTACGGGCGCCTTTTCGAGCGTCACATCGAGCCCGCACCTCGGCGCAATGATGTTGCGAACGATCTGTTTGCGCATGCCCGGTGCGGTCGCGACGAGTTCGTAGCTTCGGCCCGGGACCAGACCTTGTGCAGTGAACTGGCCAGATCTGTCCACGTCGACGTCGGTCTCGATCGCGCTGGCGGGGTGCAACTGGATCTCGGCGTTCAAGCTCGATGAATCGGGCGCATGAACGGTGCCCTCGATCGTCACCCCCTCGCCCAGCACCAGCGTGATTTCCCGGTCCTCACCCTCGGCCAGACCGGCGACATCGGCTGCGGCAACCAAATTCCCCGAGGTCGCCACCAAGGTGTAGTGGCCAATTGGCAGGTTGATTTCGAATCGACCGTCGTCTTCGACCTCTGCCTCGTAGTTGTGCAACGAATCCTCGGCGGTGATCTTGGGCGGCTCCTCTTCCTCGCCTTGCTCGCCGCCGCCAAGCACGCGACCGTGAATCCTTGCCATGGCGGCAACCCCCCACGGCGTGGCGACCTGCGGTTGGGGCTCTTCCAACTTCGTTTCTTTGGCGGCTACATTCCTGAGCTTGGGCACTTCGGCGGCGGAAGGAGGCACCGGCTCGGCCACGGCTGGCGGCACCTCCTCGGGAGCAACGTGCCGCACGCGCAGTGCCTCGATGCCTGCCCACACAACCACGGCGGCAGCGACGGCAACGGCGATCTTGGCGGCCAGCGCGGGCATGGGTCCCTATCACGAGAGACACCCAACACCGCGGGAGGTTCCCGAAAAGGCTTGAAACCGTTCCTGCGTCACACGATCTTCTCTCGTGTCCGTGGTATGTCCCGTCCGGGCGCCCCAGGATCAAAACAATAGTCGCGCTGGGAAATGCAACCTCTCGTCAAAGCCACCCTCAGGGAAATTCGACCGCACCAGTGGTCGAAGAACGCGCTCGTCCTCGTTCCCATCATGCTGGCGCCGGGGATCCCCAAATGGCCCGTCATCGGCCTGGGATTCCTTGCCGCCATGGCCTTCAACCTGTGCGCGTCCGCGGGCTATGTGCTGAACGATCTGCTCGACATCGAGGCGGATCGGGCCCACCCGACGAAAAGAAATCGGCCCTTTGCCTCGGGCGCTTTGCCTGTCGCGTTTGGACCGCTCCTGTGCATCGGGCTGGTTACCGGGGCCGTGGCGCTTTCGCTCGCCTTTCTGCCCCTCAAGTTCCTGCTCATGCTGGGGATCTATTTTGCGGCCACGGTGCTCTATTCGGCCGTGCTCAAGCGCACGCTCCTCGTGGACGTCTTGGTGCTCGCGGGCCTCTACTCCCATCGCGTGCTCGCGGGTGGCGTGGCGACCAGTATCCCGGTCAGTTCATGGCTTATCGGGTTTTCCATTTTCGTGTTTACCAGCCTGGCCTTTGCCAAGCGCTACGTTGAGTTGCGCGACCTAGCCGGGGACGAGGTCGTGAAGAATCGCGGCTACGTTCGCCTGGATCTGCCCATGGTCGGGGCCATGGGCACCGCCAGCGCCTTTGTGTCCGCGCTGGTCTTCGTCCTCTACGTCGAGAGCGCGGCGATTCGCGCAGGCTACAAAGAGCCAGGCCTCTTGTGGCTGGCCCTGCCGGTCTTGCTCTACTGGCTCGGGCGCATCTGGCTTCTCGCCGGTCGCGGCCAAATGCACGAGGATCCCGTTCGCTTCGCGCTCAAGGATCGCATCAGCCTGCTCTGCGGCGCCATCATCGCCAGCCTAGTCGCCCTCGCGCGCTTCCCGCCGGAATTTCTGCTGCACTTCTTTCGCTAACGGCTCGTCCGCTCCGCGGAAATGGCGTTTCCCAGAGGCCTGGCGCATCACGAAGATCCTGTTGCATTGCGCGAGACGTTTGGCCAAACTCTTGCCGCTTGCGCCTTGTGGCGGTGGAGCGGTTGAAAAAATCACATGGAGAACAAATATGAGGAATTCGATCAGGGCTCTTTTGGTGACGCTGTCGTTGGCTGGACTTTCCTGCGGATCGAACGCCAAGGACTTGAATGAGTTCGTTGGAGTTTGGTCTCCGGCATCAGGAACCTTCACCATTACATGTGCTGGAACGCCGTCGCTATCCCAGGTGACAGACACGGAAACCTGGGCCACTAGCTCGACTTCCGATCTCGTTCAGACGATTTCTGGCACCTCCTGCGTGTTTCACGCCAACGTCAGTGGCAGCACGGCCACAGCGGTTTCAGGGCAGTCATGTGTCATCAACGGGACGGACACCAACGGTAACCCATACACCGAGAACATGAGCTTCAGCGCCTACAACTTTGTCGTCTCCCCCGACGGCAAGACGGCGAATGAAAACTTCTCCGGCAATGCGACCTACAGCTCAGGCGGCCTCACGGAGAACTGCACATTTACGCAGACGGCTTCCTACACGAAGCAGTAGCGGACTTTCGCTCCGCCACATTCGCGGAGAGCGGACGAAGTTGGAGGCGCTGGAGCAGGCGATTTGCGACATGGTCGCGTTGTGAGCCCTCACGCCATTTCCCCTTGACTGCCAGAGGCCAAACGCGGACTTATGACAGCCATCATGTCGGTTCGCGTTCGTATTGCTCCATCGCCTACGGGCGATCCTCACGTGGGGACCGCCTATATCGCCCTGTTCAACTACGTCTTCGCCAAGAAGCACGGCGGCCAGTTCATCCTGCGCATCGAGGACACCGACCGCGCGCGCTCGACGCCGGATTCCGAGGCGGCCATCTTGCGCGCCTTGCGCTGGGTGGGCGTGGGCTGGGACGAAGGACCCGACGTGGGCGGGCCCTGCGGACCGTACCGCCAGTCCGAGCGTAGCGAGATCTACAAGACCGAGGTGGCCAAGCTGGTCGCATCGGGCGCGGCGTACCGCTGCTTCTGCACGGCCCAGCGGCTGGAAGAAATGCGGGCGGCCTCGAAGGGCAAGTCGTTCGTGGGCTACGACGGGCACTGCCGCGGTGTGGATCGCGCCGAGTCCGACCGGCGCGCGGCGGCGGGGGAGGCCTTCGTCATTCGCATGGCCATGCCTAAGACCGGCGAGACGTCGTTCACCGATCGCTTGCGTGGAGAAGTCCGCTTCGACAACACGCAAATTGACGACCAGATTTTGCTCAAGAGTGACGGCTTCCCGACCTACCACCTGGCCAACGTCGTCGACGACCACCTGATGGGCATCACCCACGTCATCCGCGCCGAGGAATGGCTGTCGTCGACGCCCAAGCACGTCGAGCTGTACAAGGCTTTTGGCTGGCAGGCGCCCGAGTGGATCCACATGCCGCTTCTGCGCAATGCCGACAAGTCGAAGATCTCGAAGCGCAAGAATCCCGTGTCGCTCGACTACTACCGCGCGGCCGGGTTTCTACCCGAGGCGCTGCTCAACTACCTCGGCACCATGGGCTGGTCCATCTCGGGCGACCGCGAGAAGTTCACCTTGGCCGAGATGATCGACGTTTTCACTTTCGATCGCATGAGTCTCGGTGGCCCAGTGTTCGACCTGGTCAAGCTGTCGGCCATGAACGCCGATTACCTGCGCGCGCTCGACGACGACGCCGTGGTGGCGCGGCTGCGCGAATGGCGGCTGGGCAACGACTACTTGAAGCAACTCGTGCCGCTCGTGCGCCAGCGCGTGCAGCGCCTGGACGAATTCATCCCCATGACCGAGTTCTTCTACTCGGGCGACCTCGACTACGCGCATGTCGCCAAGGATCTGATTCCCAAGAATCGTACCGGCAAAGACGTGGCCGACTGTCTGCTGGGCTTCGTCGAGGCCCTGGACGTGCAGCGCGATTTTTCCCACACCGCGCTGGAAGCCGTCACGCGCGCCTACGCCGAAAAGATCGCCTGGGATCCCAAGGAGCTGTTCATGGTGGTGCGCATGGGCGCCACGGCCCGCAAGGCCACCCCGCCGCTCTTCGAGACCCTGGCCGTGCTCGGGCGCGACGTCGTCCGCCGCCGCCTGCGGTTATGTGGTGAGTTCATAAAACGCATCAAGTAGCTGGAGGGCACGGAGGAAGACGAGAGCACGGAGGAGGGGCACGGCGGACTCTCTGTGCTCTCGTCCGCCTCCGTGCCCTCCTCCAGTACAAAAGATCACACATCATTACAATTTGATGACAATTGCGGCGGTAACTTCCGCGGCATGGACGCCTCTACCGTACTGACGGTACTTTACCTCATCATTCTCCCCGCCCTCGCGGTCTACGGGTTCCACCGCTCGTCGCTGGTGTATCTCTACTATCGCCACAAGGATAAGCAGCCCGTCGAGCCGGGCAAGTTCGCCGAGCTGCCCGCCGTGACCGTGCAGCTGCCGCTCTTCAACGAAATGTACGTGGTCGAGCGCCTGCTTGAATCCGTGTGCGCCATTCGCTACCCACGCGACCGCTTCCAGATCCAGGTGCTCGACGATTCCACCGACGAGACCTGCGACATCTGCCGCGACAAGATCGACCAGCTCATCGTGCGCTACCCCGACCTCGACATCGAGTACGTGCAGCGCACGGATCGCACGGGCTTCAAGGCCGGCGCGCTCGACAACGGCCTGCGCACGGCCAAAGGCGAGTTGGTGATGATCTTCGATGCCGACTTCGTGCCCAACCCCGACATTCTCGAACGCACCGTGCACCACTTCCTCGACCCCAAGGTCGCGGTGGTGCAGTGCCGCTGGGAGCACATCAACCGCGACTTCTCGGCCCTGACCGAGGCGCAGGCCCTGATGCTGAACGGTCACTTTGTCATGGAGCACGCGGGGCGCAACCGTTCGGGCCGCTTCTTCAACTTCAACGGCACCGCCGGCATGTGGCGGCGCGCTGCCATCGTCGATGCCGGCGGCTGGCACCACGACACCCTGACCGAGGACATGGATCTTTCGTATCGGGCGCAGCTGCGTGGCTGGCGCTTCGTGTACCTGCCCGACATCGCGGCCCCGGCCGAGTTGCCCGTCGAGATGTCCGCCTTCAAGGCGCAGCAGTTCCGCTGGGCCAAGGGCTCGATTCAGGTTGCACGCAAGCTCTTGCCACGAATCCTGAGGTCGAACGCGACGTTCGCGCAGAAGAGCGAGGCCTTCTTTCACCTGACCAACAACTTCGCCTACCCGCTCTTGCTCTTGCTGTCCTTGCTGCTTTTGCCCAATCTGATGTTCCGCACCACGCATGGCTTGCGCGAAGTGCTGATGATCGATCTGCCGCTCTTTTTCGGCACCACCCTCAGCATCGCCTCGTTCTACATCACCTCCGAACGCGAGGTCGCGCGCATGAGCGGCTCCACGTCGCATTCGACTTGGGGCACCCTGGCCCAGCTTCCCCTGGTGCTCTCGCTCGGCATCGGTCTGTGCGTGAATCAGACCCGCGCCGTGATCGAGGCGGTATTCGGCCGCGAGACTGAGTTCGTGCGTACGCCGAAGCACGGCATCCGCGGCAAGCTCGAAAACTGGTCAGGCAAGAAGTACCGCGCGGCCAAGTCGCTGACGCCGTTCTTGGAGATGTTCATGGCGGCCTATTTCGTCGTCGCGGTCCACATCGCGGTGGCCAATGGGCACTATGTTTCCGTGCCGTTCCTGCTGCTGTTCCTCTTTGGCTTTGCCTACGTGGGCGCGCTGTCGGCGTGGCAAGGCGGCTTTGGCCAGGCCCTGCGCGGGCTGTGGCGGCGCCAGGAGCGCGCCGAGGTGCCCGTGTCCGTAATGTCCGCGCCGTTCATCGCGGCCATGCCCGACGCCACACCCGGCCCGATCTTGCTGCCCATGGAAGCACGCTCGCCGCGCCTGTCCCGGGCATGCACCGATAACGACGCCCGCGATAGCGCCTCGATTTAGCGCCTCAGCGCCACTCGCGCGGCACCGAGTGGTTCGAGGCGTGCCGCTCGAGGCGATTTTGTAGCTTCTCCGCTTCTTGCGTTTGATTGTCGGCGAGGAGGCGCAAGCGCTTGAGGCTTTCCATGCCAGCTCCTTCCGAAATCTGCGACTTGGCCATCCGCTGGTCGATGGTCTCGCGGAATGTCTCCCAGCGTTTTCGTTGGTTCGCGAATTCGCGAAACAGACGGCGCCACCAATGCTCGCCATGGCCGCCGGGCGTTTTCGTGTCGGGCTGGGGCAAGGTCAGGATGAGCACCTGCTGGGCCGAATCAATCTTCAATTTGAAGGTCGTGATGAAATCCATTCCCAGCAGGCCCGCGAAGTTTTCCGACAGCGATGCCGTGACCGTGGCCGGGACGAATTGCTCTAAGGCCGGGCCGAGCGCCAGGGAATCAAGCACGACCAGCACGGCCGGCGCCGATCCACCGATGCCGCTTGCGGTGCCCAGCAATTTGCCATCGTCCGCGCGTAGGATCCCGAGGTGGTCGGCAAGCTCTCGGGAAATCAAGGTGTCTGAGGCGCCGGTGTCCAGGGCCATCATGACCGTGGCCGCGCCATTGACGGTGATGGGTACCAGGATCCGCTGCGTGCGCGCATCCTGGCCCCGATAGGGGACGATGATCTGATCGGATGGTTTGGCCGCTGGTTCGCCCGCGCGCGGCGGTTCGGGTGTCCGGGCCACGGGTGCGCGAGCAGGGTTCGCGGGCGGAGGATCGAAAGGTGGTTGTTCAGCCGCAACGGGAGAATGGACCACGACCGGAACCGGCACGTAGACACGCTCGGTCTTTGCAGGCGTCGGGCTCGCTTCGGCCGGTGGTTTCGGCTTTGCCGTCAACTGGACAGCCGCAACCGCGATCAGTGCCACGCAAGCGCCCACAATTCCGGCCACAATGGCGCCGCCATGTCCCCGCCTCGGCGGTGCGGCAGGAATGAACAGCACCGCCGGTTTGTCCGTCTGGGAAGGCGCTGGTGGCGCCGTGATTCGCGGAAGCACGGCGGGGGACGGCCGCGATGGGGTAACAATCTCGATCGGCGTAGCCGTCAGGCCCGCTGCCGCGGCTACTGGTCGGAAAATGGCCCGGCACAGCTCGCAAATGCGCGCACCGTCGCGGTTCTCCTCGCCACACGCTGGACAGGTGATGGACATGAAGCCCCCGACTTCATGATAGGGGCGCTGGCACGGTGTGTATAGGGATTTCGCGATTCCTGCCGTGGAAGCACAGGCTCCGTGACCGAGGCTAGCCTGGGGCTGGTTTTCCTTTGGCAGGAGGAGCGCCGCCCTCCGGAGCGGGCTTCTCTGTGGCCGGCTCGGGCACGAGTGGAAAACGATCGCCGCGGGCGCGCCGCTGTTTGATCATCATCCAGCGGCCGGCGCGCAGCTCCCAGCGCTGTTGCAGCGTGGCCTGGCGGACGGAGGGATCACTCTTCTTGTACCACTCGAGCTTCACGTCCACCGAGGCGGCTTCGGACTTCTCCATGAACTTCACCGCCGTGACCTCGTAGTCCACGATGACCAGATCGTCATCCACAAGATTCTTGCGCGCCTGAAAGAGCACGTTCTCCTCCGGGGTCATGGACTGGCCTAGGACGTCCCAGCGCCCCCAGCGGAAATCGTCGTTGAACATGCGCGCATCGCGAATCAGGTCGTCCTCGCGTCGCTGCCCCGGGGTCATGCATCCAATCGCGGTGGTGGTGAGCAACGCCGTTGCCACGAATATCCACTTCATCGGCGCCTCCCATCGGATTTTTCACCACAGAGGGCGCAGAGAAACCAAGGGTTCGGATCCAAGATCCGGAAACCCTTACTTCTCCGGCCTCTGGATCTTCTGTGCTCTCTGTGGTTAATCTTTTCCATCTCTCTCCCCCAGCCGGCCGAACACCACGCGCTCGATGCCAGCAAGATCCCGGCGCGCGCCGATGCCGGCGTAGCCTTCGCCGCGCAAAATCTCCATCACAGAGGCAGCTTGGCCCGCGCCGATCTCCATGGCCAGCGCACCGCCAGGCGCCAGGATCTTGCGCGCATCGCTGGCCAGACGGCGCACGAGCACGAGCCCATCCGCTCCACCGTCGAGGGCCAGGCTCGGCTCCCGGCGCACCTCGGGCGAAAGCCCGGCGATGTCCTGGCTCGGAATGTAGGGCGGGTTGCTCGCGATGAGGTCGAATGGGCCGGCGAGCGGCGAGACCAGATCGCCTTGCAGGAACGTGATGTCGAAGCCGAGGCGATTCGCGTTCCCGCGCGCCACCTCAAGCGCATCGGGCGAAATATCGACGGCAAAGATCTCGTCGCCTGGGCGCTCCTTCTTCAGCGCCAAGGCCAGCGCGCCCGAACCCGTACCGATATCCGCCACGCGCGGGGGTCGCCCCTTGTCGGGCATGGCTTTCAATAGTTCCAGCGCCTGCTCCACCAGCGTTTCGGTATCGGGCCGTGGCACCAGCACGCGCGCGTCGACCTGCAAATCGAGGCTCCAGAATTCCTTGCGGCCCAGAATGTACGCCACCGATTCGCCGGCTATGCGTCGCTGCACGAGGCCGCGATAGGAAGCCAGCTCGGGGTCGCCGAGCGGCTGATCAAAGTGCGTGTACAGCTCGACCCGCGTCCGGCAGAAGGCCTGCGTGGCCAAGAGCTCGGCATCCAGGCGGGCGCTGGCGATGCCGTGCCGTTCGAAGCGGCCGATGGTCCAGCGCAAAACCTCGAGGATGGTCCAGGTCTGCTTTTGCGCGGGCGGTGCGGGTGGAGATTGACTGGCGAGCACGCAGTGATTGTGCCGGATGGATCCCCGGATTGCGAGATTCCTTGGTTTCGGCGCGCGGCCGGGCTGCTACACTCGGCGCCGATGAAACGTCCCAGCTGGGCTAGCCTGGCCTGCGCGAGCGCCTTATTGACGGCCGGCGCGGCCTCGGCCACGACCACGCGTCTGTTCCGCCAGACCACGGCCAAGGATTTCGAGGAAGGCGAGGCCACGGCTACCATGGTGGCTCCCCCCGGCGAGGTACTGCCCGGCATGAAGAGCACGCGCGTGGCCATCGACGCGGCGTTTGCCTGGTGCGCGGCGCTTTCGCGCGACCGCGGGACGGCGTACTTCGGCACCGGCGACCGCGGGCGCATCTTCGCGCTTGGCGCGGCCGGGACCGGCGGCGCCAAGTTGCTCGCCGAGATCGATGCCCCTTGGGTCACGGCCCTGGCCGTGCGTCCCGACGGCAGCTTGCTCGCGGGTTCGACTCCGGGTGGTCGCATCTTCGCTGTCGACGCCAAGACCGGCAAAAGCAGCGTCTTTGCCAAGCTTGGCACCGAGCACGTATGGGCCATCGAGTACGATGCCAGCCGCGCCACGACCTACGCCGCCACCGGCGACAGCGGAAAGATCTTCGCCATCGATGCCAAGGGGAATTCGCGCTTGCTCTGGGATGCCGGCGACAAGCACGTGATGTCGCTGGTCAGGGATGGCAACGCGCTTCTGGCTGGCACCGCGGACAAGGCCATGCTCTACCGCGTGCACTCGGACGGCCACGCCGAGGCCCTGCACGATTTCGACGCCGACGAGGTGCGGGCCATCGTGCGCGGCAAGGGCGCCATCTACCTGGCGGTCAACGATTTCGACAATCCGGCCGACGCCAAGGATCCCCCGCCCACCGGTGCGCAGCCGGCCAAGGGAACGCGCATTGTGGCCGGACCCGCGCCAGCCTCGGGCGCCATCGCGCGCACCGACGCCGTGAAGGCCAAGGCCGCCATTTACCGGCTCGACGACGACGGCCGCATCGAACAGCTGTTCGCGCTGGCCGACGGCTATTTCACGACCTTGCTGCTCGACGGGCAGGGCAACCTGCTGGCCGCGGCGGGCAGCCAGGGCAAGATCTACCGGATCGCGCCTGACCGCACCGTGGCCCTGGCGGCCGACATTTCCGAGCGGCAGGCCCTCTCGATGGTGCAGACCCGCGAAGGTTTTCTGGTGGGCAGCGGCGACATCGGCGCGATTTATCGCGTGCGGCCGGCCCAAGGTGCCGAGGCGACCTATCTCAGCAAGGTGCTCGACGCCGAAACGCCCGCGCGCTGGGGCCACGTGTGGTGGACCGGCTCGCGCGACCTGGTGCTGGAAACGCGCTCGGGCAACACCGGAAAGCCGGACGCAAGCTGGTCTGCCTTCCACCACCTGGCGGACGTCGTTCACCCCGGCGGCGAGCATGGTGGCGAGAATGCCGGCAGCATCCGTAGCCCAGGCGGTCGCTACTTGCAGTACCGCGCGACCTTGCCTGGCGGCGATTCGATTCTCAAGGACATCTCGATCTACTACGCCCCCCACAACCAGCGCGCGCGCATCACCGAGGTCTTCCTCGGCGACGCGCCGATGCCGGTCGCGCCGGTCGTGGGCGGGCTCGCCGCCATCACCGCGCCCTCGGCGGGGAGCGCGCGGGTGCATTCGTCGACTTTGAAACTGCGCTGGAAGGTCGAGAATCCCGACAACGACGAACTCATCTACAAGCTGTGGTTCAGACAGGAAGGCGATGCCGTGTGGCGGCCGCTGGGCGGGCCGGACCCGCTGAGCAAACCCGAATACGACTGGAACACGGACTCGGTGCCCGACGGGCGCTACGTGATCAGGGTGTGGGCCTCGGACGAGAAGGTCACGCCCGCCGACCGCGCGCTCGACCACCAGTTCGAGTCGCAGCCCTTTCTCGTCGACAACACCAAGCCCGAGATCCTGGGCTTGGCGGCCAAGGCCGGGACCGGCATCGCAGGAACCGTGGTTGGGCGCGCTCGCGACGCTGCCTCGGTCATCTCAGCCATCGAGTTTGCCGTCGACGGCGGGGAATGGCGGCCGGCTCAGCCCGACGGCGGCTTGCTCGACGAGCGCGACGAAGCGTTCGCGATTGCGCTGCCCAAGTCGCTTACGCCAGGGCCGCACATCATCAACGTGCGCGCTTGGGACTCGGCCGACAATGTCGGCTCGGCTCGCATCGAGATCCGCGTGGGGAAATAGAGCGCGATGAAGCGAGGGCGCGATGAGCGCCGCTACTTCGCGCTCTTCGCCTTGGCGGCGGGCTTCTTGGCTCTGCGCTCGGTCGCCTTCGCCAGGTCCACCAGGCGCGCGTCCGCGTAGGCGGCCAATCGCTCGACGAAGGGCTTGTCCTTGGTGCGGCCAAGAGCCTTGGCCACTTGGTCGACAAGTGCATCGTGGGTGCCGTACTTGTCCTTCACCGTGGTCGCGACCTGATGAAGGTGCAGCAACTTGGTGTTGGCAGCGCTGCTCAGGCGCTTGCGCAGGTCATCTTTCGATTCGTCGCCGCGGTCGAGGAGCCCGACCAGCTTGTCTACCAGCTTGTCCTTGGCGCCGAAGGTTTCATTCACAATTGCGAGGGGTGATTTCTGCGACATGGTCGGTGCCTCCGTCTTTCGAACAAGTATCGGCGAGGGCGCTTCTCTTACCGCAAAACGCGCATCGCCGCCAGAGTCTCTTCGGCGGCGGCGACAAAAGAATCGATTTCCGCATCCGTGTGCGCCAGCGATACGAAGGCGGCTTCCAGTTGGGCAGGCGGAAGGTAGAAGCCGCGACCCAGCATGCCGTGGAAGAAGTCCGCGTAAACCTTGGCGTCAGCTCGCTTCGCGGCTGCGAAATCCGCAACAGGCCCGGTACAGAAGAAGAGCGTGAAGGCCGAGCCCACGCGCTGAACGCACGCGGGGATGCCGGTTTTTGCGATTGCAGCATTGAGACCGGCCTCAAGGCGGGAACCCATGGCTTCGAGGCGATCGTAGCTTTTGGCGTTCAGCTGGCTCAGCATGGCAAGGCCAGCTGCCATGGCGAGCGGGTTCCCTGACAGGGTTCCGGCCTGGTACACGGGGCCTTCTGGCGCCACGACCCTCATGATGTCGGCCCGACCGCCGTACGCGCCAAGCGGCAGTCCACCGCCGATGATCTTCCCCAGGCAGGTCATGTCCGGCCGAACCGAAAACCGGCCCTGCGCACCGCCAGGCGCGGCCCGGAAGCCAGAGATGACTTCATCAAAGATGAGCAGGGTGCTCGCTTCGTCGCACAGGCGGCGCAGAGCCTGGAGGTAACCTGGCCTTGGCGGCACCAGACCCATGTTGCCCGGAATCGGCTCCACGATGAGGGCTGCCACTTGGCCCTGGTTGGCGGCAAAGGCCGCGGCCATCGCCGCCTCATCATTAAATGGGACGATGATGGTGTCGGCGACGGCCGCTGCCGTCACGCCGGCCGAGCCCGGAATACCCAGGGTCGCCGCGCCCGAACCGGCGGCGGCCAGCAGCATGTCGGCGTGACCGTGGTAGCCGCCGTCGATCTTGACGAGCTTGCTGCGCCCGGTGAATCCGCGCGCCACGCGCAGCGCCGACATGGCGGCCTCGGTTCCCGAGGACACGAAGCGCATGCGCTCCATCGACGGGAACAGGGCGCGGATGGCCTCGCCCAGCTGGATCTCGCGTTCGGTGGAAGCGCCGAAGGTCGTGCCTAGCGCGGCGGCATCGGCAATAGCGGCCACGACCCGTGGGTTGCAGTGCCCGAGGATGAGCGGTCCCCACGAGCCCAGAAAATCGGTGTAGCGATTGCCATCAGCGTCCCAAACAAAGGCGCCCTCGCCGCGTGCCAAAAACACCGGGGTTCCGCCCACCGCCTTGAAAGCGCGCACCGGCGAATTCACGCCACCGGGGAAGAGATTGCAGGCGCGTTCAAACAGTTGCTGGGATTTCGTGTCGTTCATTGGGTTACCGTCCGATCCCCTCGCCCCGCGCAGCGGGGAGAGGGACAGGGTGAGGGGCAGGCGAATGCTCTCACATGGCGGAGCCCCTCACCCGCCTCGCTTCGCTCGCCGACCTCTTCCCGCTGCGCGGGGCGAGGCGAATTTTCCGGGGCACTGAGTGTCCTCCGTGTCCGCGGTGGTCAATTCTTCTTCTCGTCGCCGCCTTCATCGTCGGCGCCTTCATCAACCGCCTCCTCGCTCTCTTCCGCCTCATCCGCCTCGTCGTCATCGTCGTCGGCGGCCTCTTCGCCCAAGTCTTCCTCGGCCAGGGTTTGTTCCTCGGCGCGCGCGGCCGCCACCTCGGGCGACACCTCGTGCTCGCCTTCTTCCTTCTCGGCCATGCGCTCCATGGCGACCACGACCTCGTCCTCTTCCAGCCGGATCAGGCGCACGCCCTGCGTGTTGCGCCCGATGGTGGGAATGCCGTCGATGGGCATGCGGATGAGCTTGCCGCGGTTGGTGATGAGCATCAGGTCTTCGTCGTCGGTGACCATGCGCAGGCCGACCACCTTGCCGTTGCGCTCGGTGGTCTTGATGGTGATGACGCCCTTGCCGCCGCGGTTTTTCGTCGGGTAGTCGGTCGAAACCGTGCGCTTACCGAACCCGCGCTCGCACACGGTGAGCAGCGTGGCCGGCGCCTCGCGTGGTACGGCCGCCATGCCGATGACGAAGTCGTCTTTGTCGCGCAGGCGGATCCCGCGCACGCCGCCCGCCGAGCGCCCCATCGGTCGCACGTTTTCCTCGCGGAAACGAATGGCCCAGCCGTTGCGCGTGCCCAGCATCAAGTCGGAATTTCCCTCGGTGATGCGCAGCCCGACCAAATCGTCGTCCTCTTGAATGGACAGCGCGATGATGCCCGAGCTGCGGATGTTCTGGAAGGCCTGCAGCGAAGTCTTCTTGATCTTGCCGCGCTTGGTGGCCATGACCACGAACGCGCCTTCCGAGAATTCGCGCACCGGCTGCAGGGCCACCACGCGCTCGCCTTCTTGCAGCGGGATGAGGTTCACGAACGCCTTGCCCTTGGCGGTGCGGCCGGCCTGTGGGATTTCCCAGATCTTCTTGGCGTAGACCCGGCCCTTGTTGGTGAACATCAACATGGTGTCGTGGGTCGACGCCACGAAGAGCTGCGCGACGAAGTCTTCCTCGTGGGTGGACGCGCCGGTGATGCCGCGCCCGCCGCGCCGTTGCGGCTTGTAGAGATCCTTCGGGTTGCGCTTGACGTAGCCGCCGTGGGTGACGGTCACGACCATCTCCTCCTCGGCGATCATGTCCTCGACGTCGATGTCGCCCACGTCGATGTCCAGGATCTCGGTGCGGCGCTCGTCGGCGTACAGCTCTCGCTGCTCTTCGAGCTCGGTGATGATGACCTTCACCAAGACCTCTTCGCTGGCCAGAATTTCTTCAAGGTGGGCGATGAGCTTCGCGGTCTCGGCGATTTCCGCCTCCAGCTTGTCGCGCTCTAGGCCGGTCAGCTTGGACAGGCGCATGTTCAGGATTTCCTGGGCCTGGATGGCCGACAGGTCGAAGCTTTCCATCAAGCCGGCCTTGGCCGTCTCCGTGTCCTTGGACGACCGGATGAGGTCGATGACCGCGTCGATGTGGTCGATCGCGATCTTGAGCCCCTCCAAGATGTGCATGTGGGCCTTGGCCTTGGCCAGGTCGTACTGCGTGCGCCGGGTGACGACATCGCGGCGGTGCTGGATGAAGTGCTGCAAGGCCGTCTTGAGCCCCAGCGTTTGCGGCCGTCCGTCGACGATGGCCAGCATGTTGATGCCGAAGGACTCTTGCATCGGCGTCATCTTCCACAGGTTGTTCTGCACAACCTCGGGCACGGCGTCCTTCTTCAGGTCGATGACTACGCGCATGCCTTCGCGATCCGATTCGTCGCGCACGTCGGAAATGCCGTCGATGCGCTTCTCGCGCACCAGCTCGGCGATCTTTTCGATCAGCCTGGCCTTGTTGACCTGGTACGGGATCTCGTTGGCGACGATTGACTTGCGCCCGCTCTTGGGGTTTTCCTCGATGACCGTGCGCGCCCGCATGAGCAGGCTGCCGCGTCCCGAACGATAGGCCGCGCGGATGCCGCCGCGCCCGCAGATAAAGCCGCCGGTGGGAAAATCCGGGCCTGGGACGATTTCCAAGAGCTCGTCGACCTCGATGTCGGGTCGTTTGATGATGGCGATGGTGGCGTCGATGATCTCGCCCAGGTTGTGCGGCGGAATGTTGGTCGCCATGCCGACCGCGATGCCGGACGCGCCGTTGATCAGCAGATTGGGGAGGCGCGTGGGCAGAACCGTGGGCTCGGTTTCCTTGTCGTCATAATTGGGCTGGAAATCGACCGTTTCTTTGTCGATGTCGGCCAGCAGCTCTTGGCCGATCTTCTTCATCCGGCATTCGGTGTAGCGGTAGGCCGCCGCCGGATCGCCGTCGATGGAGCCGAAGTTGCCCTGCCCGTCGATGAGCGGGTAGCGCATGGAAAAGTCCTGCGCCAAGCGCACCAGGGCGTCGTAGCAAGCGCTATCGCCGTGGGGATGGAACTTGCCGAGCACGTCGCCGACCACGCGGGCGCATTTGATGTATGGCCGGTTCCACACGTTGTTCATCTGGTGCTGGCCGAACAAGATGCGGCGGTGAACCGGCTTCAGCCCGTCGCGCACGTCGGGCAGAGCACGCGAGACGATCACGCTCATGGCGTAGTCCATGAACGATGACTTCATCTCCTCCTCGATGGAAACGGGAATGCGGATCCCCCCAGAGGTCGGCGGCACTGAAGGTGGCGTCGGGGGAGGCGGAGATGGGGGCAAACTGCCGTCAGTAGGTTCCATGCGGTGGGCGCGAAACTTATCAAGGAGCGCGCTTCAAGTCACGGGGCGCGAGGCGAGTGCCCTGTTTCCGTCGAGGATCGAGGTTGTTCTACGCTCGATATTTCCGAATCAGCGACGACCGCGCCAACGACGGAAATGTTTCGCAACTACTAATTGTGTTTGTCCCTACACTTGCGACACGCGTTTCCGGGATTTCCACCCGCACTGTGCGCGCAGTCATATTGGGTCTGCTGCCTGCTCCTACATTCACGTCCAAAATCGAGGGCACATGGCCTAAGAAAGCGCACTTATAGATTTTTTTTCTTGCCTCTTTCGGGAGTGGCCCCAAAATGTTCCGGCTGCTGCAATGCGCTCGCATTGCGGAACAACATTGGGTTTCGACGGAGGCTATTACATGACGTGTTCTAAGAATTTCGGAAGGTTGCTTCAGGCCAGTTGCCTGGGGCTCATTGGCATGCTGACGGTAGTCGGCTGCGGCGGGAGCGAATCAAAGCCCACCACTGATGGCGGCGGTCCCACAACCGAGGCCGGCGTTGTCCCGCCTCTGGCTGCCCTGAATGTCGCCCCATCTAGTGTGAACCTTGGTTCCATCGACCTCGGGAATACCGGCACGGCGACGGTGATCGTCACGAACACGGGTACCGCCACTTCGGGCGCTCTGGCCGTTGTCGCAAGCGCTGGCATCACCACCACGGGTTGCACAGGTACCGTGGCAGCGCACGGAAACTGCACGATGATCATCACCGCGGCCCCGACGGCGATCGGTGGGATCAATGGCACGGTTTCGGTTTCGGCTACCCCGGGCGCCATCACGCCACTTCTGATTTCCGTCACTGGGACGGTTGTGCAGGGAGGCGTCTTCAACGTCTCGCCAGCCACCATCGATCTCGGCAATGTCCTGGTCGGTGCGCCTGCTACGAAGCAGACCATCACAGTGTCTGCTCTGGTCGCACTCTCGGACTTGGCCGTTTTGGTCAATGGCGCCGACATCACCAAGGACGCAACCAGCACCTGCACCGCGGCTGTGGCCGTCGGTACCCCTTGCACCGTGGTCGTGAACTTTGCGGCAGCCTCCAACGGGGCCAGAAGCAACAGCGTCGTCATCAGCGCCAAGGGCGTGACCAAGACCGTTCCTATCACCGCCAATGCGCAGAACCCCGCCAAGTTGGTCGTTAGCCCCAGCTCACCGCAGAGCCTTGTTGCTACGGTTGGTCAGCCGAGTTCCCCCGTCGTCTTCGGCGTTAGCAACTCGGGCGATCTCCCCACCGGTGCGCTCACCGTCGCTGTCACGGGCCTGAACAAGGCCGACTTCGTCGCCACGCCCGGCACTGGCTGTACCTTGATTGCTCCTCTCGGAGCGTCCTGCACCATCTCGGTGGTCTTCACGCCGACGGCCGTGACTACAACCGCCGCGGAATCCGCGACCCTGACGCTCACCGATACCGGCACTGGCGCCTCCACCGTCTCCGTAACCCTTTCCGGGACGGCGTACCCGCTCAGCAATCTCCAGATCACCCCGGCCACGACCGACATGGGTACGGTACTCGTTGGCTCAACCGGCGCGGTGACTACTTTCACCGTCACCAATTCCGGCGGGTCCGCCTCGGGCGCACTGACGGTAAGCCTCTCCTCGGCAGAGTTCGTCAATGCTAACGACACCTGTTCGGGCACCTCGCTGGCTCCCGCTGGAACCTGCACCATCGCCGTCCAACTCAAGCCCACCTCGGCCGGCGGCAAGAGCGCGACTCTCCTTGTCGCTGGAACCGATGGCTTGCCTGTCCCCAGGACCCTCACCGGCACCGGCATCACGAATTCGGCGCTCAAGGCCTCGCCCGCTTCGCTTGACTTCCAGACCGTGCGTGTGAACAAGACCGGCGCGGCCCAGACAGTCACGGTGACGAACGGTGGCGGTGTTGCAACGGGTGCTCTTACCTTCACCAAGGGGGGTGCAGACTTCGCTGTATTCCCGATTGCCTCGAACACTTGCTCCGCGGCCCTGGCCCCAGGTGCAACGTGCACCTTCTCGGTGTCCTTCGCACCAACTCTCCCCGGTAGTTTCACTGCGACCTACACGGTGACCGACGGCGTTGCTTCGGCCACGGTCTCGGTTTCAGGGGTTGGGGCGGCAGCCACCGGGCTTAGCATCGGCCCGCAGACAGTGACGGCATGCCCCCGCAGTGGCAGCCTCCCGAGCAACTGCATCAACGACACGGTTGTTGGAGGAACGAGTGTGGGCCTCCCCTTCACGGTTACGGCAGATTCAATGCCAGCAGGGAGTTCTGATACTGGTGCGATCACGGCAACGCTCATTGGAGCCAACCTCGCTGATTTCACAATCGTGACCAACAACTGCAAGACGCCATTGTTGCTGAACGGCACGTGCACCATCATCGTCTCGTTCACGCCTTCGGCAGTTGGCTTGCGCCAGGCCGGCCTGAGCGTGACCTCAGCCAACGGCGGCTCCGACAGCTCGTCGTTCCAGGTCAACGGTCTCCCAGCCATGGAAATCGTCGCGGGGCCACCGCCAGCCCTGACCATCCCAGTGACGCCGATCAAGCCGGCCGACCTCGATTTCGGGCAGGTGCCGAATCTCACGTCGGGCACACGTCCAAGCAAGAGCTACACGGTCATTGTACGCGGCCCCACCGGGAGCGCGGCACCCTTGCCTACGACCACAGTGACGGCATCGCTTGCCAACACCGGAACCCCGTCGGACTTCAACTACCTTCCAGTGGGAACGACGACGAATCCTTGCACAGGCACGGTTCTTACTCCCTCAGGTGCCGCGGGCGCCTTCGCCACGGGGACGAATGCTGCTTCGTGGTCGCTGCTTCCCAGCGAATACGGCGTCGCCTGCACCTTCCAGGTGGAATTCTTCCCACAGACCGGAAAGGGCACCAAGACGGCGACCATTTCGGCATCGGGCACTGCCCTAGGTTCTCCGGTCACCCAGACTCTGACTGGCCAATCGACTGGGCCACTCACGATCACCCCAAACACCGCGACCTTCCCCGTCGTGATCCAGCAGGGTGAGTCGTCAAATGATTTCAATCTCACGATTGGAGATCATGACGCCGGCGTGCCGACGACCATTCCCGATCTCACCTTCGTCGTGAAGAATGAAGGCGCGGCGGCGCAGGGACCGCTCGCCCTTGCGCTTGGCGGGACGGACTCCGGTCAGTTCCACATCGTCTCCGAGGACTGCTCGTTGAAAGGAACCGCTCAGAGCGGGATATTGGCACCGAACACGACCTGCTCCATCACCGTTGCCTTCTCGCCGACATCAACCGGTGCGAAGACCGGCTCCCTTACTGTCACGGCTTCCGGCACCAACGAGACAGCGACCGCCACCTTCACCGCCAATGCAGCGCAGTCCCTATCCATCAGCGCGAGCCCGACGACGCTTGACCTCGGCTCGGTCGTTGAGACTGCCAGCGGTCCGTTCAAGCTGATCACGGTGTCGAACCCCGCGGGTGCCCTGCCGACCGGCCAGATCACCTACGTCGTTACCGGCGCACACGCTGCGGCGTTCCCGCCCGCCACTGCAGCCAGCGCATCGCTTGGTTCGTGCGGAGTTTCGGGGCACCTTAGCCTCGCAGCCGGCCAGCAATGCACCATTGCGGTTCAGCTGGTCCCCGCGTTTAACGAGACAATCGGAGCGCTCAGTGGCAAGACGGTACTTCACATCGACGCAGGCATGGGTGGAACCAAGGACGTCGTTCTGACCGGGACGGTCCTTAACCAGCTCAGCGTGTCCCCGGCGACCCTTCCCTTTGGCAATGTTGCCTCGGATGCAACCAGCGCCCCACAGACGCTGACCATCACGAATCTGGGCGCCGCACCGGCGACTCTTACCGTCCCGACCGCTGCTGGCTTGTTCTCCACTACCACAGGGACTACCTGTGGAACTGCCGCTCTCGCGCCACAGGGAACCTGCGTCATCAACCTGCAAATGAGCGGGCTCGGCGCAAGCGCAATCGGCACAGCGGTGAAGACAACTTACACCGTCACTACAGCAGGCACCGCGACTGCCGTAGCAACCCTGACTGGAACCCCGGTCAGTCCGGCTCAGCTCGTAGCTGTTGGCGTTGCGCAGCCAACCGTTGTAGGCGGAGTCACGGTCATCCCGACAGGGACGATCGATCTCGGAGGAGTTCAGTTCGGTAGCTCTTCCGGATCTGTCGTGCTTACCTACGGAAATACCGGTGGCGTCCCGACCACGCCAGTGCAGTTCCAGTGGACGACTGCTGGGGTTGCCGCTACTGCCGGGACGGTAGATCCAGAATTCGCCATCGGTGGAGAAACGGGTAGCTGCTTCACCATCAATGCGGCAGGCCTCCCCATCGGGAAGCAAGTCCAGCCCGGGACGAATTGCACGGTGACGATCACCTTCACGCCCGTGGCAACAGTTACGACGGCGGGGACAACTGTAACAAAGTTGTTCACGCTCTCAGCCACCAGCGGCGGCTCGGTTGCCTTCTTCAATCTCAAAGCAACCGCGCTGGCTTCTGCGACCCCATGGCTGAGCTCCGTTGCTGGCAGCAGAGGCTTCTCTGCCTTCGCGGCCAAGACTCCGGCAGGCGTTCCCGTCACGCTGGAGATGAAGTTCACGAACGGCACGACGGCCCCGTTGACTATCAGTACGGTGACGCTCGCGCTCGCAGCTGATGTCCCCAGCTTCACGTCGAATTTCGCCATCGATCTCAACGATGGGGGTGCCGCCACGCACTGCGCTGCCACAGGTGCAGTTATCGACCACGCTCTAGCCGCTGGACAAAGCTGTACCTTCCTGGCGACCTTCAATCCTTCTGCTTGGGCGGCGGACAGCGTCTTCCGTTGGGCGTCCGTTACGGCGACTCAGGCGGGTGCGGGTGGCTTCGTTGTAACCGAAGGCCTCTTCGGCCAAGTACAGGCGCCAGCACAGCTGACCGTCCTTCCTGTGGATGGCACGGTTGGAACAGTACAGGTCGGCGAGGTTGTGGCTGGCCAGACGGGAACCAAGGCTCTCGTCGTCACGAACATCGGTCAGACGGCGACGAAGATCCTCGCCGTCACGAGCACTGGGTCGAACATGGGAGCATGGACCGCGGACACGGGCTGCAACGTTGCGCTCGCGGCCGGGGATACCTGCACCGTGAACATCACTGTTCAGGTCGGTTCAACTACCGGCGCATTCGCTGGAACCATCACGGTCAGCGACACCGCAGCCACGCCGACAGTCGGTACCACCACGGCAACGGCAACCATGAATGCCACGGTCGTGAACCCGGCCTTGCTCACCCTCCCGGTTGGTCCGCTCAACTTCGCCACTGCAGTCATTGTGGGGAACACAAGCGCAGTAGGCGAAAGACGGTCCATCGTTGTGACGAATGGCAGCGGAAGGGCGACAACTACAGCCACCGTGGCGCTCGACGACCAGACCGACTTCACCATCGTCTCGAACGGATGCCTCGATACCTCGACCACGCCAGCGACCGCGCTCACGCTGGCTGGGGGGGACACCTGCACCGTGACGGTGGACTTCATTCCGCAGTCGGTTCCTGCCACCGGCGTCATTAGCGGACACCTCACCATCGTCGGCACCACGGCATCGGTGACTCTCACAGGAACTGCAAAGTCGACGTTGTCCTTCGGGTCGGCGTCCGCGGCGCCAGCTGCTGGTGGAAGCACCTACACGGTCACTAAGTCGGCTACTCCGGCAACCGGAGTGACGGCGTTCCTCACGGCGGCCAGCCTGGGCGGAACAGACGCCGCTCTGTTCGCAGTCATAACGGATGGCTGCTACGGCTCCACGCTCTCGGCCAGTGATACCTGCCAAGTGACGGTCCAATACATTGGCGGAACCGTGACCGGAACCAAGACGGCGACCCTGACGGTATCGGATGGAACGTCCGGAAATACTGCGGTGATGACTCTGAATCACCCGTAGAAGACAGCCTGTCGTAATCGGCAGGTGAAGTGGAAAGGCCTCGGAGTTTCGGCTCCGAGGCCTTTTTATTGGTGCGCCTGGCATGAGGTCGTCTTGGGGTGGGATTCCCCCAGTGCCCAACACCGACAAGCCTTGATGGTCAAAGCTCGTGCGGCGCAAATCCAGCGGTCGTGCGGTGAAGGAAGACGCTCTTACCTAGGGAGATCTCGCTTTGCGCCTGGAAGGCACGACGGCGCGAAAGCGACAGAGCGAGAAGTCAGCAGAGGTCGAATTGGGGTGCCGCTACAGCCTCCATCTCGCCGCGAGCGATGACGTGGGGCAGGGCCTTGCGGTAGGCGCGGTCGGTGGTCATGGCGTCGTAGGCGGAAACTGACCGAAGCCTTTGACTTAGTCCACAGGTTAGTCCACACTGAATGTTGTGAAGTCTGTGAATGTCCATGAGGCCAAGACCAACTTCTCCAAGCTGCTGGCGAGAGTCGAGCAAGGCGAAGAGATACTTATTGCGCGGGCAGGCGAGCCAGTGGCCAGGCTGGTCGCTATCAGACCACCGGCGAGCGTTCCGACCCTTGGCGCAGATATCGGAGCGTTCACTGTGCCGAAGGACTTCGATGCGCCCCTGCCCGACGAGGTGATCGAGTCATTCGAGGGAGTCGAGCCGCGGTGAAGGTTCTCATCGACACCCAATGCTGGTTGTGGATGAACGCCAGCCCGGAAAGACTATCGGTCGAGATGCGTTCAATGCTGCTTGAGACGAGCACCGAGCGGTTTCTGTCCGCGGCAAGCATCTGGGAGATCGGAATCAAGTTTTACCTCGGCAAGCTTGCCCTGCCTGTCACTCCAACCGATTACGTCCCGGCCCGTCTGGCTACAACCATAACCTCGCCGCTCGCCATCTCCGGCACGCACGCGTTGCGTGCCAGCAGTTTGCCCGCCCATCATCGCGATCCCTTTGACCGTATGATTGTCGCCCAAGCGCTCGTCGAGGGGGTGCCGGTGCTCAGTTCCGATATTCAACTCGACGTCTACGGTATCCAGCGCCTTTCGCCCTGACCACGGGCGATGACGCACACCGCAGGCCAATTCGGTGCATGGCGAGCGAGGTCTTCGCAAGCAGCCGGTGGATCGTGCTTGGCGATGCTCTCAGACGGATTCTGTTGCACGTACATATCCTATGTGCAAACTAGATGCTGTGAAATGGGCTGATCTTCTTGCGCTGGTCGCCGACGAGCCTGTCTTCCCGTCCGCCCTCTTGCTGGCCGGAGACGTCTCGTGTGCCCAGGTCCGCCTGCAGCTGTCGCGCTGGGTGAAGGCCGGTCGGCTGCTTCAACTGCGACGCGGGCTCTATTCGCTGGCGCCGATCTGGCGGAAAGTGGAGGCGCATTCGTTCCTTGTGGCCAACCGGATCCAGCGTGGATCCTACGTGAGCCTACAGTCTGCCTTGGCCTTTCACGGGGTCATCTCAGAACATGTGCCGGTCGTGACCAGTGTCGGGCCGGGACGACCAGAGACGGTTCACAATCCCTTGGGTGGCTTCCAGTTCAACCACATCGTCGGAACGCTCTACTTCGGCTATTCCCGGATCGAGGTCGCCGCGCGACAGTTCGCCTTCGTGGCCCTGCCGGAAAAGGCGCTGCTCGATCTCATCCACCTCACACCAGGTGCGGATTCCGAGGACTTTCTCCGAGAGCTTCGCTTGCAAAACTGGGCGGCTATCAGCTCGTCGGTGCTGGAAGGACTTGCGCGACAAAGCGGCAAAGCCAAGCTGCTGCGGGCAGCCCGACTGGTACAACGCCTGGCCACGGTGGAGGAGGGGGAGTCGCAATGAAGGATTATCTGCGGCAACTGATCGCACAAGCGGACGGCGACCTTGCTCGCGGGTGTCTGGTTCGGGAATACCTCCAAGCGCGCGTCCTCGAGTCGCTACAGGACGAAGGCGTGTTCCTGCGTTGGGCTTTCGTGGGCGGCACCGCCTTGCGATTCCTCTTCGCCATTCCGAGGTTCTCGGAGGATCTCGACTTCTCCCTGATCGCGCCTGGGGACGACCCTGGGTTCAGAACGGCTTTGACCTCGGTCAAGCGGTTGTTCGAGCGCGAAAGCTACCGGGTCGAGGTCAAGGTCAGCGAACAGAAAACGGTGGCCTCGGCGTGGGTGAAGTTCCCCGGACTGCCCCACGAACTCGGTCTCTCGCCACGCGCGGCGCAGACCCTTTCCATCAAGGTGGAGGTAGACAAGAACTCGCCAGCGGGAGCAGGCATCGAAACTTCCGTCGTCCGCCGACATGTGACTGTGCACCTCTGCCATCACGACAAGTCTTCCCTTCTGTCCGGAAAGCTCCACGCCATCCTGGTCCGTCCGTGGACGAAGGGCCGCGACCTTTACGATCTCGTTTGGTATCTGGCGGATCGCACCTGGCCGCCTCCCAACCTAGACTTGCTCAACTCCGCTCTGGTGCAGACCGGCTGGAAAGGTGCCATCATGACGGCAACGAACTGGCGGCAAGAAATCCGCAAAAGGATGGATGCGCTCGACTGGAAACGCGCTCGCGCCGACGTGCAGCCATTCTTGGAACGACAGCGCGACCTCGATCTGGTGAGCAAGGAAATGCTCAGCAAACTCCTGGGCGGTCAAAGCCTTTGACTTGGTCCACGCTCAGGCGCGTGAAACTAGTCAAGCTACCGCGGGATCGCCCTGCCGGCGCCGGCTTCCAGTTTGCGGTAGTCCTCGATGTGGGCCAGGAAGATGCGCACGATGTCGGGGTCGAATTGGGTGCCGCTACAGCGCTCCATCTCGCCGCAGGCGATGACGTGGGGTAGGGCCTTGCGGTAGGCGCGGTCGGTGGTCATGGCGTCGTAGGCGTCGGCCACGGCGACGATGCGGCCGATGGTGGGGATGCGGTCGGACTGTAGTCCTTGCGGATAGCCCGAGCCGTCCCATGCCTCGTGGTGGCAGTAGCAGCCGGGCACGATGTCGCGCATGAACGGGATGGGTTCGAGGATGCGGCGGCCTTTGGCCGGGTGCGAGCGGAACATGGCTAGCTCTTCCGGCGTGAGCTTGCCCGGCTTGTTCAAGCGGTCGTTGCGAATGCCGATCTTGCCCACGTCGTGCAGCAGGCCCGACTTGACCACTGTCTCGATTTCCGGCGCGGGCAGGCGCATGCCCACCGCGATGAGGCGCGCGTAGGTGGCCACGCGCTCGGAATGGCCGCGGGTGTAGCGGTCGGATTCCTCCAGGGCGTGGGCGAAGCCAATGATGGTCTGCTTGAAATTCTCCTCCAGCGAGACGTTGGCGTGAACCAGATCCTCGTTGGCGTCGACCAGGCTTTCGTACAGACGCGCGTTCTCGATGGAAACCGCGGCGCGGCTGCCGAGCACGTAGAGCATCTTGCGCTGGCCCTCGCTGAACTTGGCGCCCTTGGTGTAGCTGTAGGCGTTCAGCATGCCGATGGTGCGACCCTTGAGCTTGAGCGGGATGGAGCAAAAGCTCACCAGGCGTTTTTCGGGCGGGCCGGACAGAAAGCGAAAGGCGCGCGACCCGTGCACGAGCAGCGGCTTGTCGTCTTGCAGAAGCGGCAGCACCTCGTGGAAGTTCAGCGGCGGCGCAGGCTCGCTTGCTTCGAGGCGCGGCGAAACCTTGCGCGCATGTTCGACAAACGCACCCGGAAGGGCCCCGGCGCGCGCGTCGCCAGGACGTTCCAGCATCAGATTGACGATGTCGGCGTCCACCGCGTCCAGCACGGCATCGAGTACCAAATCGAGCACTTTCTCGACGGACAGCGAGGTCGCAATGGCCTCGCTGATTTTGTAGATGGAAAGCGCGTCTTTGAGGCGGAGGTTTTCGTGCTGTAGGCGCTGGCGGTCCAGGCCGCGCTTGACGATGTGGATGACCTCCTCGACCTTGAAGGGCTTGAGGATGTAGTCGTATGCCCCGTGCTTCATGGCCTCGATGGCGGTTTCCACGGTGCCAAAGCCGGTCATGATCACGGTCAGCACCGGGATGCCGAGCTCGGTGATCTTTTCGATCAGATCGAGCCCGTTCATCTTGGGCATCTTGAGATCCGAGATGACCAGGTTGTAGCTGCGCTTTTGCAGCTCCTCCAGGGCCTGCACGCCGTCCTCGACGGTGCGCACGACGTAGCCTTCGAGGCCGAGGAAGTCCGACAGAATCTCGCGGATCACGCGTTCGTCGTCGACGACCAGAATGCGTGGGCTGTCGGGGTTAAAGGTGTATTCAAGCCGCTGGCTGACGGAGTTCAGCTCGTCCGAGCTTTCCTCGGGTGTGCTGCCAACAGTGCTCATGGTGATAGGTTCGCGTTCGATAGACCGAGTTTACCTCAAAGCGACGCGGGCGAAGAACTCGTCGAGCTTTTCCTTGCGAGTCGGTTCGAGGTAATCGAAGTTAACGCCGCGATCCGTCACTTCCCAGAATACCTTCTCGTTCACGGACCCAAGTTCGGCGCGAATCGAAGCCATGCGCTCGGGCTTTTCGCCACGCATGTCGGCGCAGATGCGGTCGGCGTGGGTCAGGGCATTCTTGGCCATGTAAAAGGTCGCCAGCTTGACTTGGGCCTTGCGCACCCCGCGCAGGGTTTGCTCTTGCGCATGGGTTTCCGCCTCCTTGTCGACCTCCAGGAAGATGCCAAGCAGCGTGTCATGGCAGGCAATGTCGTGGTCGTAGGCGCGCTCGCACAGCACAGCCAGGTCGTGGGCCGCGGTCTCGGTGATGAAGCCCAGATCGGCCTTGTGCGCGGTCTGGCCGTAGTAGGCGAGGCAGCGGCCGATTTCCAGCACCAGGTCGCTGTGCCCTTTGCGCAACATGTGCTCGGCCAGCAGGCGGTACTGGTGAAAGATGTTGTAGCAGGCGCGCACGTCCCTTTGGTTGAGGGCGCTGCGCAGGAAGGTATTGAAGTAACGGATGGCGAGCACGAGCACCTCGCGGTCGCCGTGGCGCAGGGCCTCTTCGGCAATGTAGCGGGTTTCGATGGCCACTACGTGGGCCAGCTCGGGCAGGTGGTCGAGGGCCTCGGAAAATACGCTGCGAAAGTGGTGCAAGACCTTCCACTCGACCCAGACCTTTTTGTGTTCGAGTGAGCGAAGCGAATCCGGGGCCAGGGCGATGAAATCGGCGCTGCCGTGGATGCGCGAGCCTAGAGCGAACCATTCTGTTGGCAGGCGGCTCTTTTCCTTGAGGTACTTGACCGCGAACTCGCGCAGGGCCGTGACCGCGCCCGTGGCGATGATCTTGTCTTTCTGGGCCACCGTATTCACGCCGATGTCGGATAGGTGTTCGAGGCCCGCCACGCAGCTCGCCTGGCGCAGATCGAGGTCGTTGCGATCGCGCCGGGCCACTCCGCGGGCCAGCACGGCGTCGAGGACCTGGTGCCCGATGCGCGCGATGACCTTTTCGGGATCGAGAAATGCGAACACGTAGGCGAAGTACGGGATGAGCAGGAGCAGGCTGGCGGTCACAACCACGGTGGTCATGGCCACCGTCGCGCGCGGCACGAAACCGGTGGTGACCACGATGCTGATCCACACCGCGTTGATGCAAGCGACGACGAAGAAACCCATAATCGACAGGTTCTTCTTGTCGCGGAAAAACATCTCGGCGATGCGCGGGGTGTAGCGGGTGGCCGCCAGTTGTACCACGATGGACACCACGGTGATGGCGATGCCAAGCACGGCTACCACCACCTGGGCCAGGCTGCCGAGGGCGTTCTGCAGCGTCTCGGCGTCGAGATCCACGAGCAAGCGCCACGCACTGAGGTGCTCCGCGGCGGGCGTCCGACGGCCAAAGAACGCGACATCGAGCAGCCAGAAAGCGGCGAAAAGGACGCACGAGATCCCTAGCAGAATGCCGATGCCCGCCGGGAAACGCGGGCGCCAGCGCGGGGGTGTGGCCGAAATCGCGGGCGCGCCGCTAACCGTGCTGCTCTGTGGCTGATCGCGTTTCACACCCACCTCGCCCCAACCCATACCACGAGGTGAAGGCGCGGAAAATCAGGCATTGCTCAACCATCCATCCGTGCGGCGATCCTGTACTATTCTCAAGCATCCATGCTTCTCGTAGTCGACATCGGGAATACCCACACAGCATTCGGCCTCTTCGACGGCGAAACCCTACGTTTCGACTGGCGCATCGAAACCCGCAGCGAGCGCACGGCGGACGAACAGGCGGCGATCATTCGCGGGCTTTTCGAGCTGGAGCATCTTGAACTTGGACAGGTCGACGCAGCCATCATCTCGTCGGTGGTGCCGCCCGCGACCTTGCCCATGGAGCGCTTGTTTTCCCGCTATTTCAAGCTGACGCCTCTCGTGGTCGGGCCGGGCATGAAGACCGGCATGCCGGTACTGTACGAAAATCCGCGCGATTTGGGCGCCGACCGCATCGTGAACGCGGTGGCGGCCTACGCGCGCTGGACCCAGGGCGCCATCGTGGTCGATTTTGGCACGGCCACGACGCTGGACGTGGTCACCGCGCGCGGCGAATACGCCGGCGGCATCATCACGCCCGGCCTGCTCATCTCGGCGGATGCCCTCTATCGCGCAACCGCCAAATTGCCGCGGGTCGAGATCGCGCGACCCAAGGCCGTGGTGGGCACCAACACCGTGGCCAGCATCCAGTCGGGCCTGGTGTTCGGCTACGCCGGCATGATCGACGCGCTGGTGAACCGTATTCGCGCCGAGGTCGCCTACGCGCCGAAGGTCGTGGCCACTGGCGGGCTGGGTACCTTGGTGGCGCGCGAGTCTGCCACCATCGAGGAATACGACGAGCTTCTGACTTTGCGCGGGCTCAAAATCCTCTACGAACGGAACCGCGGCTGAGAACGATCGGGCAAGCGTGGACAAGCCGAGTCAGCTCAAAACAAGGAAGTCGCCGTGGAAAGCATGAAACTAGAACCCCTCGCTGGGCCGGTCCTGCCCAAGGCCGTGGCCGCGCTGGCCGCCGGCGCGGTGCCCGCCAAGCTGATGGTGGTGCGCGGGATGGCGCCCATGCGCCCCGTGGAATTCCTGATCGCGGTGTACCAGCTTTCGTTCGACCCCGCCGCCGCGGTAAAAAGTGGGGCCGAGGCCGCGCCCGAGAATTTGCCCGAAAAGATCGTGCTCGGTCCACTCGGCGAGGCACTTCCCCCGCAGGTTCTGCACTTCTTCGCCGAACGCTTGCCCGTCTCGCGGCGGCAGGCCCTCGAGAAGATTCTCTTCAATCAAGCCACGGCTGACGAAACCTTCGTTCTTCTCGGCAAGCGTCTTGAAGAAGGCGGCCTGGAAATCATCTTCCAGAACGAAGTGCGACTGCTTCGTTGTCCCGCCTTGGTCGAGGCGCTGTATTTCAACAAGCACGCCCGCATGTCGTCGGTCAGCCGCGCGCTGGAGCTCTGTGCGCGGCACGGAGTTCGTCTGGACGGGATCCCGGCTTATGCCGAGATGGCCACCGCCATCATGGCCGATCCGAATGCCGCCGTGCCCTCGGCGGCCGATGAAGCCTTCGCTGCGGTGTTGACCGAGGCCAATGCGCCCGCGGTCCCAGCCGAAGCCAGCCCCGAGGGAAGCAAAGACGATGCTGCCGGCGAGCCGGAGTCCAAGCGCAAGGCCAGCGCCTCGTTCATCAAGTTCGACGAACTCAAGATCTTCGAGAAGATCCGGTTGGCCACCATCGGAAACGCGTACTGCCGGCAGGTTCTGATTCGCGATTCCAACCGACTGGTCGCCATGTCGGTGGTTCGTTCGCCCGCGATCACCGACGGGGAAATCCTAGCCGCGGCAGCCAACCGGGCGGTCAGTGACGACGTGATTCGCTTCATCGCCAACAGCCGCGAACACACCAAGGACTACGCGGTCAAGCAGGCGCTGGTGAACAATCCCAAGTGCCCACTCGCATCGTCGCTGCGCTTGCTCAATTTCCTGCGTCCCGATGATCTGAAGGGGGTGTCGCGATCCAGGAATATTCCTGGCGCGCTTGCCACAGCGGCCAAGAAGCTGCTGCAAACGCGGGGCAAATCCGGTGGAGGCTGAGCTAGCAAAGTCGGCGGGCGAACCGACCTTTCCTGTGCGGCTCGGACTTGTGCTGCTCGCGCCGAGTGTTGGGCTGCGCGGAATCATCGAGCGCAAACGGGGCGCGGTTCGCGATGCCTTCTACTTGGTTTTTCTGTCCACGGTCGCGTTCCGCCTGCCCGAGCTGGTGCGAGCCATTCGGTCGTTCTCGCGGATTTCCCTGGCCGGGGGCCTTGCCCAGACCCTGGGCGTGGTGGGCGCCGAACTGCGCACGGCCGCCTTCGTGACCCTGGTTGCCGCGCTGGCGATCACGATCTTTGCCGGTCGCGGACGCCGGGATCCTTCCCTCGCGCTCGAACTCGGGGCTATCTGCTATGTGCCGTACTTTTGCGTGTGGAGCCCCCTGCGGCTTCTCGACCAGGAGGCGCTGCTGGGCTACGTGCCAGTGCTGGTCAGCCAGGTCGTTCGTGTTCTGGCTTGGGCCTGGGTGGCGGGACTGGTCGGGTGGACGCTGATCCTGTTGCGCCGGGGAGACGCTCCGTCGCCGCCGTCGGCGCACGCGCGAGGCTTCATCGCAGGTCTCGCCCTACTTGCCATCCCCACGCTCTCGCTCGTCTTGGGTACGGTGTGGAGCGCACGTCACTACGAGCTTTTGCGGCCCCTTGGTCGCTCGGACATGGCCCCGGACTTCACGCTCGCCCGCGTCGACGGCCAACCCGGCAGCGTCAACCTGGCCGACCTGCGCGGGCGCGTGGTGCTGCTCGACTTCTGGGCGACCTGGTGTCCCCCGTGTCTGGCCATGCTGCCCGTGATGCACGAGCTCTACCAAGAATGGCAGCCGCGTGGGGCGGAGTTCATCGGCATCGACTCGGACGGCCCAGCGATCTCGCGCGACGAGCTGCGCGCCTTTCTCGCGCAAAGGCCTTTCCCCTATCCGGTCGTGATCGACGACAAGGAAGTCGGCGGACTTTATGGCGTGTTTTCGATTCCGCACATCGTTGTCATCGGGCGCGACGGACGCATCGCGCGCGTTTTCGTGGGCGAGGTCAGCCGATCCCAGCTCGACAAGGCGCTGCGTACCGCCAGCGAGGGCAGCACGCAGTAATTTGTTCCGCCGCCTGCGAGGCATAGAATTTCATCATGCGGATGCGGCGTTACCTCCTTGCTGAGTGCCTGGTCTTGGCCTTGGCAGTGGCGGGCGTTAGCTTGCTTGTCCGCGGCGTGATTCGCTTGGCCTTTGCCGAGAAGGAAGTCGTTACCGTGCGAACGCCGGTGCAAGGCTCGCTGGCGGCCGAACTCGATCCATCGTTCCCGCCCAGCCCGAATGTTGTCCAGGAATCGACGGGAACCTTCATGGGTTTGGAGGACGATGCTCTGATCGCGCGCCTGCGCAGCCAGCCCATCGTGCGCATGAAATTCAACAAGGGCGGATCTTCGCTGTCGTTTCGGGTCGATTTCGTCGACGGCTCGCGGGCAGCCTTCAAACCCGCGCAGACCAACCTGCAAACCATTCCACGCCGAGAGGTCGCGGCCTACCGGATCAATCGCCTGCTCGGACTTGGCGCGGTCCCGCCCGCCACGCCACGCATGGTCAGCCGCGCCGACATGTTTTCGCACCTGCACCCGGAAACCGTGGCCATGCTTCCGCGCATTCGCTCCGAGACCATCTTCGATCCACGCGGCAACACGGCGGGCGTGATGATGTATTGGGTTCCGGTGATCAAGGATTCGGGGCTCGACACCCCCGAAGGGATTGCCCAGAGTACGCGCTGGCTAACGCAGGGACAAACCATTCCCGACGAGAAGCATGCCCTTGCGGCCCAGCTTGCCGACCTCTTGTTGTTCGACTTCCTCATCTCCAATCCCGATCGCTACAGCGGTGGCAACATGCTCACCAATGAAGACGGCTCGCGGCTGCTTTTCATGGACAACACGCTGTCGTTCTTCATCGAACCCCAGGGCAGCGAGAAAACCCGCGCGGCGCTTGCGCGCTGCCAGCGCTTTTCGCGACGGCTCTACCAGGCGCTCGATCGCATCACGGAGGAAACCCTGACGACCATCCTGGCCCAGGCCTCGGAAGGAGACTACGAAATCCTGACGAAGCCGGAAATCCGCGCAGTCATTTCCAGACGCGACTACGTCCAGAAATACATCGAAGGTCTAGTGGCGACCTACGGCGCCAGCGAGGTCCTGTATTTTCCGTAGGGGCGATTCATGAATCGCCCCTACGAAGCGAGATCAATCATTCTTTGCATGGCGCGGGCCGCACCCACCCGCACGTCCTCGGGCACGGTCACGCGGCATTCGGCGGGTTCGTCGCGCAGGGTGAGGTAGACGTTTTCGAGATCGATGGCTTTCATGTGCTCGCACAGACGGCAGGGCTTGTAGAACTGCTTTTCCGGGTACTCCAGCTCCAGGCGCACGACCAGTCCGCACTCGGTCAAGATGGCCAGACGGGTCTTTTCGGGATGCGTCTCCACGTATTTCGCCATCTGCGACGTGGACATCACCTCGTCGGCGGCCTGCTGCAGCTCGGGCTTGACCTCGCCATGAACGATGACCACGGCGGCCGGATCCTCGCGGCGGATTTTCGCGATGTCAGCGACGGTCATGTTGTGGTGCACGTGGCACGCGCCTTCCCACGCGAACACGCTGCCGGACAGGCCTTGGCGCTGTCCCTCGCGCAGCAAGGGTTCGATGCGTTCGAGATATTCCTTGGGGTGAAAGGCGTGCGCATCGGGCGGCGGAAGGTACATGCGCTTGGTCTTGATGGCCACCTGGTAGGCGAGGTTCTGATCGGGCACGAACAGGATGTCAGGCGCGCCCAGCCGCTCGGCAATCTTGACCGCGTTCGAGCTGGTACAACAGGCGTCGGACAGCGCCTTCACGTCGGCGTAGGTGTTCACGTAAGTCATGGTGACGAACTTGCGACCGAGGCCGCGCAGGAAGTCCTGGCGCTCTTCCAGCTCGTCCACGTCCACCTCGGCCAGCGAGCAAAGCGCACGCTGGCTGGGCAGGAAAACCGGCACGTGCGGGGCCAGCGTGTAGCACCCCTCGGCCATGAAACGGACGCCACAGAAGACCACGAGTCGGGCGTCCACGTCGCGCGCACGCACCGCCAGCTCGAACGAATCACCGACGGTATCGGCGATGGCCTGCACCTCGGGTACCTGGTAGTTGTGGGCGGGCACGAAGGCGCGCTTATCGGCCTTGAGGCGGCGGATTTCGTCCCACAGCCAGACGGTGCGCGCGGCCCGGCTCTCCTCGATCTGTCCGCCGCGCACCAGGCGTTCGATGGATACATCCAACATCGAGCTAGATCTACCAGCGCCAGGGGGTGAACGCTATCGCTCGCGTGGCGCCGAACTGGCTCGGGCACGCGCCTGGGCCGCGCGGCGCAGGGTCTTGCCGGTGGGGCCGGCGCCGAGGGCGTCGCGCGCGTCTTCTCCGTGGCCAGGGCCAATCACATCGCGCAGGTAGGCCTCGTACTGGAAGGTGTCCGAGTGCTTCTCGTTGTGGCAGCGCACGCAGACCGATTCTGGGGTCTTGAGGCGGCCCGCGAAGGGCGACTCCTTGCCGCGTTTCTCGACGTGAATCGAACCCGGCCCGTGACAGACCTCGCATTGGACGTCTTGAAGTCCACGCGCGTAGCCCAGGCTGGAACCACCGACCTCTCCGTAGCCGGTCACGTGGCAACTCACGCAGTCGTCGTGGGCTTCCTTGCCGACGTCGACCAGGGTTTTCCAGGCCTGGGCATGCACCGTGCGCTTCCAGAACCGGGCGGACGGCTTGTGGCACGAGACGCACTTCTCGTCGCCCACGTAGGATGCCCGTCCGGGCTCTGCCGGCACGGGTGGTTCGGCCATGCCTAGGTTGGCAGCGCCGATGGCTCGGTCGAGCTTGTGCATACTGGCCGACAGGGCGGGGTCGCGTGGCAGCGTGCGCCGGATTGGGATGAGCGAATTCGTGAAATAGGAACCCGAAGCTGGTGCCCTCCACCTGCCATCACCGATGCGCGCGCGCTCGGCTCGAAGCTCGTCGCATTCGCTCAGTTTCGCGGCCACGAACCCGGGATCCGTGCCAGCTTCCTTCTGCCAGCGCGCGATGTCGGCATCGAGCCGTGCAAGAAGTCGGTCGAGTTCGGCCAGTCGCTCCTTGTTTTGGGCTGCGCTGCCCGCGTCGACCAGCGACTGGCCCGTCAGGCGCGCCTCCTTGCCGCGCAGGACGATATCCAGGCGGCCCACCCGCTGCAATTCCTCGGCCGGCGCGACCACATAAGCCGTACCCACGCTCTCGGCTCTGGCCATGCCTTGGCCTACATTTTTTCCAACGACCACGAAGTCGGCGCCGGTGGTGCGCGCGAGCTGGCGTGCGAGCTGGCGTTCTACCGGGGCAAGAAGCACGATCACCTCCGCGCCTGAAGCGCGCAGGCGGGCGACTTCCTGCTGCGCGGCCGTGACTGGCTCTTGCGCAGACAGCCCGGCCGTCGCTGCAACCTCTGGATCGACGATGCCGAGCACGCCGATCTTGATCGCCCCCACCGTGGCGATGTGCGACGGCTCGACGAAAGGCCCTGCCAGATTCACGGCCAGACGTTTGGGTGCCACGCTACCCGGTCCGCGCGCCAGATCGCTGGCTCCCGCGGCGCTGCCGCCAAAGGGCAGCTTCTCGATTTCGCGCGCAAGAAACTCGGCGCGGAGCTCGGCGGCGGGCTGCTTCTTCTCCGAAGATGCCTCCGACGGATAGGTCAGGCCGCCGGCATCAACGAAAAGGGCGGCCTGGTTGCGCCCAGCCACCGCTCTGACCAAGGCGGTGACGCGAGCAAAATCGCCCAAGGGGTCGCTGGTGCAGCCGCAAGGTTCGAGCGTTCCATGGGTTTCTGCCGTATAGAACACGACCGCCCGTCGTTCGCCGGGTGTGGCGGCTTCCAATCCACGTGGGACCAGGAGATTCGCGACCAAAACCAAAGAAGGCAGGAGACTGCGCATCGGCGCGAGGAAAATCCCATATCTTCTTGCTCATGTCGAAAGGTCACGGAGAGTTCGCTGATGATGCTGGTGGTCATCGTCATAGGACAATCGCGAATATTCGTCTGAACTCGAAATATGCACCTTCGTCTTGACAATTAACTGCGTTATAATCACTCTCACCCGCTGGCTCACGACGAGCCGACAAGGAACCTAGATCATGGCCGTCACTCTCAGACTCACCCGCTGCGGAGGCAAGAAGTCTCCCCACTACCGTGTTGTTGCCGCCGATGAACGCAGTCCGCGCGACGGCCGGCTCATCGAGCAAATTGGTATCTACGATCCAAGGCAAGACCCGCCCGCCGTCAAACTAGACATGGCGAGGCTGGATCACTGGCTCTCCTGTGGCGCCGTGCCCAGCGAGACCGTCGGCCAGCTCATCAAGAAGGCTCGGCGCTCCGCCGAAGCCATTCCAGCCAAGGCGTGAATCAGTGACCGAGGGCGACCCGTCCCCCTCCGCTGCACCGTCTGACAAGGCGCCGGCCTTGCGTGAGCTCGTGCTCTATCTGGCGCGCGCGCTGGTGGAGCATCCGGACGAGGTCGTGGTCGAAGAGGTGGACGAGCCTGATGCAACCGTGTTCGAGCTGAAGGTTGCAGAATCGGATCTGGGTCGCGTGATCGGCCGCCAGGGCCGAACCGCGAAGGCGCTTCGCACCGTTCTGTCGGCCGCCTCGGCCAAGATGAAACGTCGGGCGATCCTCGAGATTCTCGAGGACTAGCAGCGGGCGGGCCGGTGCCGGCCCGCAGGTGCTTGCATGGCGTCGGAGTGGTTGCCATTCGGAGTGTTGCGGCGCCCGCACGGAATCGCGGGCGAGATCCCGCTCCATCCCTACAACGTAGATGGCTCGAGGGCTGCGGCGCCAGTCCCGCCCGTGCGGGTTCGTCTTTTCCGCGGCCCAGAAGTCACCGAAGCCAACCTCGTGGCATGCCGGCCCGTGCATGCAGGATTTCTCGTTCGCTTCGAAGGAATCGCAACACGAGATGCGGCCGCCGCGCTGGCCGGGCAGGAGCTTCACCTGCCCCGCGAGGCTTTCGGTCCACTTGAGGAAGCAGAATTCTACGTGGAGGACATCGTTGGTTGCGAGGCTTTTGAGCCCGACGGCCAGCGCATTGGCCGGGTCACAGGCACCTTCTGGAATGGCGCGCAGGACGTGATGACGATCGTCGGGGACGACGGCGGTGAGCGCTTGCTACCCGTGGTATCCGACTATCTCCTTCAATTCGAGCGCGAATCTCGTCGCCTGATCGTCGATCTCCATGAGTAAGCCGATGCCTGTTCTATCCGCGACCCCTCTCCTCGACGTAGAGCTGCTGTCGCTCTTTCCCGAGATCTTCGCTTCGTTCTTGCGCACCAGCCTCGTCGGCAAAGCCATCGAAAACGGCATCGTTCGCGTGGCTTGCACCAATCCGCGCGACTTTGCACCCGGACGCCACCGTCAGGTCGACGACGCCTCCTACGGTGGTGGCCCTGGCATGGTCTTGCGTCCAGAGCCCCTGGCAGCGGCCATTGAATCGGTCGAGGCGGCTCGGGGGCGGGCGCATCGCATTCTGCTTTCCCCGGCAGGGCGGCTTTTTGATCAGCTGCTCGCCCAGGAACTCGCCGGGCGTGGGCGTCTGATGTTGATGTGTGGCCGCTACGAAGGGGTGGATGAACGGATCTCCGAGCTCTTCGCCGACGAAGTCGTCAGCATTGGGGACTATGTGCTCGCGGGCGGGGAGGTCGCGGCCACCGTCATCGTCGAGGCCGTCGCGCGACTGATTCCTGGTGTTCTTGGGTGCGAGGCCTCTGCGGTCGACGAATCCTTCTCGGCCGGGCGGCTCGAGTATCCGCAGTGGACACGGCCGCCGGAATTCCGCGGACTGGCCGTGCCCGAGGTCCTGCTTTCCGGCAACCACGCACAAGTGGCCGCCTGGCGGCGCCTCGAATCGCTGCGCCGAACCAAGGCTCGGAGGCCCGATCTGCTGCTGCGTTACCCGCTGACCGAGGACGAAGAGGCCGTCCTTTCCGGCGTTTCCACGAAGCGGCGAAAGAAGCCGGCCCCGCAAAGATGACAGATCTTTTCGGTGCATATTGACTAAGTGCCGCCTTCCGCGTAGTAAATACGCCCCTTAAGGAAGCGGAACCCATGAGCACCCATCCTCTGATCCGAGAAATCGAAAACTCGTTCCGCCGGGACAATATCCCGGATTTCCGTCCTGGCGACAGCGTCAGGGTGCATACGCTCATCAAGGAAGGTGACAAAGAGCGCGTCCAGATCTTCGAGGGCGTTGTCATCGACCGCCGCAGCAGCACCTCGCTGGCGTCATTCACGGTGCGGAAGATTTCCTACGGGGTAGGTGTCGAGCGCGTGTTTCCCCTGCATTCCAGCCGAATCGAGAAGATCGAGGTGGTGCAGCGAGGCCGCGTTCGTCGTGCACGCCTCAACTACTTGCGCAAACTGCAAGGCAAGGCCGCACGCATCAAGGGCGAGCGCATGCAGGTGCCGGCCAGCGTGGCACCGGTCCCAGAGGAACTGGATCCGCCTCCCGCCGCTCCATCAGCCTGATCCTGCCTGAAACGCATCCTCGACGTGCACCAGTTCTGGCGGGCTCTCGTCGAGAGCAAACGTGACGCCGACGACGTCGAAGCGAAAGACGGCTGCCTGCGGGCGCTCTTCGTCGATGTACATGCGGGCGGCGCGAAGAACGCGCGCGCGCTTGCGGGCATCCACGGTCTCAAGCGGGTGGCCGCGCTCGGTGCCTGTGCGCGAGCGAACCTCGACAAAGACGCACAGACCTTCGGTCCCGACGACCAGATCGAGTTCTCCCTCGGGCCGGCGCCAATTGCGCACCAGGATTGCGTACCCGAGCTGCTCCAAGTAGCTAGCCGCGAGTTGCTCTGCTCGCATGCCGAGGGCTTGTTTCTTGGTGAGAACGCGATCAGCCATGCGGAATGGCGCTCCCCGCGCTCACGAACAGCTGGATAGTCGGACCCTGCGGCCTATTGCTGCTCGCACTGGGCGGCGCCGCCGCCCGTACATGCGATCGGGGTCGCCACACCGGCTGTTCCAAGGAAATCCTTGCACAGGCAGAGCTTCTGACAGCAAATCTTGCCTTTCACGAAGGCAATGCCGCAGGCGAATCCCTTCTGGCAGCGAAAGTCGAGTAGGTTGGTTGGATCCCGCAGCTGATTAGGATCGCAGTCGCTGTCTTGTGAACAGCTGGCGGAGCAATAGGCCTGGGTGGGCGGGTTGGGCATCGTGGCGCCGATCTGTACGACCGGTTTTAGACAGATGCGGCTCGGGCACTCTAGAGCTTCGGAGTTGTAGACCCCCTGAGCCGCGCTTGCGTCGGTGAGAACGTCGCAGCGACGTCCGATGGCCTTGTCCTCGCAACCCGTGTTGCCAAACAACACCACGGCTGCCAGAGCGAAGGTTCCCGGCAGAGATAGTCGCAAGACGGCTCGTCGTAGCTTGTGGGTTTTGGCACACAGATTCTGGCTCATCAAAGGACTCCTTCTGTCCGGTTGGGCCGCGAAAATATTCAAGTACGGCTAGGCGCCAAGGACGGTCATCTTAGCGAGGCAAAGCATCATGTCAACAGGGAATCGCAATTCCGATCGCTCCCGGCGTTTCCTGGTTTTGCTTCGCGGATCCGCGACGTTAGACAGCGCGGCGGCAGATGGTTCTCGCTTGACACAGCAGATCGCCCTGCCTAGGATGGCTCGATTTTCTAGCCTATCAGCGACGATCATGCCCTGTTCTCCCGAGGACGACTCGGGAACGCCGTGCGTGAGCACTCGCCTCTTAGTGATTCTGAATGGTGTGTTGAGGTAGGCGAAAACGATTTCGAATTGCACGCATTCCATCATTTGCCCGTCCATCTCTCCCCGGACGGGCGCCACCTTGTGAGGTCCATCCATGAGCCGTGAAAAGGGTTGCGCTCTGTTTCTCGTGTTCGCATTCACCATGGCAGTCGCCACTGATGCCAATGCGCAGAAGAAGAAGAAGAAGAGGGACCAGAGCAATCCAGCGTCAGAATCATCGCCAGGATCTGGCAAAGGCAAGTCCGGTGGGGCGGCTGCGGCTTTGAGTGGGGGAGGCGGCACCGAGTCGATCGATCGCGGTGACAAGTTCTATGGTAGCAACAGCTACTACATGGCCTCGATCGAGTACAACAAGGCCATCGAAGAGCAAGGTGGTGACGAGGGCAGTAGGCAGGCCGCAGAGTTCAAGATGGGGAAGACGCTCTACAAGCTGCACTTCTACTCCGCCGCCATCAGCTACTTCGACCGCATCGTGCAGAAGGGTGCCTCGCACCCACACTACAACGAGACCTTGCAATGGCTTGCCGCGCTCACCCGCGACGTTCCCGACTCCGCTGGAGTTCTCGAAAAGATCGGAAAATACGACCGGACCGAACTCGAGAACCCGCAGCTTTCGGCGGTGCGCGACGAACTCTACTTCCTGCTTGGCAAGTTCAACTACACCAAGAACAAGTTCAAGGAGGCGGTCGAGCTCTTCAACATGGTGAACCCGAAGAGCCCCTTCTACGTGCAAGCCAAGCTGTTCGAAGGCGCGACCCACGTTCGTGAGTACAACGCGAAGCCGGCGGTGGAGGCCTTCAAGGAGGTCTTGCGCGTCGCCGAGGAAAGCTCGGATCCCAAGGTTCGTCCGTTCCAGGATCTGGCCAACCTGTCGCTCGCGCGTGTCTTCTACTCGACGGGCCAGTTCGTTCTTGCCACCAAGTACTTCGACCGGGTATCGCCCGATTCCTATGACTGGCCGAACAGCCTGTTCGAGTCGTCCTGGGCGAACTTCATGCTCAAGCAGGCTGGATACTCGAAAGCGCTCGGCAACATCCATACCTTGCGCGCGCCCTTCTTCGAGTACTTCATCAAGCCCGAGTCTGCCGCCGAGGCGCTCACCGTCAAGGCGACCATCTACTTCTATAACTGCCTGTTCGATCGCGCGAGCGATGCCATGAACGAGTTCGACGAGAGCGTGCCGGACATTCGCAAGGGCCTCGACGATCTGCTCAAGAAGAACAATGACAACGCCATGTTCTTCGATGCCGCGGTCAAGATCCGCATGGGGCGTTCGGGCATGAAGGCCATCGTCGAACGCGCGGCGCGCGCCGTGCTCACCGACCGCAGCTTGGCCAAGCGTTTCGAATACGTTCGCGAGCTGGACAAGGAACTGGCCGCACACGACAAGGCCGACGTGGCCTGGAAGTCGACGGCCGTGGCCAACAACATCTTCTCGGACATCGGCGTGAACCGCGCCTTGATGGTGAACGAGGCCGGCGAGATGGCGCGCAAACGCATCGAGCGCCTGGTCGGTGAGTTTGCCGCGCTCACCGTGCGCGTGACCAAGATCAAGTACGAGATCCTCGAGGGCGAGAAGCGGTTCGAGGAAGAGGATCTAAGGAACGAAAATCAGAAGGACCGGAACCGCAAGGGCAAGGAAATCGTCACCATCAATGTCGATGACGAGCACCAGTTCTGGCCGTTCACGGGCGAGTACTGGCGAGACGAACTCGGCTACTACCGCTACAAGCTCGCCAACAAGTGCGGCCAGCGAGGAACCCCCGAAACGGCGCCCGAGAACATGCCTGGTACCGAGGGTGCCGGCGAGGGTGGGGAAGGGGCGCAGCCGGCGACGCCGCCGGCCGAGGGGACAGCACCTGGCACCGACAACGCCGCACCTGGCACAGGACAGTAGGGACATCTGGGACTTCCACAGAGGGACAAGGAATCAACCATGACGTGTAATCGACTCTTCGTTCGCTATGTCTCGCTCGCCGCCTTCTGCACGGTGGCCGCATACAGCGCACAGGTGGCACATGCCCAGGCCCAGACGCCGGGTCAAAGCCAGGCCAAGTTCAAGAAGAAGGAAATCGAGGTCTCGAGCGGCCAGCAAACCGAGCTGACCAAGCCCAAAGAGCCTGTCAAGGAGCAGAAGCAGCAGACGGGGCCGACGCTGACCGTGGAAGCGTTCGTGGGCCAGCAGCGCGACAAGATCAACAAGATCACCGACAAGCAAATCAAGTACATGGCGGCCTTGATCGGAAACTCGACCGAGGACGATCCCCAGAAACCGGACTACTACTTCCGCCTCGGCGAACTCCTTGCCGACAAGCAGCGGAACCTGACTCTCGACGCGCGCAGCCTCGATCAAAAGGTCTTCGAGGCCCAGCAAGCGAAGAACCCCGGCCAAGCGGCCAGCATCAAACAGAAGCAGCAGCAGTACGAGAAGGCGGCGGAGAAGATGGCGCTTGAGGCGGTCAAGAGCTACGTCTCGGCCTCCAAGTACCCGAAGTACAACCGCATGGACGAGGTGCTTTTCCGCCTGGCGTACCTGCTGCAGATGATCAAGAAGGAGGACCAGGCGCGCGAGTTCTTCCACCGCCTGATCAAGGACTTCCCCCAGTCCAAGTACGTGCCCAACGCCTACTTGTCCTTCGCCGAATTCTACTTCGGCAAGGGCGAAATGGAGAACGCGGGCAAGTTCTACGAGAAGGTGGAGCAGTTCCCCACTTCCTCGGTGTTCGGCTTCGCTCTCTACAAGAAGGGCTGGGTCGAGATCAACCTCGGCAATTTCAAGAGCGCGCTCGAGATCTTCGTCAAGGTCATCCAGCTTTGTCAGAACGGCAAGATCCCAAAGAACCAGGCCGGGCCACTCGAGAAAGAATCGAAGAAGGACTTGGTCAAGGCCTACGCGCGTACCCCCGGGGCTAGCCCGGAAAAGGCCTGGGATTTCTTCCAGAGAATGGGCGGCGACTACGCGCCCAAGATGCTCGAATCCCTGGCCGAACTCTACTGGGAGCAGGGCATGTTCTCCGAGTCGTCGAAGATCTATCGCAAGATCATTACCCTCAACGAGACCTCGCCCCGACTGTGCGAGTGGCAGAACAAGATCCTGCGCAACACCCTCTCGTCGGGCAACAAGAAGGACCAGGTCCAAGAGCTCAAGCGCCTGGGCAACGTGTACGAGGCCATGGTCAAGAAAGAGGGCGTCAAGAAGGACGTCATGAGCGAGTGCAAGAACTCGTTCCACGACACCGGGAAAGAGCTGGCGCTCATCTGGCACAAGGAGGCACAGCGGACGAAGAACTCCGACACCTACCAGCTGGCTGGCCTGGTCTACAAGGAGTTCCTCAGCCACTTCAACGCCGAGAAGGACACCGCGGAAATCACCTTCTATTACGGTGAAATCTTGTGGCAGATGGCCTCGTGGAAAGAGGCGGCCGAAGTTTATACCCACGTCGTCGAGTTGGATCCCAAGGGCAAGTACGTGAAGGAATCCGCGTACGCCGCTGTGCTCGCATGGAAGAACGCGCTCAACATCAGCGACAGCGGCGACTCGGTCGACAAGGACAAGAGCAAAGAGAAGGATCTGAAGCCGCGCGTGATCCCCGAGTACCAGAAGAAGATGATCGGTGCTTTCGACACCTACATCAAGTACGTGCCGGATGCGCCGGAGCTGACCAAGATCAAGTACCGCAAGGCGCGCGTCTTCTACGACTACAACCACTTCGACGAGGCCATCGTTCTTTTCGCGGACATCGTCGACCATCACGTGAACGACGAACTCGCCATCTACTCGGCGAACCTGCTGCTCGACTGTCTCAACATCCTCAAGCACTACAAAGAGCTGCTTGCCACTGTCGAGAAGTACCTGGCCAACCCAGTGCTTATGAAGGACCAGGAATTCCGCAAGCAGATGGTTTCGCTGAAGACCGACAGCTTGGTCGCCGAGGCGAAGCAGTACGAGAAAGAGAAGAACTACAAGGAGTGTGGCATTTCGTTCGTGGCCGCGGCCGAAACCATTCCGGACCACAAGGATCACGCCCAGCGCCTCTACAACGCGGGTCTATGCTTTCAGAATGCCCGCCTGGTCGGCCAGGCCATCAAGGCGCGCGAACAGCTCATCAAGGACCATCCCAAGGACACCTTGTCCCAGCGCGCCCTGTTCCAGATCGCCTCGGGCTACCACCAGCTTGCCTACTACTCCGAGGCGGCCAAGCGCTACGAAGAATTCGCGGGCAAGTTCCCGGGCGAAAAGCAGGCCTTCACCGCGCTCGGCAATGCCTACTCGTTCCGCATTGGCTTGGGCGAGTTCGACAAGGCCGTCGACGACATGAACACCTTCGTGAAGTACTACGGGGACAAGAAGCCGGCCGACGCCGCCAACGTCGTGTTTCAGATGAGCGAGGTCTACGAGAAACAGACCAAGACGGACGAGCTTGCCAAGCACCTCGACGCCTATCTCAAGAAGTGGGGTGCCAAGGGCGGCATCGACAAGCAGATCCTCGCGCACTTCAAGCTGGGCGAGATTGCTTGGAAGAAGTCGTGCCCGCAGGAAGGCGTGAACGGCGCTTGCATCAAGGTCGATCGCGTGACCATGAACGGAAAGAGCAAGGCGATTTACCAGATCAACCAGGGCATCAAGGACAGGCACCGGAGGCTCAAGGAGAAGCTACGCACCCAGTGCGGCCCGCCCACCAGCTCGAAGATCACGGTGTATGACCGTCAGAAGCAGAACGCCGATGCGGCCCAGAAGCACTTCAGCGAGGTGCTCAAGCTTTGGGGCAAAGGCGACGCCGAGCACAAGCTACAGACGCAGGTGCCCAATCAGGGCGAGGCGGCTGCGCGCGACGTGTTCATGCGCTTCGCCGTGGCGGGTGCCGCTTTCTACCAGGCCGAGCAGGTCTACGAGCAGTTCCTCAAGGTCAAGTTCCCGGCGGGGCTCGACTTCCAGCAGCCCACGCAGTTCGACAACAAGAAGGTCACCGAGGCCAAGAAGAAGAAGTTCGAGGACTCCTCGAAGAAGTTCATGGTCTACCTGACGGAGAAGACCAAGCTGGCCGAGCGGCTGGCCGGTCCGACCAAGGAGAAGAAGGGCATGTACGACTTCGTGCTCGAGTACCATGTGGCCCACTGGACCATCGCGGGGTCGGCGCGCATCGGCCAGGTCTTCGCGGACTTCGTCAACCAGCTGTACACCGCGGAAATCCCCAAGGACCTCAAGGAGCAGGACGAGTGGGGCAACCGCCCGCGCGAAATCTTCTGCGATGCCCTAGTCGACAAGGCCGAGCCCATCGAGTCCAAGGCCGTCGTTGGCTACGACCTTTGCCTCAAGGCAGCCACGGAGCAGTCGTGGTTCAACGAATGGTCGACCATGTGCGAGGTCGAGCTCAACCAGATGAAGCCCAGCGAATACCCGCTCGCCGCCGAGGCCAAGCCCGAGCCTGGCTACGTGTCCACCCCCATCACCCCATCTGCCGTCGTGTCCGAGCTACCCGACGACGTTCAAGTGACTTCGAAATAGGAGCCAGGAATGACCATGCACGGACGACTTGGAATGTGGTCACTCAAGACCCTTTTTGCTGCTTCTGCCCTGGCTTTGCTGGCTGGAGGTTGCGCAACGTCGAAGACGGCCGAGAAGAAGGCTCCGCTGCCAGACGAGGAGGAGGCCTGGGCGCCAGGAGATGCCCCCAAACCCGGTGCTTCCAACTCGGCGAGTGTCGGGACCGCCGACATCCCGCTAGCCACGAAGAGATCTTCGGGCCGGCAGGTCACCGAAGACCAGAAGGCGGATTTCGAAAAGGCCGCGGCGGACTATCAGAAGGCCAAGAAGAACGGAGCGCTAACCCCGAGCGATTGCAGCTCATTGGCTAGTGCCTTCAGGAAATTGGCGGACAAGGTCCCGTCGCTTCTTGAAGCCCGCAACAACGAGGCCACCATCTACCTCGAATGCGGCAAGAAGGACGAGGCGGTGAGCATTTGGAATTCGATGGCCAGTGGTGCGAAGCCCTACGCGCCGGCGCTCGCCAACTTGGGCTATCTGGCCTGGCAGAGCGGCAACAAGGCCAACGCGGAGTCGATGTTCAACAAGTCGGTGCAAGCCGATCCTCTCATTGGCTCGATCTTCGCACGTATCAACCTGGCGCAAATCATGCGCGAGCAGGCGCGAACAGCGGGCGAGGGGCAGAAGAAGTCGCTGAACGACCAGGCCGTGCGCCACCTGCGCACCGTTTTGGCCTTGGATGGTAACAGCCTGCAGGCCTACGCCGGGCTAACCTACATCTACTTCGACCTCGGGTTGCCCGAAGCGGCCAAGCTCGTGGGCGCACAGGCCATCAAGCGGGCCAAGGAAATCGCCACGGGCGTCTTCGAGGATGAATCGACCGCCGCCGAAGAGGTTACCAAGAAGGGCAAGAAGGCCAAGGCGAAGAAGGAAAAGGAAGAGGCCAAGGAAGGCAAAGACGGCAAGGAGGAGGGCGCCAAGGCCGCCGAGGAAATGGTCGGAGGAACCGGATACACCACCGAGATGAAGAAGGCCATCGGCGTCGTCTACAACACGCTCGGCATGATTGCTTTGTCGAAGAAGAACTACACGGAGGCGATCAAGAACTATACCCATGCGGTCGAGGCCGACCCCGCACTCTACGAAGCGCGCCTCAACTTGGCCGCGCTCTCGCTCAAATTCCGCAACTACGAAATCGCTGAACAGAACCTTCGCGAGGTCTTGAAAGCCAAGCCCAAGAATTACGAGGCCATTATTGGACTCGGCGTCGCTCTTCGTGGCAGCAAGAAGTTTGACGAGGCAGAGGCCGAGTACAATCGGGCGAAATCGATGGAGCCCCAGCGACCGGAGGCATACTTCAATCTCGGCGTTCTCTATCAGGAGTACAAGGGCGGCAGCGACAAGCCCATGCTGCAAAAGGCACAGGGCTACTACAAGGACTACCTGACGCGCTCCCAGTCGCCCAAGATGCGCAAGGACGCGGAGAAGCGCATCAAGGACATCGACGATACCTTCGCGGCCCTGAAAGAGGCCGAGCAGATGATGAAGGAAGCCGAGGAGATGCAGCGCAAGGCCGAGGCGCAGCAGAAGGCCATGGAAGAGCAGATGAAGAAGCAGGACGCGGAGGAGAAGGCCAGGGCGGAGGCGGAGGTGAAGAAGGCCGAGGACGACAAGATCAAGGCCGAAGAGGCCAAGAAGAAGGCTGAAGAGGACAAGATCAAGGCGGCGGAGGACAAGAAGAAGGCGGAGGAGGAGAAGGCCAAGAAGGCTGAGGAGCAGAAGCAGAAAGACGCGGATGCCAAGGCCAAGAAGGCCGAGGATCAGAAGCAAAAAGACGCGGATGCCAAGGCCAAAGCGAACTCTGACACGCCGGATGGAACGAAGGCACCCGCCAAGACTGATGACAAGGCCGACAAGGCTGACAAGGCTGATTCGGCTGATTCGGCTGATTCGGCGAAGAAGCCGGCTGACGGAAAGAAAAAGAAGAAATAGGCGGTAGACTTCCTTTCCGAAGACAGTCTCGAAAGACGGTTTCGGAAGAAAGTTCGGAACTTTTTCCGAATTCGGTTGTCAGTAGGGGCGGGTACCAGTGCCCACCCCAAAGCAGCAAGGAGAAAGCGCTATGAAAACCTTTGCAATGATAGCGGTTCTAGGCCTCGCAGGGGTGGGGACCGGATACGCACAAGAGGCAGGCGACAACGCAACCTATAAGTCCAAGACGGTGTACGACTTCGAAGACGACAACGTCGAGGGTGACCTGCAACGTCCCGACGGCGAGTTGGTGAACTCCATCAACAAAGCCCAGCACGAGAGCCTCATCGAAATCCGAAAAGACTTCATCCCTGAAATGCTCAAGTCGCTCGAAGACATCTAGGCGCAAGCACCGGCCATACGGTGGCCAATGCTGCGAATTGACGCTTCGGCGCTGGCGGCGGCCCAAGGCCGCCGCTGTTGTAAGGAAGACAAGGAGAACGCCATGGCGAACGCACCTATCCCCATCAAGTTCCAGATTTTCAAAGGGGATCAGCTGGTCCGAGAAGAGACCCTGAACGAGCCGGTCATCAAGATTGGCAAGCTTGCCTCCTCGCACCTCCGGCTTGAAGACGAGACGGTTTCGCGTATGCACGCGGTCGTCGAGGTCACCGGACCGGGAGAGATCCAGCTTATCGACCTCGGGTCCACACGCGGAACCACGGTCAATGGCGAACGTATCAACAAGGCGATTCTCAAGTCCGGGGATCAGGTCCAATTCGGGGATACCCGCGTGGCCGTCACTTTTGGCGCCGTGACCGCGGACACAGATGCCACGCCGGCACCGGCCGCTGTCCCCATGCAACCAGCACCGAGTCCTGCGCAGCACTTCCCGCAAACCATTCAGTTCGCTCCGGCGCAGCCAACCGCGCCAGCACCGCAGCCCGCTCCGACCGCATCCTACGCACCGCCGGCACAGCCGGTCGCTCCGCAGCAGCAATTTGCGCCCCCGCAGCAGCAATTTGCACCTGCACCAGCGCAAGCTCCTCAGGCTCCCTATGCCGCACCAATGTTTGCAGCGCCCGCTGGAAATGTGGGAGCCGAGGTCGAGTTGTTCGACGGCAGCAAGGCCATCGAGGTTCAATCAGTCTACCGGGGCGTCGTCATCAACACCCGACACCTGACGGATACATCGGGAAAGAGCACGGCCGGTCAGTCCAAGGCGTTCCTCGCGGCTGGTGTGGTCGCGGTCGCGATTTCGCTGGCTACGCTCGTGTTCACCATCATCAACGCTGGTCGCGAGAAGGAGAGGTACGACAGGTACCTGAATGATGGCGGCGAGGCCAAGAACTTCCAGTGGGCAAGGCAGTCTCCAGTGCTGGACGTAACGGTGTTTGGCGGATTCGCTCTTGGCGTCTCCCTGGTCTATATGGGTCTCAAGCGCCGCACCAAGTCGACCCCAAACTACGTCATTGGTTCTGATGTTACGGCCGACACGCCGGTTGCTCCGGAGTTCATCGGATCCAGCGCGTTCTCGCTGGTGTCAACGACAGGCGCGGACTTCATGGTCAACGTTACACCAAGCATGTCAGGCGAGGTTCACCTCGATGGTCAAGCGATTCCACTACCGCAATTCGTGCAGCAGCGAGGGCCAAGCTTCTCGCTCGGCGATCGCGGCAGGGCCAAGATTGACTGTGGCGCCACCACCTTCTTGATCAGCGCCACGCCGAGGCCTCGCCCGGTGCCCGTGCCGTTCCTGATTTGGCGCTGGAGCGAGCAGGCCTACACCGTCGGCACCGCCGCGGCTCTGCTGCTCTTCCTGCTCATGATCTTCTCGGTTCCTCCGGATCCGAAATCACTGTCGCTCGATCTCTTCAATGCAGATAGCCGCTTCGTGAACTTCCTCATCAAGCCCCCGGAGGAAAAGGAAGAGGAAATCCCCGAGTGGCTCAAGAAGAAGGGTCCCGACGAGCAGGGTGGCAAGGGCAAGCGTCACAAGGGCGAAGAAGGCAAGATGGGCAAGAAGACCTCCAAGAACAAGGAGGGTCTGTACGGCCTCAAGGGTCCCAAGGACAATCCTGATCCGCACCTGGCAAAGAAGTTGGCCGAAGAGAACGCGAAGAACGCCGGCATCCTCGGCGTGCTCAAGATGAACGAGGGTTCGCACCTGGCGTCGATCTTCGGTCGCGATACAGCGGCTGGCTCCGATGCGGTGAACGTGCTCGGTGGTCTCATCGGCAACGAGATTGGCGAAGCGTACGGCGTCGGCGGCCTCGGGCTTGTCGGTACCGGCACCGGCGGCGGCGGTACGGGTGAAGGCACCATCGGTCTTGGCAACTTCGGCACCATCGGCAAGGGCGGCGGTGGCGGCAACGGCTCAGGTTACGGTCGCGGCGCCGGTGGTCTCGGCGGTCGTCGGGCCAGGGCTCCAGACGTCATCCCAGGCCAGGCCAATGTGCGCGGCTCTCTCGACAAGGAAATCATCCGCCGCATCATTCGCCGTCACATCAACGAGGTGAAGTACTGCTACGAAACGGAATTGGTCAAGAAGGCGGACCTATCGGGTCGCGTTTCGGTCCAGTTCACCATCGCGGCGACGGGGCAGGTCATTGCGTCCGTGCTCCAGAGCTCGACCATGGGTAACATCCGCGTCGAGAATTGCGTGGTGCAGGCAGTTCGGCGCTGGGAGTTCCCCAAGCCCATGGGCGGCGGCATCGTCATCGTCTCGTATCCGTTCAACTTCACGGCTGGCAGTGCAGGCGACTAGGACCTTCGGGTTCGGACGATTCGGATGATCGGATAACTGCCAGAAGAACAAGGGAGGACACCATGAGGCGCTATTTCAATGTCGTCATCGCCCTGGCCGTGCTTCTGCCGGCATGCGATGCGTTCGTATGCAGCCAGAGCCGCATCAAGGCCATCGAGATCGCCAACAAAGGCGTTGAACACTTCACCAATCGCGCCTATGAGGCGGCGGAGCGCGAGCTCCGGCTCTCCATCCAGACCGATCCCAGCTACGAAAAGGCGTACTACAATCTCGGCAAGGTCTATCAGGCCCAGCGCAAATGGGACAAGGCGGCCGATGCCTTCGAGTCGGCCGTGCAACGCAGCCCGGACAATGCCAACTTCCGCTATGACCTGGGCGAGGCCTACTTAGAGGCCAAGCAGCTCGACAAAGCCGAGAGTTCTCTCAAGAAGGCCACGGAACTGGATCCCAAACTGTTCAAGGCTTTTTGGCGACTGGGCTTGGTCTACATGTACCTCGAAAGGCCCAAAGAGGCCGACACGGCTCTGCGCCAGGCGATCGAGCTCAATCCGCGGATGGACAAGCCCTTCGTCGCCCTCGGCCAACTTTACCTGAACTGGGACGCTGACAAAGAGGCTGCCCAGGTCTTCGGCGAGTGCGTGCGCGCCAACGAGAACAGTGCCGAGTGCCACAATTTCTACGGTGTGGCGCTCAAGCAACTCAAACAGTTCGACCAGGCCGTGCGCGCGTTCAAGGAAGCTGTCGACCTCGACAACGGGCTTTTCGAGGCCGTCTACAACTGCGGCATGACCTATGCCGAGTGGTACGAGGAGTCCCACTCGAACGAGCACAAGACCCTTGCCCATGACTACTTGCAGAAGTACGTCGCCACGGGTGGCGGCAAGGATGGCGCCGCCTACGGCTTCATCCGGGCTGCGAACGACAAACTGTACGCACTCAGCGGGCCCTAGCGGATCCTGCGCCGAAAACAGACCCGGCGGTCCCAAGGCATCAGAAGCTTTTTCGCTTCTGGTGCCTTTGTCGTATCAAGGGTAATCTCTTGCCGCGCCACGCGGTGGAGCCGCCTATCACATCGGCCCCAAACGCGCAAAAGGTGCGTCTATCCTAATCAGAACTTCGTCACCACTGGGCCTCATTCTCGTTGTTTGTTTTCCGGAGCGCATGTTATAAAAACGCTCCATTTTCCGCGGTTTTAGCCCAATTTGGGCGGGAGACGTAGGCCACCCGGTTTCGCCTCCTTTTTGGCCCCATTCATTCCGGAGGAACACGTGGGCATGGATCCGACTTCGAACGGCACCCTTGAGGACTTTCCCGGCCAACTGCGCACCCAGGCATTAGCGGCGCAGGACGCCGAGCGCCAGTCGATCGAGAAGGGAATCGACGCGTGGAAAAAGCTGGTGGGAAGCGCGCCCACCGCCTGGGAGCCTAGGCGCGAGCTTGCGCGGCTATACAAGCAAGCCGAGCGCTGGAAGGCGTGCGTGGAGATCCTGAAGGAAGCTGTGGAGAAGACCGCCTGGCCGGCTCCCGAACGCAAGATTCCTCTCTTGCTCGAAATGGTCGAGATCTACCGCGATCGGCTCAAGCTCGATGTCAACGTCATCGACTCCTACAACCGCATCCTCGCCATCCAGCCAAGCAACGTCGAGGTCATGGACGCCCTGATCGCGCAACTGGAAGGGAGCGCGAATCCGCGCTGGCCCGACATCATCGCTCATTTGCGCAAGAAAGCCGCCATCGTGGAGACGGCTGCCGAGAAGGTGGCGCTGCAGCTGCGCGTTGCCAACCTATACCTTGAAAAGTTCCAGAATCAGGCCGAGGCCATCAAATGCTTCGAGGCCATCCTGGACATCGATTCGGCCAATGCGGACGCCGTCAGTTTCCTCAAGCAGATGTACGAGAAGCGCCGCGACTGGGATCGCCTGATCGCGGTCTTGCGCCAAGAGGTGGGCCGCATCGCCGACCCTGCCGAACAGGCGCGGCGGTGGGCCGAGGTGGCCAAGCTCGCGACCGAGAAGCTGAAGAAGTCCGCTGTCTCGATCGAGCTCTGGAGCAAGGTCATCGAGCTAAGCGAAAATGACCTCGAAGCGCTCGGCGAACTCGAGAAGCTGCACGAGCGCGAAAAGCATTGGGAAGAACTGGCGGTGATCCTGCAAAAGCAGGTTGCCTTGACCGACGATGCGGCCAAGCGCGGCGCCCTCTTGCCCAAGCTGGCGATTCTGTACACCGAGAAACTGCAGAAGCTGGACCTCGCCATCGCCGCATGGACGAGCCTGCTCGCCAGCGAGCCCGACAATCGCCGCGCCCAGGATGCATTGCGCAAGCTCTACCTTCAGAGCAAGGACTGGAATGCCCTCGAGGGTTTCTATTCGGCACAGAGCAAGTGGGACGAATTCGTGCGCGTCCTCGAACGGCAGGCCGAGAGCGAGGACGATGCCACGCGCGTCGGTCTGTGGAACAAGATCGCCGCGCTCTACCAGGACCGCCTGGCCAAGCCCGACAAGGCGCAGAAGGCATTTGAAAAGACGCTCTCCCTCGACTCGGGAAACCTGGTCGCCGCCGAGGCCCTCATCCCCATTTACGAGAAAGCCAAGGACGCTCGTCGGCTCGCTGGCGTGTTGCAGGTGCAGCTCTTCCACACGACCGAGCCGTCGCTGCGTCAGGAGCGCATGCTTCGCATCGTCCAGATTCTCGAGGGCGACGCGGGCGAAAAATCCTCTGCACTGGCCGTGGCGTTGCAGGCGACCACCGAGAGTCCGGTGGAATCCTGGGCGCTCGAAGCCGGCCAGCGCTTGGCCGCGGAGACCGGAGAATGGGCGTCCTTGGCGCAAGTGTACGAAGCGGCGCTGCCATCCCTTGCAGGCGACGCAAGCCTGCCGCTTCTGGCCACCTTGGCGCGTGCCTACGAAAAAGAGCTGGCCAACTATCCCCTGGCCATCGAACGCAACAAGCAGGTGCTTGCGATCGCCCCCAGCGACGAGCAGGCAGTGCTGGCGCTTGAACGCCTATACGTTGCGACTGGCCAGCATGAAGAGCTGCTTGCCATCTACGACAAGAAACTGAGCATGGCGGCGAGCGACCAGGAAAAGCGCGAAGTCCGTCTCCAGCTTGCGCTGCTCTACGAAGAACAAGTCCACGACGTCGAGCGGGCTCTGGCTCTTTACCAAGACATCCTCAAGACCGATCCCGACGACTTGCAGGCGCTACGCGCCCTCGGGCGGCTCTATCAGTCGACCGAAAAGTGGCAAGATCTGGCCAAGATCATCGAGCGCCAGCTGGCGTTGACCGCAAGCGATGCGCTCGCCTCGGCCGACTTGAAGTTCTCCCTTGGCGAGGTTCTGCAGAAGTACCTCGACGACCCGAAAGCAGCGGTCGCGGCTTTTCAGGAGTCGCTTTCCCTCGACCCCAACCACACCGGCGCGCGCGCGGCTTTGGAGGCCTATCTTGGCGTCAAGAAGCACCAGATGGCCGCCGTGGCGGCTCTTGAGCCTATCTATGAAGCCTTGCACGAGATCGAACGTCTTATCGAGGTTCAGCGAATCAAGCTGAAACGCGAGAAGGACTCCGCCGCCAAGGTGGCCCTGCAGCTGCGCATCGGTGTTTTGGAGGCCGAGGGTGGTCGGCCAGAGGCGGCCTACGAAGCCTTCGCCGCCGCATTCTCGGAGGATCCTTCTTCGAACGATGCGCGGGCCGCTCTGGAGCAGCTCGCCGAGTCCATGGGCAAGTGGGACTCGCTGGTGGAGATCTACAGCAACGCCCAGGCCAATCTCAAGCTCGATCCGGCGCTCGAACGCGAGATCTTGCTGGTCATCGCGGTGGCCTACGACGAGAAGCTGAACCAGTCGGAGAAGGCGGTTGAGTTCTTCCGCATGGCCCAAGAGATCGAGCCCGAGGACGCCTCTGCGCTCGAGGCGCTCGAGCGGCTCTACACGCGCACCGAGCGTTGGCAGGATCTGGTCGATACTTTGAAGAAGAAGGCCGATCTGGTCCAGTCGGTGGAGGATCGCGAAACCATCCACGGCCGGATCGCGACGATTCTGGAAGAGGCCATCGGCAATACCGACGAGGCGATCGCAGCGTGGAAAGAGGTTCTGGGAGACAACTCGGGCAGCATGGTCGCGTTGCGGGCGCTGGATCGCCTGTTCCTACAAAAGGGCATGGCCCTGGATCTGGCCGACAACCTGCAACGCCAGCTCGATCTGGCCACCGAACCTGAGCAGCAGGTGGCTTTGCTTTGGCGGCTCGGGCAGCTGCGCCAGCGCGAACTCGACGACGTCTCGACGGCCATCGAAACCTATCGCCGACTGCTCGAATTCGAGCCCGCGCATCTGGAAACCATCGAGGCGCTCGAAGGCCTGCTGTCTTTGCCCGAACACGAGTTGGCCCTGTCCGAATTGCTCGATCCCGTGTATCGCGGGCGCAGCGATTTTGCCAATCTGGTCCGCGTGCTTGAGATCCAGGCGCGCCATACCCCCGACGTGCGAAGGAAGATCCAGCTTCTGCACGAGATCGCGACGGCGCGCGAGGATGGACTCGACGACCCAGCGGGCGCCTATGAGGTGATCGGCCGAGCCTTGGCCGAGGATCCCCTGGATCACGACACCCAGGTGCGCGCCGAGCGGCTGGCCAAGGCGCTCAGCTGCGTCGACAACCTAGTGGGCCGCTATCGCGCGACCGTGCAGACGGTTCAGGTGGACGAGACCAAGAACACCGTCTTCCACGTGATTGCCACCCTGGCGGAAAACGAACTCGGCAGCGCGGAGATCGCGGCTGACGCCTATCAGCAGGCCATGGCGACGGCGCCGCGGGATATTGAAGCCGCGGATGCGCTCGAGCGCATCTACACCCGCCTGGCGGATTACAGCAACCTGGTGCTTCTCCTGCAGCAGAAGGTCGACATGACCGATGCCGTGTCCGAGAAGCGAGAGCTCGGCACGCGCGCGGCCAAGATCTGGGAAGAAGTGCTGGACAATCCCGAGAAGGCCATCGAAGCCTACCGTCAGGCCCTGGCCCTCGACGAGACTGACGGAAGCGTGCTTGAGAACCTCGAGCGCCTGTTCATTCGCCTAGAGCGCTGGAGCGATCTCAAGGACATCTACGCCAAGCAAGCCGAATTGGCCACCGATCCGGCGCAGAAGAAGGCGCGCCTGTTCGTTCTCGGCCAGGTCTACGATCGTGAACTGCAGGATCCGGCACGCGCCGTCGAAACCTACTCGTCCGTCCTCGACATCGATCCCGACGACGTCGAGGCCATGCAGGCCCTCGATCGCCTGTACGTTCAAACCGAGCGCTGGTACGACTTGCTCTCGGTGCTCGAACGTGAAACCGAGCTGTCCGGGTCGGCCGCCGAGGTGGTGTCCCTGCGCTTCCGCATCGGCGAACTGTGGCGGGAGAAGCTCAACGATCCGACCCGCGCCGTCGAGGCCTACAAGCGGGTTCTGGAAATGGATCCCACCCACGAGCCCACCATGCGGGCCATCGAGGGGATGATGGCGCGCGGGGAAGAGCCCATCGCCGCCGCCGAAGTGCTGCAGCCGATCTACGAGGCCGCCGGAGACTGGGACAAAGTCGCGGTTACCTACGAAGTGATGATCGCCCACACCCAGGAAGCCATCCGTCGCGTGGAGCTCTTGGGGATCGTGGCTGGTATCTACGAACGCCGTCTGGCGAACTTCGATGCCTCCTTCGATGCCTACTGCCGGGCCATGCGCGTGGATCCGGCCAACCCCGAGGTCATCGCCCACCTCGACCGCATGGCCGAGGCTAGCGGACGCTGGTCCGAGCTGGCGGCGGCCATCGAGGCCGAGATCGAACGCGTGATGGACAGCCAGCTGCAGGTCGAGATGCTGATGCGTCTGGCCCGCGTGTACGAGGAGGAAACCCGCGAGGTCGAGAAGGCCATCGCGACGTTCAAGCGCGTGGCCGAGGCCGAGCCCGATCGCAAGGACGGCCTAGTCGCGCTCGATCGTCTCTACACCATGACCGAGCGCTGGCAGGATCTGACGGACATCGTTCGTCGCGAGATCCGCCTGTCGGATACCGAGGAACAGATCGTTTCGCTCACCTACCGGCTGGCGCAGATTCTCGAAGTCGCGCTGGGCGATCTGCCCAAGGCCGTCGAGGCCTACCAAGAGATCCTCGCCATCGCGCCTTCCCACGAGGAAACCCGCACGACGCTCGAACGCCTCATGACCAGCGGCACCATGCAGCGGGAGATCGCGCAGGTTCTCGAACCGCTCTACCGCGTTGGCGAGGAATGGGAAAAGCTCGTTCGCGTCTACCAGGTCGAGCTGATCTCCGAGTCGGATCCCGAAGAGCGCCAGCGCATTCTGCGCCGGCTGGCCGATATCACCGAGAGCAAACTCGTGGACCAGATCGCGGCTCTCGATTGGTGGGCGCGCGCTGTCGTCGAAGCGCCGTCGTCCGAGCAAGCCCTGGACGAGGCCTTGCGCCTGGCCCGCGCGACCCATCAGTGGGAGGCGTACGTTTCGACCATGGCCGAGGCCGCCGGCAAGACGGGCGACCGCGCCGTGCGCAAGGACGTGCTCATGCGCCTGGCCACCGTGTTCGAAACCGAACTCGGCGACCTGTCGCGGGCCGAGGAGGTGCTTGGCCAGATCCTGAGTTTCGATGCCGACGACGCCGAGGCCTTGGCTTTCTTGGATCGCGTGTACGACAAGCAGGGCGACTTCGAGAAGCTGGCCAGTGTGTTGCGCCGGCGCATCGCCATTGGCGACGATTCCAGCCATCTCGTCGAGTTGCACCTTCGCCTCGGCAAGGTTCTTGCCGACGTCATCGATGACCCCGATTCGGCCATCGCCAGCTACCTCGCCGTTCTCGAACACGAATCGCGATCGCCTGAGGCGCTCGAAGCCCTCGAACGTCTGTACTTCCGGGCCGAGCGCTGGGAAGAGCTGTACGGCGTCTACGAGAAGATGCTCGACATCGCGCCGGGCGACCAGGCGTTGTCCGATTGCTACGCTCGCATGGCCAAGATCGCCTCGGACGTGCTTGGGCAACGTGAGCACGCCGTCGAGCTGTGGCGGCGGGTGCTCGATTTGCGCGGGGCCGATCCGCTGGCCCTCTCCGCCCTGGCGGATCTGCACGAGCAGGCCGAGGAGTGGCGCGAGCTGACCGAGGTTCTCGACAGTCAGATCCGCGCGACCGAGGATCCAGTGGCTCGCATTCCTGTCTACAAGCGCCTCGGCCGGGTTTGGGGCGAGAAGCTGGGACGCGAGCGCAACGCGCTCGAATGCTGGCAAAAGGTCGTTGAGATCGATGCCGGCGACGTGGAGGCCTTGCGTGCCATCGCCGACAACTATCGCAGCGCCGGCGCATGGGAAGAGCTCGCCGACATCTTACGCCGGACGATTTCGGTCGGCTCGCACGCCCTCTCCGGTGACGAAGTCAAGGAGCTCTACGCGCAGCTTGGCGAGCTCGAGGGCACCACCCTCATGCGCATTGACGCCGCGGTCGAGGCCTGGCGCCAAGTGCTGCAGATCGATCCCACGGATTTCCGTGCACTCGCCGCCCTCGAAACCCTGTTTACGCAAGAGGCGCGCTGGGAGGAATGCGTAGAGGTGCTCGAGCGCCGGGTGGCCGCGCTGTCGTCGCCCGACGAGAGGGTCGACGTGCTCATGCAGGCAGCGTCGATTTGGGGTGACAAGATCGGCGATGGTGGCGCTGCGACCGAGGCGTATGAGCGCGTGCTCGAAATCGATCCCTCGAACTTCGTGGCATCGACCAGTCTCGAAGAACTCTATCGCCAGCGCAAGGTCTGGACGAGATTGGTCGAGCTCTTGCTCGCCCGCATCGAGTATGTCGACGGCCCAGCTGATCGCGTCAAGATCTTCATCGACATTGCCGCCGTCTACGAAGAGCAGATGTCGGACACCGACTCGGCCTTCGTGACCTTGCAGGCCGCGTTCCGCGAGGACTACTCGAACGATCGGGTTGCCAAAGAGCTTGAGCGATTGGCGACCACGACCAGCAAGTGGAACGAGCTTCTGACCGAATACACTCAGGTCGCCCAAGGTATGACCGATGCCAAGCAGGCTTCGGACTTGTGGGTCAAGATCGCGCGCTGGTACGACTCGGCGCTAGACCACACGGAATACGCGATTGCATCGGCCAAGAAGGCGTTGTCCTTGGACCCCAACCACCTTGAGGCCATGTCCGCGCTAGCGGATTTCCATCGCAAGCTTGGCCAGTGGAAGGAATTGGTTGCGATTCTGTCCAAGCACGTCGAGCTTGAGCAGGACACCGAGCGCAAGGTCGAGGTTCTGCTGTCCCTGGCGGAAACCTTCGAGGTTCAGCTGTCCGATGCTGGGCAGGCCACGGCCGCGTACGAGCAGGCCCTGCGTTGCGACGAACGGTGCTTGCCTGCCATCGACGCCCTTGAACGCCTGCACCGCCGCTCGCAGTCCTGGGATCGCCTGGCCGAAATTCTGGGCAAGAAGTCGCAGATCGTCAGCGATGTCGAACTGGCCGTCAAATTGCGCCTGCAGGTCGGCGAGCTGTGGGAGTCGCGGCTCGGCGACAACGAGCGCGCGGTCGATGCTTACCGCGAGGTTCTGACGGTCGATCCGCAGAACCTTCAAGCACTCAAGGCCCTGGAACAGCTCTACCTCAAGGCCGGCCGCACCGACGCCTACTTGGATGTTCTCGAACACCAGCTCGAAGTGACCCCAGCCGACACCGAGCGCGTCAGCCTCTACCTGCGCATGGCCCAGGTGTGGGAGCAGCAGCCAGGCAAGGCCGAACGGGCCATCGAGTGCCTGCAAAGCGTGCTCGAAATCGACAAGCAGCAGCTCAGTGTCTATCGCGACATCGAGCGCTTGCTCCGCGCCGATCGCAACTGGGATGCATTGGTCGATATCTACCGGCGACATATCCAGGTCGAAAGCGAGGCCGCCGAACGGACCGCGGTTCACTTGGCCCTAGGACACCTCTTCGAGGAAGAGCTGCGCGATCCGGATCGGGCGGCGGAATCCTACAACGACATCCTCGGCTTCGACCCCGATCACACCGAAGCTCTCAAGGGGTTGGCGCGTATCTACGAGCAGACCGAGCAGTGGGATCGCGCAGTCGAGATCATGGAGCGGTTGGTGAACGTGGTCGACGCCAAGGAGAAGGTCGACCTCAGCTTCCGGCTGGGCAAGATCTTCGACGAGCACATGCAGATGCCGGAGTCGGCCGAGGAGCGCCTGTCCGACGCTCTCAGCATCGACCCGGCCCACGTGCCGAGCATGTTCTCGCTCATCAACCTGTACAAGCGGCGGGGAGATTCCCAGAAGGCCGCGCAGATGATGGTGCGCGCCGAAACGTGCACCCAGAACACTCTTGAGAAGACGCGCTTGCTCTTCGAGGCGGGCAAGCTTTACCAGACCGAACTCGGCGACGAGCAGAAGGCGAAGGATCTCTTCGCGCGAACGCTCGATTTCGATCCCGAGCACGTCGAGGCAGCCTCGCCGCTGGCCGAGATCTACTACCAGGGTGGGGAATGGGCGCCCCTCATTCCCGTGCTCGAAATGCTGGCGCGCAAGACCGACCGCCGCGCCAACAAGGAGCTGCACGTTCTCTACTACCGCCTGGCCAAGGCGGCCGACAAACTTGGCGAGCAAGAGAAGGCGATCAAGTGGTACCGCCAGGCCTATGAGCTGGATCCCACCCATCTGCCGACGCTGGTGGACCGCGCCGATCTGCTCTACCGCCGCCAGCAGTGGGACGACGCTTTCAAGCTGTACCAGACCGTGATGGTCCAGCACCGCGAATCGCAGACCGATGCCCAGATCGTCGAGATCTTCCACCGCATCGGCACTATCAAGATGAAGGTGGGCGAGCGCGCGAAGTCCATCAACATGTTCGAGAAGGCGCTCGAGATCGATCCCGGGCACCGGCCGACCCTGGAGGCCCTGGCCGCGGTGCACACCGAGGCCAAGGACTGGGAGGCCGTGATCAAGCAGAAGCGCGCGCTGCTCACGCATAGCGAGAGCGCGGGAGAGAAGCTGCGCTACCACGAAGAGATCATCGCCATCTACAAGGACAACCTGGCAAATCAGCAGAAGGCCATCGCCGCCTACCTCGAAGCGCTCGAGGTCAAGCCCGACGCGCGCAACCTGCTCGTCGACGTGCTGGAACTTCTCCACGAAACCAAGCAGTGGAAGAAGGCGGTGGAGATCCTCATGCGCCTCGCCAACCTGGAAACCGGGAAGGCCAAGGCTAAGTACCTGGAGACCGCCGGCATCATCACCAACGTGGAACTGCACTCGCCCGACGAGGCGGTCGAAATGTTCAACCAGGCGCTCGACGAGTACCCCGACAGCCTCAAGCCGTTCGAACGCATCGACAAGATCATGACGGCCAAGAAGGACTGGACGAATCAGCAGCGCAACTACCGCAAGATGATCAAGCGGCTGGGGCAGGACGTGTCCACGCCCGACAAGAAGGCCACGCAGTTGGCACTGTGGCAGGGTCTGGGCGAGATCTATCGCTCACGGTTGAAGATGTACCGCGAGGCCGCCGAAGCCTTCGAGGTGTGTGTGCACCTTGAACCCGACAACGTGCCACGCCATCAGATCCTGGCCGAGCTGTTCCAGGTACAAGGGCCGGAGTGCTACGACAAGGCGATTCGCGAATACCGTCTGCTCATCGCGCGCGCCAAGGATCCCAAGGACATGGTTTCGTCCCTCAAGACCTTGCGGCGTCTGTACGCCGAGCTAGGCAAGTACGACCACGTGTGGTGTGTGGCTTCGACCCTGGCGTACCTCAAACAGGCCGACGCCGAGGAGATGCGCTTCTTCGAGCAGTACCGCGGCAAGGGCCTGGCGCGGGTGAAGTCCCGCCTGACCGAGGAGAACTGGCAGAAGCACATCTTTCACCCCAACGAGGATCGCTACGTTTCGGCGGTGCTCGCCAACATCAGCCAGACCGTCATCGCCATCCGGGCGCAAGAGCACAAGGACTACGGGGTCAAGCGCAAGGATCGCCGCGATCTTGGTAGTGACCAACTGATGCTCAGCCGAGTGTTCGTCTACGCCAGTCAGATCCTCGCGGTGAGCATTCCCGAGCTCTACTTGCGCCAGGACTGGGCCGGCGACATGGAGTTCGTCAGCGCGCGCGAAAAGCAGCAGCTCTGTCCGGCGATCATCGTCGGGTCGGCGCTCTTGCAAGGCAAGCAGGAGAAGGATCTCGCCTACGCTCTCGGCAAGCGACTGACGCTCCTGCGCGCCGACCACGTCATGCGCTGGCCGCGTATCGTTCCGCAGGTGTCCGAACTGAAGGCGTTCTTCCTGGCCGCCCTCAAACTCGTGAACAACAAGGTGCCCATCAACAAGGATATGGAGCAACCGGTGGCCGAGCGCGTAGAGCTCTTGCGGCGATTCCTGCCGCCGCAAAACATGGAGCAACTGGCCGAGGTCGTTCGCTTGTTCCTGGAAAGCAAGGCGGAGGTGGATCTGCACAAGTGGGCGCTCGCGGTCGACTACACCTCGACGCGTGCCGGTTTCCTGCTCTGCAACGACCTTGAGGTCGCCGCGCAGCAGGTGCTATCCGAGCCCATCGGTGTGGGAAGTGTGGATCCCAGGGAAAAGGTCCGGGATCTGATTCAGTGGAGCGTTTCCGAGGAATACTTCGAGCTACGCAGCCACTTGGGTCTGGCCATCGGATAGTCAGCGATGCCGGCCGCGCTAGCGATCATCTTGGCGGGCGTAGCCGGCGCCTGCATCGGACTGTGGTTCGTTCTCAAGGCCCGGGCGCGAAGTGACCAGGCTCGCCATACACGGGCGCAGGAGATCGAGCGGATCCACGCGGCCGCCGAACGCGAGGGCCAGACCGTGCGCATGCAGGCGGAGGTCACGGCACGCGAAGAAGCGCTGACCATGCGAGCCGAGGCCGAGGTGGCGCTTCGCGCCCGTCAGGTCGAACTAGCCGAGCTCGAAGCGAGCCTGGCTGGTCGGTCGGTTTGGGTCAGTGAAGAGGCGCGCACGCTCGACGAAGTCCGCAAAGAGCTGGCGGAGCGCGAGACTCCGCTTGCCGAGATTGAACGTGATACGAAAGGACTCGAAGCCGAATTGGCCTTGCTGCGGCGGCAACAGCGCGCTGAACTGGAGCGCGCGGCCAAGATGACCGCACAGCAAGCCGTGCGCTCGCTCGTCGACGCCGAGATCGATGAAGCGCGTGGCTCGGCTGAGCAACTCGTGCGCAATGCCAGTGAAGGCGCAACGGCTTCGGAGGTCGCTCGCGCCGCTAAACGCCTGATGGGGATTTCTGCGGGCCGGATGGCCGACCACTTCTATTCGGAGCGGGCTCAATCGATCATCACGCTTCCGGAGAGCCGAGCCGACCGGCCCCTCATCACGGCGGACGACCTCAAGCTCGTGGAAACCGCCGCGGGTGTCAGCCTGGCCTTCACCGAAGAAGGCGACGCCATTCGCATCGAAGGTCTCGATGGCGTGGGCCGCGAAGTAGCTCGTCGCTGCGTCGGCCGCATGCTGCGTCGGCCCGGGTTGCGGGGGGATCTCTTTGCCAAAGCCGCCCGGGAGATCAGCGCGGAGGTGGAGCGTGAGATCGTGGACTTCGGGCAACGCGGGTTCGCCCTGCTGAAGCTCGATCGTGCACACCCCGATATCGTCAAGCTGGTGGGCCGGCTCAACTTCAGAACCAGCTACTCGCAGAATCAGTGGGAGCATAGCGTGGAGGCGGGATTTCTGTGCGGGATGCTGGCCGCCGAGCTGGGGCTTGACGTCAAGATCGCCCGGCGCGCGGCCCTACTCCACGACATCGGCAAGGCTCTCACCCACGAACTCGACGGATCGCACGCTGTGATCGGCGCCGACTACGCCCGCCGTCTTCGTGAAAGCGAAATCGTCGCCAACGCCATCGGTGCCCACCACACCGACGAGCCCTTTGCCAGCGCCTACGCGCACCTGGTTGCCGCCGCTGACGCTATGTCGGGCGGGCGTCCCGGATCGCGCCGCCAGACCGAAGACAACCACATGGCCAAGCTGGCCGAAATCGAGCGCATCGCTCGGAATTTTCGCGGCATCGCCGAGGCCTTTGCCGTCCAGGGCGGACGCGAAGTTCGTGTCTACGTCGAGGAAGAGCGCGTAAGCGACGCCGGCGCCGCCAAGCTTGCGGCCGACATCGCGCAGGTCATCTCGAAGGAGATGACGTTCCCAGGGCAAATCAAGGTCACGGTCATCCGCGAATTCAAGGCCGTGGAGCTAGCGAGTTAGATCGGAGAGAGCACAGAGGTCAGAGAGAGAGCACAGAGATCCAAGCCATGCACCTGAACGTTCCCCCCATCATTCCCTACGCTGTCGGCTTCATGCTCGTGGTCTTCGGCATCCTTCGCATGAAGTACCTCGGGGCGCCGCGCACCCCGGCGATTACCGAGGAGGATGCCGAGACCTCGACGAACCAGCTAGCCGTTCGCGGCAAGGAACAGCGTCGCCACCTGCGCATGGGCGTGGTGTGGGTGCTGCTCGGGCTCTTTCTAGTGGTCTCGACCTACGTGCAGATGCACCGGCGGTAGCGCTGTCAACGCTTCGGCCACAGCCAGGCTGCGCCGCGCACGCCGCTGGAGTCGCCGTGCTTGGCCTTCACGATCGGCGTGGTCACCTTGTCCGAGAAGACGTACTTCGGCAGCACGAGGGGGATCTCTCGATAGAGGCGGGCGATGTTGGACACGCCGCCGCCCAGCACGACGAAATCGGGGTCGAGCACGTTGACGATGACGGCCAATGCCCGCGCCAGACGGTCTTCATAGCGAACCATGGTTGCGAGGGCATCCGGGTCGCCATTTTCCGCGCGCGCGGCGATTTCCGGAGCCTTGAGATCCTGACCTGTCATCAAGCGATGGTCGCGCGACAGGCTCGGGCCGGCGAGGAAGGATTCATTGCAGCCCGGACGCCCGCAGAAGCAGGGTTGCCCCGGCCGCTCGTCGTCGCGTGGCCATGCCAGCGGGTTGTGTCCCCATTCTCCGGCGATGGCGTGCGCGCCGGTGAGCAGGCGGCCGTCGACGACGATGCCTCCGCCCACCCCCGTGCCGATGATGACGCCGAAGACCACCTGGCCACCCGCACCCGCGCCGTCGGTGGCCTCGGATAGCACGAAGCAGTTGGCATCGTTGGCCACGCGCACTTCGCGATCCAGCGCCTTGCTCAGGTCTTTGTCCAGCGGATGTCCAATCAATTCAACGGTGTTGGCGTTCTTAACCAGACCCGTGGCCGGCGAGATGGCGCCCGGAATGCCCACGCCAACCGTGCCCTTTTCGCCGAGCGCCTTCTCGATATCGGCTACCAGCGAGGCGATGGCCTCTACGATGGCCGCGTAGTTTCCTTTGGGCGTTGGGACGCGCAGCCGCTGTCGCTCAACTCCTCTTTCGTCGATGGCAATTCCTTCGATCTTGGTGCCACCGAGGTCGATTCCGATTCGCATTGTCGTTGCTACAGTACACTTGAGGTTGGCAGTTTGGGCACTCAGTTAAGCACCTTCTGATGATTTCACAAGCCTGGCGGGTCAAGTTACACTGGAAGTCTACCGAGGAGAGGAACCGATGCCCATGCATGCGTTACACGCTAGGTCGACCGCGCATGGCGCTGCGGTGCTTGCGGCAATTTTGTGCTGCTGGTCCGCATGCAAGGAGTCGCACGCTCCGCCGACCTTGCCCAACTTGCCAACGGCGCCAGAGTTGGGGCGCCAGAAAGCTCCCGCGCCCGTCGGCTACCGAAGCCAGGCCGGTTCGCCCATCGCCCCCTCGGTCATTCCCGACGATCCGCCGCCAATGCAACTTCAACCAACGACAGATAGGCCAGCCGGACAAAGGGCAACTTTGAACGGAGATCCAAACGGTATCACGCGCGATACCCTGAATCGCTCCATCCAGGGTGCCATGGGCTCTTTTGCGGCCTGTTTCGCATCCCTGACGCAAGATCCAATGGTGTCGGTTTCTTTCGAGGCAGATCCAAGCGGCAGGCCCAGTCTTGTGCGCGTGGGCGGCGCGCCTCCCGACGCCGAACACTGTATTCGCAACGTCGTACAGAACATCCGTTTCCCAAGCTTCGAGGGCAAGGGCGTGCAAGTCGACCTGCCGCTTTCCTTCCACCGCATCGCGCGTCCGTCTCAGTCGGGGAGCCCCGCTGGCCAGCAGGCTCCGGCTCAAGCGCCCCTGTTCATGGAACCCTGAGTGCGCGTTGTGGCGTTCTAGAAACGCATGCCGCGCTTGGCGCGGAACATGAACCATCGGTACGTCAAGTAGACCGCGCCACCGACGGCAAGCAGCCCGAAAATCGGGAAATGGTAGATGAACAACACACCTGAGCCGGCCCACGCCGAGAGTGCGAACAGGCCCTTCTTCTTTGCTTCCGCTCTATCGCGCGACATCAGGCTCTGGGTCATGGTGATTTCCTGGCAACGAATCATGAAGATAATAGGCCGGTCTTGGCGCAAGATGCAAACGTGCCTGCGCAGGCCCATTGCGCGCGCCGCCGGACCCGTGGTATTTGCGGTGCAAAGGAGAACGCCATGCGATTGCTGCTTTCAATCATTTCAGTGTTCGGCCTGGTGACCTTTTTCGCTCTCCCAACCGAGGCAAAGCCCAAGAAGGGTGATTCCCAAGTCGAGGCTGAGCCGGCCGAGCCCGCCTCCGAGAACAACGCTTGCGGATGCTACCGAGACAAAGATGAGAAGTGCCATTGCATCAAGGTGAGCAAGGCAAAACTCAAGTGCGAGTGCGAAGGCGAATGCGAGCCTCCGGAATGCGCGGCCAAGCGCCGCCACGACGAGGAGAAAGCCGCGGAGCTGGCGCTCAAGAAGATCAAGGAAAGGGACAAGAAGGGGCAGGAAGAGGCCAAGAAGGCCCAAATTCAGCGCGACAAGGAGAGGAAGGCCGAGCAGGCCAAGAAAGACAAAGAGAAAGAGAAGGAAAACTCCGATCCGCGCTGGAAATTCAACTAGCCAGTCGCGCTGGAGGCATCTTCGCGGACACAGCTTGGGATAGATCAAAGCTCGGCGGCCATGCCAATCACCTGCGGCACGATATTCTAGGCGCGTCAGAGCTTGACGATTAGTCACTTACAGTCGCGTCGTGAAACAGGGGTCGACGGATTGCGCCGTCGATCCCTGTTTTGATTTTGGGCCAGCTTGTGCCAGCATCGTCCGCCCCGAAGTGTGGGGGATGCCATCTTTTCCCGACGAACTGGGCATCTGTGCAGGAGACAAGACACGAAATGAAGAACGCAGGACTCGACAAAGAATCACTCCAGATGCTTCTCGACACCATCGGGTCGTTCGGCAAGCAGAAGTTGCCCGCCAAGATTCGCCTCGAACTCGACGAAAAGGACGAGTTCCCGCTCGGGCTCATCCAGGAACTGCTTGGGCCCGAGATTGGCCTGCATCTGCTCTTCATCCCCGAGGAGCTAGGCGGCCTTGGCGGCTCCGCCTACGACGTGTACCGCGTGTCCGAGGACATGGCCCGCCTCGACCTCGGCGTGGCCACGGCGTTTCTCGCCATCTTTCTCGGTACCGACCCCATCGTGGTGGGATCGACCGAGGAGCAACGCAGGCACTGGCTTCGCCGCATTGGCGACGAGGGCCTGATCGTTGCCTATGCCGTGACCGAGCCGCTCGCGGGCAGCGAGCTGTCGGCTATTCGCACCAAGGCCGACCGCGTGATCGAGAACGGCGAGCTCAAGGGCTATAGGATAAGCGGCACCAAGCAGTTCATCTCCAACGGCGGCTTCGCGCAGCTCTACTCGGTGCTGGCGGCCACCCCCGACGGACCGACTTTCTTCCTCGTCGAGAAGGGCACGCCTGGACTCATCCCAGGCAAGCACGAGAACAAGCACGGCATTCGCTCGTCGAACACCTCGCCCGTCATTTTCGAGGACGTGTTCGTGCCCAAGGAGAACCTGCTTGGCGGTGTCGAGGGCAAGGGTCTTATCCATGCCCAGTCCGTGTTCGGCTTCACGCGGCTCATGGTGGCGGCCTTCGGTTTGGGCGGCGGCGTGGCCGCCATGCTCAAGGCGATTCGCTACTCGCGCGAGCGCGTGCAGGCCGGCACCACCCTGTCCGAAAAGCAAGGCTACATGGACAAGCTCATCGTTCCTCATGTGGTCAACCTGGAGGCGGCGCGCGCCTATATCGAGGAAGTGGCGCGCCGCTTGGACGCTGGCGAGCCCGAGCTGCAGACCGAAGGCGCGATTGCCAAGCTCTTCGCCACCGAAGAGGGCAATGCATCCGCCGACGCCGCGGTCCAGGCGCTGGGCGGCTACGGCTACACCAAGGAGTACGAGGTGGAAAAGGTTCGTAGAGACGTGCGCATTACGACGATCTACGAGGGGACGAGCGAAATCATGCAGTGGACGGTGTCGCGCGATCGCTGGCGCATTCACTTGCAAGAGCGCGGTGGTTTCTACCGCCGCATGGCCGAAGCGCTGGAAAGCTTGCACCGCGAAGATCCCAAGGTTGGCGCCGACGTGTCGGCCCTGGCGGTTCGGGCCGTGCTCGAAACCACCGAGCGCTGTCGCGTGGGGCGCCTCACGCGCCACCAGCACGTGCTTTTCCAACTTGGCGAACTGATGACTCGCGCGGAGATCGCGGCCAATTTCGCCCACTACGCCGCCGGACGCGGCGCCGCGAAGTACGAGCCGTTCTTTGCGCCCAAGGCGGTCAAGGACATGTCGAGGATCTGCGCGCGCGAAGCCGCGCTCGACGTGTTGGCCGGCGCGGTTCGCCTGGTGCGCGGTATGGACGCCGTGGACGACGCTGGCATGGCGGATTTCGAGCGATCGCTTCAAACGCAAGCCATTCACGCGGCGACCAAAGGACTCATGGCCGACCTGGACACCGTCGCCAAGGCCATCGTGGAGCAAGATGCGGCACGACCGCAGTGAACACTGGAATCAAGCGAAGTCAGGGCAGAGAAATCGGATCGGGCAACCTGCATGGATCCGCAATCGCCTCAATCTGGAGGAACAAAGTAGATGAGTAGTTCGACACGAGATCCGGCCGAGCGGGCCGTCGCGGTTGTGGGCGTGGGCGCGATCTTGCCCGACGCACCCGATGTGCAGCGATTCTGGCAAAACGTGGTTGCCGGCCGGGACTCGATCACCGATGTGACCCCCGATCGTTGGATTGCCTCGGACTACTGGGATCCCGATCCCAAGGCACCGGGCAAGACCTACTCGAAGATCGGCGGCTGGGTGCGCGGCATCACCTTCGAATCGACCAAGCTCAAGATTCCACCGCGCGTGGCAGAGGCCATGGACGACGGGCAGAAGTGGGCGCTTTTGTGCGCGGGCGAAGCCTTGCGCGATGCCGGCCACCCGGATCGTCCGCTCGACAGCGAATCCACCGCGGTGATTCTCGGCAACGCCATGGGCGGCGAGCGGCACTACGAAACCGTGCTGCGCCTGTCCTTCCCCGAATACTCCAGAGCGCTCTACGAAACCGCCGCCTTCAAGGATTTGCCGGTGGCGACGCGGGAAGCGATCCTGGCTGAATACGCTGGCGAGATCGCGCGGCGCTTGCCCGACACCACCGAAGACACCATGCCCGGCGAGCTGACCAACATCGTCGCTGGCCGGGTGGCAGCGGTCTACAACTTGCGCGGGCCCAACTTCACCACCGACGCCGCGTGCGCGTCGGCCCTGGCGGGCGTACAAGCCGCCATCGACAGCCTTGTCGATCACCACTACAACGTGGCCCTGACTGGCGGCATGGATCGCAACATGGGCGCCACCACGTTCGTCAAGTTCAGCAAGATTGGCGCGCTCTCGCCGGATGGTTCGCGTCCCTATTCGGCCGGCGCCAACGGCTTCGTCATGGGCGAAGGCGGAGCGTTCTTCATTTGCAAGCGCCTGGAAGACGCCGAGAAGGCGGGCGACAGGATCTACGCAGTGATTCGCGGCGTTGGCGGCGCCAGCGACGGCCGGGGCAAGGGCATCACGGCCCCCAATCCCATCGGCCAGCGCTTGGCCATTCAGCGCGCGTGGAAACGCGCCGGACTTGATCCCGCCACCATGACCTTGCTCGAAGGCCACGGCACTTCGACCCGGGTGGGCGACGTGTCCGAGATGGAGAGCGCGGCGAGCGTGCTTGCCGACGGAACGCCCATCAAGCACAAGATCGCACTTGGCTCGGTCAAGTCGCAGATCGGCCATCTCAAGAGCGCGGCCGGGGCCGCGGGCTTGCTCAAGGCCGTGCTGGCTTGCCACCACAAGATCCTGCCGCCGTCGATCAATTGCGACGTGCTGAGCCCGGCCATTCCGTTCGACAAGATCCCTTTCGAAGTGAATACCAAGGCGCGCCCATGGGAGCGTCCTTCGTTTGCGCCCAGGCGCTGCGGCGTTTCTGCCTTTGGTTTCGGCGGTACCAACTTCCACGTCGTGGTCGAGGAATATGTGCCCGGCATGCTGGTCAAGCGCCAGCCTTTGGTGCAGGTGCCGGCTGCGCTATCGCCAGCTGGCGGCGATCAAGTCGCGGTTTCGCCGGCCAAGGACGACAGGCCAGCCATGCTCGGGAACATGCTCGCGCTGGGCGGCGTCGATTTGGGCTCGCTGCGGGTACAAGTAGTTCAGGCCATGGCCGACGCCAAGGCCGGCAAAGCACCCGACAAGACACCGCCGGGCGCACAGTTTCTCGGCGCGCAGGCTCGTCTGGTCATGGTCTTCGATGAACCAGGCGATCTGGTCAAGAAGTGCGAATTCGCTGTTGAGGCCTTGGACAAGAACGACGCGCGCAAGTGGCGCGTGTTGCAAACCAAGGGCATTCATTTCGGCCGCGGCCCGGCCGGCAAGGTCGCGTTCCTGTTTCCGGGCCAGGGATCCCAGTACGTCAATATGCTGGCCGACGTTCCCGATCCCATCGTGCGCGAAACCTTCGCCGAGGCCGACCGCACCATGGAGCCCATCCTCGGCCGGCCACTCACGAGCTACGTCTACAAGAACGCCAATGATGCGGTGGCCATGGAAGACGCCGAGGAGGCGCTCAAGGACACGACCATCTGCCAGCCCGCCATGGTGGCCACCGATATCGCCATCATGCGCATGCTGGGCAAACACGGCGTGTTCCCGGACATGGTGATGGGGCACAGCTTGGGCGAGTGGGCGGCGGCGGTCGGGGCGCGCATGATCAATTTCTCCGAGGCGCTGGTCGCCGTGAGCGCGCGGGCGCGGGCCATGGCGTCGGTGTCCATCGGCGACAAGGGCAAGATGGCTTCGGTACTCGGGCCGACCGACGAGATCGTGCGGCGTCTGCCCGAGATCGGCGGCTACCTCACGCCGGCCAACATGAACAGCAAGAAGCAGACGGTGATCGCCGGCGCCAGCGACGCCGTGGATCGCGCGGTCGAGTTCTTCAACAACATGGGCATGACTGCGCAGATCATTCCGGTGTCCCACGCCTTTCACAGCAAGGTGGTCGCGCCCGCCGCGGACGCTTTGTATCGGACGATCTGCGAGATGCAAATCGCTCCGCCCAGCATTCCTCTGATTGGCAATATCGACGGACAGCTCTATCCCACAGGCGACATGGAAACCATCCGGCGCCGCCTGGCCGACCAGATGGCGTCGTCGGTCCAGTTCGTCAAGGGCATCGAAACCTGTTACCGCGAGGGCGCGCGCATCTTCCTTGAAGTCGGCCCCAAGCGCGCCTTGCAAGCGCTGGCCGAGAGCGACCTCGAAGACAAGCCCGATGTACTTTGCCTTTCCACCAACCACCCCAAGCGCGGTGGTGTGCGCTCGTTCCACGATGCCATGTGCGGCCTGTACGCCGCGGGCATTCCCAGGCCCGAGCAACTGTCTCGGATTCCAGAACTGCGCGCAGCCGCCGAAGGCGCCAAGAGCGCCGCCCCGAACCCCACGTCAGTGAATGGAGCCTCCATCGTCATGAGTACGGATCGAATACGTCCAACTGCCACGGCCGGCCAGACCGACTTCGAGAGTCTGGGACGGCTTTTTGCACGATTTCTCGACGAGGGCATGGCTCTCTACAAGGGTGGGGAAGCCGCCGTGCCTGCGCCGTCCGCGCAGGCGGGCTCTATCGTCATCTCCGGCGTGGGCCTGGGCCTGCCTGGCGAAAGTCGCCGCGTGTTCGACGACGGCAACATCGACCGCATCCTGGCCGGCGAATCGTTCATCGAGCCGGTGCCGCAGAAGCTGCGCGAGCGCATGCTCGGCAAGAACATCGTGCGCCTGCACAAGCGCGAGATCGGCGAGCCGAGCCTCGAACCGATTCAATCCGCCGACGAAGTCATCCGCCTGGCTGGGCGCAAGGGCGCCTTCGATCTGGTCCAAGATTTCGGCGTATCCAAAGAGCGCGCCGACGTCTTCGACACCACCACCGCTTTGGCCATCGCGGCCGGCATCGAGGCCTTGCGCGACGCCGGCATTCCGCTCGTGCGCAACTACCGTCGCACCACCACAGGCAGCTACCTGCCCGATCGCTGGCGCCTGCCGCTTGCCATGGCCGACGAAACCGGCGTGATCTTCGCCTCGGCCTTCCCTGGCTTCGACAACATGGCCCGCGAAATCACGCGCTTCTACGAGGCGCGCGAGCAGAAGACGGCGTTCCAGTTCGACCGTCGCTTCATATTCCAGGTGCTGTCGATGGGCCACGCCCAGTTTGCCGAGATGCTCGGCATTCGCGGGCCCAACACGCAGGTCAACTCGGCCTGTGCGTCGACCACGACGGCCATCGCCATCGCCGAGGATTGGATTCGCTTGGGACGCTGCCGGCGCGTGATCGTGATCGGGGCCGACGAGCTCACCTCGGACAATCTAATGGAATGGATGGGCGCGGGCTTCCTGGCCACCGGCGCCGCCACCACCGAGAACGTCGTCGAGCGCGCGGCCCTGCCGTTCGATCGCCGCCGCCACGGCATGCTGATGGGCATGGGCGCGTGTGGACTCGTGATCGAATCCGAGGACGCCGTCAGAGAGCGCGGCATGCGCGGCGTGGTTGAACTCTTGGGCACGGAAGTCGCCAACAGCGCTTTCCACGGCTCGCGCCTGGATGTGACCCACATCGAAGGCGTGATGGAGCGATTGGTGTCGACGGTCGAGCGCAAGTACGGCCTCGAACGCCACGGCATGGCCAAGGAGTTGGCCTTCATTTCCCATGAAACGTACACACCGGCTCGTGGTGGCAGCGCCGCGGCCGAGGTGTTCGCCCTGCGCAAGACCTTCGGTACGTCGGCCAACGACTTGGTCGTGGCCAACACCAAGGGCTTCACCGGGCACCCGATGGGCGTCGGTATCGAGGACGCCATGGCGGTCAAGATCCTGGAAAAGCAGATCGTGCCGCCGGTGCCGAATTTCAAAGAGCCCGATCCCGAGCTAGGCACGCTCAATCTATCCAAGGGCGGGCATTACCCGGTGCGCTTTGCCTTGCGTCTGGCCGCGGGCTTCGGCTCGCAGATCGCCATGTCGCTCTTCCGTCGCGTTCAGGGCGTCGAGCAGCGCATTGCCGATCAGGCGGCCTACCAGCGCTGGTTGGCGGCGGTTTCCGGCTACGATGCGCCGGCCGTTGAGGTTCAGCAGCGCACCTTGCGCATCAAGGACGAGGGACAGCCGCGGCGTGAGCCTGCGCAGTCGCGCTGGCTGCCGGGTGCGGGGCCGAGTGCGGTGGTTGTGGATGCGGGGGTGATGGTTCCGACCCTCCCTTCGGGAGCTTCGGGACCTACACCTCCCCCCCTCTCGGGACCTGCCACCCCTCCACCTCCTCCGCCTGCTTCGCAGGCGCCCTCGCCGCTCGCTGCGCTCGCGCCCTCGCCGGCCACGGCCATGACCACCGCCACGGCCACGAGTGGAGGAGAATCGATCCTTGAGAAGGTTTTGGGTATCGTCGCCGAGAAGACTGGCTACCCGCGCGACATGCTGGATCCAGATCTCGATCTGGAAGCCGATCTGGGCATCGACACGGTCAAGCAGGCCGAGGTGTTCGCGATGGTGCGCGAGACCTTCAGCATTCCTCGCCAGGACAACCTGAAGCTGCGCGATTATCCGACCCTCCGCCACGTGGTTGGCTACGTGGAGCAGAGCAAGGGGGGAGCGACTTCGACGCCCACTTTGGGCGCTTCGGGACTGACCCCAACCCCACCACCTGCGCTCGCGCCCTCGCCGGCCGCGCTTCCAGCTCCGGCGGTTCCGGCTTCTGCTCCGGTGACGGTCACGGCTTCGGCGACCTCGGCTTCCGGCGAATCCATTCTCGACAAGGTGCTCGGCATCGTGGCGGAGAAGACGGGCTATCCGCGCGACATGCTGGATCCGGATCTGGATCTTGAGGCGGACCTTGGCATCGACACGGTCAAGCAGGCCGAGGTGTTCGCGATGGTGCGCGAGACCTTCGGCATTCCTCGCCAGGACAATCTGAAGCTGCGCGACTACCCGACCCTGCGCCACGTGGTTGGTTTCGTGGAGCAGGGCAAGGGCACGGCTGGGACGGCGGCGGCGACGGTGCCGGCCCCCGCTCCGGTGCCGGCCCCCGCTCCGGTGCCGGCTACGGCCACGGCCACGGTGCCGACCACGGCGGCTCCCGCTGCTCAGGGCTCGGTCGTTGCGAAGGTGCTGGGCATTGTGGCCGAGAAGACTGGCTACCCAAGCGACATGCTGGAGCTGGACTTGGATCTGGAAGCCGACCTTGGTGTCGATACGGTCAAACAAGCGGAAGTCTTCGCGACAGTGCGCGAGACCTTTGGTATTCCTCGCCAGGACAATCTGAAGCTGCGCGACTATCCGACCCTTCGTCACGTGATCGGTTACGTCGAGCAGAACTTGGGCGGCGCGCCCTCGACACCCGCGCAAGCCGCGCCGGTCCCAGTTGCGGCATCGCCAATTGCGCCAGCCCCAGTTGCGGCCCCCACTGCAACCATCGTGGCGCCAAGCGCTCAGGCTGCCGCGGCGCCGGCACCTGCCTTATCGGCGGCAGCGTCTGCGAGCGAGGGTAGCGATCCAATCGTCGAGAAGGTGCTCGCCATGGTGGCGGCCAAGACCGGCTATCCCAGCGACATGCTGGAGCTGGACTTGGACCTCGAAGCCGACCTCGGCGTGGACACGGTCAAGCAAGCGGAAGTCTTCGCGATGGTACGCGAGGAGTTCAAGATCCCGCGCAAGGACGATCTGAAGCTGCGCGACTACCCGACGCTTCGCCACGTGATCGGGTTCGTGAAGCAAAGCCTGGCCACCCCGGATGTGGCGCCCGTGCCCATCACCGCACCGCCTGTCGCGGCGCCCGCGCCGGCCGCCGAGCCTGTGCCTGTCGCTGAGCCGGCGCCTGCGCCCATCGTGGCGCCCACGCCAGATGCGGCGCCCACGCCTGTAGCCGAGCCGGTGCTTGCACCCGCGCTGGCGACCGCTCCCGTGGCGGTGACGCCGGCCATCGCGGTGTCCGACGCCAATCCCTTTGAGAGCGGCGTGCTTCGCCGTCCCGTGGTGACCTTGCGTCCGCCGCTCGCTGCCTGCAAGCGCACGGCAGTGCGTTTGGATAAGGGCAGCCGGGTTGTGGTGGTGGCGGATCGCGAAGGCGCTGGCCGCCTGCTTTGCGACGAACTCGAACGTCGTGGGGTCCAGGTCCTGCGCATCGACGCGCGACCCGAGCGCAGCGAAATCGAGAATGTCCTGCGTGAGTGGGCCGCCGCGGGCCCGACCACCGGCATGTACTTCCTAGCCTCGCTCGATGCTTGCCCGTCGCTGCGCGAGATCGACCTGGTCGAATTCCGCAAACAGTATCGCGAGCGCGTGCTGCTTCTTCACGGGGCTGTGCGCGGGCTCTACGATGCGCTTGCCAATCCCGGCACTTTCCTCATCGCGGCGACTCGCATGGGCGGTCACCACGGTTACGGGACGGGTGGTGCGCGTAATCCGCTTGGCGGCGCAGTAGTCGGCTTCGTCAAGGCCAGCAAGCGCGAGCGGCCCGAGGCACTGGTCAAGGCCGTCGACTTCCCCGAGGACATGCCCAGCGAAGTTTTGGCGCGCGCTCTGCTCGACGAGACCGAGCGGGATCCGGGCGCGATCGAGATCGGCTACCAGGGTAGCTTGCGCGTGACCGTGGGCGTGCAGCTCTTCACGGCGCCACCCAGCGACGCGAAGACGCCCGTCCCGATGGATGCGAACGCTGTGTTCGCGGTCACCGGCGGCGCCGGTGCCATCACCGTGGCCATCGTGCGCGATCTGGCGGCGGCCTCGCGCGGAACCTTCTATTTGCTCGACGCACGCCAGATGCCGCCCGAGAGCGAGCGCCCCTTGCTCGAAAAGGTCATTAGCGACCGCGAGGGAGCCAAGCGCGACGTGTTCGAGCGTCTGAAGGCCGAGAAGGGCCGCGCCACTCCCGCACAGGTCGAGGAGAAACTCTTCGATCTCGAACGGCAGGCCGGCATTCTCGAAGCCCTACGCTCGGTAGAAGAGGCGGGTGGCCGCGCCTTCTACCGCCAGGTGGACGTGCTCGACGGCAATGCGGTCAAGGCCGTGGTCGAGAACATCCGCCAGCAGAGCGGCAAGCTCGACGTGGTTCTGCACGCCGCAGGACTCGAACGCAGCCGCTCGCTCGACCGCAAGCCGGTCGAGGAATTCGACCTGGTCTTCCGCGTGAAGGCCGACGGTCTTTTCAATCTGATGGCGGCCACGCGCGACCTCGACGTCAAGGCCATGGTGGTTTTCTCGTCGGTGGCGGGGCGCTTCGGCAATGCCGGCCAGGCCGACTACAGCGCGGGCAACGACTTCATGTGCAAGACCGTCTCGTGGTGGGCGGCGTCGCGACCGAACGCGCTCGGCATCGCGCTCGACTGGACCGCGTGGGGCGGCATCGGCATGGCCACGCGCGGAAGCATCCCGGAAATCATGAAACGCGCGGGGATCGACATGCTCGATCCCGCCGAGGGCTTGCCGGTCATTCGCAAAGCACTCCTCGCCGGCTACTCGGGCGAGGCCGTGGTGGGCCGCCGCCTCGGCATCCTGGTCACGCCGCTCGACGCGGACGGCGGACTGGATGTGGACGGCAGTCTGCAGGCGCGTGCCAAGGACAAGTCGCTGCCCTTGCCCTTCACGCATGTCAGCCACAATCTGCACGAAGGGCTCGTCGCCGAGATGAAGCTCGATCCCAAAGTTCAGCCCTTCCTCTACGACCACGCCATCGACGGCATTCCGGTGCTACCGGGCGTGATGGGTATCGAAACCTTCGCCGAGGTGGCTTGGTTGCTTGCGCCCAGCCACCATGTCGTGGCTTTGGAAGAACTGCGCTTTCTCGCGCCCATGAAGTACTACCGCAACGAACCGCGCGCGGCCATCGTGCGCGCGCGGGCGGTGCTGGGCGAGGGCGGCTGGGTGCGCGTGTCCACCACGCTGTCGTCGGTGCAAAACATCGTCGGCCGCGAACCGGAAGAGAAGCTGCACTTCTCTGGCGTGGTCGTGCTTGCGCCGTCGGCGCTCGAAACCCAGCACGTGCAGGCCTTCAATCGCACCGAGCCCGAGATCGGACGCGAGGCCATTTACCGAGTGTACTTCCACGGCCCGGCCTACCGCGTGCTCGACCGGGTCGAGAGCGCGGGCAAGAACCAGGTCATTGGTTGCATGACGGCAGATCTGCCGCTCGATACCACCAATCCGAGCCACAGCAGCCTCGTAGGCCCGCGCCTTATCGAGCTGTGCTTCCAGACCGCCGGGGTGTGGGAAATCGGCCAGACCGGTCAGCTCGCCCTACCGGCTGCGGTCGATCAAGTGATCGTGCGCGATCCATCGTTCGGTGGCGGGCCGCTGGTCGCGGAAGTAACCGCCAACCCGAGCGCCGACGGTCTGTCGTTCAGCGCCCGTGTGCGCGATGGCGAAGGCAAGATTCATATCGAGCTCCTAGGCTATCGCACTTCGCGCATGCCGAACACGCTGCCCGAGGACGAAGCCGGTCCGTTCCGCAAAGTCGTCGTCTGATTTGGAAGCCTCATGTTCTGCTACCGACTGGTCCATGCGAGTGAATTTCCGTCGCTTGCGCAGGGCCAGGCGTGGCCGGATCTGCTGAGCCCGCGCGAGGAGAAGCTTCTCGCCGGACTCGGCCACGTGCTGAGAAGGCGCAAGTGGCTGATGGGCAGGGCTGCGGCCAAGCGCCTGGTGCGCGACATGCTGGGCGACGGTCAGGTGCCCGAGAAGAAGATCAGCGTGCTGAATCAGCCCTCGGGAGAGCCGTTTGTGCTCATCGAAGGCACGGGCGGCTGGGACTATCCCATTTCGATTTCGCATCGAAGCGAGGTCGGCATGGCCGCGGCGCCGCGGGAACGAACGGCGCGCATTGGCGCCGACCTGGAGACCATCGAGCCGCGCGATGCCGCGCTGGTCAGGCAATTCTACACCGACGGCGAAGGTCAGATCGTCGAGGCCGCGAGAGAAGATCGCGACGAAATCGTGGCGCGCATCTGGAGCGCCAAGGAAGCGGTCCTAAAACTCCTCGGCCTCGGCCTGCGCATCGACACGCGCGGCGTGCTGGTGAACCTGGTCGGCGAGGCGTTTGTCGGGTGTCCTGAAGGCTGGCAACCCGTCGACGTGAAAGTGATCGCCGAACTGCCCCGCCAGAGCATGCTAGACAACCTGCGCGTGATGTGGCGGCGCGAGGCGGGGTACGTGCTGACGGTGGCGATGGCAGGATAGGCTCAAGGAATTACTCCCCATGTCGAAACCTTTGCTCAATTCGCTCCTGTCTGTAGTTCTGTTCAGTGCCTTCGCGGCCTGCTCGCAAACCAGTGGCACTGGCAATCCTGCGGGGGGATCCAAGAGCGCGGGTGGTGCTCCTGGGTCAGGAGGAGCTGCTTCCACCGGTGGCAGCTTCAGCTCGGGAGGAACCGCATCGAGCGGTGGCAACTCCAGCTCGGGTGGGATCGTGTCCACCGGAGGTCGTCAGGGAGTGGGCGGGTCTGTGGCGACGGGTGGCAGCGCCAACTCGGGAGGAACCGCGTCCAGTGGCGGTCGCCTGATGTCGGGCGGAACCGTGGCGACAGGCGGTAGCGCCAGCACAGGAGGAACCGCGTCCACGGGTGGTAGCGCCAGCACGGGAGGAACCTCGTCCACGGGTGGCGCCTCTGGCTCTGGAGGAGCCGTGTCCGGCGGCAACAGCGCGAGCACGGGAGGAACCACGTCCGCGGGCGGTCGCCAGGCGTCGGGTGGAACCACGGCGACAGGTGGCAGCCCTGGCACAGGAGGAACTGCGTCCACGGGTGGCAACTCCGGTTCTGGCGGAACCGTGGGCACAGCTATCACGGCGGCAACAGCCGCAGCGAGCATGGGCAAGGGCTTCAATCTCGGCCAGACGTTCGAGGCGACGCAAAATGACCGAACGCTAGCGACCTCGACCGCCAAGATCGACGCTTACTACGCCAAGGGGTTTAGGATTGTGCGCATCCCTATCACCTGGACCGAGCCCGTGGGCGGCGATCTCCTCGTGAACGATGCGACGGTGGGCGACGTCAATCGCAACAATCCGCGACTCGCGGTGATCCAGCAGGTTGTCGACTACGCGCTTGCGAAGACCGATATGTACGTGGTCATCAATGCCCACCACGAAACCACGCTCAAGACCAACAGCCGATCGTCGGTGCTCGAGCGCCTTTGGTCGGACATCGCGAGCATTTTTTCTGGCCGGGATCACCGCCTGCTTTTCGAGATCCTGAACGAGCCACACAGATCCGATTCCTCGGCGATGCCCGCCGCGGATCTCAAGACAATGACCGGCTTGGCCTACGCAAAGATCCGGGCCGTTGACCCAGCTCGCATCATTATCATCGGGGGCAACCAATGGTTCGGCGCTGGCGAGATGGCAACGGTGTGGACCAGTCTCGACGGTGTTGGCGGTGGCCAGGATGCGTACTTGATGTCGACTTTCCACCACTACGATCCCTGGGCTTTCTGTGGCAACGACCAGGGCGACTACGCCGATGCCTGGACCGACAGCAATATCTCTGCGCCGATGGACACGATGCTTTCATGGGCGAAGTCGGTGGGCAAAGGCATGCCTGTCTATATCGGAGAGTGGGGTGTTGCCTGGCAAAGTCGCTACACCACGATGGACTGCAACAACATTCGTTCTTGGTACCAGAAGCTGGTCAGCCAGAACGCCACCACCAAGAGTATCCCGACGTCAGTTTGGGATGACAACGGCTGGTTCAAGATCTTCGACCTCGGCAGCAAGGCTTGGAACAACAACCTCATCGACTGCATCAGTGGCACCTGTACCTGGACCGGCACCGATCGATTCAATTCCGGTTGTCTGTAGGGATCTCACGGGAACCTACTGTCAGACCATGCTGGCTGGCCTGACCTCGCAGGTTCAGATCGTGTTCGGTTGCTCAGAGGCGTCGTCTCCAGACCTCAAGCCGTAGATCGGACCACAGAGCGCGTTGTTGGCCCGCCTTGCCCACATGTCGGCGTGGGCCTTCAGAATTCTTCCGCGACTGTCGATGTTGCCAGGATGTCGCGGTTTCGGAAGGCCGCGCATGATCGATCGCTATTCACAGAAGTCATGAGCCTCGCAGCAACACCCAAACGGCCTGAGCATCAGGTAGGTCGCTATGCGATCTTCGACGAGATCGCGGCCGGCGGTATGGCAACCGTTCACCTGGCTCGTCTCGTCGGCTCGGGCGGATTCTCCCGTGTTGTCGCCGCCAAGCGCATGCACCGGCATTTTCTGCAAGATCCCAACTTCAGGCGCATGTTCCTGGCCGAAGCCCGGTTGGCGGCGCGCATTCTTCACCCCAACGTCGTTCCCATTCTGGACGTGCTGTCGGACCACGACGACGAATTGATCATCGTCATGGAGTACATTCACGGCGAGTCCCTGCTTGCCTTACTACGCGCAGCCAAGAAGGCGAAGCTGGCGATCGCAGTGCCCATCGGATGTGCCATCGCAGCCGCCTTGCTCGAGGGCCTCCATGCCGCGCATGAGGCACAAAACGAAAAGGGAGAACCGCTCGGCATCGTCCACCGAGACGTGTCCCCGCAGAATGTGCTGGTCGGCGCGGATGGGGTGGCGCGCGTGCTTGACTTCGGCATCGCCAAGGCGGTTCACGAACAGACCCACACCAATCCGGGCACGCTGAAGGGGAAATTCTCCTACATGGCGCCCGAAGTTGTTCGCGGCGCGGCTGTCACGCGACAGGCGGATGTCTTTTCGGCTGGCGTCGTGCTGTGGGAGGTTTTGGCGGGAAAGATGCTTTTCGGCGGGGCCAGTGAACACGAGCGCCTCGCGCGCATCGTCGCTGGGAAATACCCTTCACCTCGCCAGTACAATCCCAGGGTTTCGCCAGCACTGGAAAAGGTCGTGGCCAAGGCGCTTCAGCTCGAGACGGGGTCTCGCTATGCGACCGCTCAAGAATTCGCCGTCGAGATTGAAAGCGCGGTTCCCATTGCCTCGCGCCGAGTGGTCAGCGAGTGGGTGCGGAAACTCGCCGCGAGCACGCTCGACCAGCGCGAAACGATGATTCACGCCATCGAGACGTCGAGTGTCGTCGCGAAAAGCGAGTTGCCCACATCGACGGGGCGGGCTGCTGGGACGCCGCCGCCCATACCGTTTGGGATGACCAATCCCTACGCCTCGACAAGGCCGCTGCCGCAGGTTCCACCACCCTTGCCCCCCTCCATAGAAGAGCTTGTGGCCAATTCCGGGCTCTCTACACACGAAGACTCGGCATCCTACGCTGCAATCGAAATCCACAAAACGCGCGGTTCCACGTCCGCGAACGCGCCACCTGCGCGCCGCCGTCTGTCCGCACGCGTTCTTGCTGCGACGGCGGTCATGGCGGTGGCTGCGCTGACTCTTGTTCTCATGTTCTCGAGACACGCGCCGGCCAAAGTTCGCAGTACGGTTTCCAACCGGGCGGCAACCGTTGCTCCAGTTCCAAGTTCAACCCAGATCAGTCGCCCACTGCCCGCTGCTCCCGACGCTGGCCTGACTGTCGTAGAGGTCACCTCCGCGAGCAGCGATATTTTCCCGCCGTCGACAAGTGAACAGCCAACCAAGGACAAGGCCGTTCCGCGGCGCGCCCTTCCTTCCTCACGCCCTCAAGCACGAGCACCCAGCCATGCCAAGCACTACCTACCTAGCAATCTTTAGGGTTCTTGCGTTTTCTTGCGCGGCGATCTTGCCCGCGGCCGCGTGGGCCGAGACGGCGGCTCCGACAGAACCATTGCGGTCCAACCCCGAGGCTGAGTTCACCGAGGCCGTCAAGGTCTTCAAGAACGGCGACACCGCGGCTGCGCTTCCGCGCTTCGTTCATCTTGGCGAAACGACGAATAGCCCGAACGTGCAGCTCTACGTGGGATACTGCCAACTGGAGCTGGGGCACGCTCGTGAAGCCCATCAGGCGTTTTCGCGGGCGGTGAAGTTGTCCCTCGATCTTGGTGGTGTCAAATACGTCGCCACGCAAGAGGCCGCTCGGGCTGAACTGGCCAAGCTGAACCTACGGTTGGCGAGTCTGACCATCGCGTTCGTGGAACTGCCCGCGGACTTCGTGGTCAGGTTGGACGGCGAAATCGTCGATTCCTCCCTGGTTGGCTCCCCGCTCGTCGTCGAACCTGGGCTTCACCACGTGGACGCCGAGGCCGAGGGTTCGAAGCCAGTCGCTCGCGATGTGTCCCTGGACGCGGGCGGATCCAAGACAATCGCGCTTCTGTTCGAGAAAAGGGTCGAGTCCGAAGTGGCGCTGCCCCCGGCCGAGCAAAGCGCTCCGGTGCAACGAAGCGATCCTGGATCGCGATTGACCTCGCTGGGCTACGTTGCGGCCGGCCTCGGTGTCGCTGGTCTTGGCGCCTTCGTGGTGGCGGGAATTCAAGCGAGAAGTACCTACAACAAGCTGCAGTCGGAGTGCCCCAGCGGCTGCGTGGACGCCGCTCATCGCAACGACGCTAGTCAGGGCAGAACCTATCAGACGGTGGCCAATGTTGGCCTCGCGCTCGGGATCGCGGGCACCTTGACGGGCGCCACCCTGGTCTATCTGGGCGTAACGAGTGGAAAGCCGGCGAACGCTTCGGTCGATGTGTCTCCGGGCCTGGTGAAGATTTCCTACGCCGGGAGTTTCTAGTCGTGAAAGCCCAGGGTCCATGCTCGGTCGTCCTTCGGCTGGTCGCGATCCTTGCGAGTGCCGGCGGCGCCGCGTGCACGTACAACTTCGATAAGTTCGAGGTGGAACAAGATGCGTACGTTGGCGCGGACGCTTCGTCCAGTGGCGCCGGCGGGACGGTTTCGGGAACACAAGAGGCCGGGAGCGCTGACAGTGTCTTTGCCAACGGTGGCGCAACGGGCATACCGCTCGCAACCGGAGGATCGGCGGGTTCGACAGCAACGACCGACGGCGCCGCGGGCGCACCGCCCATCACCGGCGGTGGGGCGGGCACACCGCTGGCAACCGGTGGCGACCGACCGGGGGCCACGGGGGGCACGGGGGCCACGGGAGGCACGGGAGGCACGGGAGGATCGTCAGGTTCGGGTGGCAGCACGAACGTCGATGCGGCCGCCGGCTCGGGCGGTGTCCCAGGCATGGGTGGAGCGCCAGGGACGGGCGGTCGTACGAGCAGCGACGGATCCTCTGGAAGCGGCGGTTCCAAGGATAGCGGCTCGCCCATGACCGGCGGAACGACAATCGCCGACGGGACCACCGCGCGGGGAGGAGCGGTGGGAACCGGGGGGACCGCTGCCACCGGAGGGGTGGTGGGAACCGGCGGAACCAGCGCAGCTACATGCGGAACCGCGAAATCGACGTTCAGCGAAACCATCACCTTCGCCGTCCTCGATGGGGGCGCGAGCCCACTGACTCTTGGTCCAACGACATCGCCGATTCCAGCCGGTGCACAGCTTGGGTATACGAAGGCAGGACCCGCGTCCAATCCCACACTCTGCAATGCCGGCTGCGCGACGCTGTCCATGCCATACACCTCGGGGTTGGCCTCGTTCAAAGGTCCGCAAGCCTTCCAGAGTTTTGTTCCAGTCATCAATCTCGTCGGCGCCACGATCACCTTTGCCATCGCCATCGACAATCCCGGTGTGCCCATTCAGGTCCAGGTGTGGGCCAGCGGGGACGCCAACACAGGCCTTCCCTGGGCTGCGCCGACGACCATCACCGGTGGGGCTTTGAACGCGTACGCCGCCGCGAAGGGTTTCAAAGACTTGAGCTTGGCTCCCGTCGATGGCAAGACGAACAAGTATTGCGCATCCGCCAGCGGCTTCATCGGTCTTCAAATGCAAAACACCACGGCAATCACCAACTCGAACGCGGGAACCGTGACGATCTACATTGGCAACATCGCGGTGGGCCCGTCCGCATAGCTCCCGTGCCGGGCGTATGGTCCGCCAAGGCGAGGCTGCGGCACACGGCGAGCGGGAAACGATCGGATGGGATTTGACTTTCTGGTTTGCGACCGCACCCAGTAACTGTGCGTGTAGCACAGCTGCAAATCAGGACATTGCAGACATTTCGTCGTGCATTTGCAACATGTCTGAAAGTGCAAAGGAATCCGAAGTCCCGGGCGCATTTCGGACAGGTGGCCGACAAGCTTCGCAGGACAGATTCCGATTGGATTTCATGCGAGCCTCTCTGGCACGCACGCGACCAAAACCAAGAAGGTTGTCGACCTTGTGATTGACGCTCTCAACACCCGAGTCGGCTATCACGGTGGCGCCACCGCCATCCTTGGGGAGATTCAGCGCTGCTTGTCAACCCGTACTGTGCTCAGGGCCAGCACCCTATTCCGCGTCCCAGCCAAAGTTGCCGCGGACCCTGATCGCGAGCGCACCAGCCAGACAACGATTGCATAGGCGCAGAGCCACCAAGCTACCGCGCAAGCGTTTCATCCATCGCGCGTTTACGGGAATGCGAGCTTTGCCTTCGGCTTCGCTCGACTCCAGTAAACGGCTACTTCTTACGTCACCTACAGGCAAACACCCCTATACCCAGCCAGACGGCACGCTGGAGGAGCGGACGAAGGGCACGCCGCAAGGTGGAGTCGTAAGTCCGCTGCTGGCCAACTTGTTTCTGCACTACGTGTTCGACCATTGGATGCGACGGATTTTCCCGAACGTCCAGTTCGAGCGGTACGCGGACGATGCCATCGTCCACTGCAAGAGCGAGGATCAGGCCCGCGAGGTGTTGGAGGCCATCCGGGGCCGGTTCGAGCAGTGCGGTCTGGAGCTTCACCCTTGTGTGAACCTACGTGGTTGCCAACCGCTGATCCATCTATAGAATGGCGCCAGTTTTCAAAACGAGAGGGCGCAGCCATGAAACGCAAACTGTTCGCTGTGTTTGGTTCGGCAATGATTCTAGGTTCGGGCATGCTTGCGGGAGGGTGTGGCGACAGCGGCACCACCGTCGTACACAAGGACGCGGCTGCAGACAAGGCCGGCGATGCCAAGGGTGGTGCTGGCGAGGCAGGTGGCACGGGCGGCGCGATTGCCGTTGATGCCAACGCAGGAGGCGCGAGTGGCGCGGGTGGCGGCACGCCCCTTGACGGCAGCACGGACACCTCGGCCGATGTGAACAACGTCGGCGGTGCGGGCGGCATCGACGGGGGTACCACCCCGCGGGGAGGCTCGGGAGGCACCAGCAACGGTGGCGCCGGCGGGTCCACGACCGGTCCCGGCGGCATCGATGGTGGCAGGGACGTTGGGTCCGGCGGCGATGCCCCTGCAGCTGATCGCCCGGACGCTGATAGGCCTGCAGATGTCGGTGGCATTGACGGAGGCATTGATGGCAGTGGGATAGATACTGCCCCATGCACGCCCAATTCGCACCAGTGCTCGGGGAACGCGGTGCAGACGTGCTCGGCCGCCGGACAGTGGGGGGCGGCCGTCGCATGTGCCTTCCCGACGCCGGTATGCACCGCCGGGGCTTGCACCAATGCGACACTCACAGTGACGAAGGCCGGCACCGGTACCGGTGCTGTCACGTCCCCGGCCCCGAACGGGATCAGCTGCGGAAACACCTGCAGCCGAACCTTTGCCACAACCCCGGTCGTCCTCACGGCGACTGCAGCGGCCGGCTCGACGTTTACGGGTTGGTCGGGGGGGGGCTGCACCGGCACCACTCCTTGTTCCGTGAGCCTCACGGCGGGCAATGTTGCCGTGACAGCGACGTTTACGGCCGTGCAGAACACTCTGACCGTCAGCAAGGCCGGGTCCGGGACTGGGACGGTGACGTCGGCCCCGACAGGCATTAGCTGCGGGGCGACCTGCTCGGCACCTTTTAGTTCTGGGGCCAGCGTCGTTCTGACGGCAGCCGCTGCGACCGGCTCGGTGTTCGCGGGCTGGTCAGGGGGCGGATGCTCCGGTGTGAGCACCTGCACCGTGACGATGTCGGCGGCGACCACCGTGACCGCGACCTTCTCGCTCCCGGCGAATACCCTGACCATCGTCCGGGCCGGAACCGGGACCGGAACGGTCACGTCGACGTCGACCCCGGCTGCCGCAACAAACATCAATTGCGGGGCGACCTGCGCGGCATCGTTTGCCCCTACGGCTAGCGTCGTTCTGACGGCGACCCCCGCGACAGGTTCGGCCTTCACCGGCTGGTCGGGCGGCGGCTGCACAGGCACCGCCACCTGCACCCTGTCCGTGACGGTCGATACTATTGTGACGGCGAACTTTGCACCGGTGGTGGGGTGCACGACAGTCGCCGGGACCTGCGGGGGTGGTAACCCCGTGGGCGGCACGCTCAGCGCCACATCCGCAACGGCCTGCCACGACCAATGTCAGGCGGCGATGGCGGCAGCGGGAACGGCGAGCGGGTGTTGGATGCTGAGCGGCGCCACCTGCTCTTGTCGAAGTGGCAATTTGGGCGTCACTGGCACCAACTCCGGCGGGACCTGTGCGCGCGGGGACTATGCTCTGAACGTCACCAAGGCGGGCAATGGGACGGGGGAGGTCACCTCTGGCACTGACATCGCCTGCGGGACGACCGGAACCACGTGTTCCGCGCTATTTGCCGCCAATGACAGCGTGACCCTGACGGCAGCCGCTGGGACCGGCTCGACCTTCACGGGTTGGTCGGGCGGCGTCTGCACGGGCACCAACACCACCTGCACCGTCTCGATGACCGCGGCGACAAATGTGACAGCGACCTTCACGCTCTCGACATTTGCTCTGACCGTCACCACGGCCGGAGCCGGGAGCGGGACCGTAACGTCGCCCGCGCCGGGAATCAACTGCGGGACGGGGACGGGCTGCTCCCATTCGTACAACTACGGGACCAGCGTTACGCTGACGGCCGCCGCTGCGAGCGGATCGGTGTTTGCGGGCTGGTCAGGCGCCTGCTCGGGCACGAGCACTACCTGCACCGTGTCGATCACGGCGGCAACGGCGGTGACGGCGACGTTCGTCCCGACGTTGGGCTGCACGACTGTCCAAAACGCCTTGGACGCGAACTGCTCCACCGACACCACTACCCCAGTGGAACGTGACCTCGGCATGTCGCTAACCGCGCAGGGCTGCCACGATGGATGTGAGACGACGATGGCGGCGGCGGGGATGAACGGCGGGTGTTGGGTCCTCAGCGGCAACCAGCACTGCTTCTGTCGAAACGGGGCACTGACTCCAGGCGGCGGCTCGTCTCCCGGCGGTAGTTGCGCGGCTGGACAGCATGCTCTCACCGTGAGCCTGGCCGGGGACGGGAGCGGGACGGTGACGTCCAACTCGGGGAACATCAGCTGCGGGGCGGTCTGCTCGGACCTATTCGCGCCTGCTAGCAACAACGTGACTTTGACGGCCACCCCAACGCCCGCCTCCAGCTCGACCTTTGCGGGCTGGTCCGGCGGTGGCTGCACCGGCACGAGCACCACCTGCACCGTCTCGATGACGGCGGACATAAACGTGACCGCGACCTTCGTTGTTCCGTAGCGCGCGATGCCGACCCCGGCAACGCCACGGGCTGTGGCGGCACCGCGGTAGCCACGCCGACTGCGGCCACCGCAACCGCCTGCCACGATCAATGTGGGACGCCGTTGGCGGCGAGCGGAGCGGCGAGTGGGTGTTGGCTTTTCCAAGGCGGCACCTGCTCCTGTCGAAATGGCGCATTGGCCACCGGTACCGGTACTGCCATAACCGCCGGATCCTGCCACTGATCGGCTGTACAAGACCAGTTGGGTCGTCTATGCCAAGCGGCCCTTCGGGGGCCCCGAGCAGGTGTTTCGCTACCTCGGCCGCTACACCCACCGCGCAAGGACGAGGGCGAAGCGTCGGCAGGGGTGCGTGCGGGCTGGGTATTGAGATTTGTTCGGCAGTTTTCGCTCTTTCTTGAACGATCTGGTCTCACGCTTTGGCGAGCTTCATCCCTTCGCGGCTTCTACCGAATACAACATG